>Ga0334722_10003290_pt1 | contig 17532 bp, 12 predicted proteins | sample C3_bottom_MG_FD_207210 | JGI IMG/M metagenome (GOLD analysis project Ga0334722, IMG submission 207210) | Sediment microbial communities from Yellowstone Lake, YNP, Wyoming, USA - C3_bottom | ecosystem: Environmental > Aquatic > Freshwater > Lake > Sediment | place: USA: Wyoming | collected...
CCTTCTAAACTACGTTGCCCTCTAAACTATCCGTACACGGTATTTCCGCAACCAGATGTCCACCTGTATTAGATAGGCCAGCAACTGGGGCCCACGCATCAATTGGCCAAACCAGGGCTCATCGAAGTTGCCAGTCCCATCTTTGTTCATCAGCAGGGCGTTTACGAATTCAGGGTTCAAAAAGGGGCGCAGGGGAGAACCGGGGTCGGTCAGCAGCTCGGTAAGCCACTGCCGGACGGCAGAGCCATACCCCGGGTGATGGGTCTTCGGATAAGGACTCTTCCGGCGGCTGAGGACCTCTTCGGGCAAGATACCCCTTAAGGCCTGGCGTAAAATCCCTTTCTCCTGCCCACCCCAGCGTTTCATCGACCAGGGGATATTCCAAACGTACTCAACCAGACGGTGGTCGCAATAAGGTACCCGTACTTCCAGTCCAACGGCCATGCTCATCCGGTCTTTGCGCTCCAGGAGAACCGGCATGAAACGGGTCAGGCTCAGGTAAGCGATTTCCCGCAACCTGGCTTCTTCCGGTGGCTCGCCCGGCAGAGCGGGGACCTCCGCCAGGGCTTCCTGGTAACGGCGGGCCAGATATTCCTGCGGTCGGATCAAAGCAATCAAATCAGGGGAGAAAAGCTGCAGCTTGGCTTCCGTCATTCTTATCCAGGGGAAGGTCGCGCCAGCCCCATCCAGCTGCCGGAACCAGGGATAGCCGCCGAAGATCTCGTCAGCCGCCTCTCCGGAAAGGGCGACCGTGGCCGCTTTTTTTATCTCACGCGAAAAGAGGTAGAGGGAGGAGTCGATATCGGCCATACCGGGCAGGTCACGGGCGGTAAGGGCCACCTCCAGGGCCTTGACGAGCCTCGGGATATCGATGACCACCTTGTGGTGCTCGGTACCGAGATAGCGCGAGACCAGCTGGGACCAGGGGGCATCGGAATTTGGTTCGAAACTATTGGCCTGGAAGAACCTCTCATCACCCTCATACTCAACAGAAAAGGTCCTTATGGAACCTTTCCCCGCTTCCCGGTAGGCCTGAGCCGCCATGGCGGTGACAGCACTGGAGTCGAGGCCACCAGAGAGCAAAGTGCTGATCGGGACATCGGAGACCAGCTGGCGCCGGACGGTGTCGCGTAACAGTTCCTGGAGCTTGACTGCCGTGGTCTTCAGGTCGTCTTCATGGGGACGGCTCTCTAGTCGCCAGTAAGGTCGAACCGAAATTCCCTGCCGGTTATAGATTAAGTAGTGGCCGGGTTTTAGTTCCTGGAGACCGCGGAAGACAGCGTGTCCCGGTGTACGACCTGGTCCCAGGACGAAGATTTCGGCCAGTCCTTCGGCCCCGACCTCGGGAGGGAGGGCAGGGTGGGCGAGGAGGGCCTTCAGTTCTGATGCGAAAAGCAGGCCAGAGGACCCTTCCGCAAAGAAGAGGGGTTTTACCCCCAAACGGTCCCGGGCCAAAAAGAGGGATTGATTCCCTTCATCCCAGATGCCGAAGGCGAAAATCCCATTTAACTTTTCCAGGCAGGCCGGTCCCCACTCTATGTAGGAGAGAAGGAGCGCCTCGGTATCGGAGTAAGATTGAAAGGAATAGCCCCGGGTCTGGAGGGAATCCCGTAATTCGGCGGTGTTGTAAAGCTCGCCGTTATACGTGATGATGTAGCGGTTTTGTCCCCGTTGTCGCAGCATGGGCTGTCCGCCGCCGGACGGATCGACCACGATGAGCCGGCGGTGGCCCAAGGCGGCTCGGGGCGAAACCCAATAGCCGGAGGCGTCTGGCCCCCGGGCCGCCAGCTTCTCGGTCATGGCCAGAAGGACTTCTTGCTCCCGGGTCAAATCTTTTTCCCAGTTTACCCAACCGGCGATGCCGCACATAGGTCCAATTCCTCCTTGTGGGTTGAAAGATACCCTTTGGATAGCACCATTCTATGGCCTTTCCTTCAAGGAGGTGCCTGTCCTCTTGTCGAGTTATTGTTAACTCCATGAAAGCTTTTTGTAAAAGATTGGACACACAGAAAAGCCCTGGCCTACTTTGGCCAGGGCTTCAACAGGCCAGTTTCGTGTTTGACCTGGTCCACCTCCTGGAAATCATCCAGACGTTTTTTCACTCCTCAAATCAAGGAGGGCAAGAAAGACCCGCCTGACGCCGTAGGAGGTAAAAGGGGCTTCTTGCACATTCAGACCCAACCGATGGGATCTCCGATATCACCGGGCAACACAAGTGCCCCAAGGCGCGTCCTAATACGTGGCCCCAACGGGCGTGCCAACATGGGTGCCCCAACGCGCGTTCTGACTTTCACCCGGCGGCCGGGGTGGCCGTCCATTGGGGGAAGGCCTGTTTCTGGTAATCCTCACGCCGGAGGCGGTCAAACTCCTCGGCGGTGGCGTAGACCAGAGCCTTGGTCGGGCAGGCCGACACGCAGGCCGGTGTACCCGTTTCATCCAGGCATTCCCGGTCACACTTGATGGCCACCTTGTTGTCCGGCCGGATCACCCCATAGGGACAGGCCATCACGCACATCCAGCAACCTACGCAGCGTTGGGGAGAGCCCAGGTTGGTCACAACGCCTTCTTCCCGGCGATGCATCACCCCGGTGATGCAGGCGTTGATGCAATAGGCTTCGGTGCAGTGCCGGCAGACCATGGGGATGTTGATTTCCCCAGCGGTAAAACGATCGACGAAGAGGCGCTTTTTAGGTGCTGGCTCTTCCCAGATGGCCGTCAAGAAGTCGCGACTATGGGAGTGGGCGGTGGCGCAGGCCAACTCGCAGGAGCGGCAGCCCAGGCAACGCTCGTAACGGACGAAAATCTCCTTTTTCATCTCAGACACCCTCCTTCGTCGCCGCCACCTCTTTAACCTCCTGGGCCGGGGTTTCCCAGGAGCGGACGCTCAGGCCGAGGCCGGCCCGGCGCTCTTGGATGGCCTGGAAGAGCTTCTGCGCGGCCTTGAGTGGATCCTTTTCCACGATGAAGTAACCACCGAGGAGTCCCTTAACGTCTTGGGTCAAGAGCTTCGTCACCAGCTTGCTTCCGGCTACGGGCGGCATCAGCCCCAAATGGGTGGGGATGCCCAGGGAGATGGCGTAAGTGCCGATGGAGATCGCTTTTTCGGTCTTGTACTCGGGAGCGCTGGCCACCAGAGGGAGTTGGTTGATGTCTACACCAAGACGACTGGCCACGGCCACGGCCAGGTTCACGGCGCGGGAATTGTCGACACAGGAACCCATGTGCAGGACCAGAGGTAAAGGCCCGCCCAGGCCATTGGCCTCCCCGATGGCCTTGAGGACGGCCTTCAAACCAGGGCCGGCATACTCTTCCGTAGCCTGCGGGGTCATAAAGCCGTGTTTGGCTAAGGCTCCCGAGCCGCAGCCGGTGGACAAAAGCAGGACGTCGCGGGCCGCCAATTCCTTGGCGATGATCAGATAATTCTTGTCCTGCGGGATTTTGACGTTGTTGCAGCCGGCAAAGAGGATGATCCCCTGGATTTGACCGCCCACCACGGCGTCAAGGAGGGGTTTGAGGGGATCGGCGGCATCAAGTTTGGAAAGGGCGCCAACGATGGCCTCCGCTGAGAACCCGGCCAGCACCTCGCTTTTCACCTGCGGGATGTCCACCGGGCGTCCTTTCCGCCGTTTGAAGGCCTCGATGGCGATCCGGATGATCTCCCTGGCCTTCTCCATGGCGTTCTCCTCGGTCACCTCGATATGGGTGGCCCCCGGAATCTTGGCGATGTCCATGGTCGTGATGAGCTTTGTGCCAAAACATTCGGCCACAGTGGCCAGAGCGGGGTAGATGCACTGGTAGTCCACCACCATGGCATCCACGGCCCCGGTCAGAATGGGGAGTTCTTGAGAAACAGAGGTCGTGAGCAAGGGGATACCGTGCCGCATCAGGACCTCGTTGCCGGTGCAACAGACACCGACCAGGTTGACCCCGGAGGCGCCTACCGCCTCCGCCTCTTCCTGCAAGGCGTCGGCCGCCTCCACGATGACTTCGGAAAGGACCGGATTATGACCGTGGACGACCAGGTTAACGGCTCCCGGCAGGAGGTTGCCCATGTTGGCCCGTGTTTTCACGGGGGTGGGTACCCCGAAGAGGACATCGGCCAGGTCCGTCCCCATCTGGCAGCCGGCCAGATCGGCGATGGAACTTTTTACCCCTCCCAAAAGGAGGTTGACGGGGTCGGCATCGACGCCCAGGTGCGTACGGTGCATCATTTCCGAGATGGTGCCGTCGATGCTCTTGGGCATGGTTCCCAGCGCGGCATAGGTCTTTTTTCGCCCCTCGGTTAAAATGGTGCTGACCCAGGTCACAGGTTCTTCCTTTTCTCCAAAATCGGCCAGGGCCTTCTCGGCCACTTCCAGGGCCAGCTCAGCAGTGGTTTTCCCCTCCACCGCCAGTCCCAGGCGTGCGGCCAGGGAGCGGAGCTTGGCTTCATCTTTTACCGGATAATCCGGGGCCTGCCCCAGAGCCGATTTTTTCAGGACATGGGCCAGGTGCTTGGCGTGCCCGCTATGGGAAGCGGTTCCAGCGGCGATGGCCCGCACCAGGTTTCTGGCGACGATGGTGTCGGCGGTGGCTCCGCAGATACCGACCTGGGGACCGTCGCCGAAAGGATCAATGCGGCAGGGACCCTGGAGACAGTTCCGACAGCAAACGCCGGCTTCGCCGAAGCCGCACTGGGGCAGTTGAGCCTGATACCGGTCCCAAATGGTGTCGACGCCCTTTTCCCGGGCCACCCGGATCATATAGTTGACTGCCGGGTCGATGGAGTATTCCTTTTTGCTCAAAGTGAATCCCTCCCTGAGATTCGTTCCAGCCGGTTCAGTTTTTGGCTGTTGCTAGGCTCCGTACCAGTTTCCGGCCCGGTGGGGAGAGCCCAGAAGCAGTTCCTCTTCATCAAAGACGGGCCGGCCGCTCCGGATTAAGGAGGTGTAAAGCCCACCCCGTTCGATGTTGCCTATAAGAATTGCCCCTACCAGCTTATCCTTTTCGAAGACCAGGCGCCGGTAGGCTCCTCTCCGCCGGTCGTAATGGCTGAGAGAATATCCGTCTGGTCCCGGCTCCTGCCGGCCGATCGAAAGAATTGGCAGTTCACCAAACTGGACGGAATTCATGGCCAGGGCTGCGGAAACCTGACCCACGGTGGCGCCGGCCAACCGGGCCCCCAAAAAACGGCCCTGTTCGACCGCCGTTACCCAGAGCGCGGAAATCTGGCCCCTGCCGGTGGACGGGTCGACCACCTCGGCCACGTCGCCGGCCGCGTGGACATTGGGTAGAGAAGTCTCCAGGACCTGGTTTACCAAAATGCCCCGCCGGGTACTGGCGCCGGCCTCCCTGGCCAGCTCCAGATTGGGGACCACCCCTTTACCGACGACAACCAAATCGGCCCGAAGAAAGCTCCCATCTTCCAGTTCAACCCCACGGACTTGTTTTTCGCCGTGGAAAATCAGTGGATTTTGCCCAAAACTGAAGATAAGGCCCATGGCTTCCAGCACTTCTTGCAGCCTGCGGGCTGGTTCCGGGGTCAACTGGCGCGACAAAAGGTGGGCTGATTTCACCACCACGGTCACCCTGGGGACGCCGGACTTCAAAAGGGCGGTAGCTGCTTTTAAGGCTACCAGTCCGCCCCCGATGATGACCGCCGCCTCAGACCGCTTGGCTCCTTCGGAGAGGGCCAGGGCATCAGCCAGGGTGCGCAGCGGAAAGATGCCGGGCAAGGTCTCGCCCGCCACCCCAGCGGGGACGGGGCGGGCTCCCGTGGCCAGGACCAGTTGGTCATAAGACAACGACTGGCCGTCGGCGAGAAAAACCCGTCTTGATCCCGGTTCGATCTGAACGGCCCTTCGCCCGAGAATGGTTTTGACGCCCAAGCGGTCATAAAAACCGGGTGGTCGAAAGAGGATTGCTTCTGGCTCGGCCGTTCCGGCCACTACTTCCGGGATCAAACAACGCGAGTAGACGGGATGGGGCTCATCCCCGACGATGGTAATGTCCCCTTTCCCGCCGGCTTCGCGGTAAGCCTCGGCTACGGCTACCCCTGCGGCGCTATTACCGATGATGACCAAAGACAAGCACCTTCACCTCCTTTCCGATCTCCATTTCAGAAAAACTTTCTGCTTCAACTCGCCTCAGGAAATCGCCCGCGGCAATTTTCTAACTTTTAAGGATAAGCAAAAGGTGTGCCAAGAACCGAGAGGGGCAGAAAGCCAGAGGGGCAAAAAGGCCGAGGAGACAGAGAGGCCAGAGGGGCTGGTCTGCTGCGTCACCAACTCCCGTCGCTCAGATCCGCGACCCCGCACATGGCAGTGCTTCCCTAGAGGACGTTGGAGGCGGGTGCCGGTGGCGGTCAAGGGTCAAGAAAACGACCAGCCCTCCCCTGGCCCGGGGAGGGCCGGGAGAGGGCGGTCAAAGGCAACCATATAGTGAGCGTTTCTGTGATCCAAGTAAACGTTCTTGTGATCCGCAGCGATCTTTTGGCTGACGCGCCTGGTATGAGTGACCGCTTTGTTCGCGCAAGAAGGACTGTAAGCGTTCCGCCACCTCACGCGGAGGAGGCCGTGAGAGAGGAACCGTATTTTTCTCGGGTGCGGGGCAATCGAAGCCATCTTGTCAAGAAGACGTGACAGGTGTCAGGTGGGTTTGACAGGAGAGATCTTTAACTTTTTCATCTTCTCGTAAAGGGTTTGGCGGGTGATGCCAAGCCGGCGGGCAGCCTGGGCTTTATTGCCTCCAGCTTGCAGCAGGGCGGCCAAAATGGCCTCCCTTTCCGTTTGGTTTAAGGAGGTCTTCAAGTTAGCCGGCGTGGTCTCTTTGACGCCACTGTAACGACTCAAGAGACGCTCGGGCAGGTGCTCTGGCGCAATCCGGCCGTCCTCGGCCAAGATGTAGGCCCGTTCCAAGACATTTCCCAGCTCGCGAACATTGCCCGGCCAGTGGTACTCCTCCAGGATGGTCAGGACTTCGGGCGCGAGACGAACGGGGCGCCCATACTGCTGGACCAACCGGCTCAAAAAGCTCTCCACCAGGCTGGGGATGTCCGCCCGCCTCTCGACCAGGGAGGGTATTCTTAGCGTAAAGACATCCAGACGGAAAAAGAGGTCCTCGCGGAACCTGCCCAGGGCCACCTCCTGAGCCAGGTCTTTGTTGGTGGCGGCGATGATGCGAACGTCTATTTTTACCGTCTTCGTCCCGCCGAGGCGTTCGAATTCACGGTCCTGTAAGACTCGGAGGAGTTTGGCCTGGACGGCCGGGGGGAGATCGGCGATCTCGTCCAAAAAGAGGGTACCCCCTTGAGCCAGCTCCAGCTTTCCCTTCTTGCCACCTTTTCGTGCTCCGGTGAAGGCTCCTTCCTCGTAACCGAAAAGTTCAGACTCCAGGAGCTCCTGGGGTAAGGAGGCACAGTCGACCTTGACAAAAGGACCTTGGGCGCGGTGGCTTTCCCGGTGAATGGTCTTGGCCAGCACCTCTTTCCCAACGCCGCTGGCACCCTGCAGGAGAACGGTGGCATCGGTCAACGCCACCCGGCGGGCTTGTTGCAGCACCTTTTGCATGGGGGCAGAATAACTCACCAGATCGCCGAAGACCTGGGGCTCCTGCGTTATACCCTTGAGTTTCTGCTGGTAGCGGTCAATTTCTTCTTGGAGCTCGCGCAAGCGATCCAAGAGCAGGCGGACCACCGGGGAATCGATGGGGAGGATCTGGCCCAACACGCCGATGGTTTTACCCTCGCTGAGAAGGGGCATCTCGATGACCAGGTGATTGGCGCTCTCCTTGTCGGGGGCTGCTTTGGGGAGGGCGGCCGCTTTGGACGATCCCTTGTGCGAAGGCCAGATCTCGGGCAAACCGCTGGCCAAAACCTCCAGCCAGCGGGATTCGCTCAGGATAGCCTTTACCGGTTGCCTTAAAACGGCGGAGGCGTCCAGAGAAAAAACCTGTCGGGCCGAGGCATTCATCCGCGTGATCTGGCCGGTGGAATCGACGATGTAAAGGCCCACGGGAAGTCGATCGAAGAGGGCTTCCCCCAGCCCCAGAGGGTCAAACCAGGTCAGGGGAAGATCGGCGGTTGGGAGGGGATAAAGGGACTTTCGAGAAAGTTTCACCGCTTGAACTGCTTCGAAGACGAGATTGACCCAGAAACTTTCGTTGCTGGGGTCGAAAGCCAGGGGTACTTCTTCCTGGGTCACCTTCGCCCCAAGGAGGCTCGGTTTGGCCTCCATCCGGCAATAGTTATATCCCGTTCCCCAACAGCGGGTCTCCTCGACGCTATACTCCAGGGAGGAAATGCGGGAAATAGCCCCCGACAGAAGGCCGGCTTCCAGGTGGCAGAGAGGCTTGCCCACGGGGGGCAAGTGGGAGCAGGTGAGGCAGTCATACCAGTCCAGGATGATGTGCTGGGCGTCCTGGCTCACCATTTCCAGGTGCCCCATCCCCAATTCTTCTATCCGGCCGATGATCTCCGCGAGAGAATTGACTTCCAGGGCCCGGCCGATACGCTGCCCGGCCTGATAAAAGACCAGGTCGGTCAGGGAGGTTTCGCTGGGCCCGCGCGCTACCAGCTGCTGTATGGCCTGACGAATGGTTGCTTCCAGGCTGGCCATCTTCGTAACTGCTTCAGACCTCCTTGAGGAGTAAGGATATCGTTCCGACCTTTACCAAGAGTTTTGTTAGTCGCGTCACAGCTCTGGCTTTTTTCGGCAAGGAGAACACTGGATTACACGGTTGAAGCGGAGAAGCGTCGAGAGGGCTGTGCTTCTCCATCAACGGCGTTACAGCATCTTTCACCGCATTAGTTTTTCGCGATTGCCTGAACTAAAGTAATATTCGGCCTGAAGCGGCCTTTTTCCTCCTCAGGACCAACTATTGATATCAGGACTTTTCTGCGTTATAATGAGCAAAAACAGGGGAGCTGCTGGAGGCGGCTGAGAAAGGACCTCGAGGTCCTGACCCATCGAACCTGTCAGGGTAATGCCTGCGTAGGGAAGACAGCTATTTTGTGGCGCGCCTTTTCTGCGGGGCGCGTCTTTTGGTTCAATTAAGGGGGTAAAAATCATGACCCAGATGCTGGAAGCTAAAAAGGGCAATATAACGCCTCAGATGAAGCGAGTGGCGGAACGGGAGAAGCTCCCGGTGGAACAGATCGCCGAAGGCGTGGCCAGGGGAACCATCGTCATTCCCGCCAACCGGCTTCACCGGAATCTCGATCCCATGGGCGTGGGGACGGGGCTACGGACGAAGGTCAACGCCAACATTGGTACCTCAAGCTATTTCCCCGACATCGAAAGAGAGCTGGATAAATTGCGGCTGGCCGTTTCCGCCGGGGCGGACGCGGTCATGGATTTGAGCACCGGCAGCGGTCCCGACATCGACCGGTCGAGAAAGAGGATCATGGCCGTTTCCACGGTGGCGGTGGGCACAGTCCCCATTTATCAGGCGACGGTGGAGGCCATTGAGAAACGGGGCTCCATTGTGGACATGACGCCCGACGACATCTTTGAAGTCATTGAGCGGCAGGCGCAGGACGGCGTCGACTTTATGACCGTACACAGCGGCATCACCCTGGAGAGCATTGGCCGTCTCCAAAAACAGGGGCGGGTCACCGACATCGTCAGCCGCGGCGGGTCTTTTTTGACGGGCTGGATGCTGCATCAGGGCAAAGAGAACCCCCTTTATGAGCAATTTGACCGCCTGCTGGAGATAGCCTTGAAATATGATGTCACCCTCAGCCTGGGGGACGGTTTACGTCCAGGTAGTTTGGCCGATGCCACCGACCGGGCCCAGATCCAGGAGCTCATCATCCTCGGGGAGCTGGTGGACCGGGCCCGCGAGGTTGGGGTGCAGGTCATGGTGGAAGGACCCGGCCATGTACCCTTCGACCAGATCGAGGCCAACATCAAGATCCAGAAGACCCTGGCCAAAGGTGCCCCCTTCTACGTCCTGGGACCGCTGGTCACCGACGTGGCACCGGGGTACGATCACATTACGTCGGCCATCGGCGGAACCCTGGCGGCGGTGGCCGGAGCCGATTTCCTGTGTTATGTTACGCCGGCGGAGCACCTGGGCCTGCCCACTCCTGAGGACGTCCGGGAGGGAGTGGTGGCCGCGCGCATCGCCGCCCACGCCGCCGACCTGGTCAAGGGCGTCAAAGGAGCCTGGGAATGGGATCTGGAGATGGCCAAGGCGCGCAAGGCCCTGGATTGGGACAAACAAATCGCCCTGGCCATCGATCCGGTGAAAGCGGCCCGGTACCGCAAAGAACGCAACCCGGAGGGAATTGCGGCTTGCACCATGTGCGGCCAGTACTGCGCCATGAAGATTGTGGCCGACTACCTGGGGAAGCCCGTTGAGTACTGCTGAGAGTCAATAGCCCTGGTTCCCTCATCCCGTCAGCCAAACTCGTATAACCCGTTGGGCGGTCGGGGTACGTCCAGACCGCCAGGTTCGTTCCAGGCGCTCGAGGGTCGTGGAAAGCTCGGCCTCGGCCCCGCTTTTCGACAAGCTAATCGGATAAATCCTAGCGAGACCCCTCGTGACAGTAGAAGTTGGGAGGATTAGACAAAGCCAAAGCATCGACAGGAGGATTAGACAAAGCCAAAGCTGCGACAGACAAAAAAGCCAGGCGTCCCCTGGCTTTTTGCCTTTTTCTCAGGGAAGCCGTCACTCCGCTGGATGACGTGGCCCCCTGGCCTTCTCCTCTTACGGCCGCTCTGTTTTTTCCAGCCGGTTAATCAGGGCGTAATGCTCGCGCACCGGAAAGACGGAGGTAAGACTGCTGGTGCGAAAGTCAATGTCCCTTTCTTTTTCGGGCTCCGTCCTTTCGGGCACCCGTTTGGGCCCCTCGACCGGTCCCCCTTTTTCGTCCTCCTTCTGCAGGAGGGCTTTAATCCCCGCCAACTTCATTCCGGAGGAGAGGAGCCTTTTGATCTCTTTCAACCTTTCCACAATGGCCGGGGAATACAGTCTCTGGTTACCGGACGTCCGCTCGGGGTTGATGAGGCCCATCTTTTCGTAATAGCGGATTTGCCGCCCAGTGAGGCCGGTCAACTCCTCGACGGCACCGATGGAGTACATGGGCAGTTCTTGGCTGGGTCTCGGCATGTTCTTCAACCCCCTTTAGCTTTCCAATTCAATATTATAAACCGCGAGAGTATGATGTCAACTAAAAAATCTTCCCGCCCATATCTTAACACATACTTGACAAAAAGATGACGCTTACATATCATATTAGTAAAATTGCCTGGCACGAAGGGGGCTACCAAAGGATGGATGTTAAAGAGGTCATGAAGCTGGTCAAAGAAAAAGGTGTCCGGATGGTTGATTACAAGTTTGTCGATCTTTTGGGTACCTGGCAACACAAGACCGTTCCCGTTGCCGAGTTTGACGAGAAGGTTTTTGAAGAAGGGACGGGCTTTGATGGTTCCAGTATCCGCGGTTTCCAAAATATCGAAGAGAGCGATATGCTCCTTTTGCCGGACCCGAAGACGGCCATCATTGATCCGTTCGCCAAGGAGCCAACCTTGAGTCTTGTCTGCGACGTTTATGAACCCGGCGCAACTTTAAAGCGCTATGCACGGGATCCGCGGTATGTGGCCCAGAAGGCGGAAGCCTACTTAAAGGAGTCTGGTCTGGCTGACGTTAGTTACTGGGGGCCAGAGCCAGAGTTCTTCATTTTCGACGACGTTCGTTATGGGTTCAGCCAGAACTCGGCCTACTACTATCTCGATTCGGGAGAGGCCGTCTGGAACACGGGCCAAAATAGTGGACCAAACCTGGGATACAAACTCCGCAATAAAGAAGGCTATTTCCCCGTCCCGCCTCATGACCAGCTCCACGACCTGCGTACGGAAATGGTGCTCACGTTGGAAGCTTGCGGGGTGCGGGTCGAGACCCACCATCACGAGGTAGCCACTGCCGGTCAGGCCGAGATCGATATGCGCTTCGACAGCCTGACGAATATGGCCGACAAGACTCTTCTGTATAAATACGTCGTCAAGAACGTGGCCCGGCGTCATGGGAAAACGGTGACCTTCATGCCCAAACCCATTTTTGGCGACAACGGGAGCGGGATGCACGTTCATCAGAGCCTGTGGAAGGATGATAAGAACCTGTTCTTTGATGCCGACGGCTACGGCGGAATTAGTCAACTGGCCCAGTACTACATTGGTGGTCTTTTAAAGCACGCTCCCGCCTTGATGGCCATCGCCGCTCCTACCACCAACTCCTATAAAAGGTTGGTGCCGGGATACGAGGCGCCGGTCAACCTCGTTTTCTCCCAGCGGAACCGGAGTGCGGCCATTCGTATCCCGATGTATTCCAGGAAACCGGCTTCTAAACGCATTGAGTTCCGGCCACCGGATCCTTCCAGTAACCCCTATCTTCTCTTTGCGGCCCTTTTGATGGCCGGGCTGGACGGCATCAAGAAAAAGATATCGCCCACGGCGGAGGGTTTTGGTCCTCTAGACAAAAACATCTACGAGTTACCGCCGGAAGAGAAGGCCAATATTAAAAGCGTCCCCGGTACCCTGGAAGAAGCTCTGGCGGCCCTGGAGGCTGATCATGCCTTCCTTCTGGAGGGTGGGGTTTTCACTGAGGAACTCATTGATAGCTGGATCAACCTGAAAAAGAAGAATGACGTGGACCCCGTGCGTTTGCGTCCGCATCCTTTCGAGTTCCACCTTTATTTCGACGTTTGATGGCCGGCGCGTTCAAACTGGCCCGCTCCCTCCAATTTTGCGGGCCAGCCTCTATTGGCCAGCAGCCCTCCTGCGACTCTAGTTTCTAGTTATGGTGCTGGCGACGGGTTTTTTGAGCCAACCCACATTTTTCTCCCCCAAGCGGGCGGTTGAACCCTCTTCGGACGCTGGAAAAGGCACTTCCGAGGGACCGGCCGTTTTTCAGGGCTAAAGTTCAGGCGTCAGCCTGGCCTTGGCCCTGTCTTTTTTTGAAGAGCCCAGTGGTGTACTATAAACTTGTACTATAAAGTTATACTATAAAGTTACGTAAGGGTAGCTTGGGTTATGCGATCCTGGAGGGAGTTTTCCTTTGGCCAAGCCACAGCGAAAAAAATGGCTCCTCGTGTTTTTGTCCCTGATAGCGGTCAGTTTGCTTCTACTTCCTCGATTTTTCGCCTCGGTTCAACCCAAATCGCCGGAAAAGCAGCCCCCGCTGCTGGCGGTGCTTCTGTCCGGACCGATCCGCGAGCCGAAGCTCACGGGTTTGCTCGCCGCTTTGCGCGAGATGGGGCTCAGTGAGGGACGGGATTTTCAGCTGGTGGTGAAAAACGCCGGGGACGACCTGGGGGCTTTGCCGGCGGCGGCCCAGGAGCTAGTCCGCCTCCAGCCTCGCGTCTTGGTGGCCGGAGGCGGCGTGGAACTCGACGCCTTGCGGGCAGCCACCGATAGTATCCCCATCGTCTTTATGGGGGTGGCGTCCAGTCGGGAACGCGGCTGGGTGGCCAGTTACCGGCATCCCGGGGGGAATGTTACCGGTGTCGACAATTACCATACGGAGCTGGCCGGGAAACGTCTGGAGTTCCTCAGCCGCCTCTTGCCGGGGATAAGGAGGGTCCTGGTCCTTTACGATCCCCGCGTCACGCCGGGGCCTCTTAGCTTAAAGGTGGTCAAAGAAGCCGCCGGCAAATTGGGTCTCGAATTGGAGATAATGGACATCACCGAGGTAGAGAAGCTGTCGGGCCTCTTGAGCCGCCCCGGTGGTGGTAGCTACGACGCGCTGCTTCCCTTATCCAGCTTTTTCATGGAGGCGGTCGGCCAAAAACTGGTGGCCATTTCTGAAAGATTACAGGTTCCGCTTATGGGTCTGACGGAGGAGGACGCCCGGGCTGGCTACCTGGCCGCCTACGGCGTTTCCTATACCAATCAAGGGCGCCAGGCGGCCCGGCTGGTCTACAAGATTTGGTTTGGGGAAAACCCGGCCAACATTCCCGTGGAGTCGCCCGATTGCATTGAGCTCGTGATCAATTCGGCTGCTGCCCAAAGGCTCCACCGCCGGATCCCGCCCCAGGTTTTGCAGTACGCCAACTTAGTCCTCACTGGGCCGTAAAGGGGTGAGAATGCTCTGCCGGAGCGTATTCCCTGGTACAAACGGTTGCGGTTTCGCTTCCTTGCCTTCAGCGTCCTGATTGCGACCGTTCCTCTGATTTTCCTGGCGGGGGTCACCTGGAATCAGGCCAGGGTGGACCTGGAAAAGAGCCTGCATGCTCGCAACGTGGCCCTGGCCCAAAAGGTCGCCTCGGACACCGAGGTGCTTTTTCAGGGCATCGTCGAAAAACTGGCCCTGGTTGGTGCCACCAGTGGGGTTAGGGGAGTCCAAAACTGGGAGGATCTGCTTTATTCGATCCTGTTTAAAACGCCCTATCTGGAAAATCTGGCCGTTTTCGATCGTTGGGGACACGGCCTGGCCGCCGTTTCGCGGCGACAGGTAAAGCCCGGACCATGGCCCAAGGATTTTCCCCAGACCACTGAGTTCCAACGAGTGGCTCAGGGTGAAGTGGTCTTCGGCCCGGTTCGCTTTGAGGAGGATGGACGGCCGCTTCTGGATATCCTCGTTCCCTTTCCGCCAGGTGATCCGCGTCTGGATCGACCGGGGGGATTCCTGGCCACCGTCAGCCTGAGGGGGCTTTGGCACGACATTTCTCGCCTGACTCCCGGTCACCGCTTCAGCATTTATCTGGTCGACTCGAGCGGCACCTTGATTGCCCACAGCGACTTCAGCCAGGTCTTAGAAGGACGGGAGGTGCGGGGAAGCCAGGCGGTGTCTGACCTTTTGGCTGGCCGGAGCCGTAAAGATGGGGTTCCACCCAAACGGTATGTTTCTTACCAGGGGCAGGAAGTCCTGGGCTTATCCCTTCCCGTGCCGGAGCTGGGCTGGGGCGTGGTGGTGGAGGAACCGGTGGAAACGGCCCTGGCTCCGATCCGGGCCCTGGCGTGGAAATTGACGGCGGTAACCATCTTTGTGGCCCTTTTGGTGGGTCTTTTGGCCGGGATATTTTCGGTACGGTTGACGGCGCCGCTGGAAAAACTTTTCGCCGGCATAAAAAGGGTGGCGGCAGGGGATTATCAAAAAGCGTTGCCCGCCCTGGGTGAAGACGAAATGGGGCGCCTCGTGGCTTCTTTTAACCTCATGGTGGCTGAGCTCAGGAAAAAGGAGGAGACGGAGGCGGCCTTAGCCCGGGCGGAGAAATTGGCGGCTTTGGGCGTCCTGGCTTCCGGACTGGCGCATGAGATGAATAACCCCCTGGCCATCCTGGCGGCTTACACGGAAGACCTCAAGGAATACTGGGAAAAGGAAGACCTTTCCCCCGAGCAAAGGGCCCAACTGGACCGCTATTTTATTTTTCCATAGTGACTAAACAGGTGGGGCGGTGTAAAGCGATAACCAAAAACCTTTTGGACCTGAGCCGTCCTGAACCGGCCTTAACGGAAGCCATGTCTCTGGGCCCCGTCCTGGAAGAGGCTTTGCGGGATATTGAACCCAGGGTGGTGCGTCAGGGGGTAAGGCTGGTCGTGGATCCGGGCTTCCGGGAGTTGGAGGTCATGGCCAACCGGCGCTACCTCCTCCAGGTGCTTTCCAATCTTTTGAACAACGCCCTGGATGCCCTGGAGGAGCAGGTGGACCCCACCCTCCAGGTGGCGGGAAGCCGCCAGGGAGCTGAAGTTGAACTGGTCCTGGCCGATAACGGCCCGGGTTTGGAGGAGAAGACCAAAGCCCATCTCTTTGAGCCATTCTATACGACCAAGCCACCCGGTAAGGGTACCGGGTTGGGCCTTTTTGTCGCCTACCAGCTGACCAAAAAGATGGGGGGCGACATCTTTCTGGAGAACGCTCCGGCGGGGGGAACCGTGGCCCGGCTACGGTTACCGTCTGCTTTGGCCGGCAACTTTAGAAGAGCAGGGGAACGTGGGTGAACCGTGAGCGCGGATGAGCGCCGATTTCTGGGGAGAGATGATAGCGCTTCGGCCTGCGGACTGGAGGAGTTTGGGTTCTTCGTACTGCCGGGTCAGGGATGGTTAGGTAGGAGTCCTCCATGCCGCCAATAGCGGCACCACGAAGGATGAAAATGGTATTTTCGAAGGAGGTACAGCGGTGAAGACGCGCTTATTGATTGCCGATGATGAAGCCGATTTCCGCGAGCTTTTGGTGGAACGTTACCGGCGGCGGGGCTATGAAACCGTAGGGGCAGGTGACGGCCTGGAAGCTCTCCGGCAGCTTGAAGAGGGCAATTTCCACCTGGCCATTTTCGATCTGAAGATGCCGGGGGTGGAGGGCATTGAACTTTTACGCCGGAGCCGGGTTCTGCAACCCAACCTGCAGGTCATCATCCTGACCGGGCATGGCACCATCGCTACGGCCATCGAGGCGATGAAACTGGGGGCTTACGACTTTCTCGAGAAGCCCTGTGACCTGGCCGAACTGGATATTCTTTTGGACCGGGCGGCGGAGAAAGGACGTTTATTGGATGAAGTCAAAGGGTGGCGGGAAGTTCAGCGGCGACAAACGGAAGCCGTGACCATCATTGGGCAAAGCGAAGGCATGCACCGGGTTTTGGAGCTGACCAAAAAGGCCGCCTCTTCCGATCTTCCGGTCTTGATCGAGGGGGAAAGTGGCACGGGCAAGGAACTGGTGGCCCAAGCCTTACACTACTGGGGAAAGCGGGCGGACCGCCCTTTTGTGGCCGTTAACGTCGCCGCCCTCCCGGAAACCCTTCTCGAGAGCGAGCTTTTTGGGCACGAAAAGGGGGCTTTCAGCGGGGCTGTGGCTACGAAGATGGGCTTGGTGGAGGCGGCCAACGGGGGTACCCTTTTTTTGGATGAAATCGGGGAAATGCCCGCCTCCCTGCAGGTAAAACTGTTACGTTTCCTGGAAACCGGGGAGTTTCGCCACCTGGGGGAGACCCGCCTGCGCCAGGTCGAGGTGCGGTTGGTGGCGGCGACCAACCGGAATTTGCAGGAAGCCATCGACCGAGGTGAATTTCGCCTCGATCTCTTCTACCGTCTGGCCACGCTCAGGATCGTTTTACCGCCGCTGCGCCAACGGAAAGAAGACATTCCGCTTTTGGCAGAGCATTTTCTCCAGCGGGTGAGCCGGGAGGGCGGAATCACTCTGGGACCAGCTGCCTTGGAGGCCCTTTTGGCCTATGACTATCCGGGGAACATCCGGGAGTTGAAGGCCATCCTGGAAAGAGCCGTCCTTTTGGCCCGGGGGAAGATAATCCAGCCGGAAGATCTTTTTCCCGACCGCACCGGGGCCAAAGGTCCGGAACCTCAGTTAACCCTGGCCGAGCTGGAGAAAAAATACATCCAGGAAGTTTTACGCCGCACGGGTGGGAATAAATCCCGGGCGGCCAGAATTCTGGGCATCAGCGTGCGCAACCTTTACCGGAAGCTGGCTGAACCCTGACATTTTGGCACGACCCTGACAGATTGTCATATGCTGTTGCCGACCGTTTGAAAGTTAGTTTAAACCGGCTGAACGCTGCAGCCTGCCGCTGGGGCGTATTTCTTTTGCCTAACCGCCTTAGTG
>Ga0334722_10003291_pt1 | contig 17530 bp, 15 predicted proteins | sample C3_bottom_MG_FD_207210 | JGI IMG/M metagenome (GOLD analysis project Ga0334722, IMG submission 207210) | Sediment microbial communities from Yellowstone Lake, YNP, Wyoming, USA - C3_bottom | ecosystem: Environmental > Aquatic > Freshwater > Lake > Sediment | place: USA: Wyoming | collected...
AATCAACACCTCTGTCGTCAAGTCGAAACGCGGGGCGATATCGTTATCTCGAAGCGTTATCAGAATTTTCATGATTTTTGGTAACGGCTCAGGTTCTCGGTTTACGGTTCAGGGTCGTGTCTTTTTCAATCCAGTCCGTAGCGTTTAATCTTGCGCCACAATGTACTGCGGCCCCAGCCCAGTTCTAGCGCCGCCAGGCTTCTATTGCCGCCGGTCTTCATGAGTGCGCTTAAAATCTGACCTTTTTCAATTTCCGACCAAGTGCTCCCTTGAGTGAAAACATGCTCGTTTACGGCAGGCAGTGCTGCGTTTTTGTCGCCTTCCCTCGGTGTGGCGTCCTCAATCCCGTTGGCCTTCCGTAGGGGCGGATGGCTCATGCTGGCGGCCTGGATATAGGTCGGCAGGTGTGATGGGGTGATGCTCTCTCCCGGGCAAACATTGACGGCGTATTCAACGATATTGCGGAGCTCGCGCACATTCCCCGGATAGGAATAGTTGGCCAACTCGGCCGATGCCTCCGCCGTGAACTCTTTGATGCTTTTGCCGAGATTGCCGGCAAACAATTTGGCAAAGTGGTCCAGCAGCAGGAGGGCATCGTCACCACGTTCCCTGAGAGGCGGCATGTGGGCACGCAGCACATTTAACCGATAGTAGAGATCCTCCCTGAAATTTCCTTCCTTTACCATTTGCCGCAGATCACGATTGGTGCCGGTGATCAGTCGCACGTCAACTTGAACCTTTTTCGAACTGCCCAAGGGGAAAAACTCCCGGTCATCAAGGACTGTCAGCAGTTTGACCTGCAAAGCCAAGGGGAGATCGCCTATTTCGGTTAAAAAAAGCGTCCCGCCCTGGGCCAGGCGAAACATGCCGGGCTTGTCCGAATGGGCGCCAGTGTATGCGCCACGGACATGGCCAAAGAGTTCCGATTCAAGAAGGGTTTCCGGGAGTGCCCCGCAATTGACTTTAATAAAGGGATAGGAGGCTCGCTTTGATTCATGGTGAATCGCCTCGGCCAGCAAGTCTTTGCCGGTGCCGGTTTCACCGGTGATGAGCAAGGTGGTGTCGGTGCGGGCGAGAATTGGCACAAAGTCAAGGATTTCCTGCATTTTTGGGCTGTGCCCCAAGATGCCTTTTGTCTCGCTGCCGCCAGGGCGTTGGCGGTCGCGCTCCTTGAGGGCGGTAATATCTTCAACGGCTACCATGTAACCGATTTTCGTACCGTTTTGGTTGTTGAGCGGTGACACGAAAAACCGCATGAACGCTTTCTTGCGGTTGACGTTAATGATGTCGCCTTCAAGGGAGAGCGTCCCTGTGGCGTCAAAGGTACTTTCAAAGATGGTTTTCTTGATGTCCGGATTGGCGCGGAGCACAAAATCGCAGCCAACGCCCCGCACGTCGTCTGAAGTGTATCCGGTAAAGGCCTCAAAAATGCGGTTTGCAGAGACGATGCACCCCGCATTGTCGATCAGGACAATGCCGTGCGGCAAGCCGTTAAGCAGGTTGAGCAAGTCTAGGCCGCTGAAGGCTGAGGAGTCATGTTGTTTCATAATAAAGAGATTTTTCCATATAAGAGTCGATTAGATTCAATCTATTCCATTTTGTTTCACGGCGCAATATTTTTCTTGTGCTAACGAAATATTTTTTAACAATTTAATTTTACGTCAGTTTGTGCGAATCGCACCCTGTGGAGATACCTCATCCTGGAGGTTTCAGCAAAGGTCATGGAGTATTTCGTGCCCAATTGTTTCAATGATGGATCATAATGTGTCATTATGATCTAAGGACAGCTGAATCATGAAACGCAGGCCGAGACATACTGCATGTAACATATTGTTTTGTATAGATTTATTTTGTTGGCACGATAGCTGCTTTAGGGATAGTCAAAACAATTATCCCTTCACCTGGAGGTGTGCCATGAAGAACGCAACAAACAACGAACGTAGCTGGATGGGTGCCGTGACCTTTGCCGAGGCCGGAGAATGGGAGACTGCGCGTAGCATGGTTCCCCTGCCAACCAAGAGCAAATGGTCCGAGTTTTTTGAACAGGTCTTTATGGCGGTGGCCTTTGCCGAGGAAGGGATGCCTGAAGAGGCGCAGCGTCTGCTTGGCATGAAACGGCAGCCGCCGAAGAGAATAAAGAATTTCCTCGATTCCATTGGCCTGCGGGATGTGAGAATGACCTACGGCATTCTGCAAGAGAGCGCGGCGTGCTAGCCAGCCATTAATTTTTTGCCTGTGATTTTTTCCGCACGGCACAAACAGGGGAAAGCATCGAATCCCAGAGGCATGCGCCCCGTTATTCGTATCAAAAGCAATGACTCCGCCTTCGCAGAAAAAATTGCTAAGACCCTGGATCAATGGGGTTTCCTTCACCATCAACTAGGGGCTGGCACTGAGGCGGGAGTGCCGGCGCACAAGGGTGAAGTGGTGTTGCTTGACATCAGGGACATGGCAGACGATGCCTTTGGCCATGTGTATTCCATCAAGCAACAGTATGCGGGGGGCGAGGTTGTCCTGATCAACAAGCCGGACAACGTGGTGGCCTCCATTGCCGGGATGAAGGCCGGAGCGGTAGATGAAATTATTGTTCCATTCGACACCGGCACCTTGCAAGCAATCATCATTGATGCCTGCGAAAGGGTGCAAGCGACTCGCGCCAAAAAGATTAAGAAACCACTGTTGACCCGTTTCAGCGAGGCCATGATGGCCGCTACTTTCGCTCAAGCGGGTGACTTTGATGGCGCACTCGACATGCTGGATCGCCCTTCGCCACGACAAACCGATAAACAAACCTCAAATAAGAAAACCAGCGGAGCATAACCCGCGCCTCGAATGGAGATCATTATGGGAGACATTAGAATCCTGCTTGTTGACGATGAGGAAAATTTCATCAATACCATTTCCGAGCGCCTTGATTTGCGCGATTTGGCAAGCGATACCGCCTTCAACGGCCAGCAGGCCCTTGACTGCGTCGATGATCGGGAGCCGGATGTCATGGTGCTTGATCTTAAGATGCCAGGAATTGACGGCATGGAGGTGTTGCGTCAGGTGCGCGCCAAATACCCCGATATCCAGGTGATCGTCCAGACCGGCCACGGGAACGACCTCGACGAGTCCGAAGCCAGACGGCTCGGGGTCTTCGATTACCTGCAAAAGCCTGTCGATATCGAGTTGCTGGTCGATCGGATCAAGGCTGCCTATCAAGCCAAAAAGGCCGCGACCAGCTATATGTCTGCCGCCGCCTTTGCCGAGGCTGGCGAACATGAAAGCGCGCGGGATATGATGCACGACAAGAGTCGGGCCTGATCGGCCCGATTTTCGTTTCCGAGAAATCTTCATGATGTGGGACACGCCGGAATCGGGCCGCTTGAATCATTATGAAAATATACTCGGCAACCATCCGCGCTGAGGCTCTGAAAGTCCGATCGAGAGAGTCCTACTACGCGAGGCAGACACGGCTGTTCATCCTGCTCGTGGTCTTGGTCTCGGTGCTGCCGCTTTTTTTGATTGGCTTCGCCTCCAAGCACTACTACCACCAATCATGGATGCAGCAGACCTCAGTCGACCTCAAAGGCTCGGCGGAAAGCAGAAAAGAAATTATCGACCGCTTCCTGGCCAATCAGGAAGACCTGCTGGCCAGCCTGATTGATCTCTACGGGGTTCATGGCCTATCCAAACAGGAAGATTTGGAAAAGGTGTTTCCTGCCGTCAATCGTAGCGGAGTTCTCGTCGATTTGGGTGTCATAGACGCCCAAGGCAATCATTTGGCCTATGTCGGGCCGTACCGCACTCAGTTGGCGGGGAAAAACTATCGTGACGCCGCCTGGTTTTTGGAGACCATGCGGGCCGGGCGTTATGTAAGCGATGTCTTTACCGGGTATCGCGGTGAGCCCCACTTTGTAGTCGCGGTGACCGATCCGAACCGAACCTGGATTCTACGCGCCACCATCAATTCGGCGTTGTTCAATGCCTTGCTGGCAAGCATTGAGGTTGGCCCGGACGGCGACGCCTTTATCATCAACCGGAAAGGAGAGCTGCAGACTGTGAGCCGGGGCGCTGCACCCGAGGGCACGGCGATAGCAGCGGACGAACTGGCCGATTTCGCCGCCGAGTCCGGGACCACGGTGCACCAGCACCAAAATTTTTTGTATGTCACCACTTGGGTCAACGAGAAGGGCTGGCTGCTTATCCTCAAGACCAATATCAATTCCTCCCTGGCCGCGTTTTACCGGGCCTGGAACCTAGGGTTGCTCAGTATCGTCATCGCCTCGGTTTTTATTCTGGTGGTAACGACGGTCCTTGTCCGTTCGATGATGGATAGGATTGAGTTGGCGGACAAAGAACGCATGCTGTTGAACAATCGTGTCCGCGAGGTCGACAAAATGGCCCTTGTCGGCCGGTTGGCGGCAAGTGTCGCCCATGAAGTCAATAACCCGTTGCAGATCATTACTGATCAGGCCGGCTGGATTAGCGAATTGCTGGACGAGGAGGATCAACAGCAGCTTAAAAATTATGATGAATACAAGGCTTCGGTGCAGAAGATCAGGCAGCATGTCAGTCGGGCAAGCGTTATCACCCACCGGCTGCTCGGCTTCTCAAGGTCAAAGGAGTTCAAGCGGGTCGCACAGGACATCAACGCCCTGTTGAAGGATACCGTCTCCTTCTTGGAGAATGAGGCCAAGCACCATCGAATCACGCTACGGCTCAACCTGCAGGAAGCCCTGCCCAAAGTTATGACCGATCCGTCCCAGTTGCAGCAGGTCTTTCTCAATATTGTCAATAACGCCATCGATGCGATCGGCAATGATGGCGCGATAACCATCCAGACCAGTGTCGTGGGCGAGCGGGTGCTGGTAGAGTTCGCCGACTCCGGGCCGGGGCTGCCGCTTGAGCACTTGCAGAAGATATTCGATCCATTTTTCACCACCAAAAAAGCGGACAAGGGGACCGGGCTGGGGCTTTCCATCTCCCGGAACATCATGCAGCGCTTGGGCGGCGACATTCAGGCTGAAAACGGTAAGCAGGGCGGCTGCCGATTCACGGTAAGTCTGCCGGTTGGTCAGGGAGCGGTCGCGTGACGGACAGGGGTAATGACATAATGCACAACGGGGGGAGGCTGCTGGCAAGTGATCGCGGTGCAGCAGTTTCAAGGGGAGCGCTCTGTCCTGAACCTGAAGCAGTAAGCAATTGCAGGGTGCCGCAGATGCGCGAAATCGGCCTGCGAGCCATAGACAGCCTATGCGAGCAGGCCGATGATACCCCGCAAGGAGGTATAAACTCAGCAGATGCGGCACCAGGTGATCGCTTACGGGTGCTGGTGGTGGACGACGAGCAAGAGTTTGTCGCCACTTTGGTCAAGCGTCTCCGCCGGCGTGGGATGGTTTGCGTTACGGCCTTCACCGGCGCCGAGGCCATCGAGATTGTGCGGGATGAAACATTTGACGTGGTGTTGCTTGACATGAAGCTGCCCGACATCGACGGCAATGAGGTGCTGCGCGAGGTGAAAAAACTGAAACCGGAAACCCAGGTAGTGATTCTCACTGGCCACATATCCGCCCGTGACGGCATGGAAGGCATCGGCGACGGGGCCAATGACTACCTGATGAAGCCGGTGGAGTTCGAATCGCTGCTGGAATCGCTGCACAGAGCTAGCCGGAGTAGAAGAATTTTAGAGTAAGGATTGGCACAAATGCCAACTAAGCCGTTGTCACAAAATAACATCTTCATCGAGCTGGTTAAAACGGCAATAAGGAGCCGTACAAAAACAGTCAGGAAAGAAGATGTTGTTTCGTAACGGCTCCTAATCATTAACCCCAAACAAAGGAGAAGAGAAAGAAAATGAACATCATCAAAGACCTAGGTCATGTCATGCTGATGGGAGCAAGAGCCCATGCCCAATGGGAGATTGACACCTCGCAGCGCATCATCCGCGATCCCAAGCGGCTCGCCATTTTAGGGCTGCTTTGCCTGCCGATCCTGTTCCTCGGCATCGCCTACGCCGAGGAGATCTCCGGCGTCCTGCCCGATGTTATCGGCGGTAAAACTGCTTACACCCCAGCCTTCTACACTCCGACCATCTTCTTCGCCTCCATCGGCGTTGGCATCTGCGCCGGCCTGATCACCGGCTGCATCGGCGCCGGCGGCGGTTTCATCATCGCCCCGGCCCTGATGAGTGCCGGGGTTAAGGGTATCCTCGCTGTCGGCACCGACCTTTTCCACATCTTCGCCAAGGCGATCATGGGCAGCGTCCTGCACCGCAAGCTGGGTAATATTTCGGTAGGCCTCGCCCTCTGGTTCATCGTGGGTTCCATGGGCGGCGCCACCGTCGGCGGCTCGATCAATCGTGCTTTATATGACTCAAATCCAGTGCTGAGCGATGCCTTCATCACCTCTATCTACGTCTTCATGCTCGGCTTCCTGTCGTTCTACTCCCTGATGGACTTCTTCAAGGCCCGCAAGGCTGCGGCCACCCTGGCCAAAAAGTCTGTGGAAGAACAGAAAAAATTCAAGGCCGGCACCCTGACCGGTTTTGCCCAGAAACTGCAAGGGATGAATATCCCGCCCATGATTCATTTCGATCAGAGCATCGTCCCTGGCGGCCGCAAGATCTCGGCCTGGTTCCTGGTCCTCTCCGGCGCCTTCGTCGGCCTGGCTGCGGCCATCATGGGCGTTGGCGGCGGCTTCCTGACCTTCCCGATCTTCGTCTACACCCTCGGTGTCTCCTCCGCCACCACCGTCGGCACCGATATCTTCCAGATCATCTTTACCGCCGGTTACGCCGGGCTCGGTCAGTATGCCATCTACGGCTTCATCTTCTACACCCTGGCCATGGGCATGTTGTTGGGATCCTTGGTCGGTATTCAGATCGGCTCCCTGGTGACCAAGGTCGTGCCGGGCCAGACCATCTGCGGCTTTTATGCCACCGCCGTCATGGCGGGCTTTATCAACCGGGCCTTCGCCCTGCCGATTAAACTGAGTAAAATGGGTTTCATCCCCCTGGCTCCGGAAACCGGCAAACTCCTCGAAAGTATCGGTATCTACGCTTTTTTTATTGTAATCTCGACATTTTCACTGTGGGTATTTTGGACATTCTTCTCAAATCTCGGCGTCTTGAAGGGAGAAGGCCCCACTGCTCACGGAAAGGAGGCTCACGCATGATTGCCAACAAAAAAGAGTTCAATACCGGGCTCACCATGTTCGCGGGATTCTGGGTGCTTTTTTACATCCTGATGTCGCCGGTCTTTGCCGGCAAGAATCTCTTGGACTATATGGATAACCTCTACAATATGATCTCCAAGAAGTCTTCGTATTACATCCCGGATGTTACAAAGAAGCTCGGGGATTATAAGGACCAGCAAGTATCCTTCGCTGTGAAGGCTAAAAAGCCGGAGCAGATTGCCCGCCTGACCAAGATGTTTCAGGCGGCTGGGGCCACGGTTACCCCCGATGGCGAAAAGCTGAAGATCGTAGGCGACTTGAGCGCTATCGTCAGCACGGCCATGGCCGATTGCGAGGCCATGTTCAAAAATGACGGCAAGGCTGTTGCTGCCAAATACGGCAGTGAGGAACGGGCGGTCCTCTACGAGTGGGAGGAGGCCTTCAAGGCCGCAGAGAAGGAGATGAACAAAAACAGCAAGTTCAAGGAAGGAAAAATATTCAACAATGCCCAGACCAAGGCCATTGAACCCGCCTACAACTACTACGGCATCGAATCAGTGCCGATCAAGGAGAAATGGGGCACCGTGGTCCTCTCCCTGGTGGGATATGTTGTCTACACCTTGTGGTTTGGCTTCTCCATCCTCTTTATGTTTGAAGGCTGGGGCATGAAGCTCGAACACTAAGCCGCGCAGTTCGCAGTACGATCCTAAAAAAAGGCCAGCCTCATCAGGCTGGCCTTTTTTGCGTTCAAGTATTGAGCATTAAGGTTGCATAACGATTTTTGTTGCGCACTGGAAAGAAAACCGGCATCAGAAATGGTGCATCTTCCCTTTCCCTCCGGGACTCAGTTCAGTCCCCGCTGTTTTTGGACGGGGAGAGGGTGGCCGAAGGCCGGGTGAGAAAAAAGGCAGGCAATTTTGTACGGCAAACTTACCCCCTTGCTTTTGATCATTTTTTGCTAACAGACTACAGTCTAATAGTCTAACCAATCTGAGCAGTTACCATCTCGAATATCCTTACTCCTCTATGCGCGCACTTACCGCTTTATGGCATACGGTCAGCAACTGGTTTCGTTTTGACGAGATGGGAACCTCGGTTCCCACCATCTCCTTTACCCAGTGTTACAAGGCCTTCCGTGCCCTGCTCACCGCCAACAATACTGCCCTTGAGCTGATGGCCGAGATGGAGCAGACCCATGCCTCAGGCCGCCCTTTTGGCATGGCCTTTGTGCGCGGCAATTGCACCGCCCTTTCGGTCAATATCTATAAGATGGTCCGCCTCCTGCAAGAGATGTCCGGGGGCAAGTATCAGGATCTGAATACCGCCTTTAAGCGTATCGCAGGCGAGCTTGAAACCCTGCTCAGAAATAAGCCGGTGGTGACCGAGGGGGAATGGATCCTGGCTATGGACCGCATCGACCGGAGTATGGTCGATGCAGTTGGCGAGAAGATGGCCAACCTCGGCGAGCTCCGCAACCGGGTAGGGCTCAAGACACCGGAGGGTTTTGCCATCACCGCTAGCGCCAGCGAACAGTTCATGGCGGCAAGCCGCTTGCAGGATGAGATCAACCGCCGCTTAAAGACCATGGATGAGGACAATCTGGAAGAGTTGTACAAGACCAGCTCGGCCATCCAACAACTGATCATCAACGCCGCCCTGCCGGAAGAGTTGGAACAACAGATCCTGGCCCAACATCAGACCCTGCAGGCCGCAGGTAGGGAGGAAGTCCTGGTCTCCATGCGTTCCAGCGCCTTGGGCGAGGACAGCGGCGGCGTCTCCTTCGCCGGCCAGTACCGCACCCAGCTGAACGTCAGCCCCGACTTCATCATCCAGACCTACAAGGAGATCGTGGCCGGCAAGTACAAGAGTCAGGCCATCGTCTACCGTAACCAGCGCGGCTTCCGTCACCAAGATATCGTCATGTGCGTCGGCTGTCTAGTCATGGTGGACGCGGCCTTGAGCGGGGTCACCTATTCGCGTTCGCCCACCAACCGCCGCAGTGACTGGATCGAAATCAATGCCGTCGTCGGCCTGGCCAGCCAGGTAGTGGATGGCAATGTCGCAACCGACTATTTCCGGGTCAGCCGTGAGCCCCCGCACCGGGTCGTCAGCCGCAAGATCAACCAGCGGCCCGGAAGGGAAGGTAGGCCGGCGCCGAGCTTAAGCGATGACCAGGCCAGCGAACTGGCCCGGATAGCCATCCGCATCGAGCAGCACTTCGGCGAGCCCCAGGACATTGAGTGGTCCATTGATCGGCAGGGCGAGGTGGTACTGCTGCAAAGCCGTCCTTTAGGCCTGACAGCGGCGCTCCCCGGCACTCCGGGTACTGATGTCGGCCAGGATGACGATGCCTTCTTGCAGGGTGGGGTAACGGCAAGTCTCGGGGTGAGCAGCGGCCCGGTCTGCATCGTCCGCTCCAATGTCGATCTGCTCCGCTTTCCCAAAGGCGCGGTGCTGGTGGTGGCCCACCCTGTTCCCGACTGGGCCACCTTGCTTAACCGGGCGGTGGCGGTGATCAGCGAGACCGGCCAAGTGGCAGCCCACTTGGCGACGGTGGCCCGCGAGTTCGGCGTTCCCGCCATCTTTGGTCTGGTGGGGGCGATGTCTAAGCTCACTGAAGGTGAGGAGATCACGGTTGACGCCACCGCCTGTCGAGTCTACCAGGGCCAGAGGCCGGATATCCTGGCGCATGGCGCAAGTCAACAGCCGAATCTGATGAAGGACAGCCCGATCGATAAATTGCTCAAAGAGGTGCTGGCCATGGTCACGCCGCTCAACTTGACCGACCCGACCTCTCTTTATTTCACCCCGTCTTCCTGCCGAACCCTGCATGATCTGACTCGCTTCTGTCACGAAAAAGCGGTGTCCGAGATGTTTTCGTTTGGCAGCCGCTATGGCTTTGACGATAAATGCGCCAAGCAGTTGGTGGGCGAGATGGCCTACCAGTGGTGGGTCATCGACTTGGACGACGGCTTTGACAGCTCGTTTGACAAGAAGGAAAAATTTATCCCCGTCGACGCCATTGTTTCCCTGCCGATGCTGGCCATATGGGAAGGCATGACCGTCATCCCCTGGGACGGGCCGCCGCCCATAAATCTGTCCGGCTTCGGCTCCATCCTCTTCCAGTCGACCCGAAACCGCAATCTGGAGCCCAGCCTGCGCTCGTCGCTGCAAAACCGGAACTACTTCCTGGTCTCGAAAAATTTCTGCAACGTCAGCGTGCGGCTGGGCTATCATTTCTCGATGATCGAGGCCCACTTAAGCGAATTTCTGACCGAGAACTATATCAGCTTCAAATTCAAGGGCGGCGCTGCCGATGAACAGCGGCGGGTGATCCGGATCGAACTCATCAAGGATATCTTAACCCTCTATGGGTTTCGGCTGGAGCTGAAGGCGGATGCCCTCTCCGCCCGGATCGAAAAGCGGCCGAATGCCTATCTCCTTGACCGTTTGAAGGTCCTGGGGTATCTGCTGATGCATACCCGGCAGATCGACATGGTGATGAATGATCCGAGTATGGTGGCGCATTACCGGGAAAAGATCACCGGTGATCTAAGTAGAATTGTCCCGGAATGTGAGTAAACGTTCAGCAGCACCGCAGCTACTTTGTCATTGGCCTGCTTGCATAGGCGGGCTATAGCTCGCAGGCCTATTTCGCGCATCTGCGGCACTGCTGAACGTTTACACTTCAGAGATTAAGCTATGTTTTATGTTCTTGGTGAACGATTACGGAAGTGAGATGGAGGTGGTGTGATGACAAACGATATCCATATCCTGCTGGTCGATGACGAGCTCGATTTTCTTGAAACCACCAGTAAGCGGCTGAAAAGGCGGGGGTACGCAGTGAAGACCGCCGCCACCTGCGCTGCCGCCTACCAGGAGCTTACGACCGGCTGGCCGCAGGTCGTCATCCTGGACGTCATGCTGCCGGATAAGGACGGCATCCTTTTTTTGAAGGAGATCAAGCAGGCTTGGCCCGCCGTGATCGTCATCCTCCTCACCGGCCACGCCTCAATGGAAACGGGGATCAAAAGCGTGGAGTACGGCGCCCATGATTACTGCCTGAAACCGGTGGAGTTCGAGGCGTTGCTGGAAAAGATCGAAATCGCATTGCGCGAGACAAAGATCGGTTCCTGACTGCGCGCTTCTAAGCCCATGAGTTTATTCCTTAAGCCGTCACCCCGGCGAAAGCCGGGGTCCAGGAGCACTTGAGAAAACTGGGTTCCGGCCTTCGCCGGAATGACGATTATTTTTTTGCTTTAGGCTGAGGTTACGTTAATGACGAATGAATCGCAGACGTAGCGCTCTGTCCCAACACTGAAAGCGATTGCAGAATGCCACAGATATGCCGCAAGCGGAGATAAACTTGCACTCTGAAGTACGTCCCAAAGAGGATCCAGTATATTTTTTAGAAAATTAGGGCCGGGCCACCAGCACCGGGCAAGCGGCAAAACCGATAATCTTTTCGGCAACGCTCCCCAGCAGCAGGCGGCGCATGCCGGTGCGGCCATGGGAGCCAACAACGATAACTTGAGCGCCGAGGGTCCGGGCCAGATCGGGGATGACCTCGTACGCCACCCCTTCAACGACGTGGGGAGTGGCCGAAAGCCCTTTGCCCTTGATGATCTGGACGGCGGCGTCAGCGTAGCCGTTGGCCTTGCGGCCTAACTCTTCTACCAGATCCGGGGCATCGCCATACAGTTCGGCCGGGACATCGACCACGGATACGACTTCAATCTCGCCGTCATAGGCCTTGGCAAAACGGACTGCCCGCTCGACGGCGGCCAGACTGCAGGGGCTGCCGTCAGTCGCGACCAGAATTTTTTTCCAGGCCAAGGCCACGCCATTAGGCACCACAACTACATCGCCATGGCTTTGGCCGATGACCCGCTGGGTGACGCTGCCGACAAAGGCCCGTTCAAGGTTTGAGAGACCGCGGCGGCCCATGATGATCATCTCGCGGTTGTAGGCGTCTGCGAGGTCGACAATGCGGCTGGAGGGTTCGCCCTCTTCCAGCACCGTTTTGATGGTGTACCCTTTCTGGGCGGCGATATCTCTGGCCTTGACCAAGGCCTTTTCGCAGGGTTGCCGCATCTTGGCCAAGATGTCGCCACCGGTGGCCAGGGTGTCGAGGTCGCCCTCGTAGTCGGGGGCCACGCAGACCGCCGTTATCCAACTCTTTTCGGTCGATGAAAATTGAAAGGCCTGTTCCAGCGCATGAAAGCTGGAATCAGAACCGTCCACCGGCACCAGTACTTTTCGATACTCTTTTTTCATGTCCATGGTCTACGTTCTCCAATTAAGATTAATGATGGTGAATCCTTATGAATCATGAGCAGGGAGGCAGGATGCAGACTCCAAAATTTTGAGACCGGCAGCCCCGCACCGCTAAGTTTCATTGGTAGCGAGTTGAGTTATTTATTGGTTATCGCTAATCTAACAAAATAAGTCGATAGTTAATTGGTTACATACTCAGCGTTGTCCGGTTAGCACTTTTGCTTGGTGCGTTTGCCGGACAAATTGCCTGTTTTCCCCCCTCACCCGGAGGGCGAGGGGAAATATCGAATGGTGCAATGGTTTCACTGGCAACACTTATTGTTTTCGTGTGGGGACCGGAACCCGATCCGGTCCCCAAAAAATTTGACAGGAGACCCGTATGACCCTTGTTCTTATTACCTACCTCGGCGTTGGCCTGGTGGCCGGCATTCTGGCTGGCCTGCTCGGCATCGGCGGCGGTTTGGTGATCGTGCCAATGCTTGTCTATTGTTTGGCGCGGCAAACAATCCCGCCTGAATTCATCATGCACATTGCGCTGGCGACCTCCATGGCCAGCATCATCTTCACCTCGATCTCAAGTTTTCTCGCCCACCACAAGCGTCGAGCAGTGCACTGGGATGTTGTGCGCCGCATCGTACCCGGTATCCTGGCAGGAACCTTTCTCGGTTCCTGCGTGGCCTCTCGTCTGCCGGGCAACTTTCTGAAGGTGTTTTTCGTCGCCTTCCTCTTCTATGTGGCCCTGCAAATGCTTTTGGACAAAAAGCCTGCCCCCTCGCGGGATTTTCCTGGACAGATCGGTATGTTTGGCGTCGGCGGGGGGATCGGCGTGGTTTCAAGCCTGGTTGGCATCGGCGGCGGCACTCTTTCCGTCCCCTTCATGATTTGGTGCAATCTGGCGGTTCACCATGCCATCGGCACCTCGGCCGCTATCGGTTTTCCTATCGCCATTGCCGGAACCTTGGGCTATATCGTCAACGGTTGGTCGGTCCAGAATCTACCCGCCTACTCGCTGGGGTATGTCTATCTCCCTGCACTCCTTGGAATCGTCTCTACCAGCGTGCTTACCGCCCCGCTCGGTGTGCGTCTGGCCCATAGCCTGCCAGTGGCAAAACTGAAAAGGGTCTTTGCCTTTGCGCTGCTGATCGTCGGTACCCGCATGCTGGCAAGCCTTTTAGTCCCTTTCGGGCTTAGTTGATCAATTCATGAGCAAAAATATGGACAAGCTCATTGCCGAAAAGGAAACCCAGCCGACAGGGACTTATACCCCTCAAGGGGGTACTAAACAGAGTCCAGTTTATCTGGGTTAGGCTGAGGACACGGGCTTTATTCTGCACAAAAAAGGGGCAAGAGGATTCCCCCTTGCCCCTCGGCAATCAGTAACGGGCCAACATCTTCAATGTCCGCCGCTCTTCAGGAGGCCGGAGGCAGCCAGCACCAGGACAACGACCTCGGCAACGGCAAGGAAGGCGTAGATGGTGTCACCCTTGCGGAACAGCATCGGGATAACTCTCAGATAGCAAATGATGCTGACCCCGGCCAAAAAGGCGATACCGACAAAGTTAAGGAAATCGCCTTTGTTCAGCATGTGGAGCCAGGACCATCCCTGACCAATGCCTGTCTGCTGCAGATAGTCGTGTACCGGCAGCTTCCAGTACTTGGGTAGATCATTGAGCGGGACGTGCGGTTCTAAAATTCCCAGGACATAAATTCCGAACGAGATGACTAGGGCGCAAAGTCCGATTTTCATCCCCAGATCCAAGATCTTGGCATAGGCAATCTGCTCTTCCGTAACATGATATTTGCTCATAACTGTTCCCCCCTTAGTTCCAAATTGCCAGGCCCTTCAGTAAAGCCCTGGCGCCTGAGAAAAGTAATATTCCAATAACGACCCGTCGAATGACAACCGGCTTCGCCTTCGCCAACAGACGGACGCCGACGATTGAACCCAGCATGATGCCAATGAGCGACGGGGCTACCATCATCGGTAACACCGCGCCCTTGTTGATGTAGATCCAGGCGGCGGAGGTATCGGTGATCGACAGCAGAAACTTGCTGGTGGCAACCGAGACCTTGAGCGGCGCACCCATCATCAGGTTAAGCACCGGCACATTGGCCCAGCCGGCGCCAAGGCCAAACATACCGGCCATCACGCCAATGATGATAAAGGTCGCGAGCCCTTGCGGGGTTCGGTGGATCTGCCAGTTGATATCCTTGCCGCTGCTTGGTTCGTGGTAAATACCACTGATCCTTAGCGCGGTGGACAGGGCATCTGCCTGTTTGACTTCCGGAAATTCCGATTTTTTGGCCATCAGCATGATCACGACAATACCAAGGATGGTAGCGCCCAGCGCAATATTGATAACATTAGCCGGCAGGGCCAAACCGATCATGGCGCCGACAATGGCGCAGGCCGAGGCGATGAGGGCAACCGGCATGGCGAGCCGTAAGTCGGCCATGCCTTTTTTGAGCAGTCCGGGGCCTGCGGCCAGGGCTCCGGCCAGGGCGACCAAGAGACCTGCGCCCCTGACGAAGTCAATGTGAAAGGGGAAAAAGCCGCCAATGATCGGCACGAAGAGAACGCCGCCACCGACGCCGCCGAGAACGGCGACAATACCCATGACAAAGGTCACGACAAATAACAAGAGGGGCCACGCCCACCACGGCATGGTCGACTGGGGGCCGGCGATCGCTGCCGCCGCTGCCGGGTCGTTGGCAAGGGCAAAGCCTGCGACCACGGTTACAACAATAAGGCCTGCGAACAGCGCAAGCAGTTTGGGGCGATGTGTTTCCATTTTTTTACTTCCTCCTTAACATAAATTTTATCTGATCCGCTCAAACTCGGTTTGAAATTTATAGCGGTCGCTTCTACCGGAAAAACGGGTGTAGGCCACAGGGATCTCGTCCGAACCAAGGAACAGGCGATGGACCACCAAACCTGCCACACCTTCCACCACCCCAAGATTCTTGGCGTGCTCGCCGTTCAGGGGTGATATCTCAACCGTCTGCACAATCTTGAAAATCTTCTTTGTTCCTCGTTCCTGAAGCATTGAGAGCAATGATCGGGTTGCGAAATCCAAGTCATGCGCGTCTGGCAACATGGAAACGGGGATATAGGACTCATCCAGCGAGATAGGTTCGCCCTCCACAACTCGTTGGCTTGTAATGCAGTAGATGTTCTCCTGGGTCTTAAGGTATTCGCGGGCCGTGCTTTCGGAACTCTGAACGCCACGGGCCACAACCTCTCGCTTGACTAGCACCTCCTTTCCAAACATATCTTCGGTAAATCGAGTCTTCATGGCAAAGCCGGAAGGCTGCTCGCTGCTGGTAACAAAAGTCCCTTTGCCTTGGATCTTCAAGAGGTAGCCATCGCCTGCCAGGTTCTTGATCGCCTGACGGACCGTGATTTTGCTGACCCCGTACTCCTTGCACAACTCTTCCTCGGTCGGGATCTGACAGCCGATTTCCCACTGCCCCGAGATTATCTGGTTGAGAAATATCCGGGTGAGCTGCAGATAGAGCTTCTCCTGATTAAATCGGTCAACCGTTCTGTTATGCAACTGCACTGTTTCATTTTGTATCATGACCGTCATATATTATAATGATATGACTTTGTCAAGAGTTCGTCTCTGCCGAAATTTTAATATTATTGCCTTCATATAGTTCGGTTCAATTTTGCCGCCAAGCCACGGGGGACAAGGGATAAAGACGATTCAGGAAAACGTTGTCGCGACTTTCGCCAAAATGCCGCCGGTGCCGGTGCGGTAGGCAAAAAATGCTTAAGTTCAAAGACATTGAGCGGCAATGGTATGAAATTTATGCCCTAGCCGCAGGAATATTTTTTTTGAGGAATATTTTTTCTTGCAAGTGCTTGTTTATGATTGATAGGATAGTTGACGTGGTGCCAATTGCCTGGATGCGGTGCACTCGTTCGGGAACGCTATCAAGTTCTCTGAGCAAGGTATTTCACTCATGACAACTAAGATCTATAGACTGTAGGCTTTTAGACTGTTAGCAACTGCAAAATATGAGATATGAGACGTACCTGGTGCCAGGTTTGCTCCGTTTTTGCCTAACAGTCTACAGACTAAATAGCTAAACAACCTAAGCAGTTATCTGCACTCTTTCATAAGGAAGGAATAATTATGATCTTCAGGGTAATAAAAAAAGAAGGGCTCGGCCAACTCTTCGAGCTGCTGGCTACCGACAACACGGTGATCGGCCCTGTCGAACTTGACACGGACCGGAAGGGGAAGCCGATTTACGGCTTTGCCGAGGTTTCCGATTTCAACACGGTCAGGCTTGACTACACAACCACCAAGCTGCCGGCCAAGCAGTATTTCCTGCCCTACCGGGAAGACTTGGCAACCTTTCGGATGACGGGCAAGGACTGGGACAAGTCGGTCGACTATCACAGTGAAAAACCGTACGTCTTCTTTGGCCTGCATGCCTGTGACATCAATGCCTTGAACAAGCTCGACAAGGTTCTGCTGGGCGGCGTTTATCCGATGCCCTACTACGCCGCCAAGCGCAAGAACATGTTCATCGTCGGCATCGACTGTCAGCCGCAGCCCCATTGCTTCTGCCGGTCAATGGGCTCGGACACGGTCATGCATGGCTTTGATATGTTCATCACCGACCTTGGTGAGAGCTACTTTGTCGAAATTCTGTCGGACACGGCCTTTAATTTTCTTAAAAAGATCGCAAGCCGCGAACCGGTTGAGGAAGATCATCTCCGGTACCGCCAAGTCGTGGCCGATAAAAACAAAAAATTCACCGCCCACGTCGATACCACCGACTTGACCAAGATCCTCGACATGGAGTTCCAGTCGGAGGTCTGGAAGCATTGGGGCGATAAGTGCCTCTCCTGCGGAACCTGCGCCAATGTCTGCCCAACCTGCTACTGCTACAGTGTTCACGAGCAGGTGGACGTTGATCTCAGCCGCGCCATCAAGACCAAGACGCTCTACTCCTGCAACCTGATCGATTTCGCCGAAGTCGCTGGCGGCCACAACTTCCGTCCGAAAAGTCATAACCGGCTGAAATACCGCTACTATCACAAGCACCGGGGCTTTGTTGAGGCTTACGAGGAGTCGCT
>Ga0334722_10003292_pt1 | contig 17530 bp, 20 predicted proteins | sample C3_bottom_MG_FD_207210 | JGI IMG/M metagenome (GOLD analysis project Ga0334722, IMG submission 207210) | Sediment microbial communities from Yellowstone Lake, YNP, Wyoming, USA - C3_bottom | ecosystem: Environmental > Aquatic > Freshwater > Lake > Sediment | place: USA: Wyoming | collected...
CAATTGGATTTACAGATGATTTAGGAATGCACCGAGTAACATATACGAGACAATCATTGGAGAACTTTTTAGATGTAACAAATCCAAATTATAGAGAGAAAGGATTGGATCTTTCAGCAAATATCGTTGTGGCAGAAGTTGCAAAAGCATACTATGTAGATAAAACTATGGATCAATCACAAGTTAAGTTTTAAAAGATATATTTTCCCCAAGACATACCCCTTCCAACCCCATACAATTCTTTATTGATAGGATCAATACATTTATTTAATATTCCTTCTAGCCATGCTTTCGATGGGCCTATTGTCCAACCTGTAGATAATTCTATATTAAATATAGTATCATCCATAATTACTATAGTATTTTTATGCGCAAGGTTTTTACAATTTAAAAGATCTGCTATAGCAAGTTCATAAGTGTGTCCTCCATCAATGAATATTACATCAAACTTAGTAGTCGGATTAGAAACGGCATACTCAGGGATCATTTTAGTGCTATCTCCAATTATTAATGTATGACGAGATGGATATTTTTTATCGATATATTCTTTTGCATACTTTACACTACCACGTATATTAATATCAAAACTTGTTACATGTGCTAATGAACTTGAAAGAAATGAATCGGCTGAATGTCCTGCATTAAAACCAATTTCAAGAATATTTAATATATCAATGTCAGATACAAGGTGCTTTAAACTATTTGTCTGTTGTAAGATATTTCCAGAATTTCCTTCATAATCTGTAACAGAATATTTATTCAAATATTTATCTAAACTCATTAATATTTAAATATATACATATTACTTTAAGTTATTTAATCGGAATCACCAACGGTTTCAACGCCGCGAATGTGTCCAAATCCGAGTTCTTCGAATAATTGGTCAGACCCAGTTCCAGATTCAGGTCCAGTTTTATTTAAAGGATAGATGGTGGATAGAACTGCTTTTTCATTGATAGTTGGGGCAACTGGTTCAAAATTTCCTGAATCACATGTGTCGTGAGGCATATAATCAAATTCCTCTTCATTTGGTTTATCAAATTCATTTACAGGCACGGTCTTTTGTGGTTCACTTGCCTCTTCAACTGTAGCTTGCTCTGGCCGACTCCAATCCATTAAATCGATCTTTTTAGTAGCAACGACAACTTTACGTCTATTACGCTCTAAATACATTACTGCTACGGCTATAAGTCCTAGAATGCCTGCCGTAGGACCAAGACTTATTAGGTATAATAATGCGAATACAATAGCGATTCTTACTACAAAATTATCAAGTAGTAATAATATATCTGTAGGTAAAAACTGTGAAAACAGTATAATTACCGTAAGAACTATGAAATATGTTAATTCAGTCCGATACATTCCTCTGTTATACATATTGGGTTTTTAAAAGACATAAAATTTGACTTAAGATTCTAATATTATATTTAGTGTAGTAAATGTCGGTCCAAGATAAAGACCGTGTTTTAACGGCAAAAGGTTATGCTATTAAGAAATCATTCTTGACCGATGTTCAAACTCAAGGACTTCGTTCTGAGTTAACAGTGGCTCCAAAGGTTCTTGATAGGTTTCAAAAAGATATTCAAAACTTTCCAATTTATTATGAATCCAAGACTCGTTTCTATGTACCTCGTCACTGGGGTATTAAAAAGTTCGGTGAACCGGAAGTAGATATTGTGTCAGAAGGTTTATCACTTCCTGAAACAATATCATTTAGTACAAAGTTTCCACCTCACGACTTTCAAAATGAAATTATTGAATCATTTATTGAAAAAAATGCAAATGGATTAATTTGTGTACCGTGTGGTTATGGTAAAACATTTATGGCACTTAATATCGCTGTTCGTTTGAAACGACGATTCCTCATTATTGTAGATAAAGAGTTCTTAATGAATCAGTGGAAATCGGAAATTGAGAACTTTATAATTGGCGCAAGAGTTGGAATTCTTCAAGCTAATAAAATTCAAATGGAAGCTGAAAAGTATGATGTTACAATTTGTATGATTCAGACAATTTGTCGTCGAGAATTTCCTGATGGGTTCTTTGACCAATATGGATTTACAATCTTTGATGAGTGTCATCACTTAGGAGCATCTTACTTTTGTAAAGCATTGCTCAAAATTCAGACAAAATATATGTTAGGATTGAGTGCAACTCCTGATCGTGAAGATGGATTAACCTGTGTATTTGAATATTATCTGGGTGAACCAGTTTATAAGAATACTAAACGTGAACCAGATAAGGAAGCAGTTGTAAAAGCTGTCTGGTTTGATTCAGAAGACCCCACTTATAAAGATGTTCCTGTTAATTGGAGAGGAGAAACAGTTTCTGCAAAGCTCTTGAATCAAGTTGCAGAGTTTGAAGCACGTAATAAGAAAATTATGGAACTAATTGATGAATATGCTAAAGACCCTAACCGATTTATTCTTATTCTAAGTGACCGTATTTCACAGTTGGAATGGTTTGAGAAAGCTTTAAATGAATGGACAACTAAGTATGTACACGGATATTATATTGGCGGTATGAAGCAATCAAAGCTAGATGCAAATGCGGATAAGTGTCAAATCCTTTTGGCAACATACCAGATGGCGAGTGAGGCATTTTCAGTCAAAAAGCTGAATACTGTTATTCTAGCAACACCACGTAAGAATGTGGAACAATCGACAGGGCGTATTTTCAGGCAGCGTATAGATGAAAGAAAAGTGGCACCGCATATTATAGATATTATTGATTCACACGAATGTCATAAGCGTCGATGGTTTGTTCGTCAGAAGTTTTATAAGGAATGTGAATATACATTTCAGCATATTGATAAACCTAAAAGAATTGTTCAAAAAACAGAAGCTAATGAGCACGGATCATTATTTAAATTATAAAATTTACTTACGATTACTACGTTTATTACGAGTATTTCTTAATCCAACACGACGACGAGTGCGTCTCTTACCGCCGAACTTAACAGGTAGTCCCTGATTGGTGCCATCAAAGTCCTTGCGGGTCCAGAGCTCGTCCATTGTTACAGGTGTGAATGTACCTGCATTAAGGGCTACAGGTAGGCTGCCACCTTTATTTTTATTTTTTTTGTTCTTATTTTTATAAGAACCGCCAGTCTTGATACAGGCTTGGTTGAAAGCGCGAGCATCATATGGGGTTTGGATTGTTAAACCAGGAACTGCACTCGGGGCTTGAAATGTCATAAAGTCATTTCTGTATCCAGCAGTTGGAGCATAGTATCTCATTGAGTCAGCTTGGCCAACTTGTACAGTTGGGAAGTTAGCAGAGGATGCTGCATAGCTAGTTCCAGCAGGGAGACCTCCACCAGCAAGACGGCCTGTAACAAAAGGAGGTGTTAGTGGGGCAGTAGAGAGCCGTTGGATATTATCAGGATTGGGGTTGAGAGGGTTGTATGTTCCAACTTCGCAAGGGATACGACCAAATGGGGCGGGAGCTACACCGACGCCATTGACTGGGTTAAGTGGGCCCATACTTGGGAAGAAGCCGTAGCGGCCTCCAGATTGTTTGGGGGCAGCTAAATTGGCAGCATCGGCTGATTGAGAGAGTTCTGCGATTGGCATCTTTGGCATTTGAGCCATTCCAGGTGGAGGAACACCAGGCATACTCATTACAACTGGTAAGTTATTAGGATTGGCCACTGTGCCACCAGTACCTGTTGGGTTAGGGAAATCACCTGGTTTTGGTGTTAAGGAGGCTGCGACTGGTAGATCATTAGGATTAGGGACGGGGCCAGGTAATGAACTATCTAAACCTACAGAGGCAGGAGTAGGCATTGCCATACCACCTTGAGTTTTACGATTTCTACGTTTGCCGCCGCTAAAGCCGGGCAGGCCTTTAGGGCTATAATCCATGATGTATCCTGGGCGGATAGAGTGTGGATTACCAGTACAGTCTTTACCAGGACCAGTAAAAGGAAAGTGAACTTGATTGCCAGGGTTTACTGCAATTTTATCAAAAGGACCAACAGGTAAATCACCCCAGCCACCACCAGACTTACGTTTATCCCGTCTGCTTTTGCGTAGATTACGTCGGTTGCTTCCACGTCGGTTACTTCCACGTCGGAGCGACTTCTTATTTTTTAAAGTACATCTTCGTGTCATCCTATTATATACTCATATCTTTTAAAATATTTAGAGATTCTTATGGTAGAAAAAAGAGGCGGTTGTAATAGGGGTTTCATCTGGCATAATACGCACAACTTGATATTTATTAAAACTATCATTCCATGTAACCTCAACAGGGATACCTTTAGGGTTATCAGTGATAACTTTACGAATTTCTAGTGATTGATTTAGGGTGGAGATAGATGCGACTCCAAGAGATACGCCTTCTTGAGAGTATAGAGAGTAGGTATCAGGAAGGATAGTTTTAGCATATGGAGTACAGTAAGCAACAAGGATACTGAGAATTTCAGTACTGCGCTTCAAAACTGGAGCAATAAACTCAACTGCTTTATGTTCAGGAATGGTCACCGTATCTTTCCAATACCATCTTGCTTGTCTAGAGTGATCTGCTTGAATAATCCAATAGATAGAGGGATCATAATGTAAATGCCATTGGTTGAGAGGGACAGGTTTAACGATACGTGGTTTGAATGCGAGTAGGGGTTGATCGGCGGGGAGGGAGTTCCAAAAGTCACGTAGGGTATGCCAGCGTTCAGAGAAAACGTGGTTAGACCAGAGATCTTTTCCTTCAGATACGATAATGTCTTCAATTTGAAGTACAGATTCACCAGCAAGAATATTGGCAAGACATACAGTGGCTCCTTTTTGACAGAAGTTAGGAGGGAGTAGCCAGCGAAATGTCATACCCTCTTGGCGTTCAGGATACCAGATACATGGTGCGAATCCATCAATAAACATCAAGTATCCTACTGGACGTTTATCAAACTTAGGCCATACCCATACAGTACCACTGGAAAAGGTAGGTTTCGCACGATTAAAGGGCATATGGATTTCTACACGGTCGTTGAGGAATGGGAATTGTTTGAAAAGAGATTCAATGGCCGAGATATGATCATTATCTAGGCGACGGAATCGTGCGATCTTTTGTTTTTCAAAGTGAGGGGTTGTGGAATGTACCGATTTACTCATCATTTTTGTTTTTAGCCTATATAATATAGGTAACTTGGCTTTAAGCCCCTATTTTAATACAGTTGATAGTGTTACATTTTATATAAAAAGTTAAATATTAAGTATTAAAAGGATGAATAACTCTTTTCAGAATATGTATCATTTGCAAAAATACCAGGCATAAATTCTCCACCGCCCTGTATGAAATCTGGTTGAAATTTCTGAGAATTATCGGATGTTACTTGAATATTATTGCTAGCAATACCAGCCTCAACAGCAATAGATGTATTATTGTTTAGTGGTGGTGGGCGAAATGAGCGCTCAGGGTAACGTAAGTTTTCAGGAATGTCTGAACTTTCCTGTGATTCATAATATGGGTCTGTGGCAGCAGGCTCACCATAAACTACTATTTCATTATTGGGTGCTGCTTGGCTTGGAGGGTTAGGGCCGGAAGGCATAACGACTCGTTCAGGATAGATAGGAGCTTTACGAATCTCAATTGATGCTGGAGCAGGAACCTCAAATGCTTCAGTCTTACCAGGATATACTTCCACTCGGGAAGATGACGTATCAAATATTTTATCTTTAACTAAAAAATATACTACGAAGCCTACCAACAGAAGGCCAAATATATAGATGTATGATTTCATTCCTCTTTTTGGTCTCGTGAAAATCATAAGCGCAAATCAACATCAAAAATTATAAATTTAAACTAAATAATTAATAATTATTTACTATTACGATAACTATTATTACTATAAGGTTTACCCATATTTATATTACTTTTCTTATGATACCCATTATTATATGAAGTGGGTGAATTTAAACTTGTACTAATACTGACTAGAGATTCTGTTTTAGGTATGGGTAAACTGTACTTAATAAGGAACTCTTGGAAATTAAGTTGTACCTTTTCTGAAGAGAGATGATGTGGTGAATTATGTTGGCGGCGATGATCAACGGGTTTCTGAACAAACTTATTTTGTCTAGGAGCTTCACTATTATGAGCTTCACTCTTATGAGCTTCGCTCTTAGTAGTCATCCATTTCTTAATATGTAGAAGTTCATTTTGAAGTGATTCAGAATTAAACTCAATCTCATTCTTACTAGTAAATCGCATCCAATCACCTAATTTCTCAAGTGTACCATAATTATCAGATTTAATTTGTTCATATGATATGTTAGTAACTTCCAGGAGTTCAGAACCTGTCCAGTCTTGAGGCATTAATTTAGTGTGAAATGTAATAACTGAATCATTAAATCCAGGGATTACAATCTGTTCAAGAAACATATAACTCTTTGAAGAATAATCATTATCTTCTAGTGCCCAGTTAGATCCAGAATAATATTTAATTTGTTTCTTTGAAGTGTTGGGTTCATCTGCCTTCCAGACAAAAATTGATGGCATTATATCTATATCCTATATAATAAACTTGACAGGGATTTAAGCAGTGTTTGCGTGTTATAATCAGATTTCCAAGAATGCCAACTCTTTCTACAGTTTTACTATCGATTAAGGGCGAAGTTCGCAAAGCGAATCTTCAGCTTAATAGTGGTGGTGATTTAGTAATGGATACTATACAGAAATACTTTAAAAAGAAAGATGAACCTGAATGCGTGTGTTGTTATGAGTATGATAATAAATTCATCTTTATCTTTGGTTATAAAAAAGGTAAGAAGGGTACTGAAAATAAAACTGAACTGCCTGACCCATATGTTGAAACTACACTATTTGGTGACGCACTTATAATCGCATCTCTCTCTAATAAATGGGATAATCCAGTTCCATTTACTGTTGAACAATGGAATACATTCTATAATGGTGCAGGTGATGAAGGAGATGAAGATGAAGAAGGAGAAGGAGATGAAGATGAAGATGAAGTTGTATCAGCAGAAGATGAAGATTCAGTAAAGGATGACTTTGAGGATGTTGATTCTGAAAAGAATTCTATTATCGAAGGAGTCGATGATGAAGATGAACCAGATGAGGTAGCTGTCCCAGTTAAACGTAAACGAGCAACTGCATATAATAAAGTAGATACAAGTGGTCTAAAAGAGGAGATTTCGCTTAACACAGAGCCTGAAAGTAATAAGCTGCGAACTATGTGTCTCAGTAGTTTTAAGTTTATTGAGAATAAGTTTTCAAAGAATGATATTCGATTACTAGAGCAAAACATTTATGAGGCGGCATATAATTATGCTCAGAAAAACTATGTGGCGCGAAGCTGGAAATCACCTGTATTTATTGAAATCTATCGTCAGATTGTGCGTTCTGTAATGAGTAATATTCATCCTGATAGTCCTGTAAAGAATCCTCGTCTTCTAACTCGAGTACTTGAAGGGGAATTCAAATTATCTGAAATCCCATCAATGACTGCATATGATATGTTTCCTGAAAAATGGTTTGAACTAAAAGATAAACTTCTACAACGTGAACAGAAGATTCTTGAAGGCAATAAGAGTCGTGCAACTGATCAATTTAAGTGTCGTCGTTGTAATAAGCGCGAATGTACGTATTATGAACTTCAGACACGTTCTGCAGATGAGCCTATGACCTGCTTTATCTCCTGTCTAAATTGTGGCAAGGAATGGCGCCAAGGTGGTTAAATATAAAACACAATTTCAAATATTAATATTTTTTATAAAGTATTATTCTTCTTTATTTATAATATAATCAAAATATAATTTATCAATTGATGATTTAACATATTCTTTTTGAAGTATTGTTTCCTCGTCGTCCTGAATTTGGGATGCTTCTCCAGGATATATACAATCTTTGCTCTTTATAATATTTTGTTTATTTACAAGATATTCGTAAAACTGAGAACGCCACCACTCACCATTTGTAATTCCAAATCCAGGAATATTTAAATCAAAATCAAATGAAATATCAAACCCGTTTTTACCATCAATAATTCTTTTATTTGCTACATACTTTTTAATTAATTGTGAATCTTTCTTTCCACGTCCAGTTTTTACCATAAAATCATAGAATTCATATGTTTTATTTGGAAATATCCATTTAATTTTATCATTAAATCGCTCATAAATTTTAAAATCACCAGGATCTGTGGATAGATAATTCACTTTAGATAGATTTGGAAAAACAGTAGGAGTTACAATATTTAAAATTCCAACACTATTACAATTAATAAGTGTAATACTATTTGCTTTAGGAAAAATAACACTGTCTGGGATGTAGTGTGCACCAAGTTTATATATACATAGATTATGTGTGGAATCGATATGTTTTATAAACTCAGTTGACAGCCCCCCTCTACTAAAAGAAATAAGTTTTTTAGATAACATATTATCTTATTATATAATAAATTCTTTAGGCGCGAATTGTAACAATCTTAAGCTGAATACTGAAATTTTGTAGAATACATTGTTTTTGATCTTCATTTGGAATAAGACGATTTGATTCAATATCCTTAAATGTATTACGAGGGAAGGAGCAAGTAATATCTGCTTTTTCTTGTGTAACATTCATTTCAATTCGTTTACGAATAAGTGCTTGAAGTGATTCGGAATTTACACGTTTTTTAGGCCCTGGTAAGTCGGTATCTTCCAGTTTAGCAATACGAATCTTTTCACTCTTTGCTGGATCGCGATATTGAATAGATCCTTGCCCTAAGGAACTAGTATCTTTCTTGGAAGTACGACGGCGAACAGTAACAGTAGTCCAATCTTGACAGTCCATTTTGTAATACCTATATTATATTTCTTAAAGCTCCATAAATCAAATTTAATTCCGTCCAAATAATAAGTTGAGACTGTGATGCCTTCTTCATCAAAAGAACTAAAAAATATTCCTGTTTCTATATCTATATTACACGAACAAGAATATGATAATGTATGTTTGATGATTACATTGATGAAAAATAAAGCTGGTAGGCGGCGAGCATTTAGTGAGAGAAGTAGTACTATTGATAAACCTGAAGAGAAAGAGAAAGATATTTATAAGTCTATACATTCTAAATTGCGCATAGGTTCATTAAGTTTAAAGAATAAGTAAATCTGTAAGACGCCAGTATTCAAATTGTCCATTTGGAAGGGGGCGTTTGACAATAAATGGTAGACGTTTTTGTTCAAGTTCTAGTCGAGCAATATCGCGTACATCTGTGATGTGTTTTGGTACTGAAACAAACGGTACGGATCCTTTACTAATTTGATTAGCACGGAGACCGATAATTTTAGTCTTTTCAAAGTTTGTTAGAAATGGATAAGTCCGGTGATTAGAATCTGCCTTATCTCCACCTGGAGGTACAAATTGTAGTGGAATCTTTGGAATAACTTGTTCAATATAGTCTAAGTTACATTCTGGATGTTGTTGATAAAGGCGCTTTAGTTCAGGTTTAACCTCGGGAGCAACTTCTTCGTCTTGGACTTCTTCACCATCAAATTCTCCCTCTGAAGCATTGTCTTCATAGTCTCCACCAGTTTCAATTATTTCATCTGCGTCCATTTCTGATTCTACTGATATTAATTTATTTTAAGCAGTCAAATTTTATATTGGATGGCCATTAGATACGCTCTAAAGTGTTTATGTAATATAATTACATTATTCTATATTATTAAACTCATAATGGAGTAAGTATAAAAATAAATTATAAAAAAATGTATTTTGGGTGGGATGAAAATTTGATTTGAAAATGTCAACCTAAATAATCAGCATAAAGCATTGTTATACTATCAATTCAGAGATGACCGATAATTCCGCAACTATCCAAGACGAACTTAAGAAGTATGAGAGCTTCGATGAAATGGGCCTCAAGGATGACCTCATTCGAGGCGTTTATTCCTATGGGTTTGAGAACCCTTCCAAGATTCAACAACTGGCGATTGTGCCTATGAGCAAGCATACTGATATTCTCGCTCAATCACAATCGGGTACTGGTAAAACTGGCGCCTTTGTTGTTGGCTCCCTCAGTGTTGTAGATACTTCAATTAAGGCCCCTCAAGTTCTCGTATTATGTCCTACTCGAGAACTTTCTCAACAAACCGAACGTGTAGCTAAGGCACTCGGTACATATATGAATCTTAAAGTACTTTCTGCAACTGGTGGCAATCAACTTCGTAATGATATTAGTACTCTTAAGGCGGGTGCTCAGTTTATTGTTGGTACTCCTGGTCGTATTTTCGATCTTATTCGGCGTGGAGACCTGTCAGTTGAACATATCAAGTATGTAATTCTTGATGAAGCGGATCAAATGCTCGAGGACCTTTTCGCAGAGCAAATTAAGGCTATTCTTGATAATAAGTTTCCCTCTACAACGCGCCTTGCCCTCTTTAGTGCCACTATGCCCCAGAATGTAATTGAAATTGCAGAGCACTATCTCAGTAACCCTGCTCGTATGCTTCTTCCTCCAGATGAAGTAACTCTTGATGGTATTAAGCAATATTTCGTTGAGCTTGAGCGTGAAGACTGGAAACTCCCTGTTCTATTGGATCTTTATCAGCAAATCGCAGTGAATCAGGCACTTATTTATGTGAATAAGCGTCAAAAGGCAGAGTGGCTTGCTAAGCAGCTTTCAGCGCAAGGATTTACGCTTGAATATATTCACGGTGAAATGGAAGTTGGTGAACGTAAGAAGCGTATGGATGATTTCCGTTCTGGAACAGTGCGTGTACTTATTAGTACTGATCTTCTTGCTCGTGGTATTGATGTTCAGCAGGTGTCACTTGTAGTAAATTATGAGCTTCCTATTCAGCGTGAAAACTATGTACATCGTATCGGTCGTTCTGGTCGTTATGGTAAGAAGGGTGTAGCAGTTAACCTTGTATATGGTGATGAACGAACTACTCTAAAGGAGATTGAGCGTCATTATTCCACTACAATTTCTGAACTTCCTGAAGATCTTGCCTCCCTCAGTGTATCTAACTAAATATTTCAAATATAAATAATATAAAAAAATAATAATAAAAAAATATATTTTTTTTATATTATTTTTGGAATTAGCGTTTTAAATGGGGCAATATATATAATTTTTATGGGTCAGTTCTTTGAATATTCATTCGTCTATAGTTGTCTGGAACAGGTGGGGGTGCGTTTGAATTGGTATTACTAGGTACTTGATTTTCTTGACGATTAGTATTTTCATTATTATCACGCATAGTTCTATTGCTAGTTGTCGTATTAGTTACTTCACGTACATCGTGACGGCAAGTAGGGCAATGTACGTTACCTTGAAACCAGGTATCAATACAGTCACGATGGAATGAATGAGAACAATGGTCAAGTATACGAATTTCTTGATTGATATCAATATCATCTTGACAAATGGTACAAATATCACCTTGGCGGTTGCTGCCGGCGCGGAATAGTGTAGTTGCTCGATCGATTTCTTGTACTGAAGGATAAACTGGCACACGTTGATTTAGAAATCCTTGAAGACCATCGCTGCCACCACCACCGCCACCTGCAAATAGATCACTAAACATACCACCGAGTATTGTATTCATAAGCATTGTAGTATTTGTATTATTAGTTGTATTAAGTGGTACTCGAATACGCGTAGTAGTAGGAATATGCTCTTCAAATACGGCTGCCATAACAGGTTGTGTCCGAGGGGTATTTGTAGTTGGAATAGAATGGGGTGATGTAGTAGGAGCAGTAGGAGCAGTAGGAGCAGTAGGAGCAGTAGGAGCAAGTCCAACTGACCGATATGTAGGAGGAGCACGGCCAGCGTTTATAGCATTTACAGAGTTTACACGTGCATTAAGTGTTTGGCGATTATTATAACTAGTTAGTCCACGTGAATAAGGGCTAGTATCCGCTACTTGGCGGATGTATTCAAGAAGATCTTGGACATTTCTAAATCGCCCAGAATTATAAAGTACATCTGGGAAATAATTGTGAAGATCATTTAGTAGTTGAACTTGATAAATGTTTTGCTGAGACATCTTGGATAAGGTTACTATATATCGACGACTTAAGCCCTCATCGCGTTCAAATTTTATGGAGTCAAAGCTAGCTATTAGTATGTCAGAGCCTTATATATCTCAAAATGTAGAAGAACCAAAAAAAGATCCCTCATTAAAGGGTGTAGTTGGAATTCAGAATATGGGGAATACATGTTACTGTAATTCTACACTTCAACTTATTCGGGCGTGTCCAGAATGGAACGCATATTGTCTTACTCAGAACTTTATAGAACAACTTAAGAATGTGCCCGAAGAGAATACTTATAAAAGGATTTTGTTAGCGTATCAAGATATTCTTAAGTCGCTCTGGTCTGCTTATAAACCAGCATATGTTCGTCCCTCTGGGTTTATCTCTGAAGTTAGAAAAGCTGTGAAGGGTACTGTATATGAAATGTTTGGAGTGCCTATTCCAAATGACAGTCACGAATACTTAGTATATCTTTTGGATAGTTTTCACGAAGCCATTAAAACTGAAATCCCTTATGTAGAAGTATCACTTGATCCTACTAAGTCAGAAAATGAAAGAATGATTTTACGCGCAGAAAATGGTTGGAATAAATTCGTAAGCAAAAATAATAGTGAAGTAGTTCATCTATTCTTTGGTATGATACGCAAAACTATTCATTGTACCAAGTGTGAAAATAATTCTTATCAATGGGAAGTTTTCAATTCTTTAAAGATTCCTTGTGAGGGACAGACATTTAAGGATTGGATTCAAAATGAGGTAAAGGATTCAGAGATTGAGGGATATCATTGTGAGAATTGTACAAAGCTAACTCCTGGACAAGATCGTAATTTAGCAAAATGTTATTCTCATATTTGGAAACTCCCTCATAGTTTATTTGTAACACTTCGTAGGTTTAACTGGGATGGTAAGAAAAATATGTCATCTTGTCCCTATGAAGGTGAGAATATTAATTTTAATGAGTTTTTTGCGGTGGAATCAAATGATCCAAGTCGTAATTGGGTATATGAACTTCGAGGCGTATCGGATCATCACGGATCGCATATGGGTGGCCATTATACCGCACAATTCAAACATCCAATTTCTGGAGAATGGTGGTGGATGGATGATGAAACTGCAAACAAACAAGAAACCGCCAAGTTCTCATCTTCAAACTATATGTTCTTTTTCAGAAAAAAATAAGTTAGACTAACCAAAAGTAATAAGGCCGCGGGATAGTTCAATACATCCAGTAAGCCAACCAAATCGATCTTGTTCTCCTGGGAAAATTGGAAATCCAGCTCTAACAATTGTATCCATATTTTCCCTATCAGGATGACCATCTTCACCAATTAGACATTCATTCGCTATATATTTAATAGCATCAATTAATGGATGTGTAATTAAATAATAATCATTAGTTACTTCAATTAATGTATCAGAATTAACTCTTTTAAGCAATAAAATAAGTAAATTTAAACTATCTTCCATTTCTAAATAAATATAATCAATCATATTTTAAGTTAGATAAATATGATTTATTATTATTAGCTATATAAATCAAGAAATATGTGTCAAGCTGGATAATAAATGCTGGTTAATAAATGCTAGCAGCTGAATCAGCTAAATTCATAATTTTATAGTTCTTATCTGTTTTTTTATCTTCAAATCCTTCAACCTTATTTTTATCCAAAAATACAGTTGTAATCTTACCCATCCATCCAGCTTCACCACATACTCTATAATGTACATGTGGTGCTAATTGCCCTTTTAGTGGTACTTTGTAGCTCTGTGGGTCTCTTATCTTAAGTACAGCTACACCATCACCACTTGAAGTTGTTACACCTGCATTTTGGTAATCGAGATAGGCTTGTTTCCAGGAGTTTAGTTTTTTAAGATTTTCAGAAGCTGGTTCGGCTGCCCAGTAAATTACCTTTACATTTGGTTCAACATTCACTTTAACTTCTCTTGTAGAACCCGGAGGGTCACGGTTTTCTAATACGGAGCAAGGTGCTACCATTGGCCCTAGGAATGGTAGGTATGTGTCTCTATCAAACATAATAGCAAGAGCACTGATGCCAACTAAAACATAAATAAATGTTGCGAGGAAGCTTTTACCAAAAATTCCAGATACAAGATTTACATCGAAAAGGCCGACTAAGAGCCAATTTAGACCACCAATGATGAGGAGAACCATTGCGAATTTGAAAAGAAGTTTTCGGACATATGTTTCGGACCAAACACCCACAAATCGGTTTTCAAAAAATGAATCCATTTCTAATTTAAAGCAAATATTTAATACACATATAAATGCTCATAGATATCAAAAGTACTAAAGTTTATTTGATTTCACCTGGAACTGGTAAATATAGGAATAGAACTATAACAGTTTTAATTAGATTAATAGATGAAGGATTTAAGAAAGTAGAATTTGTAAAAAGTCTACCAGGTATAAATAATACTGCTAGTCTAACAAATACAGTTTTAGATATTTTTAAGAGAGAATTAGATAGTGACCAGCCATTTATAATTTTAGAAGATGATTGTGCCTTTTTTACTAAATATGATATAATTGATACACCTTATAATTGCGATGTATTATATTTAGGCGTGGCCTTATGGTCATATCCATATTCAATAGATACACTTTATACAAGAAATAGACCACATATTATTCATAATTCATCAAGTACAGTAGAGTCGTATAATAATACATTGACACAGCTAAAAGGTATGACAGGTGGACACGCAATTTTATATAAATCGCGTGAATTTATGAGAACATTTATCGATAAAATGAATGAAATATCAAAGCATGTCGATGATGTACCACACGATTTGTTATTTTCAGTACTACATTCCTCATATAATGTGTTTGCTTTAAAGCAACCTATGTTCTATCAAGATTCAACACTTGGTGGACAAGAGGACGTTACAAAGTTAACATTTAATGGTGTATGCTATAGTTAGACCGCTGGGCATTTCAAACCGGTACTAAGCAAAATTCGCCGAAGGCAAAATAGGCTTGAATCTTGTTTAGAAATACCCAGCGCCCGTTTATCTAATTACTTTTAAACCCAATAGTATCAATAAGAATTTTAATTTCATCAAATATGGTACTATCAAGTCTATTACATAATTGATAATCAGAAGATCTACTATTGAGTTGATATTCTGAGATATCATCTACAGGGCTTTTAGTCTGCCCTTCACGTTGAATATGAACAGGAGTAATGATATATCCTGGAAAGCTATCAGTTAAGATCTGAATTTCATTTGGATAGCGCCAATCTGTAATAACTATTCTTTTAGGTAAATCTACTGGGTTTAGTTCATATATTTCTTGACAACAGTGTTTTGCGAATACTCCCGCATCGATATTTCTTAAACGCAATGCCTCATCAATTAGAATTTGGCGATAAGTTCGTCTAAGTGGGTCATTCTCACAAATATTTAATTTTCCTTCTTGTGAATGAAGCAAATCAACTGGGCACTCAAAATCTCTAGCCACAATTTTCTTAAGTGAATCTGCGAAAGCAAACCGTTTATAATTGTATGTGTCACATAGAATTTGTCCAACAAAGTCCTTTCCCGAGTGCGAAAATCCACGTAAGAGAATAATTGACATTATTATCTTAAGTGTACATTATTCTTTAGGTCAAATTTATTTTAGAAATATAGTTACACAGCGAGTATGGAGATAGATAAGATTGAAAGAGGGATTACGGATTTTTGGACAACTCTAATTAAAACCCTATTATTTTTCCTAAATGGTAATCAACAATCACTATTTGTTTCAGTAATTCACTATATTATTTTTATTGTAGGGTTTTATTATTTCTTCTTTAAATCTGGTCCTGGTGATATTTTTAGAGTATTGTTCTTTTTTATGGTACTACTGAGTGTATTATGCTATTTTATATTTAATAAATGTTTTTTCACATCAATTGAATTAAGTCTATCAAAAGAAAAGAATCCAATCCAAAGTTTTATGGATACATATTTTGGAAAAGAGGTTGAAGGCAATGTAACTTCCAAAATTATATTAAGTATTGGAACAATAGTTACTGGCATTTTTTTATTAAAAGATTATGGATTTTTGAATAATTTTTGTTAGATCTGTATACAATCTGTAGAAATCAAAATAATTGGAATTATAAGTGCTGATTTTTTATTAAAAGACTACGGTTTTATAAACTTAGTTAGATAATAGATATGGCAGCCCGAGGTGCGTTTTCATCAACTATTTTAGAATGTACAGGCGCATTTAGTACCTTACCTAAATGTCAAATAGAATTCTTAAGACGTTTTGGCTTTAAAAGGTATGAAATACCAGGAGATGGTAATTGCTTTTATCGAGCCTTAGCAAAGCATTATGAACTATCACTACTACCTGGCCACCCAGCATTACCAATAGATAATAAATCAAAATCAATTTATCATCAAGAGCTTCGTGAAATTGTTGTACTAAAAATGTGTGAAGATATTGATAGAGTAAAAGATGTTCTCGAAATTAATAATAATAGTAATGATCCAGCTGCTAAGGCTGTAGCCTATCAACTGGCATTAGATGATTTACGCAAAGATGGTCTATGGAATGCAGCTAATGCAGATCTTGTTCATGAATATGCTGGAATAGCGCTAGATAGAAGAATCAGAATTTTTAATAAATCAGAATCAAAACCTGCAGAAAGAATAAAACTTAGGCGATTAGACAATGGCAGTTTTTTATATGATGTGAGACCAGCACAGAATGCTAAAATTGTATGTTATATATTTAATGAAGGCAAAAGAAATATGGGAACAATTGATTTGCTTCGTGTAGGTGGTAGTCACTATGAATTATTATATCCTAAAGATCCATCTGTCGCAAATGCAGTTAATGTAGCAACAGGTAATGTAGCTGTTCCTGCAGGCCCCGCACCTGCTCCAGAAGATCTAATAGCTCCAAGATTAGCTACAATTCTGGCCCGCAAGTCACCAGCCGAAAGAGCTATTGCGGATAATTGTCTATTACGACCTGCTTTAAGAGCTGCTGCAAAGAAAGCCATAGCTACCAAAGTCACAGCTACTCGAAATGTAACTGTTAGAAAGCCACGCGCTAATAAGTTTAATAATAATACCGAAAAAGCTATTGCTGCTTCTCTTGCTCAACTAAAGGTTGAAGCAGAAAAAGCACCAACTCCAAGGCGCCGACCAGTTGTAGCTCCAAGACCAAATGCTTCTAGAAATACGGTCAAGAAGGCAAATGTTGTTAACAAATTAGCAAACGTACTAAAAGAAACAAGACTTAATAATACAAGAAATAGATCATCTAGTTTAGAAAATGATCTAGAGGCAATAGCAGAACAAGCAAGAGCTGAGGCCCTTGCTATTAAACAAAAAGAGGCATCAATCAAGGCGGCAGCGATGAAGGCTGAAGCTGCCAAGATTGTAGCAGCAAAGAGAGCAGAAGAAGCGGTTAAGAAAGCTGCGAAGAAAGCAGACGTAACGGTTGCTGTACCAAGGAAGCGCCCAGTTGTAGCTCCAATAGGGCTACGTCGCTCATCTAGTCTTGAAAACGCTCTTAAGG
>Ga0334722_10003293_pt1 | contig 17521 bp, 16 predicted proteins | sample C3_bottom_MG_FD_207210 | JGI IMG/M metagenome (GOLD analysis project Ga0334722, IMG submission 207210) | Sediment microbial communities from Yellowstone Lake, YNP, Wyoming, USA - C3_bottom | ecosystem: Environmental > Aquatic > Freshwater > Lake > Sediment | place: USA: Wyoming | collected...
GAGCTCGATCTCCTCACCCGAGTGCCAGGGCGTACCTGAACCGAGCCCGAGCGACTCGTCAAACCGGCCGGCGCCTTCGACGGTCGGCCGGCGCAGGAAGAGCGTATGTGAGTTCGCACTGTTCCACAGCGTGTTCGGCGTCAAGAGCGACGCAGCGGACGGCCAGCGATCGGACGTTGCCCCGGTCGGGTCCGCAGCCCTTCCTGTCACGCCGTCGAGGTCGGGTCGTTCGACCAGACGGCGAGCGACCCGCTCGAGCAGGTCGTCCGGGTAGGAGCAGTCGTCGTCGGGGAAGGCGACTACATCGGACGTGAGATGGGGAAGTGCCTCGTTGCGTGCGTGCGAGAGTCCCCGAGTCGCACGGAGCCGTGTGATCGGAAACGACCGGGTCTGCTCGAGCGTCGGCCCGAGCCTGTCATCGTCGTTCTGGTCGACCAGCAGGACGCGGAACGCGCGGTGCGTCTGAGCGTCGAGCGAGGCCAACAGCTGCTCGAGCTCGGAGACCCGACCGACCGACGCCACGACGAGGTCGAACGACGAGAGCTGGATCTTCGGCACCGGCGTTACGGTAGCGTCCCGCTCAGCCCGGGACACCGTGAAGACCCGTACTCCGCCTCTCGTCTCCGTCGTCCTCGCGACTCACAACGCTGCCGAGACGCTGGGCGTCGCGATTGCAAGCGTGTTGCGGCAGACGCTCGACGACATTGAGCTCATCGTGGTCGACGATTGCTCGACCGATCGGACCGAGGAACTGCTCTCCTCGGTGGACGATCTACGGCTCGTCGTTCTTCGAAATGACGCACAGCTGGGCCTCGCCGGCTCGCTGAATCGCGGTTTCGACCGGGCGCGCGGTCGGTATGTCGCCCGGCTCGACGCGGACGACGTCGCCTTGCCGACGCGGCTCGTGCGGCAGGCCCGGACACTCCAGGCGGGGCTAGGCATCGCGCTCGTCGGCTCCGGTGCGCTGGAGCTCGGTGCATCAGGCGTCCTTGGGCGCCTGCACGTCATGCCCGCCGGGGACGCCTCTGTTCGTTGGCAGCTGCTGTTCTCGTGCCCCTTCTTTCATCCGGCGGTGATGGTCGATCTCGATCTGCTCACACAACACGGCCTTCGCTACGACACCTCCTTTCTCGAGAGCGAGGACTACGACCTGTGGGCCCGTTTGCTCCGGGTCACCCGTGGCGACAATCTCACCGACGCGCTTCTGCTCAAGCGCGTGCATCCCGGCCAGGCGACGCAGCGGCGGCGTGACCTCCAACGCTCGTTCCAACGGCAGGTCGCGCTGCGGGAGATCCGCGCCGTCGCCCCGGAGCTCGGCGAGGAAGGCACGGACCTCGCGTGGGCACTCGGCAGCAACGAGCCAGTGCCGGAGGGGAGGCTCGTTGAGGCAGCAGACGCGCTCGAGCAGCTGCTACGCAGCTTTGGCGCCGGGCGGACAGGAGTTCCGCGAGCTGTGCGAGGGCAGGTGGCTCGAACGCTTGCCTCCGCCGGGCTGGGCGCAGAAGGACGCGTGCGGAGTGAGCTACTGCGGCGTGCTCTTCGGCTCGACCCTGCGCTCCCGGTAACGGTGGCGGCGCGGCGCACTCGGCGCGCGAGCGCGACGCGCGAGGCACGCCGCGAGGCCGCGACGTGGCTTCGGTCGCTTGACAGACAGGCCTGCGCCCCTGTCTCTGTCACGGTGGTGTCCCCGGAGCCGACGCCCTATCGGGCGCCCTTGTTCGACCGGGTTGCGGCACGTCCTGAAGTGGAGCTGACGGTGATCTACGCCGCGCGGACGGTGGCCGACCGCACCTGGGAGGTCGTGCCCAGTCACCGCGCCCTCTTACTTCGCGGCGTTCGCCTGCCGGGCTTTCGCCGGCTGCTCCGCCACGACTACCCGGTCACACCGGGGATCCTCGGCGCGCTGGATGACGCGCGGCCGGACGTGGTCGTGGTGTCCGGCTGGAGCACCTTCGCGTCTCAGGCCGCAATAGCGTGGTGCCGCGCCCGCCGAGTTCCGTACCTCCTTCTCGTGTCGAGTCACGACCGAGGCGTGCGTGCGAGTTGGCGCGGAGCGGTCAGGAGAGCGATCGTGCCGCGCGTGGTGCGCGGCGCCGCTGGAGGGCTCGTGCTGGGAACACTCTCTCGTGCGTCGCTCGTCGCGAACGGCATGAAACCCGACCGAGTCCATATCTTCGCAAACACTGTCGACGTCGATGCGTGGGGAAAGCGTGCCGACCAGCTCGCCGAGCGGCGGCCTGCGCTGCGCGCGATTCTCGGCGTCGAGCCAGACGATCTCGTCGTTCTCTCGGTGGGAAGGCTTGCGCCGGAGAAAGGGCTGGACACTCTCGTTCGCGCCGCAGCCGAGGCAGGCGATTCGCGCATCGCGCTCGTGCTCGTCGGCTCCGGTCCCGAGCGCGACGGCCTCGAGCGCCTCGCCCGAGAGCTCGGCGTGCGGCTCGTGCTCGCCGGAGACGTGCCGCACTACCGGCTCCCCGAGATCTACGCGTCGGCGGACGTGTTCGCTCTCCTCTCACTATGGGAGCCGTGGGGTGTAGTCGTCAACGAGGCCGCCGCGAGCGGCCTGCCGCTCGTTCTCTCCGATCAGGTGGGAGCTGCGTTCGATCTCCTGCGCGACGGCGAGAACGGTGCCCTCGTGCCGGCCGGGAACGTCGCCTCGGCGGCGGCCGCGTTACGCCGTCTCGCCTCGGATCCGGTCGCTCGGCGTGCGGCGGCCGCCCGCTCTCGCGATCTGGTGGGCGGCTGGGGCTACGGTCCGTCGGTCGAGGCCTTCGTCGCCGCCGTGCGCGAGGCGGCTGCGCGGTAGATCCTCTCCTGCGTCTTCACCACGCGGTCCCACGACATGCGTCGTGCCGCCTCCCTGCCGCCCTTCGCGAGCGTGTCACGGAGAGTGCTGTCTTCGAGGACGCGAGCGATCGCGCCGAGGATCGCCTCGCGCTCGTGCGGAACGACGACGGCTTCTCCGTCCAGAAAGAAGCCGGCGACCCCCGCACGGTCGGTGACGACCACTGGGGTGCCGGCGGCCGCCGCCTCGGCAGCGACCATGCCGAAGCTGTCTCCGGTCGAGGCGAGCACGAAGACGTCGGCTTCGGGATAGAGCTCGAGGGGAGGCTCGGTCGTCGACGGCAGCACGTGGACGAACCCGGCTGTTGCCGGCGCGGACTGAGCCGACCGTACGAGATCCATGATGCCGTGGCGGTCGTCAGGGCCGGCGAGGACGACGTGGGTACCTGCGAGCCGTCGAGCCGCTTCGAGCAGGTGCTCGATCCCCTTCCCGGCCGCGATCCGCCCGACGTAGAGCACGATCGGCGCGTCGCGCGGAATCCCGAGCTCGGCGCGGAGAGATCCTCGCGCCGGCGGCATCGCGTCGGGATCCGGGAAGCCGTTCCCGCGCACGACGATCCGCTCGCGCGAGATGCCGGCCGCGGCGACGTCGCTCGCCTCTACGCCGGAGACGACGGCGACCGCAGCTGCCCTAGCCGCGACCTTGCGATTGAGCGTCGTGTCGAGCACGCGCTTGAGCCCGACCTTGCGCAGCCGGGGCCGGAACATCCCGAGCGGCTCGAAGACGTAGGGGACCCGGCGCGCTCGACACCACGCGGCCGTCACCGTCGTGACAGGATCGCGAAAGCCGAAGATGTGGACGACGTCCGGCCGCGGAAGCCTGGTGAGCCACCACGGCAGCGTCGGCGTGATGCCCATCCAGCGGTAATGGAGCGGCGTTGCCAGGTAGTGCACGCAAGCCCCGTCCACCGTTGCCACGGACGTCTGACGGGAAGGCGGCGTCTGCAGGTCGACGAGCGTCGTCGTCACGATGTCGACGGTGTGTCCGTGCTCGACGAGGCGGCTGACGAGCTCGCGCGCGACGACCACCGGACCTCCGAATGCCCGAGCCGGCCAGTAGGCCGGAGTCGCAAGCAGGATCCGGAGAGGGCCGTGCTCCACGCCGGCAGACGTTACCGTTCGCCGACGTGAGGCAATCGCGCTTGCTAATCGGTTCCGCGAAACCGCAGCTTCTCGTTCTGAACCAGTACTACTGGCCGGGCGTCGAAGCGACTGCGCACCTGCTGTCGGAGCTTTGCGAAGCCCTCGCGGAGGAGTTCGAGATCACCGTTGTGACGGGCCACCTGTTCGGGCACGACGAGCTTGCCGACGAGGAGATCCGCAACGGCGTCCGGATCGTCCGTGTCCGCTCGACCGCGTACGAGCGGTCGCACCTGCACCTGCGTGCGGTCAACTACGGGTCGTACCTCGCCGAGTCGGTGCAGGCGGCGCTGCGTGGCCGGCGTCCCGATCTCGTCGTATGCATGACCGACCCGCCAGTCGTGGGAGACATCGGGCTCCTCGTCGCGAGGCGGTTTGGCGTGCCGCTGCTCGTGATCAGCCAGGACGTCTTCCCCGAGGTCGCCGTGCAGCTGAAGCGGCTCGAGAATCCGCTGCTCGTCGGCGTGCTGCGATCGCTCGTCGGTCTCTACCTACGACGGGCTGACGGCATCGTGGCGATCGGCGAGACGATGAAGCGCCGGCTCGAGGAGAAGGGCGCAGATCCGGAGCGGATCACGGTGATCCCCAACTGGGTCGACACCGACGCGATCTTGCCGCAGCCCCGCGACAACGAGTGGGCGCGAAAGCGGCAGCTGGCCGGCCGTTTCATCGTGATGCACTCCGGGAACGTCGGGCACGCGCAGGACCTCGAGACGCTCCTCCGTGCCGGGACGTTTCTGCGGGATCTCGAGGACTTGCGGATCGTGATCGTCGGCTTCGGCGCCCGCCACGCGGACACCGTCACGCTGACCGGGCGCCTCGAGCTGGAGGAGATCGTGCGCTTCCTGCCGTATCAGTCCCGTGATGTTCTCTCCGAGTCGCTGTCCTCCGCGGATCTCCACTTCGTCGGGCTGGCCAAGGGGCTCTCCGGCTTCGTCGTCCCGAGCCGGCTGTACGGAATCCTCGCAGCGGGTCGACCTGTGATCGTCGGCGCGGACCCCGAGAGCGAGACAGCGCAGCTCGTCTCCGAGGTGGGGTGCGGGATCGTTCTTCCCCCTGGAAGGCCCGAGCTCGTCGCGAAGGCGATCCGCGAGGCGCGCGAGGGGCGCTACGACCTCGAGGCGATGGGGGCGAAGGGGCGGATGTACGTCGAGCTCGAGGCCGACCGCACGGTTGCTATCGGTCGGTACCGGCACCTGATCCGTGAGTTAGCCGTGGCGCGGTAGCGTCCCGGCTGTGCCTGTCCTGAAGACACTTTTCTGGGGGTCGCTCGGCGCGCTCGCGTGGACGCACGTCGGCTATCCGCTTGCGGTCGCCGCGGTTGCGCGTGCCAGGCCGCGGGCGGTGAAGAAGGACGAGTCGTACGAGCCCGACGTCACCGTGATCGTCGCCGCGTACAACGAGGAGACGGTGATCGAGCGTCGGCTGGAGAATCTGCTCACGCTCGACTATCCGGAGGAGAAGCTCAGCGTCGTCGTCGCGTCCGATGCGTCCTCCGACCGCACGCACGAGCTCGTCGAGGCGGTTGCGGCCCGCGAGCCGCGCGTTCGCCTCATCGTGTGCCCACGCGGCGGGAAGGTCGCCGCCCAGAATCGCGCCGTGCGCGAGACTGCGGATGACGTCGTCGCCTTCACGGACGCCAACGCGATCTGGGCGCCGGATGCGTTGAGGCGGCTCGTCTCCGATCTCGCGGACCCCGAAGTCGCCTATGTCTGCGGCCGGCTGCGGCTGGAAGCGGCGGACGGCTCGAATCAGGAGGGTCTCTACTGGCGCTACGAGCTCTGGCTTCGCGAGCAGGAGTCCAGGTGCGGCTCCGTGACGGGCGGCAACGGCTCGATCTACGCGCTCAGACGTGACGACTACGTCGAGGTCGACCCTCGTTTCGGTCATGACCTCTCGTTTCCGTATCTGATGGTGCAGCGCGGCCGGCGGGCGGTGTACGAGCCTGCCGCGCTCGCATTCGAGCGGCCGACGCCGACGAACGAGACCGAGTACCGCCGCAAGGTGCGCATGTTCGAGCACTGCTGGGTGATCACGCTGCGCGGCTCGATGCTCCGCCGGCTGCCGGCCGGGTATCTCGCGGAGGTCGTCTCCCATCGTGTGCTCCGCTACTCGAGCGGTGCGCTGCACCTCGTCCTACTCGGCTCGAGCATCGCGCTCGCGGTTGAGGGATGGCCCTATCAGGTTGTACTTGCCGGCCAGGTGGCGCCGATCGTGGCGGCTGTCGCAGGCCAGCCGATCGCCCGCTACTACACGCTCGTCTCGTGGGCGACGCTGCAGGCGCTCGGCAACTACCTTCGGCGAGGCGTCCCCTCGACCTGGGACGCGCCGGAGGGCACGCGCTGACCCTGACGCGTCCGCAGTCGCGGATATCCGCTCGGGGCTGATTCGGATATCCTGGAGGAGTGAAGACCACGATCGACGTCGACCGGGAGCTTGCCGCGCGCGCAGCCGAGGTTCTCGGCACGACATCTCTGCGCGAGACCGTCGACGCCGCACTCAAAGAGGTGGTTGCCGCGTTTCATCGCGACCGGCTCGCCGAGTCCATCCTCGACGGCACCCTTGCGGTGCCGACGCCGGAAGAGCTTGCTCGCCTGCGTGCTCCAAAGGTCCCGCTCGGTCTCCTCGACGACACATCGGACGACGCCGCCGCGTGAGCCTCGTTCTCGCGGACACGAGCGTGTGGGTCCGCATCCGCCAGCCGTCCGTCGGCCCCCTTCTGGCTGCGGCCGCGAAGCGAAACGTGCTTGCCATGGTCGGGCCCATCGCACTCGAGATCCTGCGCTCCGCCCGCGACACCGTCCAGCTCGAACGCGAGGCGCAAGACCTGCACCACCTCAACCAGATCCCCGTGCAGCCGCCGGTGGTGGCGCGGGCCCTGCAGGTGCAGGCCGCGCTCGCGCGCCGCGGATACCATCGCGGCCCGTCGTCTGTGGATCTCCTTGCTGCGGCCGCCGCGGAGTCGGTCGGCGCCGAGCTCTGGCACTGCGACCGGCACTTCGAGCTGATCAGGCAGGTCACCGGCCAGCCGATGCGGAAGGTCGGCCGGTGAATCGCGCCCTCGACGTCGCGATCGCGGGAACGGGACTGCTCGTCGCCGGCCCGCTGCTCGGGCTCGCCGCACTTGCGATCAAGCTCGAGGACGGCGGCCCTGTCCTGTATCGCCAGAGCCGAGTCGGCAAGGACGGAGAGGACTTCGAGCTCTTCAAGCTGCGGACGATGGTCGTCGGCGCGGAGAAGCTCGGCGCCGGGTTTGCCGTCGACAAGGGCGATACGCGCATCACGCGCGTCGGCCGCATCCTGCGTCGGGCGTCGATCGACGAGCTGCCGCAGCTCTGGAACGTCGTCCGCGGCCAGATGTCGGTGATCGGGCCGCGGCCGACGCTTCGGTACCAAGTCGAGCGCTACACCGAGCGTCAGCGGCGGCGCCTGTCGATCAGGCCGGGTCTGACGGGGTGGGCGCAGATCCACGGTCGCGCCACGCTCTCCTGGGACGAGCGCATCGAGCTCGACCTCTGGTACGTCGAGCATCGGTCCGCGGCCGTCGACCTGAAGATCCTGCTGCGGACGCCGTTCGCGCTCTTCGGCGGCACGTACAAAGGCGCGTCGGGAGGCTGGAGCCAGCCGTCGTGACCGCGGTTCTCTTCACGTGTGCCGGCCAGCGCGTCGACATCGTCTCGGCGTTCTCCCGTGCGGGCGCCTTCACGGTTGCCACCGACGCCGACCGGCTCGCTCCCGCTCTCTACCACGCGCATCGCATGGCGCTCGCGCCGCGGATCGACACCCCCGAGTACGTGCCTGCCCTCGCTGCGCTGGTCCGTGAGCACGACATCCGGCTCGTCATTCCGCTGACGGATCTCGACCAGGGCCTGCTGGCCCGGTCTCGCGACGCGCTTGCGCCGGCGCTCGTGCTCGTGCCGGAGCCCGAGGTCTGCGACGCCATGGGCGACAAGTGGGTTGCGCACGTCTTCTTCGAGGAGCACGGCATCCCGAGTCCTCGCAGCTGGCTTCCCGCCGACGTGCCCGACGACGCGCGCTACCCGCTGCTCGTCAAGGTGCGAGAGGGCTTCGGCTCGCGCCACATCTATCGGGCGTACGACCCGGAGCAACTCGCCTTCCACCTGCGCACCACCCCTGTCGACTCGTTCGTGCAGGAGGCGTGCCGAGGAGACGAGTTCTCGATCGACGTGTTCTGCGACCTCCGCAGTCGCTGCCTACACGCGATCCCGCGGACGATGATCCAGTCCAAGGGCGGCGAGTCGATCAAGGGCCGCTCCATTCGAGACTGGGAGCTGATCGAGCACGGCCGCATGGTGGCGGAGACGATCGGGATCCGCGGCCCCGCCAACATCCAGTGCTTCCGCGAGCCCGACGGCTCGCTTCCCGTCACGGATGTGAACCCGCGCTTCGGTGGTGCCTTCCCGTTGCCGCTTGCCGCAGGTGGCCGCTACCCGGAGCTCGCGATCGCGTTGGCCCGAGGCGAGCAGCCCGAGCCGCGGCTCGGTGAGTTTCGCGAGGGAGTGGTCATGACCCGGTTCTTCTCGGATCTCTGCCTCGTCGACGGGTCCGACGGCCAGCTCGTTCCGTTCGCCGAGGAGCTGCCCGAGCCGATCGCCGCCGAGCCGGGCGAGAGCTGACGCGGATCAGCCGAGCGCGGCGCGGTCGATGCCTGCGATCGTGCGTGGCCAGCGGTCGCGTGGCGTGGTCGTTCCCCAAGCGACGCGCGCGCGCTCGGCGAGCTCGACGAGGCGGCGACGGCTGACCACCTGCCGGGAGCTGACGACGAGGAGCTCCCGCCCGACGCGGCGTGCGTTCAGCTCGGGGTCGCGGGCCAGGCGCGCCGCTGCGGCGTCGGCGCGGCGCTCCGTCCCGCGGAAGAGCCAGACGCCCATTGCCGAGCCGCCACCGGCGAGGAACGACCGCACGCTGCGGACACCCTTCGCTACGACGTCGGGATCGAAGCGGGGATCGATCGCGGGCAGCTCCTCGACCCGCGACACGCCCGGGGACTCGAGTGCCACGAGGTCGTCCAGGAGCTCAGGCGGCCGGTCCGAGCGCGGGGATCCGGTGGACGAGAAGAGCACCTCTCCGCGCGCCGGCGACGGCAGGCCCGTCAGCTCGAGCCGCGACAGCGTGCGCAGCCGGTTCGCGTCCTCCAGGCCTTCCAGCGCGAGCAGGAGAGCGACGAGCGCGACAGCGACCTGTGGGCGGCGGCCGACCGACATGCAGCCGGTCGCAACGAGTAAGAGAAACGCGGGCAGCGCCGGCAGCACATAGCGGCCGAAGAAGCGCGTGTCTGCCGGGACGGCCGTGAAGAACGCGATTGGCACGACCACCCAGAGCGCGAGGAGCATGCCCACGCGTGGTCTCGAGCGAAGCAGGCGGACAGCGCCGGCCGTCGCGAGAGCTGTGAAGAGGATGAGCCCGACCACTCCCTCGGGGGTCAGCGCGTGCAGAGCCTCCTCGGGCACGGTCCGGCCGGCGGTCGTGCTCAGCGGCTGCACCTCGCCCACGTCGTACCGCGCTCGCAGCACCGCGAGCGCGTAGAGATAGGGCAGCGCGACCGCGACACCGGTGACGACTCCAGCGCGCGCATGCGCGATCGCCGCGCGGACGGACAGCTCCGACACGGCGATCCCGCATGCAAACGCCGGCAGGGCATAGAGCGGCGCGATCGGATGGGCGTAGACGAGCGCGCCTGCCAAAGCGCCCGCTGCGCACCAGTCACGGCGCATCCCGGAGCGGCCCGCTCGGAGCGACAACCACGCGGCTGCCAACACGAGCCAGAGGAGCAGCGCATACATGCGCGCGAACGTCGCGAGACCGACGGCGAGTGGGGCGAGTGCCAGCAGCAGGGTCGCCGTCCATCCTTCGCGTGATCCCATCAGGCCGCGCCCCACGGGGCCCATGAAGGCGAGCGCGAGCAGGAAGAACACGAGCGACGGTAGGCGCAGGCCGGCGAGCCCGCCCGGCCAGGAGAGGGTGACGTGCTCGACGAGGAACTGCAGCGGTGCGCCACCACGGTCGACGAAGACCTCGCGGACGATCGTGACCGGATTGTGCGGCGAGAGCTCGAGCATCACGCGCTCGTCGAGGTGCAGCGGCTCCCACCAGACCGCCGGCAGCGCGGCTCCGAGAGCAAGCACGCCGGCGCCTCCGACGACCCCGATGCTTTGCCATCGCCGTGCGGACACGGGAGGATCATCCTCGACCCCGGTCGTCCCAGCGACCTCGTCTTCAGATGGTTGATCGGCCATCCCCGCATCGACGCGAATCACCGATCAACCATCTAGAGTCGCGGGCTGGTGAAACGCTATGTCGTCACCGGCGCCGCAGGATTCATCGGCTCGCATCTCGCGCACGCGCTCGTCGCGCGGGGACACGACGTGCTCGGCATCGACTCCTTCACGGACTACTACGACACCGCGCTGAAGGAGGAGAACGCCTCCGGTCTCGACATCGCGCGGCTCGATCTCGCGCGCGACGACCTCGATCTGAAGGGCTACGACGGCGTCTTCCATCTCGCGGGCCAGCCGGGTGTGCGCAGCTTCGGCGACGTCTTCGAGCTCTACCTGACGCGCAACGTGCTCGCCTCGCAGCGGCTGTTCGAGGCTGCCGCGCGCGACGGGGTCCGCGTCGTCTTCTCGTCCTCGTCGTCGATCTACGGCGAGGCGGAGGCCTATCCCACGTCGGAGGACACGCCACCGCGACCGATTTCCCCATACGGGATCACCAAGCTCGCGGCGGAGCAGCTTGCGCGCGCGACCGCGGCGAGCTTCGGGCTCGACGTCGTCGTGCTCCGTTACTTCAACGCGTACGGGCCGCGTCAGCGCCCGGACATGGCGTTCACGCGGATTGCCCTCGCGCTCGCGGAAGACCGCCTCTTCGACCTGTTCGGTGACGCGTCTCGCAGCTTCACGTACGTCGGCGACGTCGTCGACGCGACGATCGAGGCGATGGTCCGAGGCGAGGGGATCTACAACGTCGGCGGCGGCACCGAGGTGTCGATGCGGGAGGTAATCGCCGCGTTCGAGCGACTCGCCGGACGCGAGCTCGACGTTCGCGACCACCCCGCGGCGGCGGGAGACCAGCGACGCACCAAGGCCGACACGACGAGGATCCGGCGGGCGCTCGGCTGGGAGCCGACCACGTCCTTCGAAGACGGGCTGCGGGCCCAGTGGGAATGGGCTGCTGCTAGGGTCGCGGCTCGATGAGCCAGGCGCGTCCCCTCGCTCCTGACCCCGAGTCCGAGCGGGAGGTCGACCTCCGCACGCTCTGGGCGCGGCTCGCCGAGCGCTGGTGGCTACCGGTGGGCGGCCTGGTGGTCGGGGCGGTTGTCGGCGTGCTCGTCGCGGTCGGCGGCGGCCAGACGTGGAAGGCGAAGACCCTGCTCTACCTGGGCCAGCCCTTCACGACATCGGGTGGGGGTCAGATCCAGAGCCTCGCCACCAATCCGCGCACCGTCGGCGAGATCATCCGCTCGGAGTTCGCGCTCAGGCGTGCGTCTGCAGCGAGCGGCCTCCGCGTCGGTCAGCTGCGCGGTCACGTCACGTCCCAGGCGTTGACGAGCGCGGGGCAGACACGCAACCAAACGCCGCTCGTCGAGATCTCAGTCGACGGGCCCGCGCGGGTCAAGGTCGAGAAGGCCGCGGACGGGCTTGCGCAGTCGGTGATCGACCAGGTCTCGACCTACGTCGACCGGAAGATCGCGCTCCTCAACGATCAGATCCACTCGAGCCAGACCGAGCTGAAGCTCATCGATCAGCGCGTCACCGACGCCGAGAACCAGCTCCAGACGATTCTCGGCAACAGGTCGCTCTCCGCGACGGAGAAGCTGATCGCGACGACCTCGCTGAACTCGACGATCGGGTTCAACGAGCAGCGGCGGGGCACCGTGCAGCAGGAGCTGTTCCAGAACCAGCAGCTGCTGTCGCTTGCGGTGAACGTCGAAAAGAGCCGGATCGTGCAGCCCGCCGCCGCCTCGCGCGTCACCGCGACGAGCAGGCGCAACTCTGCGATCGTCGGTGCGCTGATCGGCCTCATACTCGGTGCGATCGCCGCGTACCTCGCCGACCCTGTCCTCGCGCGCAGGAACACAGCTCGAGCCGCCTAACTCTCGACCGTAATGGTCGAGGGCAAGCGTGTCGCTGTCGTCGTGCCGGCGTACGAGGAGGAGCACCTCGTCGGAACGACGCTGCTCGGAATCCCCGATGTGGTAGACCGGGTCTACGTCGTCGACGACGCGTCGTCGGATGGAACGGTCGCTGCGGCGCGGGCGGCGGCAGACGCGCGCACGGAAGTGATCGTCCACGAGCGAAACGGCGGTGTCGGTGCGGCGATCGCGACCGGCTACAAGCGCGCGCTCGCGGAGGAGATCGACGTCGTCGTCGTCATGGCAGCGGACAACCAGATGGACCCGGCGGAGCTGGTCACGCTGGTGGAGCCCGTTGCACGCGGCGACGTCGACTACGCGAAGGCGAACCGGCTGTTCACGGGCGAGGCGTGGAGCGTGATCCCACACACCCGCTATCTCGGCAACGCGATGCTCTCCTTGCTGACGAAGATCGCGTCGGGCTACTGGCACGTCGCCGACTCGCAGGCCGGCTACACGGCGCTCGGCCTGGATGCGCTGCGCCGCCTCGACCTCGACCGCATCTACCGTCGCTACGGCTTCCCCAACGACATCCTCGTCCACCTGAACGTAATCAACGCACGCGTGCGCGACATCCCGTCGCGGCCGATCTACGGGGTCGGCGAGCGTTCGGGCATCCGCCTGCGCAAGGTCGTGCCCCGGATCTCGTGGCTGCTCGTGAAGGGTTTCTTCTGGCGCATGGGGGAGAAGTACGTGATCCGCGACTTCCATCCGCTCGTCTTCTTCTACGCGCTCGGCTTCCTGATGCTCGCGATCGGGCTCGCGCTCGGGATCACGGAGACGATCCTGCGCATCCTCGGCAACCAGATCACGACCGCCACAATCGTCCTCGTCGCGCTCCTGCTCGTGTCGGGCTCGCAGTTCACCCTCTTCGCCATGTGGTTCGATATGGAGTCGAACAAAGACCTGCGCTAGAACGGCTTTCCTAAGCGGTTTCCGGGGCCTCAGACCCCTTTCTTGCTACCCGTTTGCAACCCGGCGGGCTGACCGCGGAGTCAGACTTGCTCGGACGGTGGTCTTTCGGGGATTGAGCGACGGCTCGCGCAGATCTGCGGCGACGATAGTGCCGTCTCTGGCGAGAGCACCCTCGCGCAGGCCGCGCTCCCCTCCCGCCCAACAGGTGAAGCCCACGCTCCTAGGCTTGCTCGTGATGGAAAGGAAGATGCTGCGCGAGGTCAAACGGCGCTCTTGTGGCGCGAACGGATCGACCGCTTCGGCGATGTCCTCGCCCAACCTCAGGAAGGAGCACTCCGATGAGCGTCACCAGTGTCCACAAGAACCCCGAGGCACTGGCCATGTCCATCACGGCGACGTTCGACGCCCCGGTCGAGCAGGTCTGGCGCGTGTGGGCCGACCCGCGGAAGCTCGAGCGCTGGTGGGGCCCACCGACCTATCCGGCAACCGTCCTCGACCACGAGCTCACGCCAGGAGGACGCGTCACCTACTTCATGACAGGCTCCGAAGGCGACCAGCCCAGAGGGTGGTGGCGGGTGCTTGCCGTCGAATCGCCGCACCGCCTGGAGTTCGAAGACGGCTTCGCCGACGGCGCCGGCGAGCCCGACCCGAACATGCCGACCACGACCACCCGGGTTTCCTTGACAGAGCTCGAGGACGGCGGCACGATCATGGCGATCGAGACGACGTTCCCGACCCTCGAGGCCATGGAGAAGATGGTCGCGATGGGCATGGAGGAAGGCATGACTCTCGCCATCGGTCAGATCGACGGCTTGCTGAGCTGAGGCCGGCGTGCACCGCAGCCCAGCACGACGCTTCGGGCCAGGATGTCTACCGTCTGGCCGGTGCGCACGAGCACGGTGTCCTTCCAAGCTAGGGCGGCGACAGCGAAGAGTTGACGTCGCCGGAACCAATTGCGGTCGGAGCAACTGTTCGTACGCGGATGCGATCTATGGGTCGCGACTACTGGGCGTGAGGAGCGTCTCGCCGGTACCGGGGTCGAAGAGCTGCGCACCGTCGAGATCGGTCACGAGCTCGACCGTGCTCCCCGCCTCGGCGGTGGTCCGCGGATCGAGGCGGGCTGCGAGCGCGCCTCCGAGCTCGACCGGCCGCTCGCCGATCTCCTCGGCGCGGACTCCGTCGATTCTGAAGTACGCGATGGTCTCGGGACCGAGTTGCTCGGTCACCTCGATCGTCGCAGCGACGACCGGCCGACCCTGGCTGTCGCTCAGCTGCGCGTCGGAGAAGTGCTCGGGACGCAATCCGAGCAGGACCTCGTCGGGCTCGTGAGCGAGACGTCTGCGCACGGCGTCGGGGAGCTCGAGGCGAAAGACACCGAGCTCGACGACACCGCGGACGAGCCTCGCCCTGAGAAAGTTCATCGACGGGCTGCCGATGAAGCTCGCTACGAACGTGTTCGCCGGGTGGTTGTAGAGCGCCTGCGGAGTGTCGACCTGCTGGAGAACGCCACCGTTGAGCACGGCGACGCGCTGGCCGAGCGTCATCGCCTCCGTCTGATCGTGGGTCACGTAGACGGTCGTCACACCGAGGCGGCGGTGCAGCTTGACGAGCTCCGCGCGCATCTGCACGCGGAGCTTCGCATCGAGGTTGGAGAGGGGCTCGTCCATCAGGAACGCCTGCGGGTGCCGGATGATCGCTCTCCCCATGGCGACGCGTTGGCGCTGACCGCCCGAGAGCTCGCGTGGCTTTCGGCGGAGCAGGTCCGAGATGCCGAGCAGATCGGCCGTGTCGCGTACGCGCTGCTCCCGCTCGCTCTTGGCCAACCGCTGGATGATCAGCGGGAAGGCGATGTTCTCGCGCACGCTCATGTGCGGGTAGAGCGCGTAGTTCTGAAAGACCATCGCGACGTCTCGCTCGACGGGATCCAGCCGGTTGACGACTTCGTCACCGATCCTGATGTCGCCAGACGTGACCTGTTCGAGGCCCGCGACCATGCGCAGCGCGGTCGTCTTGCCGCAGCCCGACGGGCCGACGAGGATCATGAACTCGCCGTCCGCCACCTCGAGCGAGAGCTCGTTCACGGCAGTGGTGCCGTCCGGAAACCTCTTCGTGACCTGCTCGAACGCTATTGACGCCATCTCTGCCTAGAGGTTCCCACGGCGAGCGGCAGGAGGCTGGAAGAGCTCAACCACGATTCCGTCCGGGTCACGGAGATAGAGAGCGTAACCACCCGCGTTGATCCCTGTGTCCACCTCGACCGGTGCGCTTACGAACGAGACGCCTTCGGCGAGCAGCCGCTCGTAGAGGCCGGCGAGATCGTCCGTGACGAAGCAGAGGTGGGAGGCGCCCACGTTCTTCGGCTCGACGTCGGCGCGCCCGCCCGCTGGAGTGAGGTACTGGAACAGCTCGACGACGTGGTCGGTGCCCGGAAGGCGCAGGTGCGCCATGCGCACATGTGCGTCCGGGTAGCCGACGATCGCCGCGAGGTACCCGCCCTGCTTCTCCTGCGTGGCAATCACCTCGCAGCCGAGCAGGTCGCGGTAGAACGCCACCGACCGGTCGAGGTCGGTCACCGTGTAGCCCGTGTGGTGGATGCGACTAGCCGACATGGTCCCCCACTGCCTCGCGCAGCTCGATGCCGCCGCCGGTGCTGACGACGAAGATCTCTTCCACGCGGGCGCCGAAGCGACCCGGGAAGTAAACACCGGGCTCGATCGCGAGCACCATCCCGGTCTGGAACGGAGTCGGGTCGGCGGGTATGACGTGCGGGTCGTCGAAGCAGCCGAGTCCGATGCCGTGACCGCCGTGATGCGGGAACTCTCCGCCGGGAAACGCGTCGAGGATGCGCTGGTTCATCTCCATGTAGACATCGGGACCGGTTGCGCCCGGCACCAGCCTGCTCGCGATCAAACGGAGGATCCCGTAAAGCTCGTCACGCGCCGCTCGAACCTCGGGAGCGTCGCCGACGGGGTGGGTCTCTGCGGTGTCGCCCCAGTAGCCGTTGCAGCGCACGACGAGGTCTGCGATCACACCGTCTCCCTCCGTGACGGTGCGCCGCCCCGGAACCCGAATCGGCCCGCACACCTCGGCGGCATTGGGGCCGGAGAGGAGGTCGCTGAGGAACTCGATCGGCATGCCGGCGGCGAGCAGCGCCGCCGACTGCGCGGCCGCAAACAGCTCGATCTCGCTCGCGCCGGCTATCGCGGCTGCTCCCACGGCCGCCTGGGCGATCCAGCAGAGCTCATAGGAGGCGGTGATACGTGCCAGCTCGTCTGCGTCCTTGCGCAACCTGATCCGCGCGAGCTCACCCGCCGCGGGCACGAGCTCGGCGGACGCCGCTGCCGCCAAGCGCTCCTCGGCTCCTCCGAGTTCCGAGGTGAAGCCGATCCGCTCGGCTGACGTGACGGCGGGCAGCCCGGCGACGACGGGCACGAGGCTGCCAAGCGGATCGAGGTCGAGACCGAAGCCACGCTCCCCGTAGGAGAGCACCTCGTCCGCGGTCGAGAGCTCCTGCGCAATGGGCGCCTCGTCCAATGCAACCACGAGCGTGCGCGCGCCGTCGCATCCGACGACGACGGCCGCCGGGCCGCCGAAATAGCGTGAGTAGCCGGTGAGATGGTTGACGTGGTCGGCGCCCAGCGCGACGGCGCAATCGAGCTTGGCCTCCGTCATCCAGTCGGTCAGGCGCTGGACGCGCGTGGGATACGGCAGTGCTACCGCGGTCATCTCACCTCGCTTGTGTCGGCCCGTCCCTCAACTCGCGTCCCCACACTCGCGGCGGTCTCGGCTGCGAGTCCCAGGTAGCGCGACGGATCGAGCAGTTCGTCCAACTCGTCGAGATCGAGTGCCGCGGCGAGCGCGGAGTCGGCGAGCAGGGCAGCCCGAAGGCCGGATCCCGTCGCCGCAGCACGCCGGCTCGCGGCGGAGACCGCGGCGTGCGCGTGCTCGTGCCCGACGGCGCGGGCGAGGTTCATCATCACGGCCTCGGCCATGATCGCCCCGCCGGTGAGCTCGAGATTGCTCAGCATCTGCCCCGCATCTACCTCGAGGCCCTCGAGCACCCCGGCGAGCTTGTCCAGCACGCCCGCTGTCAGGATGAGCGCCTCCGGCACGGCAATCCATTCGGGCGCCCAGGCGCCCATGTCTCTCTCGCTCGCGTGCGCGGCCGAGGTCTCGAGCACCGCGAGAGGGCCTCGGAGTAGGCGAGCCGAGGCGATCACGTACTCGCAGACCATTGGATTGCGCTTCTGCGGCATCGTCGACGAGCCGACCGACAGCTCGCTTGCCGGCTCGGACGCCTCCGCGACCTCGGTCGCCTGCAGCCGGACGATCTCCGAGGCGATCCGCTCGGCTGCGGAGCCGATCTCGCCGAGCGCGTGCAGGAGGTCGCGGATCCTGTCCCGAGCGGCGTGCCACGGAACGTCCGGCTCCGCGAGGTCGAGCAGGCGGCAATAGGCCGACCGAACTGCA
>Ga0334722_10003294_pt1 | contig 17519 bp, 16 predicted proteins | sample C3_bottom_MG_FD_207210 | JGI IMG/M metagenome (GOLD analysis project Ga0334722, IMG submission 207210) | Sediment microbial communities from Yellowstone Lake, YNP, Wyoming, USA - C3_bottom | ecosystem: Environmental > Aquatic > Freshwater > Lake > Sediment | place: USA: Wyoming | collected...
TCAGAACTAACCCTCCTTTTGGGGGTATAGTTCCGGTAACATGCATTATGAGTCAACGATATATTTCAAAATGCGTTTGGGTAACATTTATTGTGAGTCAATTCGCTATTCAGAAAATTGTTGCGAATATACGAATCATCGGTTAAAATGTAAAACTTTAAGCATTTTCACCTGATCTCGTTTTGGTATTTATCGAAGGAGAAGTATCCATGGATTTAACACAATCTTCAGAGCGACGCGGCGGCGCCTCGCTCATACACTCACTTTCACTTGCCCTGATGCTTTTACTCATGCCCTTCTGGACCGCGACTGAAAGCCGCGGCGATTCGAAGGAGGCGCAGAAGATCGATTGCCTCACGTGCCACGAAGACCTGCTGAAAAATCTCCCGGTCGTCCATGAAGCGGTCAAGCTGGGTTGTGAGACGTGTCACTCGGCAATAGACGCCGGGGAAATACCTCACAAGAAGACCAATAATTCACCCAAAGGACTTGCCGAGGAACAGCCCGATCTATGCTATGGCTGTCATGATAAAACTAAGTTCATGAATAGAAAGTCTATTCACCTTGCCATCGGCATGGGCTGCACGGAATGCCATAACCCTCATGCGTCAAAGAATCCGAAGCTTCTCATCTCACAAGTGCCTGACGCCTGTTTTAAGTGCCATGCCAGGGGCGCTTTCAGCAAAAAGAACACCCACCCGCCCTCGGCCAAGGGCAAGTGTCTGACCTGTCACGATCCGCACGCCTCGGACAATATCTCGCTGCTGATAAAAGAGCCGGCCAAATTGTGCCTGGACTGCCATGCGTCCGCGGCAAAAAAGAAGCACACCTCCGCCGGACATCTCGTCGAAAAGGCCGATACGCAGGACCCGAAGCGACCGATGAAACCCTTTTACTGCGGGAGCTGTCACAACCCGCACACCTCGGATTCCCGGAAGCTGTTCCGGTACAAAGCGGATTCGGAGACGGAGCTCTGCGCCTATTGCCACGATTTTTAAGGAGTGCGGCCGCCTGTTACTCACTGCGGGAAGCCTGCCGAAAATCTCACGAAACCGGAACCTGCGCGTTCTCTGATCAGCCCGGCAGTTTGCGGCAAGAGGGCCTGTTCCAAAAAAAACCTTGACTATCTCCCCTGAGTCTGTATAATTTCTACGCTTACACGCGGGAAAAACCCACAACGGACGCCCCATGCCTAAAAAAAATGATCCGGCGCTCTTCTGGATCGGGCTCAACAGTGTCCCGGGGGTCGGGAGAGTAACTTTCAGAAAGCTTGTCAGCCGCCTTGGCTCGCCGGAGCGGGCGCTGTCGGCGCCGCTGGTTGAACTCAGGACCGTCCCGGGCCTTTCGGAAAAGGTGGCCAACGGGATCGCGGCCTACCCATGGCGGGAGCAGGCCGAGGAGGAACTTGCGCGGGCCGGATGCGCGGGAGTGTCGATCATCACCCTGGATGATTCGGCATACCCTGAAGCGCTCAGGAACACGCCTGATCCTCCCCTCTACCTGTATGTGAAGGGCGGATTGCTGCGCGAGGACGGGAATGCGGTGGCGATCGTGGGCACGCGCAAACCGACACACTACGGTTTGACAGCCACACACCGCATAGCGTACGAGCTCTCCGCCGCCGGATTTACCGTCGTGAGCGGCATGGCCCGTGGAATAGATACGCAGGCCCACCGGGGAGCGTTGTCGGCGCGCGGCAGGACCATAGCGGTGCTTGGCTGCGGCATCGACGTGGCCTATCCGCCGGAGAACAGGGAACTGATGGAGCAGATCAGCCTGTCAGGGGCCGTGGTGACGGAGAACCCCTTCGGCACACAACCCGAGTCCGGATACTTTCCGGCCAGGAACCGGATCATCAGCGGGCTCTCGCAGGGCACCGTGATCATCGAGGCCGCCGAGGACAGCGGCTCTCTGATCACGGCGCAGTATGCGCTGGAGCAGAACCGGAAGCTCTTCGCGGTGCCCGGAAATATCGGCTCGCCCGCCAGCAAGGGCGCCAACAGTCTTATCAAGCAAGGGGCCGCACTTGTGGAAAATGCGGTTGATATTTTAAAAAACCTCGGCACGGGACATCAGAGCAGGCAAGCCGCGGCTGAATCACACGCCCTGCCGCCCCTTGCGCCTGAGGAAGAAGCTGTATACCAAAGCCTCGCGAGCGAGCCGAAGCATATTGACGTAATAATGAACGAATGCCGCACGAGCGCGGGGAAACTGAGCGGCGTGCTGGTCAGCCTTGAGCTGAAAGGACTGGCAAAACAGCTCCCGGGAAAATATTTCGTGCGGGAAGAACCGTAGTTAACAGGAGATAACGTGGAAGAACTCATGATGAACCTGTTCTCGCTGATCGCGGGACAGATCCGTGACCGGCAGGAACTCTTCGATAACGAAGGAAAGATCATGCAGACGCTGCTGAATAACGGACACCGGCTCCAGGATGCGGACGCGGCGCTCACGCTCATGCAGGAACTTGTCCGGACCGAGGCTGAGCGCTTCTTCGGACCGGAGAGGTCGAAACAACACCCCCTGGCGACGAGGACGATGAGCCGGGAAGAACGCTCCCGGTTTTCCGTTGAGGCGTTCGGCTTCGTCACGAAGCTCACGCACCTCGGCATCATTTCGGAAGAGCAGAGGGAAGACCTTCTTGAGCGGGCCATGGCGGTCTACGCGAACCGGATAGAGTTCGACGACATCAAAACCCTTATCGCATTCAACCTCTTCACCAACCCGCAGGAGCGCGACCAGAGCGCCGCCCTCCGCCGGCTCAAGGACACCTCCTGGAATTAATATGAAATCACTTGTCATCGTGGAATCTCCGGCAAAGGCCAAGACCATCGGCAAGTACCTGGGCGCTGCATTTGAAATACGCGCTTCTATCGGTCACATTGCAGACCTCCCTAGTAAAGGTCTCGCCGTCGATGTCGACAACGGGTTCAAGCCCACCTACGAGTTGACCGAACGCGGAGCGCAGGTCGTGCGGGAGCTCCGGGCAGCAATGAAAGGCGCAAGCGTACTGTATCTCGCGACCGACGAAGACCGCGAGGGTGAAGCGATCTCCTGGCATCTCATTGAACACCTAAAACCAAAAATACCCGTGCGACGCATGGTGTTCCACGAGATCACCAAGTCCGCCATAGAGAACGCGGTCGCCAATACCCGAGGCATCGATCAGGGGCTGGTTGATGCCGCTGAAACCCGCCGAATTTTGGACCGGCTTTTCGGGTATGAGGTATCCCCGGTGTTGTGGCGAAGGGTGAATCGGGGCCTGTCAGCCGGTCGGGTGCAAAGCCCGGCACTCCGCCTCGTCGTGGAACGCGAGCGTGAACGCATCGCCCATGTCGCCGCCGAATATTGGGGTATTGAAGCAGTGACCGCAACGACTCCTTCGTTCACCGCGATCCTGGTCTCGCTCGATGCAAACCGGGTCGCGACCGGCAAGGACTTCGACAGCCAGGGCAAACCAAGCAGCAAAGTCGTCGTCATCGACAAGGCCCGGGCGATGGCGCTCGCGGCCGGTCTGGACAAGGCGTCGCTCACGGTCCGGAGCGTAGAAGAAAAACCGTACCGCTCATCTCCGAAAGCGCCGTTCATGACCTCGACCCTGCAGCAGGAAGGCGGACGCAAACTCCGGCTGTCCGCCGCTCAGGTGATGCGTGTCGCTCAAGGGCTCTACGAACGCGGCTTCATCACCTACATGCGTACCGACAATGTGGTCATTTCCGCCGACGCACTTGTTGAAGTGCGCGCCGAAGTGCAGAAGCAATACGGCCGACAGTACCTTTCTCCCGCTCCCCGCGCCTATACCACAAAGGTAAAGAACGCCCAGGAAGCGCATGAAGCCATCCGTCCGAGCACGCCGCTACGTTCGCCGCGAGACCTGAAAGGCGAGCTCAACTCGCAGGAGTTCTCGCTGTATGAACTGATCTGGCAGCGTACGCTCGCTTCACAGATGGCCGACGCGACCGGCACGACCGTCAGTGTGCGGCTGGGCGCCTTAAGCAACGGCAGCGACTGCGAATTCTCCGCGAGCGGCACCACGATCACCTTTGCGGGATACCGGCAGGTCTATGAAGAAGCCGCCGATGACGAAGCCGAAAGCAGCAAGCGTGAAGCGCTTCTCCCGAAGCTGACGGTCGGAGACCGCGTCGACCTTGCGAGCATCACACCGAGCGGCCACTTTACGCAGCCGCCCGCGCGCTACACCGAGGCGTCGTTGATCAAGAAGCTCGAGGAACTGGGCATCGGCCGTCCCTCGACCTGGGCGTCCATCATGCAGACGATCGTAAATCGCGGCTATGTCTGGAAAAAAGGCCAAGCGCTTATACCCAACTGGGTCGCCTTCTCCGTCGTCAATCTGCTTGAGAAGCATTTTCTCAATCTGGTCGATTACGCCTTCACGGCGAATACCGAGGAGGACCTTGACGAGATCGCGCAGGGGTTGCAGAACAAGGAGCAGTGGCTCAAAGAGTTTTATTTCGGCAAAAACGACGATTTGATCGGGCTCAAGCGAAGCGTTGCGAAGAACCTGGACGAGATTGATGCCGCGGCCATCAATACCTTCCCTCTCGGCATAGACCCGGTCACCGGCCTTGAAGTAGTGGTGAAACCCGGCAAGTTCGGGCCCTACGTCCGCCGCGGGGAAGACACCGCCAGCGTACCCGATACAATGGCGCCCGACGAGCTGACCCTTGACCTGGCGCTGAAACTGCTCGCCTCTCCGAAGGGTGAAACCCCCATCGGAGATATCGAGGGGTTCCCCGTGTTCGCAAAAAGCGGCCGCTACGGCGCTTATGTACAGTGGGGCACTTCCGAAGCTCCCCCGCCCGGGCTTGAGAAGCCGAAGATGGCCTCGTTGTTCAAGACAATGGACCTCGCCCAAATCACCATGAAGGACGCCGAAAAATTGCTGTCGCTGCCGCGCGTGGTCGGCGTCGATCCGGCCGACGGGGTTTCAATCACCGCGCAAAACGGCCGCTATGGCCCGTACATCACGAAGGGCAAGGAGAGCCGCACGCTCGCCGGTGAAGAACAGCTCTTCGATATTACCCTGGACCAGGCCCTTGCGCTGCTTGCGACCCCGCGCCAATACGGCCGCCGTGGAGCGCCCAAGCCTCCCTTGCGCGAGTTCGGCAATGATCCGGTGAGCGGCAAGCCCGTCGTGGCAAAGGAAGGTAAGTTCGGGATGTATGTCACCGACGGTGAAACCAATGCCAGCCTGACGCGGGGCGACCGCCTCGAAGAAATGACGCCTGAACGCGCCTATGAACTGCTGGCGATACGCCGAGAAAACGCGGGCAGCGGCATTGGGCGCAAGAAACAAGCCTCGACAAAAAGCGCCGACAAAAAACCTGCCGCCCGGAAGGCGGCAAAAAAAAGAGCCCCCGCGGCGGCACGTAGCGCTAAGAAAAGGTAAAGTTACCCTCCCTACCCTCTTCACAAACAAACCGTCTTGTCCCTATCTTGATCTTGCAAATTCCTCCCTGATACGCTAAAGTATCGTCATGCATAAGCACCTCTTTGCTTTCCTCCAATACCTCAAGACGGAAAAAAACGTCTCCGCCCACACCGAGCGCGGCTATCTTTCAGACCTGGAGCAGCTCTTTGACTACCTTGGAGAGACAGCTCTGTCGACTGTGGACCACCGCGTTCTCCGGCAATTCATCGCGCACCTTATCAAGAGAAACACGGGTAAAGCCTCTATTGCCCGAAAGCTCTCCGCCATCAGGACGTTCTTCAAATATCTGAACCGGGAGGGCGTCCTTGCGAGCAATCCCGCCAGGCTCGTCGCAACGCCCCGACGGGAAAAACGGCTCCCCTCTGTCCTGACAGTTGATGACGCGCAGAGGCTGATGGACGCGCCGGACAATAAAGACGACAGGGACATGCTCAGGGACCGTGCGGTGCTCGAAACCCTGTATTCCACAGGCATCCGCGCGAGCGAGCTTGCCGGCATCAACCGGGAGGACATAGACCGCAACGACCGGCTTGTCCGCATCAGGGGCAAGGGCCGCAAGGAACGGATCGTCCCCGTGGGCAACCGGGCGCTCGAGGCCGTCGAGGCCTATCTCCGTGAAAAACAGTCCGGAAGAGAAACCGACGCAGTGTTCACCGGGCCGTCAGGAAAACGCTTGACAGTGCGCACGGTTCAGCGTATTTTACAAAATCAGCGAAATAAGATCGGGCTGCAGCAGAAGGCGAGCCCGCATACGCTCCGGCACAGTTTCGCCACGCACCTGCTTGAATCCGGCGCGGATTTACGCTCGATCCAGGAGCTTCTGGGCCATGCAAGCATCTCGACCACCCAGCGTTACACGCACGTAAACCTCGACATGCTGATGGAGGCCTACGACAGGGCGCATCCGAAAGCGAGAAAGAAGTGACGGACAACAGACTATCAGAGTACAGAAGACAGAGGACAGACTGAATCAAAAGCGTTGATCGTCGGCCATCCCATATCCGGATTGTAATCTGTTTTCTGTCTTCTGTTTTCTTATCCTTATTCTGGAGGTAGTATGAGTGAACTCACCCCCATGCACGGGACCACAATACTGGCCGTACGACGGGATGGCAAAACAGCGATCGGCGGCGACGGGCAGGTGACCGTCGGCGCCACGGTCATGAAACACAACGCCAAAAAAGTGCGCAAGATGTACAACGACAAGATCCTTGCCGGGTTCGCCGGGGCCACGGCGGACGCCTTCACGCTGTTTGAGAAGTTCGAAGCCAAGCTCGAACAATACCATGGCAACCTCACTCGCGCCGCTGTGGAGCTTGCCAAGGACTGGCGGACGGACAAGGTGCTCCGCAGGCTCGAAGCGCTCATGATCGTCGCCGACAACGAGCGTTCGTTCATACTTTCCGGAAATGGCGACGTGATAGAGCCGGAAAACGGGATCGCCGCCATAGGCTCGGGCGGTCCCTATGCCCTCGCCGCGGCCCGCGCGCTCGCGGACCACACAACGCTTGATTCGAGACAAATCGTCGAACAAGCCATGAACATCGCCGGCGAGATATGCATCTATACGAACAAAGTGATAACCGTGGAAGAACTTTAAAGCAGAGGACAGAAGACAGAGAACAGACTAAAAGCCGATGCAAGGCGCCACTACTGCCGGTTTCCTTCTGTCTTCTGTCTTCTGACTTCTGACTTCTGGAGATATATGAAAGACACCCTTACCCCGCGCCAAATCGTTGAAGAGCTCGATAAGTACGTCATCGGACAGCACAAGGCCAAACGGGCCGTCGCCATTGCGCTCCGGAACCGCTGGAGACGGCAGCGCCTGTCCGAAGACCTCCGGGACGAAGTCATGCCCAAGAACATCATCATGATCGGCCCCACAGGCGTAGGCAAGACGGAGATTGCCCGCAGACTTGCCAAACTGGTCCAGGCCCCTTTTCTGAAGATAGAAGCCTCGAAGTTCACCGAGGTCGGCTATGTGGGCCGCGACGTTGACTCGATCATACGCGATTTGACAGAGATCGGCGTCAACATGGTGAAGAATGAGCTGTCGGAACAGGTTCAGGAAAAAGCGGCTACCATGGCCGAGGACCGCCTGCTGGACCTGCTCCTGCCGCCGCTCAGGACCTCGCCGGGGTTCGATGCCCTGAATGACGATCAGCAGGAACAGCACCAGCACACCCGGGAAAAGCTGAGGCAGCAGCTCCGGGACGGCAGACTTGACGACCGCGTCGTTGAGCTCGAACAGAAGGAAAAGGTGATGCCTTTCGGGATCATCTCGAACGTCGGCATGGAAGAGATCGAGATGAACCTGAAGGATATGCTGGGCGGCCTGCTGCCCGAAAAAACAAAAAAAAGAAAAGCGAAAATACCTGATGCGCTGCGGATCCTGGTGCAGGAAGAGGCAACGAAGCTCATCGACATGGACAAGGTTATCAAGGAAGCCCTCCGCCGCGTGGAAGAGTCGGGCATCGTCTTTCTCGACGAAATCGACAAGATCGCGGGCAGGGAAACGCACGGCCCCGACGTCTCGCGCCAGGGCGTACAGCGCGACCTGCTGCCCATCGTCGAAGGGTCCACGATCAACACCAAGTATGGACCGGTGAAGACCGACCACGTGCTGTTCATCGCCGCCGGCGCGTTCCATATGTCCAAACCATCCGACCTGATCCCGGAACTACAGGGCAGGTTCCCGATACGCGTTGAGCTCGATTCGCTCGGCAAGTCAGAGTTCATCCGCATACTGACCGAGCCGCAAAACGCGCTTATCAAGCAGCAGGTCGCGCTGCTCGCCACCGAGAACGTGACTCTGCACTTTTCCCAGGACAGCATCGAGGAGATAGCGGACATCGCGACGCAGGTGAACGATCGGACCGAGAATATCGGCGCCCGCAGGCTTCACACCATCATTGAACGCTTGCTGGACGAAATATCCTTCGACGCGCCGGAGAAAATGGGCAGCAAGGTGGCGATTGACGCGGCGTATGTGCGCGAGCGCCTGACGGACATCGCCAAGAGCGAGGATCTGAGCAGATACATCTTGTGAAACAAACACGAAGTACGAATGCCTAAATTCTAATTATTAATAGTCTCAAAATAAAATGGACATTCGTCACCCCAATCTGTAACCACATCCCCCTCTCAGTCTCCCCCTTGAAGGGGGAGATGTAATATTTCACCCTCCCTTTCAAGGGGAGGGCCGGGGTGGGGATGGGTTGTGTGAGCAGTATGATTGTTCACGTCGTGTACAGCCTATTATGAGGAAATCAGAATGCAAAAATTAATTGAGAAGGCAAAAACCCTTATCGAGGCCATGCCCTACATACAGACCTTCCGGGGCAAGACCTTCGTGATCAAGTACGGCGGAAACGCCATGATCGACGAGACGCTCAAGCAGGGCTTTGCCCAGGACGTGGTGCTGCTGCGGTATATCGGCATCAATCCCGTCATAGTTCACGGTGGCGGCCCGCAGATCGGCAAAACCATGGAGCGCATGGGGAAAAAACCGTCCTTCGTGTCCGGCCAGCGGGTCACGGACGAAGAAACCATGGACATCGTTGAAATGGTCCTCGGCGGAAAAGTGAATAAAGAGATCGTCAACCTTATCAATCAGGCCGGAGGAATGGCCGTCGGCCTCACCGGGAAAGACGGCGGACTGATCCAGGCAAAGAAGCTCAGGATGACGAAAAAATCCGAGGAAACCGGCGAGACCGAGATCATTGATATCGGCCTTGTCGGTGAAGTGACCGAAGTCCGGCCCGGCGCTCTCGTGGCACTGGAACAGGGCGGGTTCATCCCGGTGATCGCTCCGGTCGGCGTCGGGGCGCATGGAGAAACGTACAATATCAATGCGGATCTTGTGGCGGGGGCTGTCGCAGGCGCCTTGAAGGCGGAAAAACTCATCCTGCTGACAGACCAGGCAGGCATTCTTGACAAGGACAAGAACCTTATCTCCACGCTGAATAAGAAGAAGGTCGAAGACCTTGTTGCAAAAGGCGTAATCGCGGGCGGCATGCTGCCCAAGACCAAATCCTGCTTCGAAGCGCTCGACGCCGGCTGCGTCAAGGTACACATCATCGACGGCCGGGTCCCGCATGCGCTGCTGCTTGAAATATTCACCAAAGAGGGCGTGGGTACGGAGATCACGCTGTAGGCGGAGCGCCGGAGTATGTTGTCCCGTCGGCTGATTGACAGAAAAAGCGATTTCGTTTATAGTAAAGCCATGAAACGATTTATCGACATCTGCGAACATTACGGCATTGCCCTGTGCTACCTTTTCGGTTCTCAACAGGAGCGCGCCAAAGAGCTCCTATCGGGTGATAAAATCCCCGTAATCGACGAGCAATCGGACATTGATTTTGCCGTTCTTTTCCGAACGCCGCCTGTCGCGCCTCTGGAATTGTACGCCCGTCTCAGCCTCGACCTGCAAGACCTCGTTGCGCCCCACAGGGCCGACCTGCTCTTTCTCCACGAGGTGGACCATCTGGTCCAGCTGGAAGCAATCAGGGGAATCAATGCTTATTCGTTCGACGCGCAGTTACGGGAAAACTATGAAGAGCGCGTCATGAAGTTCGCCGCCGATGAACTCCAGATTTTCAAACGGAATGAAAAAGACTTTTTCGGGGCCGTTAAAGATGGTTATTTCGAGTTTAAATACCAAGCTGCTTGAAGACAGACTTGGATACATCGCAAAGTGTGTCGGCAAGCTCAAAGCTATGGCGTCGCTTCCGGAGGAACAATTTCTCAACGGAGACAATGCGGCTGCCGCGGAGAGCTATCTTCGCCGCTGCCTGGAGGCTGTGTTCGATGCAGGCAGGCACATCATCGCCAAAACCGCGGGGAAAGCGGAAGTGGAGTACAAGGAAGTTGTCACCCAACTGCGTGAACTCGGGGTCATCACTCCGGCGCACGCGGAAAACCTCAAGCTCATGGCAGGCTACAGAAACCGGCTCGTGCACTTTTATAACGAAGTCTCGGAGAAAGAGCTGTATCAAATCATTCAGACCAACCTCGGCGACATAGAAGAGTTCGTCCGCCAGATCGCCGCATTTCTCCAGAAGTACCGACAGACGCGACGCCCGCACCTGTAGTTTCATTTTAAAGAGGTTTAATCTGTTGTGAATCGAACATTTATTATTACCCAACTAGTCATCTCAGAGTCGTTCCTTCATCGCATTCTTATGACCCTCTTCCTCGGGGGATCGCTTTTATTCAGCGTCCCGGCGGATGGGCAGGTAGCGGGTCAATCAGGCTACAGCCTCATCGGTACGATACAGGGCCAGGATTTTTCCGGCGCGGTCATCAGCGTGGCAAAGGGCGAACAGTCTTTTTTCCGATTGGGCGACGTGCTGCCGGATGGATCTCGGCTCGTCAGGGTGCGGCCCAATACTATTTTGCTCAAGGGCGCAGACGGAGCGACCTATGAAATGTATATACTCCACGACACAAAATCGGTTGCAAATCACGCTTTGTCCTTTGATCCTAACTCTCCGGGCGCAGCATATACACCACCCGCTGAACGGCCGCTGAGAGGGCCTGAGAAACGACGTAAAAACCGGCCCGGAAGCCAGGCTTCGGACGAGTAACATGGCGCATTGTCCATTTTCAAATAAATCATTTTTCGCGCAAAGGCGCCAAGCCGCGAAGTTGCAATATTTGATGCGAAAAAGAAAAAGGCCCGGACATTTTCTCCGGGCCTTCCTGAAATCTCTACCAGTCAACAGACAATCACTTTAACCGCTACCAGGTTCTCGGTCCCGCGCTCGAATGACAACTGACGTTTGTACACGTCGTTCCATTGTAATTCACGGCGCCTTTCAAGGTTGCTGATGCAGGTCCCTCCAGGGTGGTTGTATTAAGCGACGTAAAGTGATTGGCGGCAAGATTAGTTGCGTCGTGACAATCGGTGCAGATAAAACCATACGTGTTTACATGTGAATTATGCCTGCCGGACGCAAAACTGTTGTATTCCGTTGTCCCGTAGGCATGGCACGAGGTGCATTGTGTGTTCACGTCTATCACACCGGTAAGCCAGACCGGCGTCGTCTGGCCGCCGTGACAGCTGACCTTGGAACACGTGCCATCGGCATTGTGCGCCGCCGTACCGCTTTTTGCGCTGTAGGCGCTCATAAACAGCACGTCGACAACACCATTCCTGTGCTTCGCGGTGCCAACCCCCGCCCCGTTGTGACAGGTATTACATTCGTCCGACAGGGTAATCGCTGCATAGTGTACCGCATGAGCGCCGGCCCGGTTCGGAGCAACGGTCCCTGACGGCGGCTTCGTGTGACAATATGCGCACGTTGTCGGGATGGCATGGCACAGCGTATTGTTGAAGCAGTCCGGTGTCGTGCCCGCGGGCGCGAGTGGTGACGGCGTAACTGTTGAGTTGAGCCCGTCCTTGTGACAATCGTAACATACGGCCCCATTAGCCGGATCGGTGTTCACGTGGCTGCGTGCCCCGGGGATTCCCCTCCACGGCTTGGGCGAGTGAGGCGCGCTCACCCCGTGACACGAGAAGCATGAGGTGGACGTGCTGCCTCCCTGGAAATTCGCGCCATGGCAAAGCTGGCAGGTGCTGAATCCGGAGGTTGTTCCCGCATTCGGGGCCGCCTTTGCGGAAGCGCCGTGAGAGTCCGGACTTGACCAGCCGCTGGGGTGTCCCACGGGACCATTCGCATGGCAGGATGTTCCGTCGAAACTCGCCGAAAAACAGCTCACCCCGGACGTTCCGCCGTGCAGGTCCGAGCCATGGCACTCGGCGCAGACAGTCGGATCGGCTCCGTACGAAGCAGGATGTGCCGAAACCCAGTTATCCGGGTGGTTGCCGGAATCGGCGTCAAACACGGATTTTTTGTTCACATCGCTGCATCCCGAGCTCATGATCAAAGACACGGCGACAGCGAGCATCCACGAAAAAAACAGTTTCCCTTTTATCTGTGACATACTTTGCACCTCTCATTATTCGACCGACCGTGACACTTCATGCAGGAGGCCGGGTTGATACGGCCGTCGATCTTGTGCTGGTTCAAATAATCCCCCCGATGTGGCATCGACCGCTCGGGGGAGTCCTTGTATTTGTCGCTCGGCTTGAGTTCCTCTTTATGCGCATGGCAATCCGAGCAGAAGGATTCCTTGTGGCAGACGCCGCACTGCCGAGAGTTCTGCGCCGCGAAGAACTTATGCCGCTTGCCGAAATCGTTCGTATGGTTCAGCGCCGCCTTGCCGTCCGTATGGCAATCGCCGCATACGGGCATTCCCGTCACTTCAACGGGATGCGCCTTTACCATGCTCTTGTTTCCCGCGCACGCATACAGCCCGAACATCATGACCAACGGGCATATCACCGCAAATAATATTTTCATCGTTCGTTTTCCCATGTTCCTCATGCCCCCTTCCGTGTTTCGCGCTCACTACCGAACTTGTAGATGAGCTTGATAAAGGCCCGCACGTCCTTGTCGAAATCAGGGTTCTTTGCATACTCGACATCGGCGCCTATTTTCATCTTTTCAGTCAATTCATAGCCTGCCGTAAGCGATCCGGAATATGCGTCCTTGACGCCGTTTATTGCGTCATCGTACGCGACCTCGAATAATTCCACACCGACATCGGTTTTTCCGGATTTTATATATTTGTAAAGCCTGTATTCGGCATACCTCAGCCGGGAGGTCTCTCCGTTCATCCGGTGATAAGACAACCCTCCGCCGCCATCTGACTTTGAACAGGCGATCTTTCCACCGAAGTAGGCGGCGTCTCCCGCGATACTGTAGCCGTATTTCTTGTAGTCCACCGAGACCGTCACCTTGTCCGTCACCATGTATGCGGCGGAAGCTCCGAGGGTTCGGGATTTTTCATCCAGACTGAGCAAGTCGGGCGTAAAGGAGAACGCGGTCATTGTAGCGGACGAGAAATAGTCCCTGTAGCTTATCCTGCTGAAATCCGCTCCGAGCCGAAGTTTGTCAAAGGGCCCGAGGGAAAGGGAATAGCTGTGTTCCATCCAGCCGGAGGTGATGGAATTATACGAGGACCTCCCGATTACGGCCACTTTACTCATCGGCTGCAGCCAGATATCGACACCCTCTTCTTTTCTGAAATCCTCGCTGTTCTTCTCTTCTTTAAGGTACGAGAGGCCGATCTTATAAATATCGGAGAACTCATGAGACAACCTCGCGCCGTAAAGCATATTATTTCCCGGCAAATCCGTCGCGGTTTCCACCGGACTGCCGCCGAACGCCGATACCCCAAGGCCGCCTTTAAGGTCCGTACGGGCATAGATGCCGTCGAGCCGTTCGCTTGCAACGCCCTCGAAAACCATGACCCTGCCGAGGTTCACGACAGTATTATTCGTTGCCTTCCTATAGCTCAGATAACCATATTGAAGGTCAGTGTCTGTTTTTTTACCAAAGGATTCGTCTTTAAGGTCGTACCTGCCCCAACCTCCGAAATGCGCGGAGAATGAACTTTCAGCGTTCTTTTGCACTGCAAAGTCGAGGTATTCATAGAGAGGCAGAAATTTCGTGTCGTCCGCCGCGGTCCTGGATTGCAGATACGTACTCGACGTCCCCGTCAAGTCTATTGCAGGGGAAACACCGGGAAACAACACTATACAGCATATCGAGAGCAACATCGTGAACAGTGGACCGTTTCGTAATTCTGTTAATGGATATATTCTTCTCAAGGCATGTTCTCCTTTCCATAAAAAAATTAACAGCAGGTGGTCGGCGGGACAATCGTTTAATTTGACACTTTATAGATAATTTCGTTAAAAATCAAGCTAAAAAAGGACATGCCTCTGGACAAAGCATGTCCTTCTGATAGTATCGTTGTCTGTCCGATTTGTCGTAATATTCATCCGGCAAAACAAGTATTCTCGTCCTATTTCTCACAGACAGTGGTCTGCGAAGAAATCTACTGGCCCAGAACTGCCTTCCATTCACTCTTACCGACGCTGTCCTTCACCTTCATAATCCTGAACCATGCTTTATTTTCCCGAGGCTCTGACATTTTCCCGTCCAGCATCTTCATCGTCATCATCATCTGTACCTGTATCGGCCATGAACCGTCCTTTTTCCGCTCACCCCGTGCAACAATGGTCAGGGGCGATGTTATCGTAAATGACGGACTATTCAGCAGGCCGGAACCCTCGACGGCCTTAAGTGCCTCCTCATCCGACGGCTTTTGAAAAAGTGAGCATCCCGTCAAATTGAACGCTGATACTGCAATAATAAGTGTCAAAAGCACAACCGACATTCTGCTTCTCATCTTCAACATTCTCCTTATATTTGCTTTAATATAGCCCGTTTTGAAACGCGCCAATCTTTCCGCCACAAAGATTATTGACGAACCATCGTGTTAAATATACAAGAAACGATACGGTTCCTTAAAAAGTGATGAGGCGAGCCTGTTATCTGCTCGCCTCATCAAATTTACTGCTGTTGTTAACTTCAGGAGAGAAGCGAGGCGGACCTAAGCCCGCCTCGCGTGCCTCGCCTACTTGAATATTGACATGATTGTCGTGATCACTGTATTGAGAAGGCCGGTTGCATTCTCAAGCAGAGTACCATTTTCCTTGGTATGCTGGTTGAATGCCGCAAGATTGGCAGCATCATCTTCTTTGATGAATTCAGCCCTGTGGCATCCGCCGCAGGCCCTTGCAGCAGGACCGGTGATATAGCTCGGCACCGTTCCGATGTTCCTGTCCCAGTTCGAGATAGTTGCGCTCGACGAAAGGAGCCCCGGAAGCGACTTGGACTGATCCGGCACCCCATAGGTACCTGCATTGTGGCAGGATTCACAGTTCGTGATCGTGAAGTTGGGGTAGGTGGATTCGACGTGATGATCATATTCCAGCTTTTGCACCGGATCGGCAAAGTTGATGCTGCCGATATCGAACGCCTGGAACGAGTGGATCGCATGGACATAGGAATCGATTGATCGTGACTGCATTTCCAGATGCGACCCGCCTGAGGTCGGCACGTGGCACATCCTGCAAACCACTACATTGCCGCCCCGGTCTCCGGAATGGAAGGTTGTTGCAAGCTGATCATGGCACTTGTTACACTTAACGGCGTCTACGATAGGCGCGTAGTAGGTAACAAATCCATTGGTTGCAATGTCGAAGGTTTTTGACGGCGCATTCAGACCAACCGTATCGCCTGCTGCATTCATCATGGCCGGCAGGACCGCTATTTCCATTCTCTTGACCGTGCCGTCGGCGATCATGGCGGGTATGGTTGTTGTTGCTGCATACGATGCCAGGTTTAACGTAACCTCCCAGGTGTTCGGCACACCTGTCGCGACTTCCGTGAACAAGGCATTGGCCGTACCGATGGTTTTTTCCATCCTGAGGCTGTTTGAATCCCTGGTGTGACAGCTCAGGATGAAGTCCTTGGTGTTGTAGCCGTACAATGAAACCTGCACGGTCGGCGTTACCGTAAGTCCTGTGGCAAGAGAATCTGTCACACTGAATTTGATGTCGAGAACGTTGCCGCTTAACGACGCTGAATCGATCGAAGCGGTTATGGCATCAGCATATTTCGTTCCGCTGACAGTGGAAATTATTGAGTTGTAACCGGTGTGAATTGTGCTGAATGCCGGACCAACGCTGCCGTCATGACAGCCGGTGCATGTTGGCGGCGTCGTCGAATCAACATACAGACCTGCCGCGATCTGAGAAGTATGGGTATATGAAATACCCGATGCGGTCATAAGGCTTGTCAGTGCAGGCGCCCTCTTGGAATCAGTCCCGTCTGCAGCGGTCACCGGATGGCAGCTCCTGCAGGTGGTCAAGTTGAAATTCGCCGTCGTCAATATGGAAGTAAGTTTGCCTGCGTGGCAGGTTGCGCAGTTTGCCATTGACTGCGGATACGCGAACTCCATGGCATGCGACATATGCACGTCATTCATGACATTAGCAGTATATGCGTACTTGGTCTTCTGCGCAGTCGTGGGAGCGCCGGCTTGCGCGGCATATGCAGCAGTGTCGTCAACTAATAGCTGCCAGCCTGTATGGCCGCCGGTCCTCGAATCGTAATGACAAACCTTGCAGGCTGCAAAGTCCGCCAGGTTGGACACCGTCGCCATCCTGTAGCCATGCTTCCTGTAAGGCGCTCCGTGGCACTTTTCACAGCCGGAGACATTGGCAGTGGATACATAAGTGGCCACATCACCAAAGGCCATGCCCGCGTTGGCCACGTCCGAGTACAACTGCATCCCTTCGGTAGAAAGTTTGCCCTTGGCAACATAAACATAAACCTCGGCATTAGACGACTCCGGCGCATACGTCAGGGTCGTGGCAGGCGCGGTGTATACGCCGTTCCCGGTTGTTGTAAAGCTTGCTGTCGGGAATGAGACAGGCGTACCAAACGTCCGCGTCCCGCTGCTGTACAGGACCGAATAAACAGTCGATTGGTCGAATTCACTCTTTAAGTTATAGCTCGTCGTGGGCACATAGGGCATGCCATTTTTCTTGATGGTGAACTGCACCGTTGTGTTATAGTAGGTCCCGCTGGCAACGCTCGTAACACTGTCAATCGTGGCAGCTAAAGTAGTATCCACATAATCATTGTACTGCGACTGATGCGCCGAGGCTGCATCACTGTGACAGATGGCGCAGGATTCGGGCTTGGCCGACGCGGTCAAATCCTGGCCGTTGGTGCCGTTCGTGCCGTTAGTGCCGTTCGTGCCATCTGTGCCGTTCGTGCCGCTCGTACCATCGACGCCCGCCGGACCGGTGTCGCCTTTACATCCTGTCATGAGCGACAGTGAAGCGACAAAAAGCAATAACAAACATACAACACTGAACTTCATAATATTTTGCTTCTTCATCGTTTTTTCTCCTTTTCGATTAATATGCTCTCTGCCGTGCTTACTGATAAATTTATCGACCCGCTTTCCCCCTTTCATTAAAATTTAATAATCATCACACAGGAATGTCGTCAATGCTGAAAATGTATCAATTAAATCGACCTTTGTCAATTTGCAGATATATATTTTAGCATATTATCATATCATATTGGGTATCTAATAAATTTTCCCGTTTTCATGTTGCAACGGCTATGCCATT
>Ga0334722_10003295_pt1 | contig 17519 bp, 18 predicted proteins | sample C3_bottom_MG_FD_207210 | JGI IMG/M metagenome (GOLD analysis project Ga0334722, IMG submission 207210) | Sediment microbial communities from Yellowstone Lake, YNP, Wyoming, USA - C3_bottom | ecosystem: Environmental > Aquatic > Freshwater > Lake > Sediment | place: USA: Wyoming | collected...
CTTTTTCGACGCTTCGTCCTTTTCCCTCTTCACCGCCTCGCGCTCGATCTTCAACTGGATCAGGCGCCGGTCGAGCTTGTCCATCACCTCCGGCTTGGAATCGATTTCCATCTTGATGCGCGCCGCGGCCTCGTCGATCAGGTCGATCGCCTTGTCCGGCAGGAAGCGGTCGGTGATGTAGCGGTGCGACAGCTCTGCCGCCGCGACGATGGCCGGGTCGGTGATGTCCACGCCATGGTGCACTTCGTACTTCTCCTGCAGCCCGCGCAGGATCGCGATCGTATCCTCGACGCTGGGTTCGCCCACCTGCACCTTCTGGAAGCGGCGCTCCAGCGCCGCGTCCTTCTCCACGTACTTGCGGTATTCGTCCAGCGTGGTCGCGCCTACGCAATGCAGTTCGCCGCGCGCGAGCGCCGGTTTGAGCATATTGCCCGCGTCCATCGAGCCTTCGGTCTTGCCCGCGCCGACCATGGTGTGCAGCTCGTCGATGAACACGATGGTCTGGCCCTGGTCCTGCGACAATTCCTTCAGCACCGCCTTCAGGCGCTCTTCGAATTCGCCGCGGTATTTGGTGCCGGCGAGCAGGGCCGCCATGTCCAGCGACAGCACGCGCTTCCCCTTCAGCGTTTCGGGCACTTCGCCGTTGACGATGCGCTGCGCCAGGCCTTCGACGATGGCGGTCTTGCCCACGCCGGGTTCGCCGATCAGCACCGGGTTGTTCTTGGTACGCCGCTGCAGGATCTGGATCACGCGGCGGATCTCGTCGTCGCGCCCGATCACCGGGTCGAGCTTGCCCGAGCGCGCGCGCTCGGTCAGATCCAGGGTGTATTTCTTCAGCGACTCGCGGCTGCCTTCGGCCTCAGGATTGGACACGTTTTCGGTGCCGCGCAGGGCGGTCACGGCCTGCTCCAGCGCCTTCTTGCTGCCGCCCGCTTCTTTCAGCAGGCGGCCGGCTTCGCCCTTGTCTTCCGTCAAGGCGAGGACGAACATCTCCGAGGCAATGAACTGGTCGCCGCGTTTCTGCGCTTCGCGGTCGGTCAGGTTGAGCAGGTTGGTCAGTTCGCGCGAGATCTGCACCTCGCCGCCCGTTCCCTCCACCTTGGGCAGACGCGCGACCGCGGCCTTGAGCGCATCGCGCAGCCGCGCCACGTTGACCCCGGCGCGCGCCAGCAGCGAGGCCGTGCCGCCGTCCTCCTGCGCGATCAGGGCGCTCAAGAGATGGATCGGCTCGATATAGGAATTGTCGTTGCCCACAGCCAGGCTTTGCGCATCGGCAAGCGCCTGCTGGAACTTGGTGGTCAGTTTGTCTAGTCGCACGGCTGGCTCCCTGGGATCGTTCTTTCCAAAATGAGGCCAAATCGAGAATTTTCAAGCGCTCGGGTGGAAGCATGCGTGCAGCCTGCCAGTCCGGGCGGGATGGAGTATGACAATTGTCAATGGCTGCGCCAATCCGGTCAGTTAGGCTGACAATCTAGGGGTATGGCGTGGAAGTTTGGAAGCTTGTGCGTTTCATGGGTGTAAGCCGATGACCTCGATTGTTCCAGTTTCGCACCAACCGTCATGCGCTTGACTTTACGCCTTAGGCTGCTGGCATTCCTTTTGCTGGTCCTCGTGGCTGCCGGATGCGGAATTTACTGGTGGCAGCTGACCCTCTCCCACAACCGTCTTCGCGCGGACAGCGTGGAACAGACCGGCCAGCGCGCCGCCCAGCTCGCCGACGCGATCGCGGAGGAGATGGAGGCGATCGTTCGCGGCATGGACATCGTCGTACTTCAGCTGCGCGACCAGTACGCGACGGGAACCGCGTCCGCCTTCGCGACGGCGGTGCACACGGCATTCAAGAGCTTCCCCGCCGCATCGATGCTGCAATTGACCATCATAGATGGCGAGGGCTATGTCAGCTACACCAGTTCTGCCGTGCGCGACCGAAGCTATCTCGGCGACAGTGAACACGTCGCGGCCCACTTCGGGACGGGCGCGGATCGCCTGTTTATCGGCAGGCCCGTCATCGACCGGATCGCCAACCGCTGGGCCATTCCGCTTACGCGGCCGATCATCAGCCAAGGCAGGACCATCGGGGTCATGGGACTGTCATTTGCTCCGGAATACTTGTCCGATTTCCTCGCGAAACTGAAACTCGCCCGCGACGACGTCGTCACGCTGATCCGCTCGGATGGCCCGTTCCTGGGCCGCAGTCGCGATCTGGCCGACACGCTGGGCAAGACCTCCCCCACCAACCGTCCTTTCATGAGCCCGAACGCGCCGGCGGAGGGCGTTTATGAGTCCCCAGGCGCGATCGACAAGATCGACCGCGTGTTCGCCTGGCACCGCCTGGAAAACTTTCCGATGACCATCTTTGTCGGCCTCGGAAAATCGACCACGCTCGCTCCGATTGATGAAGAACGGGCACGCTCCGTTCGGCGAAACGGCATCGGCATAGCCTTCATTTTGTGTCTGGCCGCGGGTGCGGCATTGCTGCTGCTGCGCAGTGCGCGCCAACAGGAGGCATTGGCGGAGAGCGAAAGCAGGTACCGAACCCTGGTTGAGGCGGAGCCCGAGTGCGTAAAGACAGTGGCCAGGGACGGCACGCTGCTACATATGAACCGTGCCGGACTGCGCTTGATCGATGCCGACTCGCTGGATCAGGTGGCCGGCCGGAAAGTTGCAGACCTCGTGGTTTCAGAGTATCGGGATCAGTTCAGGGAGCTGACAAGACGCGTATTCGAAGGAAATCCCGGCAGGCTGGAGTTCGAGATCCGCAGCCTCAAGGGAGTCCCTCGCTGGCTTGAAACCAGCGCCGTGCCCTTGCGCAACTCCAGTGGACAGATCACTTCCCTGCTGGGGGTCACCAGGGACGTCACCGATCGCAGGCGCATGGAACTGGAATTGCGCGAGATGGCGACCACAGACTTCCTGACCGGCCTCCCGAATCGGCGCCATTTCATGGCGCGGCTGGAGCTGGAATTGGCCCGGATACAGCGGCTTGAAACGCAGCGCGCGGCGGTACTGATGCTCGACCTGGACTACTTCAAGAGCGTCAATGACCGCTTTGGGCACGCGACAGGGGACATGATGCTCACGCACATTGCAGAGCTCATGCGCCAGGAGCTGCGCAAGATCGACGTCGCGGCGCGCGTCGGCGGCGAGGAATTTGCAATCATCCTCCCCGGCGCGGATCTGGCGGCGGCAGAAGCGTTCGCCGAACGACTGCGCCTGAAGGTCGCGCAGACGCCTTTGGTACGGGAGGCGCAGCTCATTCCGATGACCATCAGCGTCGGCATTGCGGCCCTTGGCGGCGCAGACGTCGAAGCCGCCCTGCGTTGCGCCGACCTGGCCCTTTATCGAGCCAAGGAAGCCGGAAGAAACCGGGTGGAGGTCGCCGCCAGCGCGCCTCTTGGCGAGGCCCCTCGCGCCTGAACGTCGGGCGGTACTGATCGCCGGCCACGCCGAGGGTGCAGCCTGTGCAGGCCGCAGTTGCTCGCCGCCAAAGCTCAGGATCGATTGAGCAGGACGTTGCACTCCGTGATGAACGCCTTCAGCAGCCCCCTCGCGTCGCCCTTGAATTTCGAGAAGGTGAGACCGATCCGAAACGTATCGTGTTCGGACGAAAACACGGTGTAGACCATCTTCGCCGTGGCCTCGATGATCTTCTGCGGATCGCCGACGCGCGCGGGCGGAATCGCCAGCAATACGGTCACTTCGCCGTGGTTGAATACATTGTCAGGGACAAGCACAGAAAGTCCGTGCAGGGAAATGTCGTTGGTCTGACCGTGGTAGCTCGGCCGCGTGGCCGCGTCTGCGTGCTCGTGATAGACGATCGCCACCTTGAGCTGCAGCGGCAGTCGCGGCTCCTGGCGCCGCTCCTCCTTCTTCGCGCTTCCACCCCCGACATCGGCGGCCTCGCCGCTCATCGCGGCGCGCCCGCGGGATCACTGCGGAACTCGGTAATCAGTATCTCGTGGGGCTGCAAGGGCTTGACCGAGCCGCTGACCATCGCCAGGTCGAGCGCGGCCGCGCGCGCCTCGTACAGGTGGCGGAACTTCAGCGAGGGCAGCGTCCAGCCGTCGTTCATGATGGTGCGTTCGGAAGCGTCCTGAAGCTTCTTCCACTCAGCGTAGGCATCCACCACGCGCCTCGCGGGCGCTGAGACGATGTAGGGTTTCATCGGATCTGCCGTTTGGTCGAATTTGAAAGGTGCGCGCCTGTTTGATGCGAGCCTCGGAGCCCAGTGCGCCAGACTCCGGTTCAAGCAGAGTCCACTCTAGAATGACGGCGTTTCCGGCCTGTTGACAAATATCAAGCGGATCGTATCCGGCGAGGACACTGCGACCAGCCGCGATCGCGGCCCGCAAGCCGGCGCAGAACAGCAGCCAGGACCCGACCCAGCCACGGCACGATGTCCAGCTTCCGCTGGTCGCGACTTCCTTGCGGCGACAGCCAAAGCCTGGCCTGGTTCAGTACTGCCCCTCCAGCATCCCGAATTCGCCGGGCACTTTGGCGTAAAAAAGATGGATGCCCTCGCCCTTCACAAACTGGATCAATTTCTCGGCATCCGCTTCGCTCAGCATGAACTCGACCTCGATGGTCAGATCGCCCGCCAGTTCGAAAAAATGCTGTTCGTGCAGCACGCCGTTGTGGCCGTAACCGGCGATGGCGCGAAATGCCGAGCCGCCCGGTATGCCGATCTTCTTCGCCTGTTCCAGCAGCCATTCGTACAGCAGGATGTGATGATGCTTGCGGTTTTCATGCACGTAGAATTTGAGATACGTTCCCTTAGCCATGTTCGCTCCTTGATCGTCTTCGTCTAGCTGCCGCCGCTCTCGCCACGATGCCGCGCGCTGCCATTCAACGCTTCAGCACCATGCCTATCATCGCCATGCCGGCAAGCGTCATCAGCACCGAACCGATGACGTGGGCGGCGACGATGGCGGCGGTCCATCCGTACTGTTCGTGGGAAATCAGCGTCGCAGTCTCGGCCGAAAACGTGGAAAAGGTCGTCAGGCCGCCGAGAAAGCCCGTGGTCAGCAGCAGCCGCATTTCCGGAGGCAGGCTTTCGTAATGGGACAGGAAACCCATGGCCAGGCCCACCAGCCAACCGCCGAGCAGATTGGCCGCCAGCGTGCCCAAGGGAAGCGTGGGGAATAGGGGATTGAGCAGCATGCCCAGCCACCAGCGCAGCCAGGCGCCCGCAGCGGCGCCGCCACCGACGGCGATGAATCCGGTAAGAGACACTGGTCTTCCTTCTTCTTGTTAATCACAGCCGGAGGACAGGTAGGCAAGAGACCCAGGCCTACGCAGCCGCCGGTGCTCCGGCGTTCAGGTAGGCATCATCAGCCTCGCGGCGCTTAGAGGAGGAATGCCATCTCCTTATGACTGCGGCAATAGTACTGGAAAACTGTTCCCGCAGATAGCCGCGCTATTTTGTCTGCGGTTCGGCCCAGCGCCCCGCCGCCTGATCATCCGACGCGCGCGCCTCGACCCAGCGCGCGCCCTGCGCGGTCTGCTCTTTCTTCCAGAACGGCGCCTGGGTCTTGAGGTAATCCATGATGAACTCGCAGGCGTCGAAGGCGGCGCCGCGGTGTGCGCCGCTCACCACCACCAGCACGATCTGGTCCAGCGGCTTCAGCTCGCCGACGCGATGAATCACCAGCGCGTCGATAATGTCCCAGCGGCCCTTGGCTTGTTCGACGATGCCGGCGAGCGCCTTTTCGGTCATGCCCGGATAATGCTCCAGCGTCATGCCGGCAACCGTATCGCCGTCATTCACGTCGCGCACCAGGCCGATGAAACTGGCGATGGCGCCGATGCCTGGATCGGCGCGGCGGAACGCGGCGATCTCCGCGCCGATATCGAAATCTTCCGCCTGCACCCGCACTGCCACGTCAGCCCCCGGTCACCGGCGGAAAAAACGCGATCTCGTCGCCCGCCTTCACCGGCGTATCGTTGCGCGCGAGATCCTGGTTGACCGAAACGCGCACCGCCTTGGCCGCGCCGAACGCGGTGGCCGAGGCACCGCCGCGTGCGGCCAGATGGGCGCGCAGGCTTTTCACATCGCTGACGCCCGGCGGCAATTCGAACTGTTCCTGGGCAATGCCCATGTCTTCGCGCAGCCTGGCAAAGTAGAGAATCCTGATGCTCACTGGAACAGCTCCGAATAGGGTAGAAATCTGACCGTGTCGCCGCGCCGGATCGCCTGCCTGGCCGGATTGTCGATGAAGCCGTCGCTCCACACCGCGGAGCTCAGTACCGCCGAACTCTGATTGGCGTACAGGTCCAGTCCTCCGGCAGGATTCACTTTCGCGCGCAGGAATTCGCGGCGCATATCCGGTTTCGCCCAGTCGAAATCGGCGCGCAGCGAAAAGCTCAAGGGCTCTACCCGGGCGACGCCCTGGCAGCGCAGGATGAACGGCCGCACGAAAATCAGAAAGGTGGCGAAGCTGGACACGGGGTTGCCGGGCAGGCCGATGAAATGCGCCGTGCGCGAGGCGCCTGCACGGACTTCGCCGAATGCCAGAGGCTTGCCCGGCTTGACCGCGATTTTCCACATGCTGAGTTTGCCCTCGGCCTCGACCGCGGGCTTGATATGGTCTTCCTCGCCCACCGATACCCCGCCCGAGGTGACGATCAGGTCATGCTCCGCGGCGGCCTGGCGCAGCACCGCGCGCGTCGCCTCCAGGCGGTCGGGCACGATGCCGAAATCGCTGACTTCGCAGCCCAGCATCTGCAGCAGGCCGTTCAGGGTAAAGCGGTTGGAGTTGTAGATGCGCCCCGGCGGCAGCGGCTCTCCCGGCATCACCAGTTCGTCGCCGGTGAAGAACACCGCAACTTTCAGCCGCCGATGCACGGGCAGGGCCGCTATTCCGACCGAGGCGGCAAGGCCGGTGTCCTGCGGCCGCAGCTTCTGACCTTTTGCCAGGATCTCACTGCCGGCACGGATGTCCTCGCCCACGCGCCGAACCCATTCCCCCGCTTGCGGGATGTGCTTGACGATCACGGCATCGCCGTCCTGGGCGCACTGCTCCTGCATCACCACGGCGTCCGCGCCGGGCGGGATGGGTGCGCCGGTGAAGATGCGAGCGGCCGTGCCGCGTGCGAGCGGCTGCGGCACGCTGCCTGCCGGTATGCGCTGCGAAACCGGCAGGCGCGCCGCGCCCGAAGCGCAATCCGCCGCGTAGACCGCATAGCCGTCCATGGAGGTATTGTCCACCGCGGGCACGGTGAGCGTCGAATGCTGCGCCTGGGCCAGCACGCGGCCGGTCGCGACAAGCGTGGCGAGCGTCTCGATCCCGGCCACGGGCTTTGCGCCCGCAAGCAGAAACCCCAGCGCCTCATCGACGGACAACATGCCTGGCTTCATCGTTTCAGCTCCACGGTGGCTAGCACGAATTCGGCAATCGCATCGTAATCCTCCAGGCCGAACTGCGGCAAGCCGGATTGGACCGGCGTGTCCGTGGCCAGCGCCACGATGTGTTTGTCCTCGGTACAGAGCAAAGGTTTCCCGTTGGCCGCACGATAGATTTCGAGCTTCGGCAAGGGATAATACTTGTAGCCTTCGATCAGGAGCAGGTCGCAGGGGGACATGCGCGCGATCTGCTCCTCCAGCGTGCCCTCGGCCTCGCCCCGCATTTCGTGCATCAAGGCCCAGCGCTGCCCCGAGGTGACCAGCACTTCGCTGCAGCCTGCCTCGCGCACGCGGTAGGAATCCTTGCCCCGGTGATCCACGTCGAAGCGATGGTGCGCATGCTTGATCAAGGATACCTTCAATCCGGCATGCACGAAATGCGGGACGACCTGCTCGATCAGCGTGGTTTTGCCGCTACCGGACCAGCCGGCAAAGCCGAAAATCTTCATCTGTTCCTGCTGCCCGGCCGCGGGTGCGGCGCGTTTGTGATCGAGCCGCTAATTTTAGCAGCATTCGACCCCGGAGCCGCGCACCGAAATTCACCCTACAGGCACCAGCCTGCCCTGCTCCAGATGAAAGCGCCGCACCTCAGGCAGCTCGATGATCTCGCGGTCGTGGCAGGCCATCACCACGGCCGCGCCGTCGCGCGCGAGTTTCTGCACCAGCTCTATGGTCTGGCGCCGCCCTTCGCCGTCGAGGTTGGCGGTCGGCTCGTCCAGCAGGTAGAGCCGCGGCGCCAGCACCTTGGCCCGCGCGAGCGCAACCCGCTGCTTTTCACCGCCGGACAGTTTGCCCGGCGGCACGCGGCGCAATGCATCGACGCCGGCCCAGGCGATGGCCTCCTCCACCAGGCGCGCGCGCTCGGCACCGTTGATGCCGCGCGCCTTGAGGCCATAGGCGATATTGGCCGCCACGGAGGTATGGAACAGATAGGGATGCTGGTGCACGTAGACGATGCGCTGGCGCGCCGCTGCGTCCCCCGGCTCACCCTGAAACCGCAGGCCTTCGATTTCCGCGGGCTCCAGCCCGGCGAGTACGCGCAGCAGCGTGCTCTTGCCGGCGCCGTTGCCGCCGGTGATGACGTAGGCGTGGCCGGCTTCGAACTCCAGCGCGTCCAGGTCGAGCAGGCGGCGCGCGCCGAAGGATTTGCGCAGCCGGGACAGCCTGAGCAGGAGGCTCATTTCATACCTCCCTCGCCCTGCAGCAGCGCCATGGCGATATTGACGCCGAGCGCGAGCACCACCAGCACCATGCCCAGGGCGATGCCCTGCGCGAACTCGCCTTTGCTCGTTTCCAGCGCGATGGCGGTGGTGATGTTGCGCGTTAGGCCGGCGATGTTGCCGCCTATCATCAGTGCGCAGCCGACCTCGGAAATCGCGCGGCCGAATCCGTTGATCACGCCGGCAAGCACCGCGAACCGGGTTTCGTTCAGCGTGGTGAGCGCCGCACGCAGCGGTCCCGCACCCAGGCTGAGCGCGGTCTCGTGCGCGCGCGGATCGGCGCCCTGCACCGCCGACAAGGTATAGGCGGCAAGGATCGGGAACGCGAGGATCGCCTGTCCCAGGATCATCGCGTTCTGGGTGAACAGCAGCGCGAGCGAGCCCAGCGGCCCTTGGCGCGACAGCAGCATGTACAGCACCAGCCCGACCACCACGGTCGGAAACGCGAGCAGGCTCTGCGTCAGCACGACAAGCGCGCGCCGGCCGCGAAAGCGCTTCATCGCCAGCAAGTACCCGGCCAGGATCCCCGGCAAGGTCGCGATCGCCAGGCCCAGCAGCGCCACCCTGAGCGAGATGAACACGATTCCCCACAGCTCGGCATCGCCGCCGAACAGCAGGCGGAACGCGTCGCCGGTCGCGTCAAGCAGACTCATGCAGAAACACCTCCTGTATCATCGCCCTATCGTGTCCATCAGCGAAACCATCATCCTCGCCGCGCTGTTCTTTTGCGTGGCCGTTCCATATACCACAGTTGGCCACGCCGGGGCGTCCGGATACATCGCCGCGATGGCGCTGGTCGGCATCGCCCCCGAGGTGATGCGCCCGACTGCGCTCGCGCTCAACATCCTGATTGCCGCGTTCACCGCTTACCGCTTCCGCCAGGCCAGCTTCTTCTCCTGGGGCGGGCTCTGGCCCTTCCTCGCCGGCTCGGTGCCTTTCGCCGCCCTCGGCGGCGCGCAGAAGCTGTCCCAGGGCGGCTACTACGCCGCGGTCGGAGTCGTGCTCCTGTTCTCGTCGCTGTATCTGACCTGGCGCGCGCTCAACGTTCTCGCTCTCGCCAACGATGAAACGGTGCATGTGCGCAAGCTGCCGGCCGTATTCATCGGCGCTGCGATCGGTCTGCTCGCCGGGCTCACCGGCACCGGCGGCGGCATCTTCTTGAGCCCGACTATCCTGTTCCTCGGCTGGGCCGGACCGAAGAGCACGGCGGGCATCTCCGCGCCCTTCATCCTGGTGAACTCCATCGTCGCGCTGGCCGCCGGCTCGTTCACCGTGCAGGTATTGCCGACCGAGCTGCCGATCTTTGCGGCAAGCGCGCTCGCCGGAGGCGTGGTCGGCACCTGGCTGGGTCTGCAGCGCCTGCGGCAGCGGCATTTGCTCCTGACCCTGGCCGTGGTGATGGCGCTCGCCGCGTTCAAACTGCTGCTCACGGCGTAGCGCAAGTTCATTTCGCGGCAGTCGGGAAGAATAACTGCTCGCCGTTGACCTTGAACTCGGCGATCGCTTTCTGACCTTCAGGCGAAGTAATCCAGCTGGCGAAGTCCATGGCGCCAGCGTAATTCAGCGCCGGATACTTCTTCGGGTTGACGGCGATGATGCCGTAGGGATTGAACATCTTCGGATCCCCCGCGAGCACGATGTCCAGGCCGGTCTTGGCGCGATAGGCGCCGTAGGTGGCCCGATCGGACAGGGTATAGCCCTGCATTTCACCGGCCATGGTCAACACCTCGCCCATGCCCAGGCCGGCGGAGATGAACCAGCCACCCTTGGGCGCGACGCCCGCCTGCTTCCAGTAGCTCTTTTCCATCTGATCCGTGCCCGAATTGTCGCCGCGCGAAATGAAGCGGCTCTTGCCCTCGCCCAGCTGCTTGAAGGCTTCGATGATGCTCTTCTGCTTCCTCATGCCTGCGGGATCGGACTGCGGGCCGACCAGAATGAAGTCGTTGTACATCACGTCCTTGCGGTTGACGCCATGCCCTTCGGCGACGAACTTGTCTTCCGCCGCGCGCGCATGCACCAGCACCACGTCCACGTCGCCGTTCTTGCCCAGCTCCAACGCCTTGCCGGTGCCCACCGAAATGACCTGCACCTTGCAGCCGCATTTCGCCTCGTATTTGGGCAACAGCACCTTGAGCAGTCCGGAGTTGTCGGTGCTGGTGGTGGTCGCCATCTTGATGTCCCGCGCCGACGCCGGACTCATCGCGGCCAAGGCAAACAGCGCAGACGCAAAAAACAGTCGATGAAGCATCGAAATTTCCCCCACTTTCTGCTAAGTTGCCAGATGGTATTCGATTGTGTGTCTTATCCAAATATGAACTGGACTACATAATGATTCGAGTCAAACTTCAATACGAGTGGCAGCTACAGCCCGGCGGCGGCCAGAGCGTAGAGCCGATACTGTTTCGCGTGCTCTATGCCATCCACACGGCCGGTTCGCTCGCGGGAGCGGCGCGGACGGTGCGCCTTTCCTACCGCCACGTCTGGGGGCTGATGGGCAAATGGGAGCGCATGTTCGGCAGGCCGCTGGTCAAGCTGAACCGCGGCCGCGGCGCCGAGCTGACGGAGTTCGGGCAGAAACTGCTGTGGGCCGAACAGCTGGTACAGGCGCGGCTTGCGCCTGAACTGGAAAGCGTGGGAATGGAGATCCAGCGTGCGCTATCGCAGGTGATGGAGACGAGTGCAACCCGGCTTGCGATCTGCGCCAGCCACGATCTAGCGCTGGCGCAGTTGCGCGACCAGCTGGCGCGCAGCGATGGCTTGAAACTCGATCTGCGTTTCGTCGGCAGTCTGGACAGCCTGGCTGCACTGTCAAAACGCCAGTGCGGCATCGCCGGCTTTCATATCGCCGAAGGCATGGAACCCGCGGCGACAGCCCTGTTCCGCCGCTACCTCAAACCGCGCCAGCACCAGCTGATCGGCCTCGCGACGCGCACCCAGGGGCTGATGCTGGCGAAGGGCAATCCCAAAGGCATCCAGGACCTCAGCGATCTGACCAGGAACAAGGTGCGCCTGATCAATCGACAGCGAGATTCTGGCAGTCGGGTCGAGTTCGATGAACTGCTCTCCGGCGCCGGCATCGACCCGGCCAGCATAGAGGGTTACCACACGGAAGAATTTACCCATCTCGCCGTCGCCGCCACGGTGGCGGGCGGCATGGCGGATGTGGGCTACGGGATCCGCGCGGCAGCCGCGCACTACGGCCTGGATTTTATCCCGCTGCTGACCGAACGCTACTATCTTGCCTGCCGCAAAGATTGCATGGAAGAGCCGGCGCAGGCCCGGTTCATCGAATTGTTGCGCAGCCCGGAAATGCGCGAGATCCTGTCCGCCATGCCCGGATACGGCACTGCCATCACCGGGAAATCTTACGATGTGAGCGACGCGCTTCCATCGCGTCGCGGCGTCCCGGCCCTGGCGCCTCCGACTATACGCGACGAGGACTCGCCTCGCGCTTCCCTGAGTCCACCGCCTAGAGCGAATGCTGTTAAGCGCTCTTAATCCACGCCACTGCAGGAGATTGCGATGAAAATCAGCGCCAGAAACACCGTCAAAGGCAAGGTAAGGAATGTCATCCTGGGCCCGGTCAGCGCCGAAGTCGTGCTGAGCATAGCGCCGGGAATAGATATCGTCGCCGTGATCAGCACGCCGTCGGCAAAGGCGCTGAAGCTGAAGAAAGGCAAGAAAGCCTATGCCGTCATCAAGGCGAGCAGCGTGATGGTCGCCGTCGACTGAGGGTTTGTAACAAGACGATGGGTCATCCCCAGAGGGGATTTTCCCCTTAAGGGGGATCGCGGCCTTGGGGGCGCGCGCCTCATTTAATCCACGGCTTGGCGCTCGTACGGAATCAAATGGATGCCGCTGGCCAGCAGCGAGGCGCTGAGCGTCGCCCCGGCCGCGACGCTGTTGCGCCGCGCGTGATGGGTCGCGATGCTCAGGTTCAGCCTTGAATCGGCGCTGCCGTTGACCAGCATCGTGACACTGGTGGTCTCACCCAGTTGCACCAGTTCGCCCACCACGCCCGTGACCGGATTTTCCTGCTCGCCTGCAGAAGGCCGGTCGCGCCGGTGCAAAATGACGCTCTCAGGCGGGATGACCCAGGCCACTCTCGTCCCCGGCGAAAACGACGGCGCATAGGCGGTCTCGAACACATAGTTCAACCAGCGGATCAGCGTGCGCCCGCGATCGGGCTCATGCGCGAGCACCTCCCCGTCGAACAGGTTTTGCAGATCGAGCAGGCGTGCCACGCGCACCATCGACGGCTTAGCCATCAGCTCCGCGGGCGTTCCATGCTGCAGGGTCTGGCCGCGGTAGAGGATATACATGCGGTCGGCGAGGCTGCGCGCTTCATCCAGGTCATGCGTGACCATCAGAATGGGAATCTTGACGCGGGCGCGCAGCTGCGCCAGTTCGCGCTGCAGCTTGCGCCGCGTGACGCGATCCACCGCGGCAAACGGCTCGTCCAGCAACAGCACCTTCGGATTGCGCGCCAGCGCCCGGGCCAGCGCGACGCGCTGCTGCTGGCCACCCGAGAGTTCAGCCGGACGGCGCCGCTCGAGGCCGGCCAGGTGTACCAGTTCGAGCAGTTCGCGCGCGTGCGCGTCGCGCTCGCGCGGCGCACGATGCCCCATCGCGGCGGCGATATTCTGCAATGCCGTCATGTGGGGAAACAGCGCGTAGTGCTGGAACACGACGCCGCAGCAGCGGTCCTGTGGAGACAGGGAAACCCCATGATCAAGGTCGAGCCAGTGCACGCCGCCGCACTGAATGACGCCGCCCTCGGGCCGATGCAGTCCTGCGATGCAACGCAGTATCGTCGTCTTGCCGCTGCCCGAGGGACCGACCAGCGCCACCAGTTCCCCCGGACCGCAATCGAGTTCGGCGCGCAGCGGAATCGGCCGCTGCTGCATGAGCTGGACGCTCAGCCCGGTCTCGTCCGCCTCAGCCATGTCTGCGCCCCACCTTCGCCGAATATACATGGACCATCGCAATCGCAAACAGCGCGAACACGAGCAGCACCGCCGACATGATGCCGGCGCTGCGCTCGTCGAACGCCTGCACCCGGTCATAGATGGCGATCGCGATCGTCTTCGTCTCTCCGGGTATATTTCCCCCCATCATCAGCACCACGCCGAACTCGCCCATCGTATGGGCGAAGGTGAGCGCAAGCGCGGAGACCATGCCCGGCCAGGCGAGGGGCAATTCGACCAGGCGAAACGTGCGCCAGCGCGACATGCCGCTGCACCAGGCCGCCTCGCGCACATCCTCCGGCACGGCCTTGAAGGCCTGCTGCATCGGCTGCACGGCGAACGGAATGTTGAAAATCACCGAGGCGAGCAGCAAGCCTTCGAAACTGAATGCGAGCGGCCTGCCGACCAGGCTTTGATAGGCATGGCCGATCGCAGTGGCGCCGCCGAACAGCGTGAGCAGATAATAGCCGAGCACGGTAGGCGGAAGCACCAAAGGCAGGGCAACCAAAGCTTCTACCCACGCGCTGCCGGCGAACCTGCGCCATGCGAGCTCGCGTGCCGCGAGCACCGCCATGGGCAAGAGCAAGACCACGGTCCATGCGGAGAGCTTGAGCGACAGCAGCAGCGCGGGCCAGTCCACTCCCCGCCTACCTTTCCCCGGCCGGAAGCGTAAAGCCGTACTTCTGGAATATCGCGCGTGCCGCCGGTGTCTGCACGAACGCGTAGAACCGGCGCGCGGCCTCGCCCGCGCCCTTCAGCAGCACCATGCGCTGGCGCAAGGGATCATGCCAATCAGCCGGCACCAGCGCGTGGCTTCCCGCCTTCGACATGGGCCCAGCGAGCGCGAGCGAATAGGCGATCAATCCGGCCTCGACCGATCCGGACACGGCAAACTGCGCCGCCTGGGCAATGTTTTCGCCCATGACCAGCCTGGGCTGCAGCTTCTCCCACAGGCCTTTGCGCATCAACACCGCGCGCGCAGCCCGGCCATACGGCGCATGCTCCGGGTTCGCGATGGCAAGTTTGCGCAAGCGGCCATCGGCAAGGGCGGCGGCGAGATCGTTCAATTCTGCATCGGCCTTGACCGCGGACCCGTTCGGGACGAATACGGCTAGCCTGCCGAGCGCATAGAGCGCGCCGCTGTCTAGCGTCAACCCGCGCGCTGCCAGAGCGTTCACGTAGGCCTCGTCGGCGGAAAAGAACAGCTCGAACGGAGCGCCCTGCAGGATCTGGCGCACGAAATTTCCCGACGAGCCCAGCGCCAGCTTGACCGCGCCGCCTCCAGCGCGATTGAACTCCGCCGCAATTTCGCCCAGCGCGTACTGCAAATCCGAAGCCGCGGCAATGACGGGAACTTCCGCTGCCACCGCCACAGGAGGAGTGGCGACGACAGCCAAGAGCGAGAATAGCGCGGAGCGTGCTAGCGCTAGAAGCACTGGACCACCTCCTCTTGGATACAGGCGTTTCGGCATTAAGGCGATGCTGCTCAGAAAGATCGTACGAGGCTACTTAACTTGACGCCATTATTCGACTGGAACGCAAGATCGCGCTGGCGAAACACTGCCCCAGCGCCGGATGTTCTATTCGAGCACGATCAGCAGGTCCTTGGCCGCGACCGTGTGCCCCGGCTTGACCAGCACCTGCTTGACCATGGCGTCGCGCTCGGCGCGCAGCAGGGTCTCCATTTTCATCGCTTCCAGGGACAGCAGGGAGTCGCCCTTCGCCACCCGCTGTCCCGGTTCGACTGCCACTGTCACCACCGTCCCGGGCATGGGCGCACCGACATGATTGGGATTGCGATCGTCGATCTTGGGCCGCGCTTCTACCTTCGCCAAGCCTGCCTTGGCCACGCGCACCACGCGGGGCTGGCCGTTGAGCTCGAAAAACAGCTTGCAGTGCCCCTCTTCATCCGGCTCGGAGCGCCCCTGCAGCCGGATCAGCAGGGTCTTGCCGCGCGCGATCTCGACCTCGGTCTCCTCGCCGTCGCGCAGCCCGCCGAAGAACACCGGCGTCGGGATCACGCTCACGTCATCGTAGACGCCGCGGTGGCGCGCGAATTCCTGGAACACTTTCGGATACATGAGGTAGGACGCGAGTTCCTGATCATTCGGCGCACGCCCGATCGCCGCCGCCGCCTCGGCGCGGGTCGCGGCGAAGTCCGCCGGCGGCAGGAGTTCGCCCTGCCGCCCGGCGAGCGGCGGCTTGCCGTCCAGGATCTTGCGGCTGAGTTCCGCCGGGAAGCCTCCCGGCGGGATGCCGACCTCGCCGCGAAACAGCGCCACCACGGAATCGGGAAAGGCGATCGGTTTGGCCGGATTGCGCACATCCTCCGCGCTCAAGCCGTGCGACACCATGAACAGCGCCAGGTCGCCCACCACCTTGGAGGTCGGCGTCACCTTGATGATGTCGCCAAACAGCAGGTTCACCTGCGCGTAGCACTGTTCGACCTGCTCCCAGCGCTGCTCCAGGCCGATCGCCCGCGCCTGCTCGCGCAAATTGGTGTATTGCCCGCCCGGCATTTCGTGGCGATAGACGCCGCTGGTGCCCGCGCGCATGTCCGCCTCGAACGCGCTGTAGTAGCGGCGCACCCCTTCCCAATAATGCGACAGTCCGCGAATGGATTCCGCATCCAGACCCGTATCGCGCTCGCTGCCGGCCAGCGCCGCGGCGATCGCGCCCAGGCTGGGTTGCGAAGTCAGTCCGCTCATCGCATCGAAGGCGCAGTCGACCGCGTCGACCCCGGCATCGACGGCCGCGAGCACGCTCGCCGCGGAGATGCCGCTGGTGTCGTGCGTGTGAAAATGAATCGGCAGCCCGACTTCGCGCCGCAGGGTCTCGACCAGCAGGCGCGCCGCGCGCGGCCGGCACACGCCCGCCATGTCCTTGATGGCGAGGATGTGGGCGCCGGCGCGCTCGAGTTCCTTCGCCAGTTCGACGTAGTAAGCCAGGTTGTACTTGGCGCGCGCGGGATCGAAGAGGTCGCCCGTATAGCAGATCGCCGCCTCGCACAGCGCGCCGCTCTCGCGCACCGCGTCGATCGCGACGCGCATATTCGCGACCAAATTGAGCGAGTCGAAGATCCGAAACAGGTCGACGCCGCCGCGCGCGGCCTCGGCGACGAAATAGCGCACCACGTTGTCTGGGTAGTTGCTGTAGCCGACCGCGTTGGACGCGCGCAGCAGCATCTGCAGCAGGATGTTCGGCACCCGGCTGCGCAGCGCAGCCAGCCTCTCCCAGGGGTCTTCGCGCAGAAAGCGCATCGCCACATCGAAGGTCGCTCCGCCCCAGCACTCGAGCGACAGCAGCTCGGGGACCAGGCGCGCGTAATGCGGCGCGACCTCGAGCATGTCGTGGCTGCGCATGCGCGTTGCGAACAGCGATTGATGCGCATCGCGCATGGTGGTGTCGGTGACGAGCAGGCGCGGCTGCTCGCGCATCCAGCGCGCGAAGCCCTCGGGCCCGAGCTCGCGCAGGCGATCGCGCGTGCCTGGGGGAATAGTCGCCGCCAGATCGCAGGCCGGCTTGCGCGGCTTAGCCGGCAGGCCCTCGGCCGGCTTGCGGCCTTTCATTTCTGCGTTGCCGTTGATCACCACGTCGCCGATGAATTGCAGCAGCTTGGTCGCGCGGTCGCGCCGCTGCTGCATCAGCAGCAATTCGGGCGTCTGGTCGATGAAGCGCGTGGTGCACTCGCCGCGTACGAACAGCGGGTGCGCGATGACGTTTTCCAGGAACTGCAGGTTCGTGGCCAGGCCGCGCACGCGGAATTCGCGCAGCGCCCGGCCCATGCGCGAAATCGCCTCGTCCGCGGTATGTCCCCAGGCGGTGACTTTAACCAGCAGTGAATCGTAGAACGGCGTGATCACCGCCCCGGAATAAGCGGTGCCGCCATCGAGCCGGATGCCGAAGCCGGCGGCGCTGCGATAGGCGGTG
>Ga0334722_10003296_pt1 | contig 17518 bp, 9 predicted proteins | sample C3_bottom_MG_FD_207210 | JGI IMG/M metagenome (GOLD analysis project Ga0334722, IMG submission 207210) | Sediment microbial communities from Yellowstone Lake, YNP, Wyoming, USA - C3_bottom | ecosystem: Environmental > Aquatic > Freshwater > Lake > Sediment | place: USA: Wyoming | collected...
AAACCGGTGATGAGCAGGACTAGAGCAAGAAGAATCTGTCGTGAGGATTTGCGACCGAGACCGCCGATCGACTTCATAACGCCTCCTTTCGAAAGAGGGTTGAAGGCGCGGCACTGGAATGACGGACAAAAAACGAATATATCATGTGTCGGGTCTTCGTCGTGTTCCGCGACTAAGACGTTGATTGGAGTTTAATGACCGTTACGCTGTGGCGTTCGAATCGTCGTTTGCCATCGCGCAAAGTTACACACTACGCGGCCTTCGCTACTTGATGCTGCGAACATGTTGGGCAAGATGGCAAGTTGCTGTTTTCATGTCCTCCAGGGAGAGATTTGGCTTTTCCTGATCGAGGAATCCCGGCAGATTTTTGGGATTGAGGACCCATACACGGTCATGTGCGTGGGCGCCGACCTTTTCCACAAACCATCCGGGGAAAAGTACGACCGGTCTTGCTGGGAAGGATCTGCCGGTCCGTTCTTTCAACATTTCCTGAATCCAAGCGGTGTTCGCCAGGACTTGCTTGACGAAATCCCCGCTCGGGACCCTTCCATCGATAGACACCTTATAGCCATCAAATGTGATCCTGGCATCCCTTCCATTGGGTTTGCTGTAGGTTTTCGTCTCGATGACGAAGAGCCCCTTAGGAGAGATCACGACATGATCAACATTGAAACCATCAGCCACGATGTCATGGAGAACGATCGCCCCACCGGCTCGCAACTCCTCCAGCGATTGCCCCATTACCTTTTCTCCCTCTCTCCCCTGTTTCAACGCGTGGATTTTCGGCATCATCTTTCGGACCTTGTAGATCGAATAGAGCACGGCAATGAGCGCCAGCATCGTCGCGAACAACGGAGATGGCGGAGACGGGCGATACCAACGCCACCACTCGCCTAGGGCGAAAGCAAATAGTAGCGGTGGGAAAATGAAGTAGGGTAAAAACTTGTCCACAAGTATCCGTTGAAGCTCCTCGTCCAGTGACTGCCCAGGGTTTCTAAGAGGAGGAACCTTAAGCGGTGATCTAGTCTTCACCTCGGTCGTCATGGGCACGCTCCTTTCCTTCACCAGTATCCCGCGCTCAATAATCTGATCTTCCTGTAGCAGGTCGTCTGTTCGATCGTCCGCGCGACGACGGCACAGATCGGGCACACCAGGAAACGCTACGGCATTGACATCCTGCTGAATACTTATCGGTCAAAGTGTTTGAGAAAATTATTTAAAAGGATACCTTCGGCAGACGAAACTGACGGTCACTTGGAATAGGAGGAGATAACCGATAATCGGGATGACTAGCATCCGGCAGGTCGAAGATCATGTGCGGCCTTGAATATGTCCCCAACTTATCATCGAATCATGGAATAATTTGCTGACACGGAGCCCCTTTTGGTCAGGGGCGAATAAAAATACAAATTACGCAATACCAACAGTTTCCTTTCAACATGCGTCGGCCAAGGTGAATCGCCATGCCGTCTAAGTTGAAAACTCGATCACTGTCGATATACCTGGTAAAGAAAGAGGTGACTTCGCACGAGACGATAATAAAATCGCATTCTTCGATTCGACGTGTCTCCATCGTAACTGATCGCAAAGCCGTCGGCACTCTTTACCATCGATTAACCCCATCACGCTCCCCGCGGTGGGTTGATTTTTTAGGTTCACACTTAAACCCTCAAGATTTTCTGGCTTCAACTGTTTCCGCTGTTCTAATTGTGCCTGCCGGTGGACGGTTATTTGCGCTGACCTTCGGCCATGGCAGGCACATGCTAAAACCCGCTGTCTACGAGGAGGACTTTGGGCTCCGTGTCACGTTGAATTCCGTCAGCCCCGATCAAATCAGAACGATTGATCGGAAATCGTTGGACGCCACTGGGCGGCATTCTCGGGAGCAGGCCAGCAAAAATATCGCGATAATTGAGTTTGGATTGGACATCGACAAAGATATCCTCCGGGCGGTCACGGGTCCACCAGAGGATACTGCAATCGGTCGCCGGCTCACGGGCGCGGATGCCCTTTCTACAGTCGTAGGCATTGAACTGTCCAATCTTCGGGATCTTCTTGAACTTTACCTTACACAACATGGAAAGCTGGTTTATCGCGAACGTTTTCCCTGGGTGGATAACATTCGAGAGGTTGGAGATCCGGTGCTATGCAAGGCCCTAGACGATAATCTCGAACTGCACATTCGGGATCGAGTTTTCGATCGCATCTGGATGGCCGTTCCGGATCTTGTCGATTGGCATGACGTCGCGGGATTTGCATTCCGACGTTCTCACGGAACCGAACTTCACGACGACATAAGCTTTGATGTGTATTTAGGCCAACTCCGGCACCCTGATGAGCTTTCAGTCGAGATCCTTCATAAGCATCGGGTCTTCTGTATCAGCGCGGAGACCGACGCCCCAAAGGCTGAGTGGCCTGTGTATAAATGCATTTATGCTGAACTCGATAGAGACGGAAGAACCTTCCTCCTAAATAGCGGACGATGGTATGAAGTGGCAAACGACTACGTAACAGAAGTGAATCGCGCTATTCGTCGAATCCCTGCATCAACGAGGCTTCGTCTCCCAGATTATGACGATCCAAGTGAATCCGAATATAACCGGCGAGTATATGAGACGGACCGTTCAACTTATGCATTATTGGATCGGAAAAACATTCGGTACGGCGGAGGCGCCAGTAAGATAGAGTTCTGCGACCTCTATACACGCCGCAATGAAATAGTACACGTAAAGCGATACGGCGGCTCCGGTACCCTAAGCCATCTTTTTGCACAGGGTTCCGTGTCCGCAACCCTGTTTCTCAATGATCAACGTTTCCGAAAGGAGATAAACAAGCTCCTACCCACAAGCCATAGACTCCGTACCGCAGATGGGCCACTGCGGGCCAACAACTATGAGGTTGCATATGCGATTGCGAGCAAAACGAGTGGCCCACTGGTTTTGCCGTTCTTTAGCCGAGTTACGCTACGCCATACCTTCACGCAGTTGCAGAATATGGGCTATCGCGTGACGCTAAACAAGATTCAGTGTCTTTAGAACCATTCACTAAAGTCATATATGTTTCGCCCTTAAGAGTTAACATTCATACACGCCGATGGCTGCGGGAGAGCGTCTTTCCTGAGGCGGCAGCCCTTGTTATTAGGTGTTTTCGCAAGGATCGCAAATTTCAGTGGGGCCAGCGCCGTGAAACGGACCCTTGCCGCCTTTGATGACTAGCCACCAGTGCGCGCCAAGGCTCGATCGAAAGATGAGGAAATGATGGCGGAACCCCGCATTATCCGCACAGCGTCGGACATCACGGAGATTCGGAAACACGGCAACCATAGAGACAGCCGTAAAGCGGCCTGGTTCGCCATCGGCAAGGGGAGCGAGGTCATCGCCCAAATCCAAGAATTCTCCCGAAACCACAAGAGTTGGACGACCCTTGACCAGGCGCTTCCCTTCCTGAATCAGGAAGCGCGCGTCATTCTCAGGATGCGCCGCGAGGCAATTGATCGATTCAAACAGGCGCCGCACCATCGTCATGGTTACCGCCTCAGCCGCCATACACGAACAGCCCACCCCCGGTCGGTAAACACCCTCTGTCTCGTGAGCGGTCATAAAGGCCAGGAAATCCCCGGGTTGGTCCGCAACGATCGCGTAGTGGTTGACGCCGAACATATGGAACAGGCGCTTGGTCCGGCAACCGTCGCCGAGATCTTTGGCATCCGGAAGACTATCGGGGAACACGTGTATATTTCAACCAACGTCTCGGAGTCACCCCAGATCGTACGCAATCTAAAGACCGGACGTGTCGACACCCGGTCGACGGCGGCGCTGACGGCGTCAAAGGTAATTGCAGCGATTAACGCTGGAGCAGATGTCGTTAAGGTGGGGTTCGCCCACATGGATGAGTTCAAACGCGACCTGCCAAGCGCCGAGGTCTTGCGCCAGATGAAGATCGTGCGGCGGGAAGTCGACGCAGCCGTAATGCAGAGGGCGATCGTGATGCCTCTCAATCGGACTACGCGTTACCCGCTTGTCAGCGTGTTCTTCCCCGAGATCGGGATTGACTCGCACGGCGAACGGCCAATAGAGATTGCGTCGAAAGCGATCGAACTAACTGGACAAGCGGGATGGCAGGGAGTCCTCATTGACACTTTCGAGAAGCACACTGGCCGGCGCTACCCCGACTTCTACACCTTTGAGGAGACAGCGCGTCTCGCAGAAGCGACACACGCGAAGGGACTGGAATTCTGGATCGCGGGATCTATCTCTCTTAAGGAGGTGGACCCTCTTGTCCGATGCAAGGCCGACCTGATCTGCTTTGGAGGAGCTGCGCGTCACGCCTCTGGCCAACGCACAGGCATCGTCAAGGGGAAAGAGGACCAGACGATCAAGAGATCCCTGGTCGAGGAGCTGGTTCGGGCGTTCGAGCACGCCGATCCGCGAAACATCTAACCTTTGTATGAGACCATCCAGATCAACCGACCGCCACAAGGAGAATCGCATGGCTCCCGGTAAGCGGAAAGGATCACTCCTAAAGGGCACACGTGCGTACCTGTCCGGCCCGATGGACTTCGTAGCGTCGAGAGCGGACGAGATGAAATATGGCTGGCGCAACCGTGTCGGTGAGTTCCTCCGCTCCCTCGGTGTCGTGGTCTTCGATCCCTGGCGTAAGCCCAAGGCCAGAGGCCTACACGAGTATGGGCGGGAAGGCGCGTATACGTCGGAGGCGCGTAAGCAATGGACGTTCGCCCCGACACGCGAAGGATCGATGGCACGTGCACGCTGCTCTGGCAAGTTCTGGGAAACGCTGCACATCGACCTCAGAATGGTCGATACGAGCGATTTTATCGTCGCTTATTGCCCGACGAACATTTACAGTGTGGGGACTCCCCACGAAATCGCACTGTGCAGACAACAGAGGAAACCGGTCTTGTTCGTCTCACCTCCCGTCCGGTTCCCAGCACTCGATGCACTAAAGGAACACCTCAGTGGTGATCTGGTCGGAATGTCGCTCCTCGATCAGGTGGTGGCGGAAGTGCCCCTGAAGAAAAATCCCGAGGGCGTGCCAAGCCTCTGGTACATGCCGCTCGTCGGGCCCGACAGCTTTTTTGACGGCTTCGGATTCGCACCCTATGTCAAGCGGTTCGGGTGGAAGAGTATCCCCCTTGACGAACACGAGAAGGCCTACTCGATCCGTAATCCATTGCTTCCGTTTCTCGAAAAAACCAGTCAGAAGATCCCACTGAAATGGAATAACGCCCTGAAGAAGTATATAAGAAACGACGATTGGATCTTATGGGATCTGAAACCCGCACGCACTACAGAAACGTTAGATCGAAATTTAAATGATGAGTTTTAGCAAGAACATATTTCCAGTCCGCAGGTTCACATTTATGGGAATGGAATGAGGTCGAACCAAGCAAGGCAGCACGAAAGAAATTGATTGGGCGAGTGGACAGTTTGTTAACTGATGGCCAACGAGCAATGAAGCTGGCGTCGAACTTCAAGGGAGGGGATCTTCCTAAACTTCGTTACGTGCATACTCTCGAGCTGACAAATAGGGTATTGACCGGCTGGGGTCATGCTGTATCGCTTTGCACAAAGAGGGATTCCTTCAATGTGTTGGATCAGCGAATTGATGAGATGTTTGCAAGATTCCGGCGTTGCGCGGGGAAGTTAACCGCAAGTAAAAATAATAATGTTCGTAGGCGAGTACTAGGTGTTCGACTCCTTATTGACACTCCGCGCGTTTCGGAGACAAACGGCAACCAAAGTGGTGAAAAACAGCCACCAACCCGGATAAAGAGTGGTTTTTCCACTGCACGGCTAAATGCTCCAGGCATCGCCTGAGAGACGTCCCCAAATATCTTTGTAGTCCTTGCCCGACATTGCCGCCTTTGGGGGAGCAAGTCGTCCCCAGTCGTTATCGTTGAGAGATCGGAGAAATTCACGGGCCACGCCAACAGTCTGGTCGTATGCCTTTGCTCCGGTTGAACGCTCAAACTCCGCCCCAATGGACTCCGCTATGCTTCTGGGAACACTGTTCATACGCATGAGCACCGCTGCCTCGGTCTTAACGCCGTGATAAATCATCGCAGGTAAGCTATTGATACGGCGCTTCTCTTCCGGGGAAAGTCGGTCGAAATCAATACCGCTTACCTTGCATAGCGCCGAAAGTCCCCAAGAACCATTGTTGGTCAGATTCTTGTAAATCGCCTTACAGGTGCTCGTTATCGCTTCGGTGCCAGTCTTGTTCGCGAAAAATTTCTGGGCAATTTCCTGTATCGAGCTTCCATCAACCCAGGCCCGTGTAATGTTGGCAATATGCTGGTGGGACAATCCTTGCGAACTGATTTCGGCCAAAGCTCCCTTGATCTCCGGAATATGCATCATTACGCCAATTAGACTGGCTAATCGAGACGCCCCGGTATCGCCGAACAGGCTGGATGGCTCCCAATCCAGCGAGGTCATCTTTTTTCCCATATGGTTTAATCCCACAATGGCCGCCGCGACGCCTTCCGGTGCGAAGCCTGTGGCATCTGCCAAAGCCGCATGGCCAGGATTGTTCGCCAGTTTTCGTGCGTAATTACTCGTGGCTTCCAGTAAGGCTTGTGTTTTCTGTTTGGCGCTACGGTCCGATCGTTCCTGCAGCACACCGAAACCATAAGTATTCCGCAGAAGTTGTTCCGTTTCGGCGAGAACAGCATCAAGATTCTTCTTTTCGTTCCAAAGGTGAGCGACGTAGCACCGGAAATCTGACCATTGCTCTTCTTGAATAACCAATGAAAGTTGGTTGAGCGTGCCCTGCCGCTCGACTTCGTCGAGCAATCCGATAAAGCGAGAAACAAGCGCCCCGGTCGTCTGGCTCACGAAACGCCGACTTCCATCCGGATCTGTGCCCGAAGCTAATCCAACAACACCGACGCTTTCCTGATTCACACGCCCAGCCCGTCCCGCAAGATTCCAGAACATCCTCGGGCTCATTTCTTTGCCGTATGGAAATAACCGCGAAGCTAGGAACACGGAGGCAACAGGGAAATTGATGCCATGGGCTAGAGTTGTCGTCGCACAAAGGACCCGCAGAGATCCGATTTCCGCAAGCCACTCCATGAGAGTGCGCGCCTCGTCTGAAAGACCTGTATGGTGAACTCCGACGCCGCAGCCAAGCATCTCGATAAGTTCGAACTGTGGGCTGATCTCTGTCATTAGAAATCTCTGAACCAAAGCGATTTCCGATGGTACATCTTCGAATGGGTTGAGGCTGTTCTTTACAAGTCGGGCTACTGACCAAGCATGGTCTATCTTCTGTGCAATCGCGATGCTTGTCCCGCGATCGGAAAAGACCTTCGCCATCGCCCCAGCCTGAGTAGATACTCCCTTTGCCTTGCTGATAGGAATGTTCAATGGTTTGATGTCGCCAACTTGATGTTGACCTTTAATATGAATAGTATTCGGCGTGGTGACCAAAGTCTCGTATTGAAGCTTCCAACCACCGCGAACAGAATCATCTGGCAAAGCGCTGAAGAGCCCGACCGTTCGTTCGTTCGGTTGCCACGGCGAAGTGCCGATACTTATTGTCTTCCCCGCATCTCCGCCGAGCCATCTCGCCAAATCATCGGCGTTCGGAACATAGGGCATCAACAAAAGGAAATTCGCCTGGTCGCATTCGCGCTTGATGGTTGCGAGCAGGAGTTCAATCCGCAGGCCGCGTTCCTCATCTTCGATGTGATGCGCTTCGTCCATAACGACAAGAGCCAATGGGCGAGAGACCTTTTTGTTTCGTATCACGAGATGTAATTTTTCTGGCGTTGAAACCAGAACATGGAAAGGCACGATGTCGTTTTGGGTGGTAAGCATTGTTTCTTCAAATGCATCGATCTCAATCGCACCGGTCAATTGTTCGACGCGGATGTCCAAGGGACTGAAGTCCTCGCGGAGGCGACGGGTTAACTGGGAAACAAGTGCGCGAGTCGGCGCAACGTAGGCAACCCATCCTTTTTCTGCATCGAATTGGTTCAGTGCTTGAAGAATTCGGAACTGCGCCAAGGTAGTTTTCCCGCCGGAGGTAGGTAAATCCACGACCACCGCGCGGCTCGCCTGGTCCAAGAGCCCCTGTTCCTGCAGCGCTGCCCGTTGCGGAGGTAATAGCTCAAACATGGAGCGTGTTTTTGTGATGCTCTTGACGAAGCGAGCCACGCGAGAGTTGACAGCATGGGCTACTTTCCATAGCGAACCGGCAACCATCCTGCGAGAAGCCGAGTGCAACCAGCGCAGGATAACGTCGAGCGCGGCGTCTTGTGCAGTGGCAGCTGCTTTCTGCCCGGCTTCATAATGCTTGTCCAACTCCGCCTCTATCCCCGGCGGCTGTCCCTGTAAAATGTAGACGGCGAGAAGTTCTGTCGCTTTCGCCCAGTGGTACAGAGCAATGAGACGAAGGGCCGTTGCCTGCGTCACATCCTTGTCCTGGTCAGAAAGAATGCTGTTTTCATACTGTTCTTGGTCTTTGCGCAGACCAGCAATGATCTCGCGGACCCCATCAAGGTCGTCCCAGCCCTGTTTTCGCAGCAGGCGTACCCAGCAATCGAACAACCGATAGAGAACCCGGCGGTCCCAACTCGCATTCGCTATCGATGGCGGTTTTACCTCGCGTTCGTGGTCCTTAAGCCACCGCCGGAGATCGGTCCACTGGTCGCCGCAATAGGCGAGCGCAGCCAAATGAAGAACATGGAAAATCCGATCTTCCGAACCCCCTGGTAACGGCAATGTTCGTCTCAAGGCATAGGACCGGAACGCCCCGGCCTGAGCCTGCGAGCGCAAATGAGCACGAGATTCATCGCCCGAAGGATGCAACAGCGCATCCAGGCCCTCAATTGCGGCGACTTCGTATGCCATGGCTGCGCGATCAACCAGCTCGATGTCGGTGCTGCCCTCATCAAAGACAATCTTCATCTGACGCCCAACAGCGGAACGCACCAGGCGGATCTTGGCCACTTCCAAGGCCCGAGCTAACTGGCCGCTGCCAACAGCCCTGACCGCCCAGTGTTGATCGACGCGGTCAAGAGCGTCTTTGGTTATGATCAATTCAGTTCTTGTCATTTTTTCTCTTTCGCGTCTTGACAGCGCGTTGGGAGAGTGTGCTGATGGATTTCCTTGGCAGGTAGATCGATCGAAGCTCGATACTGGTTTGATCGGGGCAATTCAAAGCCAAGGAATTCGCACGACTCGCCAGATCTTCGCGCTTCGACTCCACGTCTCTTATCAGCACTCCGAACAACGAAACATCGACCGGACTCGCAAGATAACGCTCGGTTGCGCTCTGGTAGCGGGGGAACCAGTCCTTTCCGTTCGCGTGATGTCCAAGGTACTTCACGAGGGAATCCTTCACATTGGTGGAGTCGCGTAAATCCTCCAATTGCTTATTCATACCGTGGCGGCCGTCCATGACACTCGGTGGCCACTTCTCCTGTGCCGAGGTCTTTACTTCTCCAAATGCAAAACGATGGGAATTCGTTGGAGCGTCGGTCCGTTGGAATCCCACAAGATCTGTTCCCGCCGGGCTGGCGGTGGGATTCTTTAAGTCCCGTCCAGAGGGCCATGGGAACTCGCAGTTTCGATGCTCAACGAGGAATGCTTCGGCCAAACCTTCGCCCACTCTCCAACCTTCGGGCGTTGGACGATTGGAGAGGATGCGCTTGACGCTACTGTCCGAAAAGTCAGTGGTCACCACGCTTGTCAGAATGCCTTGAAGATCTGCCATTCCCGTGTCATCCCATAGAATCCGCGAGACTGAACCACTTAACACGGCATTAAGTTCCTCGTCTGTATAGGACGCACCCCGTGCTGTTACGGGTGCGATGTCCGCGATATAGCATTCGGTTCCGGAAACCATAGTCATAATTTAATCGCAGCTTTCTGGAGTACATCAGAGACATCTTGAGTCAAGTGCCTTATCTGCTCCAGGATGGTCTGCATCACTATCTCCTGTTCAATATGCGAATTCCAGGATGTAATAACCTTCGACGCATTCCGGCGTGGACTGTTCTTAAATCTTCTTTTCGGGCGCTTCACGTCTCCCTGCAAGGCCAGAAAAGGGACCATTCCTTGCCACTACTCAAATCTGGTACACCTTCAGCACTTCGTCCCCGTAGTGATTGATTACTTTTACCGCTATCTTCTTGGACTTGGGGGCGTCGAAGGGCCGGCTTTTCGTCGAGTAGATCGACTGCCAAGCCGCTTCGTCGATCTCCGCCTTGAGTGCCCGCTTGAGTTTCTCATACGGCTCATCCCCACCCGTGAAATATGCGTGGCGAACGAAGAAGCTTTCCCCGTTGTAGTCCGTGTCGATGAACCAACAGGCGATGTCGTCTGTGGAGTTCGAACGGATCACACCCGTTGTTGGGTCGTAGACATCCAAGCCCTTGATCTCTGCAACGAGTTTCCCGTCCTTCATCTTCTTTATGTCGACATCGGGTTCCCCGAATACCATAAAGAGATTCCCCGCACCGGTCTTCTTCAGGAGTTCCTGGCCCATGGCAAGGTCCGGGTTCATCCGGGCAACGAGGACAGTTAATTTCCCGAATCGCGTTGCCTCCTCAGAGACGTGCGGATCGAAGGCGAATCCGCACGCTATCAGGGTGTTGAATCCGATCCCATGGACGGCCTCCTTGGCAGCCTCCCTCACCATCTCCGGCCCGACGGTCCCGTGTTCCGGGCCGACGAACACAGCGACGCTGCGGGATTTGTCCCCTTCCATGTATTCGCCGACAGCGTGGACCCACGTGCCCGCATGCGGCTCCAGGCGGGAAAACTTGAGACGTTCCTTCTTCTTTGTGTTCTGGACTCCAGCCGCCTTTAGGTTCTCGACGATCATTGTAACGAACTGGCCGCGGTTGTCTCCTTCGCGTGCATCTGTTTCGTCCGCTGGTTTTTCCACGTCGGCGACGAGCATCCTGTGTGGCGAAAGGCTTTCGACGGTGAATGGGCCGGTGACCCGGATCTTCCTCTTGTCTTCGTACGGCTGGTCGTAGAGCCGCTCCGTCTCAGTCTTCCTCGCTATGGATGCATCGATCTCCTTCTGCCGCTCCTGGCGCAGCTTCCAATAATCTTCGAGCGCGGATTTCGCCTCCTTCGGCCAGTCCTTGTCCGTCTCGCGCGGAATTTCCCATTCCTCCCATTTTGCCTTGCGGAGACAGTTTATCTTCTCCCGGATCGGTTCTATCTTCTTCTGCCAGCGATCGTAAATCTCGTCGATCTCGGTGTTGTTGGCGATGGACTTGAGCGTGACGTGGGGGACGCGTTTGTAGACAAACCCCTTCTTAATATCGCTCTCGTATTTCCTGTCGGGCGGCATCTTTCCCGTGATCTCGGCTTCCTTCTTCGCGCCTTCGACGGAGTCGTCCAAGAGGTAGTATGGGAATCTTGCCGCCATCAGGCGTGTGCGGGCAAGGGCGATGGATACCCGGGAAGTGTCCACGGTGATCCACCGACGACCCCACTGCTCGGCGACGAAAGCGGTCGTGCCACTGCCACAGGTCGGGTCAAGGACTAGGTCGCCGGGGTCGGTGGTCATGAGGAGACAGCGTTCTATGATACGACGGTTGGTCTGGACGACATAGATGATGTCCGCCGCGCCTCCCATTCCATGCCAAATATTTGTGTGTTCCTTGACCGGGAAGTCTTCCCAAAATCGTTTCAATCGAAGTGATTTTTTCAATGGAACTAAACGATCTGCGATTGCCAGCAGATCAAGACCTTCTTTTGTGACCTTCCAATGCTCTGTTTGGTTGCATTCAAACTTCTGCCCATTGAATATGTAGTCGAACGTGGTACCGGTTCGAAATCCGTCCAACTTCAGTGGGTCAGCACTGTAGTCCTCAGCATCGCGCTCGGCTCGGTCATCAAATAATTTCCGGTATTTAGACAGCGTTTTATCGCGTCCATACCACACAAGGTAGTCAGAGACGGACGACAACAGGTCGCCGGTTAAACTACCAGTCTTCGATACGGTGATCATGCTTATGAAATTTTCACTCCCAAAAACCTCATCCATTAGGTTCCGCACTAGGTGGACGTTCTCATCGCCGATCTGCACGAAGATTGAGCCAGTCTCGGTCAGCAGATCGCGGGTCACCACCAGCCGATCGCGCAGATAGGCTAAGTAGGAGTGAATGCCCATCTTCCATGTGTCACGGAAGGCACGCACTTGTTCGGGCTGTCGTGTAGCGTCCTCGGCTTTGCCATCTTTGACCTCTCGCTTTCTGGTGGACACTTGCCAATTCGACCCGAACTTGATCCCGTACGGCGGGTCGATGTAGGCCATCTGGACCTTGCTCTTGAGGCCCTCTTTCTCGGCCAGCGAGGTCATCACGAGAAGAGAGTCCCCGAGGATCATCCGGTTCGACCAGTTTTGCTCGTGCCGGTAGAACTCGATCATCTCTTCGAACTTGATGCCGTTGAAGTCGGCGAAGAGACTTGGAATCTGCTGTTCCTTGCCCCCGGTGCGCCGCAGGTCTTCGATGACGGCCTGCGGGTGGATCTTCTCCTGGATGTAGACGGGTACTGCCGGGACTTCGAGCGCTTTCCGGTCCTGCTCGTCTTTCCCCTTCCAAACGAGCTGGGGGTCTAGCGAAGGATCCCGGGGATAGAGAATCTTCTTCGGGTTCTTCTCGTCCTCCTCGACGAAACCCCGCAGTTCCTTCGTCGGGATGTTCATCCGCTTCTCCTTCTTGTGCTTCAAAGAATCGATCGGAGTCGCGGCGTCGTTCTTCTTCTTTGCGGGCATCAGACGGTCTCCTTGTATCCGTTGGCGATGAAGGACCGAATCGTCCTCTCGGCGTCCCAAGGATCGGAGATCTCCAGGAACGCCCAGCGGCCGTATCCGCCGTGGTTGTTGACGGCCGGCGCCCACAGGTTCCGCGCCGTCGCCACCTTCGCGGCCTTGTCCTTCAGCTTCTCCCCGGAGACTTCCACGATCAGGTTCAGAAGGTCAGTTCGGCCGTCCCGGACCTTCACGATGAAGTCGGGGAAGTAGTTCTTCTCCTCGCCGTTGAGGACATATGGGATCGTGAAGCCCAGGTTCTGGTTCTTCACATACGCTGCGACTTCCCCCATGTCCTCCAAAACCTGTGCCATCTTCTGCTCCCAAGAGTCCGTGTCTGCGACGACGTGGGAGACGTGGCACCGGTCGGCCTTCGTTTTATAGATAGGTCTGGTCGTGTCGAAATCCACGTACCGGGTAGAACCCACGGTGTCGTAAGGCCGATAAATTGGCTTTAAGACCTTCTCTCCCGGCGTGGAGGCGACGATGGAATGGAAAATCTTGCCTGCGGCGTCGTTCGCGTTCTCTGCCAGGTAGAGAAGCTGCTTGAAGGTGTTCCCCTTGGTGGTCACGCACTCGTCGTACCAGCGTCGGGCAATCTCCACGACCTGGGGATAGAACCAAAATTTGAGGTTCTGATCGTCATCCCGGAAAAAAGTCTCCAGTGCCCGCTTGGCGAGGAGAAAGACGACTTCCTGGTCCCGCAGGCGCTTGAGGTCGTCCAACGTGTGAATGATCGTCTCCCCGATGATAGGAGCGCTCTCCACCTTTGTCGGGATGCTCTCGCTGGAAAGCGCCAGCTTCGAGTCCGCAGTGAATTTAGGGACAAGTTTTTCTGTGGGAATCTCGTACCGGTATCCCATCAGGCGCGGGAAGGTGATCTCGCAATCAATTCTATCTTCCAGGGCCCGGACCCGGGTCGGAGGAGGCGTCGGCTTGGGCGTCACACTCGTACCTGCCGTAGGGATGAAAGAGAAGGGCACCCCGTATACCTCGGCATATTCCACGGGAAACGTCTCGATCTTCACGGACTTGCCTTCGCACTCCACCGTCCGGGATTCGGTCCCATACCCCATCCGGCGCAGCCCCCGGCCGACCACCTGCTCGCAGAGAAGTTGGGTACCGAAAGCCCGCACGCCGAGGATGTGGGTCACTGTATTGGCATCCCATCCTTCCGTGAGCATCGAGACGGAGACGACGCACTTGATCTGCTCGCCGAGCTTTCCGGGTTTCCCGACCGTGTTCATGACCTCCCGGAGCAGATCTTCGTCGGTCAGGGCTTCGGCGTCCCGCCCAGGGAACCGCTCACGGTACTCGGCCTTGAACTCCTCGATCTCCCGGGTAGCGATCTCCTTGAAATCCTTGCTCATCGCCTCGCCGGATTCGAGCTGCTCGCTGTCCACCAGGATCGTGTTCGGACGGGTACTCCACTTCCCGTTTTTCTCGTTGCTGAACAGGGCGAGTTTCCCGGGGACGACAATGGTAGACCCGTTCTTCAGTTCCTTCTCCCACCCCGAGATGTAGTCGAAGACGAGCTTGGAAACGTTGGTGTTGTTGCAAACGACGATGAAGACTGGTGGGGTCATCCGTTCACGGACCTGGGGATCGTCGCACATCTCGTATGACTTTTCCCACACCCTGTAGTGTTTCTCGTAGTTCCCGTAGAGACTCTGAAGCGCGCCCTCCAACTCGACTGGCAGTTTCGGCTCGCCGGAAACAGCTTCCTTGCCGCGGCCCTTCTTCGGGAGGCTCTCCCTGATCAGGTGCCAGATGTCACGGTAGGTAGGCAGGTTCCCTTTCATCGTGTCATCGGCTATCGGTACCCGCGGAACCTTCACAATCCCGGACTCGATCGCGTCGATCAGTGAAAAGTCTGAGACGACCCAGGGGAAGAGCGTCCCTTCTTCGTACCCGGATCCCCGAAGGAAGAAGGGTGTAGCGGAAAGGTCGTAGATCGCCCGGATTCCGAGCTTCTCCTGGACGGCCTCCAGGCCAGTGAGCCAGACCCGGGCGGCTTCTTCCCTACGTTCGGCCTCCTTGCGCTCGTCCCCGACGAGCCGCTCTTCCTCTTCAGGCGGCTTTCCCCGATAGCAGTGGTGGGCCTCGTCGTTGATGACGATGATGTTCTTTCTGTTCCCCAACTCCCGACAAACCCTGCGAACCATCGCCCCCGGTGCTTCCTGCAAGGGATTTCCCCCGAGGATCTCCCTGTGGATCTTCCCCACGCCACCACTCCCGCCTCGTTCGCGGGGTTTCAGGGCATGGAAATTTGTGACAACAACCTTTGCTTTCCGGATCTCCTCTTTCAACCCGAAGGGGAGTATGTCCCATCGGTCGTAGTAGTTCTGCGGATCGGTCGGCAGCAGCACGCGCAGGCGGTCGCGAATAGTGATTCCGGGGGATACGATCAGGAAGGCGTCACCGAACCGGGCGTCCTGGGGAGCTTCCAGCTTGTTCAGCGTGTGCCAGGCCAGGAGCATCGCCATTACGACGGTCTTGCCGCTTCCCGTTGCCATCTTGAAGGCAATACGATAGAGGCTGGGGTTGTGCGCGTCGTTCCATTCCCTCAGGCGGTTTTCCATCCACCGGTCGCCGGTTCTCCCCGCGACTTCCGTCAGATAGATGGCGGTCTGAACGGCCTCCACCTGGCAATAAAAGAACCGCCTGGAAGGATCCCTGTCAGGATGGGTCCAATGTTCTAGGAGGCGGGCGGTGGTTTTCGTAACATCCCTGGTATACCGGCCCTCCCGCCACTCCTTCACCTTTCCGCGAACCTGGTTGATAAACTTGTTTTCCTCGATCCGGTCCTCGGTCCATTGGGTATCGAATGAGAGTTGGCCAGTCTTTTTCTTGCGAGGGCTTGCGATGGGGATAAAGTAGGAACTGAGGCGCCGGTCGGCGGCGATCTCGTTAGTGATGCCGTCTTCGGAAAAACGAAAGTGGCGGGCGGGTTCTTCAAATGGCGAGTTAATAACGGGGTTTTCAATAACAACCTGTTTCATTCTCGCCCCAACCCAGAGTGGGTTCCCTGGACTCTTTATATCAGAAAAATCAAGCTATCGGCAGGGGCAGACTATCATGCTGGACGCATTATTTGCGGAGGTGGTCACAATAAGATATCCGGCGAAAACCCCCTTCGCATCGTGTTTTCCGTGATGACCTGCGGTTCCATGAACTGCAGGAAGTAATCCGGCCCGCCCGGCCTGTTGCAAAAGGAGGTTGAACATCGAACAAATCAAAATCAATAGTTCACATGCAAATACGGGTTAACCGGTCAATCCATATCAGCTGCGGGCACCCCAGATTTTCGCGAAGTTAGGCACCTGCTTCCGTCTGTGGGTCTGCGCAATTAATATACTGATCTAATGAAGTCCCTTGTCATAATTAACGTGTCTTTAACTTCATTGTTCTTGGCAGGTTTTTGTATATCATGAAGAACTCTATTTGCCAATTTTCTCACTTTTTTCGTGTTCCATACTATTTGCTTATGTTCCTTATCTTTTATTGTGCTCATGAAAAAGTCGATCATTCTTTCCAATTTAACTTCACTGTTGTATTTTACGTCAATTCTATTACGCATTATACCTTCTACGATAGAACGACACATGGCAACCGCAGCATTATTAAAACCATAAATGTAAGAATATACTGCTTCTTTATATCTATCGGATAGCCAAATTGGGATACCAGCACCCTTAATGTAAAGAGGCGGGAATTCGTCTTCCTTCTTCAACCAATGATCTGGTTTAAAAAAGGGAAAATTTATTAAAGTTGTAAGTGTCTCTGCGCAATCAGGATCATCGAGAAAGTCTTCATAATGACCTATTGTTGTTTTTATATAATCTAATACTGGGTAGGAATCTTTTTGGCCTAATTCTCTCCACAAATCAACAAGTTCTTCATGCTTTATACCTGGAATTATCGTTGCAGGTCTCAAGGATGATCTTATATCGTTAAATGATTGTTTGAATATTTCAAACTGCTCTTGTATCTCCCTGGTATCGCCTTCTCTTGTATGTATCTTTATCGTCCAATTTTCTCCGAGTAATAATTGAAGTTTTTTGGAAGAATCCAAAAGTCTTGATACAGCAACTTCCCAATTATCTATAATAGAATCTGACATATTTACTCTTTATGCGTATAACTCTCAGGCTAACCCGAAATGGCACAGAACTCACGAAGCCTCATTCGATGTTGCTTCTTCGGGCGAACTTAATCCCAGGGTAATTGCGGATTTCCGACACGGTGAACACGTCAGTACCAATCTGGCCGCGGTAGGTGTAGTTGTTCACCTTCTGGAGACGGTTTGGGAACTTAACCTCCCAGCAAACCACGATGCCGGTCTGCTTGGGATTGTGATTAAAGTTCTCGAAACGAAACTCAAACTCAACTGCCTCCATGAGTCGCATCTGCGAGTCTTCAAATTCCTGGTAGTTTGCGATTACATCTATCCCAGATTGATTTGTATGTTCCAGGGTATCGAACTTTTCATAGGGAATCAATTTCATCCCCTCCAACTTCCAGAAAAGGGCCAACGTATCGTGCTCATTGTTTGGAACTCGATGTACGACCCTCCTCCCCTCCTCACCGTTCTCGACCACCACGAATTCCTGGACCGGGGAGTTCAAATCTTTTTTTCTCTTGTTGAGTAAGGAGCTCTTCGTTTTCTCGTCCTCTCTCCGTTGCATCTCGAAAAAGTTTCTGCAACCGTCGG
>Ga0334722_10003297_pt1 | contig 17517 bp, 20 predicted proteins | sample C3_bottom_MG_FD_207210 | JGI IMG/M metagenome (GOLD analysis project Ga0334722, IMG submission 207210) | Sediment microbial communities from Yellowstone Lake, YNP, Wyoming, USA - C3_bottom | ecosystem: Environmental > Aquatic > Freshwater > Lake > Sediment | place: USA: Wyoming | collected...
GAAGGGCTGGTTCATTACGGAGAGGTTTCCGGGGTAGGCAAACTTCCAGTTCTACTGGCCTAATAATATCCTTGACAACGGGCAGCGGGGCTGTTAAGCTCCGCTTTGTAAAGCGGGGCTTACGGCTAAATTACATGCAAAGAGACGGCGTAAGGCCGTCTCTTTTACGTTCTGCTCAGGCCTTATTTATTTAGCGACCTTCTCAGCCTTCCGACGGCTTCGACTCGACAGCCTTCTCTTTCTTTGCCCTCGGCTTGCGGGCCTTTTTCGGTGCGGATTCGACCGCCTCAGACTTAGGCTTCCTGCCACGCTTGGCGGGTGCGGCCTCGGCTGCTCCGACAGCGACCTTAGCCTTACGGCCTCTCTTCTTAGGTGCTGCTTTGACCTCTTCTGTCTTCGCCTTACGACCTCTTGTCTTGCCCGGTGCCTGGGCGAGCTTTACAAGCTTATCGTCCAAGGTGATTCCGATAACTGAGTTTTCCCCGGCCTTCATCATATACAGAGTGCCGACCTGGGGGAAAGGCTCCTGGTTAAGAAATACCGGCGTGCCTTTTTCGCTAAAACCGAACGTGATGAGATTCATATAATCCTCCACTTCGTGAATATATGGACATGCTACAGTTCTGTCCTTACTTAATCAGCACCATTACTCATTGCCAACCCCATCTGGCTGAGTGGGGATACAACTAATTTCTTTTAACAGGTTTTTTAAGGATTCTTCTTCATCGGACGTTAGCATGTCAGAAAATCGTTCAATAAGTTCATTAGCAGTATCTCTTGCTAATATTAATTCAACACTCAAGTGACTACTTTTAGATACCTTCAGGCAAGCCGCTGCAAGCATAATTCGTGCAGCAATAAAACTTGGATGTTTATCCACAAGCTTTTTAAAATATGATAGCATCTGGGTGTACTTGGCTTCATCACTGCATTGGACACCTCGTAGATATAAAATGATTGGGTCATCTTCGGCGGGGTTCTTCCATATCAGCTTTTTGTAATTATCTGCGTATTGTGCAGAAATTAATGGCTTTCTCATCACAGAATAAAGAACAGAAAGTACAACACTCTTAATCCATGGTTCATTTATAACGACATCCCAACGCACAGGATCAAATAGTTCATCTGTATAGAAATTTTTAAATCGTTCAATATCAATTTTTGGCATAGGATTTAACAATGCACTTTGTACCTCATATATTTCTTCGTTCTCTTGCATACCCTTCATGCTGATTGTATTTCTCTTGAGAATCACAGGATAACTATCTAACAATGAAGCAGCCCTACGCGAAAGATATATCTTTGAATAACTCCCACTTCTTGAACTGGATTCTATCCTTTTTGCATAATTAATATTATACCCATATAGTTTATCGTCACCTCCACCTTCAGCACTGCTTACTATTGCGACAGTTCCGACATGAATGCCTGCGCCCAGATTTAAAAGTTTTGGCGCTCCTTCGTCATAGCTAGTCATATTAAGATGCGCTTTTAGCTCCATCACAAAACAAATGGCTCGATAAACTAATTCATTAAGCTCCTCAGGCTTTTTTATAATAAATACAGTACCTTCATCCCCCCTGGTGTCTATTTTCCTACACATCATACTTTCATTTTCTGGAAAATATATATTCGCTATTTTACGGAATAATTCTTCAAATAAAACTATAGTGGATGCATACTTTCCGTAGCCCAGATATGTGCTAAGGCCAGAAGAGTCAACAATATCCACAAAGAGTAAAAGTGCATCAGATGTATCGTGTCTATTCTCAATCATTTCCGTTACTCACTAGAATTTGGAATACTGTCTTTTTTCTAATCCCTTGGACAATGGCCCCAAATATTGTTTGACATCAACATCCTTTAATCCAAGGAGTTTAAGCAATAAAGGCTTCATCTCAGCTTTAGTATCTGTTTGTGAATCAGCTACTTCAATAGCGATGTAGATATCTACAGCGGAGATAGTAAATGTCAACGCATTCGCATTGAATGGGTTTATGTAAATCTTTCTCGATTCATTGTTTATGCTTATGAATGCCGACTTTTCATTGGCTGCCACAAATACTACTTTAAATTTCTCCCCCAAAAAAGCGACGTCCCTATTAGCAAATATCGAAGGTGAAACATGCATTCTCAGTTTATCCGCTTCATGATCCCACTTAGTATAATAAAGCTTGTCTTTATCCACGGATCTATCGATACAAATAGAAACCATATCTCCTTGATTGGAAAGGTCCAGAATATCGCCGCCCTTGTTTAATAAATTTTCAATAGAAAGTTTGTCATTTTCAATCTCTTCTTTTCGTAGTTCATGCAAGTCCTTCAGAATACGCTTGGCTTCCTCCCCGTGGCAGTCAATTCCCATTTTCTCAATTTTATTTTCAACTCGTCCTAAGGGACCAGAGCTTTCCGCAATATCTTTAAAGGGTTCAATAAAGTATGTAGTAATTTCACCTTTCTTTTCCCATGCCTCTCGTATTTTTTTGTTGATTGGCTGCACTATCTCTCTTACCGCATCTTGGAATATTTTGAAATTAGGGTTATCCCATAGGTATTCATTCCTTGATACCGTCAAGAAATCGTTCATATCAACATGAAATATCTCGCAGTAGAACCATTTAATTAGCGGCTGATGTACTATTTTATTTTTCGCACGCGGTTTAACAAGGTTTTCAGCGGGCTGCACAAGAAAGTTTTTGTTTCTGACCCAAAAGCCAGTCTCCGCATTTTCCTTTTCTATCTGTTCTTCTAAATCAGCCGTCCCAATAATAAAATAATAGGCAAAGCTTCTGTCCTTGCTGATGCCAGTCTTTACAACAACTTCTTGAAGGCGCTCATTATTAAAATCAGGGAAATATTTATACAGCCTGTAAGGTTCAAAATTGTCTTCCTTGCCGTAATAAACGTCTAGATTACGGCAATAATATTCATCGTTAAGTATGGACAGTATCTTTTCATCTTCGCCATTAGGTAAGCCTGTTAGAAACGAATGTTTCGGGTTAGCTTTTAACGGTAGATACTTGCTGATATTTGGAATGAAGTCCGAGCTATTAATAAATATCGCATCCTCGTTCTTGAGTTCAATTACTATCTCTGTAAAATGTTCGGGTACTTCTCCACAACACTTTTTGACATGCATCATATTAAGTGGTGAGCTTGCGTTTCTCTCTGATATATCGCAAGGTTCTACTTTTATGATACCTTGCTCTCCAAGGAAGCTTATCGGCTTGTCCTCATTCTCATCGCTAAATATAGCATTTACATCTACGCTTAATTTTTGCAGTACATCTCCTTTTGTACGTGTGAATATATCAGCCTTCGTGCCTAAACGAAATACAGACATTAACCCAAGACCAAAGTATGATAATGCGCCTTCTTCATTCTTGTGTAAGCCATAACCAATACTCGTGAATATTTGTTCAAAGACTTCCTTGGATATACCTCTACCGTTATCAAATAGGGAAAGCTTGCTACCTGTGCTGTCTAAGTAAATTATAAAACTCTTTGCATCATTGTCAAAAGAGTTTGCGACTGCTTCACGTATCTTTATTTCTGTGCTTCCGTAAATTGCATTGGCAATTGTTTTTAAAATTCCGACTTTGACATCTACTTTAAATGCGTTTGTAGTCATTTGACTATACCTCCATGACGGGTTTCTTTTTTCTCTTCAGATCTTTATCATATTTATAAACATCGTACAATTTCGAGATAAACTTGTTCGGCGTATCGCCATAAATAGAAAGAAACGACTCGCGTTTTTTAGTTATTGTTCCCATTCTGTAATAGAAAAGTAACGTTAGTTTTAAACCGCGAAGAATATACGTGTTCCAATGCTCGCTAGGGAGTCTACGTCTATCTGCACTGGCAGGACGATACTCCATAGGAAATGCTAAAACCTGTTCCTTGTTCAATAAATTTATGCGATGATAAAAATCTTCGGGCGTGTCTGTAAAATTATATAGCACGTATATGCGTATTTCTCTGTCCGAATACTTTTTGGCTAATCTAATGGCTTTTAAAATAGCGTCTTCTTGGGCTATATTATCAAAAGCAAAACGTACGGGGTCAAGATTTACTTTCGAAAGAAGTTTCGCTTTATCATTATCATATAGCCTTGCGTCAAGTCCTTGGTTAAAATCAACCTTTTTACCAAGCCTGAATAGCTTCTCGCAATCTGATTCAAAGCTTGGAGAAGCTAGCCAGTTATTATCCCAGAAAGTAATTGCAGGCAAGTCGTTTGAGATGTCCTTTTCCCAGTTTTCTTTTACAAAGAACTCGGGCTCAAGGCTTTTTACATTACAGAACCTGCATTTTCTAATGCATCCCCTCGATGTAAAACTGATTGATGAATTAAGCTTTCTTCCAAATGTATGGGAGTAATCCGGTGTGCATGACTCCGCCCCCTTTAATAAACCAACATGGGGTTTTATTCCAGTATTGGTTTTAATATACTCAGGCAGTAAAGAAGCTGCTATGCCACCAACCTTGATTTTGGCATTATAAAAATGCCGCTGATAAAAACGGATTGCTTCAACTACCTTATCAAGGTCCCATGTAAATAAGCTTGTTATGTAAATTTCTTTGGGATCGACTAAGCCTACCGGTATTCCCATACCAACCTGGCTGTAAACAATTGCGCCTTTATGACGACGCTTTAGCATAGTAGATATTTTCAAAAGGCCCAATGGCGGATATGGCGTTTTAGCAACTGGCTCAACAAGAAGAAATTGCAAAATCGTACTCCATTAATAACACGGGCGAAACAGGGAAACAGGAAAAAACTACAAATAAGGACACACCTTCCCCTTTGCTTTTAGAGAAAAGCTTTTGGCCCTAGCTAAACTGTACTACCGCGAAGAGTATAATTGCTCAACTATTGCTTGTCAAGAACCAATTGAAAACAAACTTCCTTGATTGTCCCGCTCGCTCGCTTGCGTAAAGCACCTGTAAATCATATCTCTCTCCACGTCCTTCCTCGCCATCCCGTACTTCATCCTCGACGCCTCAACCACCTCACTCGCATGAGACGCCTCTTGCTTGTACGCCGGCAGCGTCACCGCGCTGAACGGCATGGACGAAACCCCGTCGATCATGAGCTTCAAGTAGATATGGTAGTTTGGCAGGTTGACGATATCCGACTCCTCAAAGACCGGATGAAACTCGCGGGCCAAATACTTGGCGTCTTCCGCGCCGACCCTGAATGAGATGATCGTCCCGACGTTGCCGAAGACCGCCGCCCGTATTTTCTCGTCGAGCTGCTCGATGTATTGGTGGGCCAGGGTGATGTTAAGGCCGTACTTCCTTGACTCTGACAGGATATCGGAGAATGACTGCGTGATAAAGTTATGGAACTCGTCCACAAAAAGATAAAACGGCCTTCTATCGTCTTCCGCAATGTCGGCCCGGCTCAGGGCAGCCAGTTGAATCTTTGTCACGAGCATTGCACCAAGAAGCGCGGCATTGTCTTCTCCGATCTTACCCTTGGCCAGGTTGATAATCAGGACCTTCCCTTCATCCATTGCCTTCCGTAGATCAAAGGTGTTTTCTCGCTGCCCGATGATATTCCTAAGTGGGACGCTAGTCAAAAACTGGCCAACCTTGTTAAGAATCGGCGAGATAGCCTCAGACTTCAGCCAGGCTGAATACTTTTCAAACTCGTTAAACCAGAAGTCCCGGACCTGCTGATGAGTGACGCTTGCAAGTACGATTCTTCGGAAGTCTTTATCCGTGAGCAACCGTGGCAGATCAAGCAGGCTTGAGTCGGGATATTCCAGGAGCGTCAGGACAGAATGCCTGAGGATGTGCTCCAGCCTCGGCCCCCAGAACTCCGGCCAGATTTTCTTGAAGACCGCAATGATGCCGGACGCCACCAGATGATGATAATCCGGGTGGACTTTCTCCAGCGGGTTAAATGCAATCGGATACTCCATGTCGGCCGGGTTGAAATATATGACGTCGTTGATCCTTCCCTCCGGGATGAAACCCAATATTTCCTCCGCCAAATCTCCGTGCGGGTCGATAATCGCCGCGCCGTATCCCTGCTTGATGTCATAGGCAATCATGTTTTTGATTAGGGTGGACTTGCCGGTGCCGGTTTTCCCGATTAAATAGATGTGACCCTTCCTGTCTTTCTTCTTTATTCCGAACGCTACCTCCTTGCCTCGGAAGTTTGTCCTGGCGAATGGCGTGACCGGATTGTTTTGTGGTTCGTTCATTACTCCATGATAACCGCCTGAGCATCCCTCTTTAAGACCGGAATATATGCTGTGAAAGACAATTTGTACCGCGTTGTCCGAGTACGTCTGAACTGTAGACTAAAGCCACACGTTCTTTACACACATGAAAGGAGGAAAAAGTGGAACTCAAGTTTTTGCAAGTACGGGAGACCTCGGGGGATGTCCTATCATCATCCGACGCGGTTTCCGAAATGATGACCGAGGAGGCCAAGGCCGACCGGGAGTGTTTCTGGGTCCTGCACTTAAACACCTGCAACCGTCTCATCGAGAAGGAGCTGGTGTCCATGGGGACGCTGGACTGCTCACTGGTGCATCCGCGCGAGGTATTCAAACGGGCAGTCATCAATGGCGCGTCCGGGATTATCACGGTGCATAATCATCCGGGCGGCAGCTGCAAACCGTCGAACGCGGACAAGGAAATCTGGGACATCCTCGACCGTGCGGGCCGACTGCTCGACATCGAGGTGCTGGACCACATGATCATCACACCCTCAGGCGACTATTACTCACAACGCGGGACAGTCGGAACAAACTAAGGAGGTAGGCAAATGGAAAAGCAAGGCAGGTACGTGGACGTGAAGACTCAGGACGGCACAGTGCTTCTGAGCCTCTTTCTCCCAGACAAAGGGATTGTCCTGAAAGACAGGCTCTATGAGGCGCGCGGTAACAAACAGGAGACCGGCAAGAAGTATGGCGGAAACGGCGGCAAGGGAAATAATAGCGAAAGCATGACCTATCCGCAGAAGAGGCTCCTCTTCCGGCTCATGGCCCAGCAGGGCTTTGAGGGCGACGCGGGAAATGCGGAGCTGTTGAAGCTCTTCCAGGCCGACAACCTGACGGATGTCGGCAAAGGCGAAGCCAGCAAGATGATAGAGCGCCTGCTGCAAGAGGCAAAGGAGGATAACTGACATGGACCATCTTTCCGCCAGTCAAATAAACCTCTACCTGATGTGCAGCCTGAAGTACAGGTTCAACTACATCGACAAGCTTCCGAGGCCGTTCAAGTCATCGGCGCTGATCTTCGGGTCTGTTATCCACTCTGCTATTTCATGGCTCCACAACGAGCAGATGAAGGGCCTCAAGCCCAGCCTGGAAGATGTTTACAAAATCTTCGACGCCGACTGGTATGTCCAGAAGGACGAGGAGGTAATCCGGTACAAGGACGGCGAGGTAGAGATAACCTTGCTGGTCATGGCCAGGGAGATGCTACGCCTGTACCACCAGAACCCGGTCAAGAATGCTGTCGGTAGTGAGATTCCGTTCACCGTGCCGCTAATTGACCCAACCACGGGTGAGTGCCTGGGGATGAACCTTGAGGGTTACATCGACCTCCTGGAGAAAGACGACGTAATCGTCGAGTTCAAGACCTCGGCCCAGATTATGTATCAGCAGGATGTCAACGAGCACCTGCAACTCACGGCCTACAGCTACGCTTACGAGCAGCTTTATCACAAGCCGCCGAAGCAACTCAAGATCATCAACTTCGTTAAACACAAGAAGCCGAAGATGCTGACCTTTGAGACAACAAGAGACAAAGCCGACCATAAGCGGTTCTTCGCAATCGCAAGCAAGGTCTTAAAAGGGATCGAAAACGAGGTATTCATACCCAAGCCCAGCTTTATGTGCCGGGACTGCGAGTTTGCGGGGCCGTGCAGGGATTGGGGTAGAAGTTAACAACTACAAAGTCAAAAGGAAGCTGAGAGGCTTCCTTTTTTAAAAATAACTTGACATATTTATTGTACCCTATATTATAATTCTATAATGAACTTAACCAAAGGTTGCAACTTATGCTAAGAGCTATTCTATTCGATCTAGGTGATACTTTAATCTACGAGCATATTGACGATGTTTACAAGTTAGATGAAATAGTTCTGTTGCATCTTCAACCGCACGCAAAAGAAGTGCTTGAGTCCTTATCTCATCATTATAAGCTTGGCCTTATTACCGATACCGAAACTTCTCCTGAAACTTCCGTACGTAAGGCATTAAGTAAAGTTGGAATAGAACCATTTTTTTCTGCAATTGTAACATCAACAGACATTGGTGTAAGAAAACCTGACCCCCAGATTTTTCACGAAACGCTACGTCGCTTAAATGTAAAACCGAACGAGTCAGCTATGGTTGGTAACAACATCGAATGCGATATTGTTGGTGCCAAACAGTTAGGGATAATCTCTATCCTTTATAGAAACAGCAAATATTACAAAATAAACGACGAAAAATTCTCAGATTATTTCATAGATTCTTTAGATGAGATACCGTTGCTGATTGCAAAACTAGATAAATAGATTTGATAACCTAGGAATATTTGGAGAGTCCAATGGTTGAAAACCAAGGCAGTGCTTCCGTAGACCCCTCTTGTATTATCCAAAATTCTTCCCACGGTTTCCCGTCTTTGGATAATTCAATAAATCCTGAGGACTTACGCTCCTGCTATCAAGCAGCTGTGCAATTGGCTATTTATGATGGCCAACTATCGTGGCAAGTAACAGGACTCTTTGTACAGTTTGCAATTTTGATGATTGCTGGTGCTGTTTTTCCTTCATTTATAGGCTCGAACGATAAGATCGTAATCGCTATTGCTGGAATGGCCGTCTCCCTAGCTGGAATCATTATGACGTCGATGTTTGGATCCATGGTAATGCGGAGTAGAACTTACGAGCAATATTGGGCGCATTGTGCAATACAAATGGAATCTTACTTGGGTAGCCCAGTGAGTGTTCTTAAGGGTTCGATGTTACTATCCAGTGAAGGTCAAATTAACCTTGGAAAGTGTAAAATACATATGAGCAGAATTGCGGCTGTTAAGTCAAAGGTTATGTTAGGCGCATTGTTTATCTGCTTTTTATTAACATTCTTATGCTTATTTATATTTAATTCATACCGTCTTTATTTGAGCTTCTAGAAATCCTACTATAGAAAAAGGAGTTGTTCAAATGCCGTTTTCTCCCTCAGCTAATGTTTACAATGCTATAAATCAGGCCTATAGAGACTATATCTCTCAGTCAGAGACTATCGTAAATTGGGTAATGGAACGGAAGCCAAATGCAAGCAGTCTTTTAGATGTTGCGTGCGGAACAGGCTTACATTTGTCTTATTTAAAATCATCGTTCGATGTGTACGGCGTGGATATAAGTCCCGCAATGATTAAACTTGCTATTTCCAATAATCCTGGCATCAACTTTTATATAGGGGACATGCAAGATTTTCAAATCAACAGCCGATTTGATGTTGTCACTTGTCTTTTTAGCTCAATTACTTACGTTGGGAGTATAGAAGCACTAAATGCTACAATTGCAAACTTCGCCAAGCATTTACAACCCAACGGTATATGTATACTAGAACCATACATACCTCTTGAAGCCTGGCGAGATGGAGTAATAGGTTTTCGGAAAGTTGAATCGGATGACAGGAAAATAGCCATGATAGATCGAGCAGATAGGAACAATCGCATGGTTCGTAGGGAAATAGCGTACATTGTTGCTACATCCAAAAAAATAGAGCAGATTTACGAGGAACACTCGTTTATGCTATTTACTCGAATGGAATATGAGAATGCTTTTCGACTAGCTGGCTTTAAGATAGATTTTATTGAGAATGGATTTGCTGAAGGAAGAGGAATGTACGTAGGCATATTACAGTCATAACTTAATATACCGAAAAAGGGTCCGTCCTATCCCGGACAGGCCCTATCGGCACATTACGTTTAAGCTAATTTTGTTGATTTAGATATCGTTCAGCTTTTAAAACAAGAACGCAGCTGGCTGAATGAGTAATTTCACCATTCATAACCATATCAACAACTTCAGAGAATGGCATTTTAATTGTATGCAATATTTCTCCATCATCCGGATTATTTTCTCCGACAGTAAGTCCACGTGCCAAAAACATGTAATTCGGCGAGTTAATAATCGTTGTAAATGGATTTACTATTCCTAAATCTATCCATTCAGAAGCTTCTAAGCCAAGTTCTTCTTTCAACTCTCTTTTTGCTGTTTCAAGAGGCGTCTCTGAACCATCTATAGCGCCACTTATTGATTCTATAGAATCATGCTCAATGCCATACTTATATTCTCTAACTAAAAACACCTCATTATCATCAGTTAAAGCCAAAACTGACGAGCCAGCCTTCATTTCAACAACACCGAATATACCTTCAGTTCCGCCAGGACGAATAACCTTGTCTTCTCGAACACTAATCCAAGGATTACGATATACATCTCGACTCGTCAGTAGTATAAACGGACCTTTTGCAATGTTTTTCATATGCTTCCTTTCGCTTAAGAGTTATGGATTTTATGTAATGTTTTGTTTAGGAGTTTAATTCTCTCATTTTGAGTATCATACTCAATCAGAATCTGATACCCAATATCTTTAACAGGAATCTCAATTAATTTAGTTAGTTTGCTTAATAAACTACGTTCTGACAATACCCTATAGCAACAATAGGATCCGAAACCATGAATACCCATACAACCGATTAACAATTTATTCGCATCTAAAGGATTTTTCATTATAGTGAGAATTCCAACATCCTTTATGGGAGTACGATTTCCGAACATATCATCTTTATATTTAGGATATATTCGCTTATTGGAAACACGATCATAAATATTTATCCCCGAATAATTTGGCATGGAATAATCTATTGAATACCTAATACCTTTAAAATGATTAAAATAATCTCTTGTTATCGAATTAGATACTGCACCACCGCTTAGTAACACATGGGTATTCTGAAGTAGATTTTCAATATTTGTGATATTGCAACTATAATCTTCTATTGGATTCCGACCGTACCACATATCTACAAAAGCTCTGTGGAGTAACCCCATACCAGCCCTGTCTTTATCAGATGCCCAGTTCCATTCTTTATTTTTTCTATACGCTTGTTCACCATGTATAATGAAAAGTTTTTCACTGCCTATTAAAGTATACCAAAACTTATTAAAAGGGCAATCATTCAGTTTTTGTATAATATTTGTTTCTTCTACGCCTTCCTGAAGTATAACCTCAAAGGCTTCTGTTTTATCAAATCCTAAAATTGGAGAATAGACTTCATTGAATCTCTTAATCGATTCATGATTTACCCTTGTAAACTGAGATTGATGATTCATCAAAGCAGTGGTCTTTTGATTATAGTATTCAGAAATATTGATAAACATATTCGGAATAAATTCAGACACAATGAGAGAATTAACCACTCCATATGTAAGAATAGGTTTTTTTCTGAACGTTGCAATAGTTAAATTATGCACTGACCTATGATCATTATGACTGTCAGCCTTGCTATGAGTGAAGATTACATCAGGATTTAATTTTTTGGTTTTCAGAATTTCTCTAAATATTTCAACTGATTTTCCATTACATTCAAGATTAGTATCTGGAAGATCAAGAAACATCACCCTTTGAGTATCAACTCCTAGAGATCTAGCAGCCATGCGTGCTTCTTTTTTGCGCCTCCTGGCAATGCTAAAATTCTTTTCACAGGTAACCACGCAAAGCCAAACATCCCAACCTGAAGAGGCCAGTTTACAAACGGTACCGCCTGATCCAATTTCGATATCATCAGGGTGTGCACCAATAAATAAGGCTACATCCGAAGTACGTTTCTCTTTCATACCCCTCCTTGTCTCTATGAATATACATACTCCTACTCAAACCCACGTATCTATAAAAAATATAGGGGTATCTCCATTTACAACATGGATGGCTTTGCATTCGACAATACCATCTTTTGCGCAAATGAATGGCAGTCCCGCTGAAGACATCTCAACAATTGTTCCAATTAAGCACTGAGATGTTTGAGTATGTAATGCAACTTCATCTACTATTATCTTTGTTCCTTTATAATAAAAGAAAGCGCCTGGATAAGGACGGGTAAGTGCGTTTACTAAATTGCGGATATCGTCTGCACAATTATTGAAATTAATTAATCCATCTTCAGGTGTGCGTTTTTCCCAAGTGCTTGATTTTAAGGAATCTTGTTCTGACCAGGTTAAAACTTTACTTGAAAGCATAGGGGCAAGTTTTTGAGCTAAATCATAATGCATGTCTGCACATTTCGTGAATAATGAGGTAGCTGTCTCATCTTCTGAAATAAAAATACGTTCTTGAAGTACAATACCACCAGAATCAGCAGATTCTTCTAATAGAAATGCTGAAACACCTGTTTCTTTAAGTCTTTTTATGATAGTCCAAGGTATCGGCGCTCTTCCACGCCCCTGAGGTAAGAGGGTGGGATGCATTCCAATACAACCATGTGAGTTAAGATGCCGATGATTACTATTGTGAATTGTCATCGGCAGATTTAATATAGTTGCTGGAACCAATTCAGACCACCCAATAACCAAAACGAAATCTGGTTTAGCATTCTCAATAATATCAATCACTCCGAAACTATTGATAGATTTTACCATGTTATGCTGTATATTGTATGTATTTGCTATTTCTGCAAAATCAAAATATCCTACCGTCGATCTTTCTTTTTTGGAATCCAATGTTATAAGTGATGAGACACGTAGCTTCCCATCTCTATAAACTTCGGAATCCAAAAGACCGCATAGGGCCTTAAAACCAAAATAATGCCCTGAAATAAAGCATAGATTTATCTTTTTGTTATAAATCATTTTCATCTCTCCTTCTATGGGAATAAAAAACATTACTATATTTTCTGGTTATTTTCAATATGTTTTTAAATAATTCTATAAAACTGGTTTTCTGGTTTTCTCCAGACGTCCGGCCTGTATGCGTTTTGCAGGAAACATGTCCTCGCACATAATTATCATGTGTACGTTGGATTTTTAGCTGCTACCCCAACTATCAGAAAAAAGGGGCAGCCTAAGCTACCCCTCCCAATCTACTCCCCCGTAATCACGTCATGCAGCCGTATATGCTTCTCCATGACGAGTAACGGCGGGGTTGACTTCATCGCCTCGGTACAGGCATTGTAGAAGCTCCACATATTGCGGGGCTGGAAGTCGTCGTGCGAAGGCCTTAGCCACTCTTTCTTGACTAACGGCAGTTGCCGGGGAGTCAAGACGCCTTTTCCGTACAGCAGCCCCAGCATCTTAAACGCTTGGGTGTCGCCGATTGCGTTGCCTCTCAGAAGCTCCGCGTCCTCCACGATCTTCTCGAAATTCCTTCGGCTTCGGTAAAGCGTGGATATGGCTACGTTTTCCAGGCTTGCCCAGACGTTGCTGGTGTGCTTTTTGAGGACCGTGATGTCGCCTGTGAGCGCCAGGTTATCACAAACGAATACTTTGGCACCTATGGCGATACCGATGGCCATGCTTTTGTCGTATGAGTTCCGAAACCCTATGGACAACCCAAATTCTGTGTGGTCGTTCCTGAAAGTCAGGACTCCAAAGAACTGATTACCATCTTTGGCCAGGGCGTACTGCTCCCTGTCCAGCGTATGCCCCTTGAGGATGTCGCTCCCGATGGTGATGAGCGTATCCGCGAGCTGGTCGTGAGGGACGGGAGTATAGCTCTCCGTCGCCTGCGGGACTGTAATGAGGGCAAGGTCTTCCCGCGTTACCTCCCTTCCTCCTGCATGTACCATCAAGCCATTCATATGTACCTCCTTGTTGTACGAGTGTCGGCGGCTTATGCCGCCTCTTCCGTGTTTTCGTATCTGCGCCTCCATTCGGCAGGGTCGCTCACGTCCTTGATGTCCCTGAGCCTGAACGACTCGACTATCTCGGGAGTGGCCTTGCCGACGAGGTTCAGCGCGAGTATCGCGGTTACGATCTCGCCCTTCTTGTCCTTCTCGGTTGCCTTGATGGTGAGGCTCATGTCCTTGACCATCAGCAGGAGTTCGGCCTTCGTCTTGGTCTTGAGGAAAGCCTCGTCCATCTGAAAGTCCGCGTTCATGTCAATGCCGGCCTCCGGCGTCATATGTAGCAGGACCTTGGGGTCGGTGTGCTGTATCATCCCGCTCACTATCGTCGAGAGCAGGCCGTCGAGCTTTTCCTCCGCAATCTGCATCACTACGAGGTAGAGCTCCCACCCGAAGAACTTGTCGGCCGCGAAGTATTCGGCGGGGCATATCTCTTTAAGTATCGCGTCCCGCGTCTGCTTCGCGTTGCCGTTGAAGTGCCCGAAGCGGTCGAGCAGGTGGTAGATGATGAACCGTTTGGAAAGCGCGGGCAAGCCCGCGACCTTCTCCGGCAGGCGTTCGATCATAAAGCGGTCGCGGCAACCCTCGGCGTGTAGCCTGAGCGTTATCGGGTTGACCTTTGAGGCCGGGGCTTCAGGTTGCTCTGACTGACCGGCCAGGTTTGTCTCCCTTGCCTCCACCTCCATTTCCTTAAGCATCCTGCTGAGGCATTTCGGGTTGAGGCAGAGTTCCCCGGACTCGATGTGCTTGCCGTTGTAATACCCCGTCTCGTAAAAGTAGAAGACGTGGTGGTCGGTGCATTTCGCGCAGTCAGTTTTGTATCTCGGCGGATACGTATAATTGTAGTCCGCCTCGGCCTTGCGCGGGACGATCCTCTGGACTCTGTCGAGTCCATCCATTTCCGTAACGTCCCTGATTACCCTGAAGCCTTCGTCTTCCTTCTCCTTCGCCTTGGCCTCGTAAAAGACCATCGTCTTTTTGTGGAAGCAGGCGGGGTCCGAGCATTCGTCCGTGTCCGTAAGTTCCGGGAAGAGCACCGCCTGGTTGCCCGAGCGATATGCGCATGTGGCGCACTTTTCCGTATTGAACGGCGCGCTCTTCAAGGCCAGGCTGTGGTTTCGGACGATGGCCTTGGCGGCCTCGACTGTTATGCCGTGGCCGCGGTCGCCCGTGATGATCGAGCCCAGGAATGACTTCTGCTCGGCCTTCGACCGGAGCCTCAAGAGCACCTGGGCGTGGCCGAGTGAAATCTTGCCGTCCACGACCGCCTGCTGCGCCTCTTTGCAAAGGCCGAGCAGCTTGACGCGCCCAATGACATAGGACACCGGCCGGCCGATCCTGGCCGCGACCGTCTCAAGCTCAGAGCCGGCATCAAGCATCCGCTTGAAGCCAAGCGCCTCGTCTATCGGGTTGACGTCCTCCCTCTGGCTGTTCTCCGTTATGGCCACCTCAAGGGCGGCTTCGTCGTCGAACTCGCCGATGACGGCCGGTATGGTTTCATGCCCAGCTGCCGTGGCCGCCCGGTAACGTCTGAACCCGGCGATGATCTCGTAATGGCCATTGTCCTTGACGGGCCTCACGATGATCGGCTGAAGCACCCCCTTCTGTCTGACGGACTCAGTGAGTTCGTCGAGCCCTATTTGGTCGGTCTTACGCCTGTAATTCATCCCGGACTCAATTATTCGGTCCAGCTTCAAGTCCATTACTACGGTCTGTTTCTTCATGTCCCTTCTCCTTTTCTGGTGTTTAGATTACGCCGCTTGCGCGGCCCCGATGAAACTGGTGTGCTTCAGCCTCCTTTCGTCTTAATGTTTTTAAAGTAACCCGTATGGGTTATCTGTCTTCCCGCGCCGTTATACCCAGCGCCACCGCGTCGAACATATTCAGGTGGTAGTTCTCCTTCCATTTGCGGTCCTGGTTGAGATAGACCTTGAGTTCCGGGAACTCCGCCATGACCACCCCAGCGACTTCGAGCTTGGTAGCCCGGCCATTGCCGGTGATGAACTTCTTCACCGTGCTTGGCGCATAGCAGACCACCTCAAGCCCTTTCCTTCTGCCAATGGCCATTATCACGACTGCAAAGACGTTCAGGACTGCTGCGTATCGGCTGTTGCCGAAGAGAGTCTTCTCAACAGCGAGCACGTCCGGTTTAAAATCGTCTATGAGCCGCTGGATTGCCTTCCTGACTTCCGATAATGTCTCATGGGTGGTCTTGCCCTTCCTGATGGTCTGAACCGCGTGGTAGACCAATTTGTCGCCCTCCAACAGGGCAATGCCCATTGCCAGAGTGCCGGGGTCGATAGCGAGGATTTTGATTTTTGTTTTTGGCATTGGTTTTGGTGTTAATGATTATCCAGCTGGTTGAAGCAGACGTGCGCGAGCGCCACTGCTTCGAACATCCTGGTGTGGTATTCATTTTTTCGGATTTTCTCCTTCATGGTCTTTGGATTTACTTCAGTGGCTTTTTGGAAATCATGGAAGAGTTCGGGATGCAGTTTGTACACTGATTCGACCAGGCTCTCCTTGTTCTTCTTCTCGGACAGAATGGTCTCTTCAAGGTACTTGATCGGATACTCAAGGATGGGGATTTGGCGGGCATTGCAGAGTTCCATGAATTTGGCAATCTGCTCATCTAACTCTGGCGAGCTTCTGGCGGAGTGCAGTTTTTTGATTGCAAGATAATCCGGTTGACAGTCATCCAGCAGGCATTGGTATACGCGCGCTATCTTTTGTTTCTTCGTGCTCGACCATTTTCCCGTGACGGCCTTGATGCCCCAGTCCCGGAGTGCCGAGCCTTGAAACAGCGCATACCCCAAGTGTCTTGAGCCGGGGTTAATTCCCAGGATAACTTTGTTTCGCATACTTTTGGACTAAATGATTAAATAGCGCGCCACGGGTTTTCCTGATCTTGCTGAGCGGTATCTCCATGACTTCGCCCAAAGCTTTTCTCAAGATCCCTTCGGGGTACTTGTAGGCATAGGACAGGTAGAGCGGCAGGCTCCTTAAGTCTTCAAGCCGTGAAGCCAAGTCTACGGCCAGTTGTTCTTTTTGATTTTGCGGTTGAAAGGTCATACGATTGTATTTGTTAGTTGCTTAATCGTTTATCGCTATCGATATATAAATATATTTCGATAATCGATTATAGGTTGGAGAGCCGCGCGCGTTGAATTTGCTTGGAGCGGCAATATATCCGGCCGGCCTGTGCACAACTTGGCAGTGGGCGGTTTTCAGGCGCTTGGGTTCCGGGTTCCATTGTTTTGATTTCGAGTCATGCATGGAGTTTTCCTTGCGCCAATGCATCCTCGCGTTTTTGCAGTTCGCCTTTGAGCGTTTCGAGGAAATCCATGTAGAGGGTGTCGGTCAGAGTCCGATAGACTAGGGCCAGTTTGAAGGCGTTTTCCGTGCTTGGCAGAACTTGGCCTTTTTCCCAGCGCGAGATCATGCCGGAGTTTCTAAACCCCAATATCTGCGCAACGTCCTTCTGGCTCAAGCCTCGGCTCTTCCTGAAACGTCTAAGGCGGTTGGGTATCGGAGACATATCCCTCTTGGTTAAATTGATTAGCGTGGTTTAAAACTACCAGCCAAACAGAGATGGAATAAGGCTGGAATATTTGCCGTTGGAGGCAAATATTCCAGCCTTATTCAGAGGAGCGTCTTCGA
>Ga0334722_10003298_pt1 | contig 17508 bp, 11 predicted proteins | sample C3_bottom_MG_FD_207210 | JGI IMG/M metagenome (GOLD analysis project Ga0334722, IMG submission 207210) | Sediment microbial communities from Yellowstone Lake, YNP, Wyoming, USA - C3_bottom | ecosystem: Environmental > Aquatic > Freshwater > Lake > Sediment | place: USA: Wyoming | collected...
GCCGGTCGCGTTGTCGGGACGGTTGGCGCTCTCGTAGTTGACGAGGGCGTGTCCTTCGACCGAGATCGGGTACGGCATGAAGTTCGCGCCGATCTGCGGCTCGTTGTCGGAGAGGATGACCGTGAAGTCGCGGTGAGACTCCCCGCCCGGTGCGTGCACGTCGACCTTCGCGCCGACGTCGACGGCGTCTCCGGTGACCGGGTCGGTGAACGTCGAGCCCGCGGGTGAGACCACGAGGCCGCCGTACAGGCCGACGGTCCCGGTGTCGTCGCCACCGAAGTCGCTCACGATGGCGCCGCCGAGCTTCTCCGTGTCGGCGTAGTAGCGGTACACGCGCGACGTGCCCGGGGTGATCGTCTGCTCGGGGTTGTACCCGGCGTTTATGCCGCTGGAGCCGGTGTCGCGAAGCACCTTCGTGACGTTGAACGAGACCCGGTCGGCGACACGGTGGTTGGTGAGGTGCACCTCGACGCATTCCCCTGCCGCAACGTGCAGCACGAGCGGCTCGGGACGCACCTTGCCGGCGAGGACGTCAGCCTCCTTGGCGGTCGGAACGAAGACGCTGGTGACGCTGCCGAGCTGCACGCCCAGCGGCAGATCGATCGCGCTCACGTTGAAGGTGTGGACGGGAGCCCCTGACGGGCAGGGAGTGCCCGGACCCGAAGGCGCCGGTGGACGTCCGCCGGTCTGCTGCGGGGGTGCCCCCGCCGCGGGAAGCACCGCGCGGTCCGGCAGCGGCTGGAGGTCCGGAACGGATCCCGGCAGCACCCGGAGGATGCCCCATGCCCCCTGGCGGAACCGGCGGGCGATGCCGTTGTGGTAAATGTAGTCGCCGGCCACGTGGTTGGGGCCGCCGGCACCACCGTCGATGATCAGCGTGTACCGCTCGCTGATCCCGGAGTGGATCGTGTCCAGCGGCGATCCGGCGGGCTTGCCGGCGGCGTCCAGCGCCCTCGTCTCGGTGCGCGTGCGGAGCCCGTCGAAGTGGAGGGTGTCCTCCTGGGCGTTGACCGTGATGGACCGCACGATGAACGGGTCGCCCGGGTATGCCTTCGGAAGCGGCGTGACAGGGTCACCCCACTTGTAGGAGCTGAAGCGCAGGGACGGGTCGTTGCCGGAGTTGCGGTCCGCCCACGGCTCGGCCCGCAGGTTGAGGGTGGAGTCGGTGACGGGGTTGTCGTCGAGGGGCCAGACCGCGAACTCTCGGTAGCTGCCGTCAACGATGCCCGGCGCGATCTTCGTCGCCGGGTCGGACGTCGCGTTGGTGTGGATGTCGACGATCGCGCCGGAGTCGACGATCGCGCCGGTCTTGGGGTCGTGGTAGGTGGAGCCCTTCGGCTCGATGATGAACTGCCCCACGAGGCCGTGGCCCCAGTTGTGGATGCCGTCGACGTGGTCGTGCCAGAAGATGTTGTCGAGGGCGACGTCCGGGTACCAGCGCTCCTGGACGAACTCGACACCCGCGTATTCGGCGGCCTGGTGGTCCGAGACGAGCGGCGTGTCGAGTGTCAGGGTGCTCGCCGCCGTGTCGATGCCCGTGATCCTGTGGATCTCGATCGAGTCGAGACCTTCGCCGACCGCGATGGCGGCGCCGTCGTGGAACTTCGCCACGCTGGCGAGGTGCAGCGTCGTGTCGCCGGTGTTGGCCGCGTCGACGAGCTGCGGGTCCTCGGCCTTGTACGGGCGGACCGACATCTCGTACGAGTAGCCGGTGATCACGCCGTCGGAGGCCTGCGTGTCGAACTGGACGTGGTGGATGTGGAGGTTGACCTTGTCGAAGTTGGTGATCGACCCGTCCTTGAGGTCGCTCGTAAGCGTCACAGCGGCGCAGTCGCCGATGTTGGCGCGGATCGCGAGCGGCTCCTTCGGCTTCGTCCCGTCGAGGATCGCCTGCTTCTCCTTCGCCAGGACGAAGATCCGGCCGATCGGGTCGATCTTCGTCTTGGTCACCTGGATGGGCGTCTCGAGCGCGACGATGTTGAACTTCCGAACCGGCGCGGTGACGGGGCAGAGGCCGTCGGGCCGATTGGCCCACGGGTCGACCGATACCGAGGGGTTCGGCGCCTTCATCGCGGTCTCGCCGAGCCACGGAGCGCCGCTGTGCCTGTTCGGCGAGAACGGTGGTCGCTTCCCGAGATGGGTCCGCAGGAACGGGAACGCGGGGCGACCGTTGATGGGGTTGAAGAGGACAACCGGGCGGTTGCCGACGAAGACGTCGCTGCGGCGCGCGGTCGGGTGCGCGGCGTCCTCGTTGAAGTTGTTCGGCCAGGACGTCGTGTCCTCCGGCTCGTTCAGGTAGAGCGGGCCCTTCGGGGTCTGCTGGATGTTCCAGTCGAGCACCTGGGCGTCCTGGGTGCCGAGGCTGACGCCCTGCGTCGGAAGCTGCGGCCTGATCCAATCGTCGAGGTTCTGCTCGGTCAGTGCCGGGCTGCCGTCAAAGCTCTTGCCGATGAGGCCGCGTGAGTCGACGGGCATCGGGGGCGACGACCGGTCGGGGAGCGGGGCGAGGTCGGGTTGAAGGGTGTCGAACGTGCGCCACAGGCTCCACATGCCGGAGATGTAGTGCTCCCCGATGTGGCAGTGCCAGAGGAACTCGCCCGCGGCCTGCTGTACGCCGCCGGCGCCGCCCTCGATCTCGAGGTCGTAGCTCTCGCCCGGGCCGACGACCTGCGAGTCGAGCCGGTCGGAAGCCGAGTGGACCACCGGGGTCTTGTTGACGCCGGTGTCGGCGTAGTTGAAGGTGGGGTCGCCGTGCGGGTTCGCCCGCCAGCGGATGCCGCCGCCGTGGAGGTGGTAGACGTGGAAGAGTTCGGATCCCGCGTGCAGGAGCCGGATCTTGACCGGGTCACCGAGGTACGCGCGGGGGATCGTCGTGGCCGGGTCGCCGAACGCATAGGAGCTGTAGCCGAGCGACTTCTGCTCGGGCGCGGCCTGAAGGCGGTTGTAGAACGACTCGGAGCGGTAGTTGATCGCCCGAGCGTCCGGCCGGTATGCGGTGGTGTGCGGGTCGACGAACGGGACGTCGTGGCCGGTCTTGTCCTGGATGCGGTACTTCTCGTCGCCGATCTCGTGGAGGATCGTCGCGAACTCGCGGAACGACTTGTTCTGACCGGGGACGATGATCGCCTCCCACCCGGACGCCAGGGGCTGGCGGGTGCGGGCGTTGAGGTACGTCGAGCCCTCAGGCTCGACCATGAGCGTGCCGAACAGGCCGTGGTTCACGAGGTCGCGGTTGGACGGGCCGGGGTGCATGTACCGGGCGCCCTCGAGTGACGCGATCTTGGGCACGAAGTACATGTATGTGCGCGTCTGGCCGGGATCGGCGTTCGAGCTCGGGTTGCGGCCGACGGCATCGCCGGCCGAGTCCGCCTTGTAGGCAAGCCCGTCCAAGTGGATTCCAACCGGCTGGTTCGAGCCCAGCTTGTTGGTGAAGGCGATCTCGACGCAGTCACCCATGTTCGCGCGGATCACGAGCGGCTGGATCGGGTCGTTGTCGTTCATTCCGACGCTGACCACGCGCGACTTCTCCTGCGCGCGCACGGCCGGGATGTCGCCGTTGAGGACATACATGTGGCCGCTCGGGTCGTGGTCGCCGAAACGGTTGAGGGGGATGTCGACATCGATGGCCGAGACGTCGAAGTGCTTGAGCGGTGCGCCTGAGGGGCAGGGGTTGCCGGTCGTGTCCGCCGCCGACGCGAGGCCGAGCGGGTTGACGTTCGAGGGCGCGAGGATCAGCGCTGCCCCGAACGCGGCGGCAACGCCGCCGAACGCGATGCCGCGGAGGCTTGGGACCGCCCACTGCGGAACCGTCGGGCGTGCCCGGCCGACCGCCAGGACGAGCAGGGCGGCCAGGGGCAGCAGCACCGCGAGCGCGAAGAGGCTGTCGCGCCCGATGTGGGTGAGCGGCGACAGTTGCGCGGCGTCGTAGCGCCCGATCGTGCCGAACATCCAGTCGTGTCCGACCGAGGCTGCGCCCAGCACGAGGCTGACCGCCGCCGCCGTCGCGACGGCGAGGCCGGCGCGAAGGGAGGCGAGCCGCCCGCCGCGCGTAACGCGCAGCGCGACGGCGCCGGCGAGCAGAGCCGCGATCATCGCGAGCGGGAGGATGAAGAACGCGCTGCGCAGCCAGTCCGTGATGATCGGCGTGTTCGCCGCCCCCGGGATCTCGAGGCGGCTGTTCAGCGCAGCCATCCAGAGCGAGCCCGCGGCGCCGAGCGCGGCGCCCAGCGCGATGCGGGTGCGCCACGCGGAGCCGGGCACCGCGGGAGTGGCGTGTGCCTCCTCGGCGGGGACGTCCGGGTGCTGGATGTCCTGGTTCATGGCTTCTGTCCAGTGTGGTCGTGGAAGGTCTGGCCGACCCCGAGAATCTGGCCGGGCTTCTCGCCGTGGGCGCGCTGCGGGAGGCCGTTCGAGTGGCCGAGCTTCATGAGGATCGGCTGGCTTGTCGGCGTCTCGCGGTAGCGCAGGGTGAAGTCCTGACGCGTCAGTCCGGTCACGAAGACGAGGCGCTCGTCGATGCCGGCGTCCGGCTGCAGGGTGCCGGCGCCGACGCTCGCGCGCTTCGGAAGGATCGGCTCGGCCTTGTTCCCGACCAGCAGCTCGAACTGTGTCGGGGAGTAGTCGGCGGTATGTTTCGCGAAGTTCGTGATCGTGACCGTCGCCTCGACCTGCATCTGGTCGGGGCCGACGAGCGCGGCGACGTTGTGGCTCGCGCCGGTGAGGGCGTTCTCCGTGGGGCCGCCGAGAAACTGCGCGAACTCGACGGCGATCGTCCCGAAGCTGGTGGGCGCCGGATGCGCGATGCCGACCTCGAACGCGGGGCGGTTCGGGTCGGGCGCGGGTCCGGCGATCATGAGCTTGAGCGCGAGGGCCGCCCCGATCAGGGCGAGCACGACGATCAGCAGCCCGCCCGCTCTGACGATCGGCACGGCCCGTGCCTGCCCGCGACGAACTGCGCCGCCGGGCGGGGGAATGACTGCGGAAACCTGCTTCACGTGTGCGAACCTCCCGGCTCAGGGGGGAACCCGGGCGATGAGTCTTTGGTGGGTTCCATCGGGTCATACTGAGCCTGTTTGCAGGCAATTGGCACGCGTCGAAGGTCGAGGTCCTAGGTCTAGTTTTTGGGACCTCTCATGCGGATTTCCTGGCCTTCGGTCCAGTGGCGGCATCGGGCGTGCCGCGGCCTCCGCGAATGAGTCGGGTCGCGGTTCGCGGCCGTGATCGCGGTGATGCAAGCGATTCCGTGACCGGATGCGGGCGCCGGGGGCCCGTTTGCTGCGACCCACCCGTTCGGGTGGGTCGGGGGCGGGGCCGTTCGATTCGGCCCGAGGGGGGCGGCTCGCCGCCCCGGCGGATCTAGGCGGCGGGCGTCACTGCCGTCTCGCGCTGGACCACCTGGCGGAGCGCCTCGATGAACGACGGCGACGCGTTCGGCACCGGCACGCGGTGGAAGGCGAGCCCGACCTCCTCCGCCTCCTCACGGCCCGCGATGTCGATGTCGTAGAGGGTCTCGAGGTTGTCGGCGACGAACTGCACGGGTACGAACACCACGCCGGAGAAGCCCTGCTCGGCGAGGCCCGGGACGAGGTCCTTGAAGTCCGGCTTCAGCCACTCCTCGGGGGTGTGCCCCGCGCTCTGGTACCCGAACTGCCAGCGGTCGCCGGGCAGCTCGAGGCGGTCCACGACCCCCGTGATCGTCGCCTGGATCTGGTCGAGGTACGCGAGGTCGCGCGTGACGACGGACTCCGGGAGGCTGTGGGCGGTGAAGACGACCGGGAGGTCACCGACCCCGTCGAGGGTCTCCCCGACCCGCTCGGCGAGCGAGTCCATCCACCCGGGCACGTCGTGCCACGCGCCCGCGACGGTGACGGGGATCGTGACGCCCTGCGCAGGAACCGCCTCCTCGACCGCGCGGTTGTAGCCGCCCATGATGAGGGCCGAGTACTGCGGGGCCATGACGATGCCGACGACACGCTCGACGCCCGCCTCGACCAGCCGTGCGAGACCGTCCGCGATCCGCGGGGCGGTGTGCAGCATCCCGACGTCCACGACGTATGTGCCGGCGCCGTGCTCGCGGTCGAGCAGGGCCTGCAGGCCGGCGCACTGCTCCCGCGTGATGTCGATCAGGGGGGAGCGCCCGATCAGGTCGAACCGCCGCTTGAACTCGGTGACGGTGGATGCGGGGGGCTCGCCCCGGTAGACGCTGCGCAGGTAGTCCTCGACGCCCTCGGACGTCTCGGACGTGCCGTAGGTGAGGAGGAGGACTCCGGTGCTCATGATGTCGCTGCCTTCGCTGTTGCCGTGTGGACGTGGTCGACGAGGCGCGTGAGCTTCGCCGGGTCGGTTTCGGGCAGCACCCCGTGCCCGAGGTTGAAGACGTGGCCGGGGCGGCCGGCGGCCTCCGCGAGCACGCGGTCGGCCTCCTGCTCGACGGCCTCCCAGGGGGCGAGCAGGACGGTCGGGTCGAGGTTCCCCTGGATGCCCTTGTCGTACCCGATGCGGCGCCACGCGTCGGCGAGGCCGACGCGCCAGTCGACGCACAGCAGGTCCGACCCGGCGGCGGCGAGCTGCTCCAGCATGCCGCCGGCGCCGGTCCCGAAGTGGATCGTCGGCACCCCCGTCGGCCTGATCGCGTCGAAGATCCGGCGGCTGTACGGCAGCACGTGCGCCTCGTACCCGGCGGGACCGAGGTCGCCGATCCACGAGTCGAACAGCTGAAGGACCTGCGCGCCGGCGTCGACCTGGGCCTTCAGATACCGGATCGTGACCTCGGCGAGGGTCTCCATGAGCTCGGCCCACAGCGCCGGCTGCCCGTACATCAGCGCCTTCGCCCGGCCCCTGTCCTTGCTCGGCCGGCCCTCGATGAGGTACGAGGCGAGGGTGTACGGAGCTCCTGCGAAGCCGAGCAGCGCGGCGCGCCCGGCGAGCTCCGCCCGCAGCGTCCGCACCGCCTCGAACACCTCGGGGGTGGCCTCCTCCGCGTCGACGATCCGCAGCGCCCTGACCGCGGCGGCGTCGCGCACCGGCTCGTAGATCACAGGCCCGACGCCCGCGTCGATCGAGAACGGGACGCCCATGCCGAACAGCGGCATCATGATGTCCGAGTAGAGCACGGCCGCGTCCACGCCCATCACGTCGACCGGCATGAGCGTGATCTCCGTGCACAACTCCGGGGTGCGGGTCATGGTCAGCATGTCGTAGCGCTCGCGCAGCGTGCGATACGCGGGAAGGCAGCGGCCCGCCTGCCGCATGAACCACACCGGTGTGCGGTCCGCCGGCTCGAGGCGGCACGTCGCGAGCATCCGCTCCTCGCCGTTCATCACGGGACTGCCAACGCCCATCGACATCGATGCTCCCTTTCGCACGGACGCGTGCCGCCCGCTCCACCAAGGACGGTATCGAAACCACCCACCCCGGTGCGGGGACGGGTGTCCCGAGCCCCGGGATCCGGGGCGCCAATTGGCGCGTCGCGTTGCGCCAATTGGCGTCGTACGCTCCGTCAATTGGCGCGGGCCGGAGTGGCGGAGGCCGGGTGGTCGATTGCGCAACGGAATCGACTTCATCGCGACTCGGTGTTTGCATCCGCCCCCCGCGGGGCGTCAGGCTGGGGCGATGGCGACGGGACTCTTGTTGTACGACAACCATGGCTCCTCGAACGCGCGGAAGGTGCGTTTCATGCTCGGCGAGCTCGGGCTCGACGCCCGGCTGGTGGAGGTTCCGATCGACGGCGAACGCCCGGAGTGGTACATGCGCTTCCACCCGTTCGGCACGGTGCCGTGCCTCGTGGACGGCGACGTCCGGCTCGTGGAGTCGAACACGATCCTGCGGTACCTGGCCGATCGGGAGGGCCGGGAGGACCTGTATCCGAGGGATCCCGCCGCGCGGGCGCGCGTGGACCAGCTGCTCGATGCCCTCAGCCTCGCGGTCCGACCGGCGCTCTGGGAGGTGGAGCTCAGGACCTACTACGCCCGCGGCCCGGTCGACCCGGCGGAGCTTGCCTCGGCGCGCGGGGAGCTCGATGCCGTCCTGCGTGGCTGGGAGACGCTGATCGAGCCGGACGGCCACCTCGCCGGGGCGTTCTCGATCGCCGACGTCGCGGCCGCCGCGCGTCTCTGGCTCCTGCCGCGTCTCGGTCTCGACCTCGGCGGGTACCCGCGCACCGAGCGGATGCTCGAGGTGGTCGGGGCACGCCCCGCGTTCGTCGCGACGCTCTGATCTGCACGCTGCCCGTCGGTTCCAGGATCCCCGGGTCCTGGTGCGAAGACCACCGGATCGACCAGCCCGGCCGCACTCGCCCGGGAAGGGCTCCGCTCAGATGAAGAACCGCCTGATCCCGCCGCTCGTGCTCGCGGCCGCCGTCTCGATTGCGGGGTGCGGCGCCTCGGGCTCGACCACCGGATCGACGACATCGCGGGCCGCCGGATCCACCGCGGCGCAGCAGGCGTCGACCGGTTCCGGGACCGCGGCCACGACCGGTGCCGCGACCGGGGATTCCGGCACGACGACGGCCGCCTCCACGGTGACCGGGGCTTCACGCGGGACGCCGGCCGCCGGCTCGCGCACACGCATGGTGGCCGAGTTGCCCGGCGGGGCGACGATCGCCTACACCCTGGTGCTTCCGCGGGCGTACGCGCCCGGCGAGCGCTTCCCCGTGCTGGTCGCGTTCCCGCCGGGTGGCCAGGGCCAGCAGGAGGTCGATGCGCTGCTCGACACGTGGTGGGCCTCAGAGGCGCTTCGACGTTGCTGGATCGTGGTCAGCCCGGTCGCCCCGGGCGGCGGCCTGTTCTTCGGGGCCTCGGCGGCGCGGATCCCTGCGTTCCTCGACCACATCGCGGCGGCGTATCCGCCGGAGGGCCGCAAGTTCCACGTCGCCGGCGTCAGCAACGGCGGGCTCAGCGCGTTCCGGGCGGCGATCGACTCGCCGGCCCGGTTCTCGTCCCTCCTCGTCGCACCGGGGTTCCCGCCCGAGGCCGGCGACGCCGTGAAGCTTGGGCGACTCAAGAAGATCCGTGTCGCGATGTACGTCGGATCCGAGGACGCGGGGTGGCGGGAGCCGTCCGCCCGGACGGCCGCGAGGCTGCGCCGGCTGGGCGGCAGCGCCACGCTGACGGTGTCTCCCGGCGAAGGGCACATCCTCACGAAGGTCACCGCGCGGGAGCTGTACGACGCGCTCGACGCAACCCGCTGACGCGGCCCGGGCGCCCAGCGAACGCCGGCTCAGGGCATGTCGAGGTTGAGCGTCCCGCCGGGCGGGATCACCACGACCCGAGTGTCCGGCGCTGCCTCGGCGGCATACCGGGCGAAGTCGACCGGCGGGTCGTGCAGGTAGCGGGCGGTGCGCCGGACGTGCAGCGGTCGCAACGTTCCCCAGTGGATCGGGACCGCCGTGCGCGGCCGCAGCAGCGTCAGCGCCTCGGCGGCACCCCGGGGGTCGAGGTGCCCGGGGCCCAGGGACGGCCCCCAGCCGGCGATCGGCAGGAGGGCGACATCGAGGTCGAGGTCTCCTCGGATGTCCGCCATCTCGGGGAACACGTCGGTATCGCCCGCGAAGTAGAGGCGGGCCGAACCCTCCACCACGTATCCGAGGCACGGCGCCCGCACCCCCCGCCACCGCCGGTGGGCGTCGTGCACCGCCGGGGTCGCCTTCACGCGCACGTCGCCAAACCGGTGGCCCTCGCCCGCGACCACCTCCGTCACCGACGTGAAGCCGAGGCGTGACAGCAGCCTGCCGGCGCCCCGGGGAACGACGACGGGCGTGCCGGTACCGATGCGCCTGAGCGAGGACAGGTCGAGGTGGTCCTGATGGACGTGCGAGATCAGCACCGCGTCGATGCCGTCGAGCGCCGAGGCGTCGATCGGGGCCGTTCGCCGCAGCAGCGAGACGTTCATCCGAAGCAGCGGATCGGTCAGCAGGTGCACGCCGTCGAGGTCCATCAACACCGTGCTGTGGCCGAGCCAGACGATTCTGTTCACGCGTGGTCCGCCGTCCGTCCGGCGGCGGAGGCCGTCGCGGCCGCTGTCACCAGGCGCGGTTGCTTCGGCCGCACGGGGTGATCCGGTGCTCGCCGCCGCCCCGCCGGCGGCGCCGCGCCGCCGCCGCCTTTCTGCGATCGCGGCGCGTGCGACCCTCCGCACTGACGTCTGGGCGGATGACGAACGCCCTGCGCGTCCAGTAAGCCGGGTCGAGGGGGGAGCCGGTCGGGGGCGTGCGCATCGTTCAGGCGCCCGGGAATCCGCGGTACCGGGCGATCACACGCTGCGTCCGGACGAGGTCGCGGCGAGGGGAGCCGGCGAGGTGTCCCGCGGCGCGCTGCTGGTGGTCCATGCGCGACAGCCTACGCCGCGTGGTCCGGTCCACGGCGGCGCGGGGTCGCGGTCGTCCCACGGGGCCTCGACCCACGCGCGTGGCGCGATGGTCGAGGCCCGGGGTTTCCTTCGCGCGCTGCGCTACTGGACGGTCAGGGTGCCCTTCATGCCGCCCGCCTCGTGCCCGGGGACGGAGCAGTAGAACGTGTACGTGCCGGCCTTCAGCGTCACGGTCAGCGGCGGCGCCGCCTGCCCGGTGACCGTCGCCGTTGCGCCGACCTCCGTGCCGTCCGCACCCTTGATCGAGAAGTTGTGCGGAATGCTCGCCGGGTTGTTGAAGTTGAAGGTCGCATCTCCGGCGGGAACCGTGATCGCCGTCTTGTCGAACGCGAGGGCGCTCGCATCTGCGGCGATGGCGACCGGCGCGGCCGCGGGGGTGCCGGTCGCCGTTGACGGCGTGCCGGCGGCGGTGGACGTCGTCCCTGCTGCGGTCGACGCCGTCGAACTGCTGGACGAACTCGAGCTGCCGCAGCCCGCTGCAAGCGCGCCGGCCGCGACGAGGACGGAAACGAAAGTGATGAATTTCACAGGAGTTTTCATACTGCCCACCTTATCCCAGGGTCGCCGCCCTGACGAATCCGCGCGAGGCCGCCCGCACCGGTGGCACGCGGTAGCTCCACGCCGGGTCGCCCAGCGCTCCCCCGCCGAGGCGCTGCAGTGCGGCGACCAGTGCGACGAGGCCTGCCGGCCGAAGCAGCGCGGCGGGCGTCATCGGGTCGCTCGCGAAGGCGATGACACGGCCGGCGCCTACCGCGCGCGAGATCACTCCGGGGGCGCCGTCCGCGAACCTCGCGACCACCAGCGCGCCGGGGGGAACCGCCGCGAATGCACGGCGTTCGGAGGCGGCGATCGGCACGGTCAAGGGTACGGCGGGGAGTCCCGGCGCGACTGCGCCGGGTTCGACGGTCAGCGTCCGCATCGCCGTCGGCCCACCGAGCGGCGCTCCGACGAGCGAGGCCCTGACGGTTGCGAGGGCGCTTCCGTCGGGTGCGCGGCTGAAGCCGTGCGGGTCTGTCAGCACCAGCGTGCCTCCGCGGCGGACCCATTCGAGGACCCGTTCGGCGAACGCGTGGTCGAGGGTGTCCGCGCGCGGCATCCACAGAAGCCGCGCGCGGTCGAGCCGTCCGGGCTCGGCGAGCAGGCGGGTGTCTGCGTCGAACGAGAACGCGCCCTGCGCCAGCGGGCCGAGGAGCGACGAGGCGGTGTAGATCGCGTCGGCGCGTGTGCGATACCTGGCGTCGCCGCTGAGGTGCGGCTGCGCCTGCCCCTCGCTGGCCGTCGCGTAGAGCACGAGCGTACCCGAGTCGGCGGGCGCCCCGGGCAGTCGTGATCCGCGAAGCCGTCGAGCGATGGCGAGCATCCGCGAGTAGAGGCGCGGGGCGGTGAACCGCGGGTTGCCCAGGGCGTAGAACGAGATGTCGGAGGCGCCGGCTACGAGCGCCTGCGCGGTCCACGCCTCGAGGTCGGTGGGTGTCGGTGTGTGCCCCGCGTACGGGAACGCCTCGACGATGATCCTCACGGGGCGCCCGGTGAGGTCGGAGAGGAGCTTCGCCGCGAAGCCCGGGTTGTAGCGGCCGCGGCCGGGTCTGGCGCGCTCCAGGAGGCTCACGTACGGGTCGGCTTCGACGGCGTCGGCGAACCCGGCCAGCCGCGTGTAGTCCCAGGGCATGAACCCGTCGAGGAACATGTAGCCGTTCGGGATGACGGTTGCGTCCGGATCGAGCCGGTGAATCAGCCGTGCCTGCCGTTCCTTCATCGCGAAGAACCGGTCGCTGGTGAAGCGCGAGTAGGCGAGCCACCGCAGGCCCTCGGCGATCGAGCGTGTCGGTGGCGCTCCGGCGACGGGGGCCGACCAGCCGTATCGGGCGCTCACCCGAGCCCGGAGGGTCCGCGCGAACGGGGATCGTGCGGCGGGCCCGCGCGGGAGGGTCGCCTCCGGCTCGTCCGTGCCGGTGTAGGCATGGACGTACCGGAGCCTCGCGAGGCGGGGAACGATGCGTCGGATCTCCGCGAGGGACGCGCGCTCGTACCCGGGGTCGGGCGGCGACAGCCTCCGCGCGGGTGCCTTCGCGGCCGGGTCCGACGCGACCGCCCATCGCCGTGAGAGCGCGATGGTCGCCGCGCGGGCCTCGACGTTGGCGTCCCAGGAGAGCCCCGTCGCGTGGAACTCGCGGGCGAACACCGCCGGGGTGCGCCATCCCCTTGGTTCCTTTGGGTCGAGCGGGATGTCGAACGGGAGGGCGGCATACCCGGAGAACCACAGGCCGCTCGCTCCGGCGTGTCGCAGCATCGCGCCGACCGCGCGATTCCACCGTGCCGGTGCGACGGGCGGCGCCGTCCGGGGGTTCCACGTCGGGAGTCGCCGTGCTTGGGGGCGAGGTCGTCCCGGCCGTCCGGTTCCCGGGTCCCGACCAGCACCAGCGGCGCGACGAGGAACATCCGATCCCAGATCGGCGTCTCGGTGGTGAGGGGAACCCTGCGATGCGCATGTGCCGCCATGCTGTCGATGCTAGCCCCGAGGCGTCGAGCGACCGGCGTCCTGTGGGGCTGAGGCATCGGGGTGGGGCACGCCGCCTTCCGATGTCTCTGCGGGCCGCCGTCTCCGGGCCGTTCCGGGCGGCGCCGGTGGGAGGAGGATCGCCAGGACGAGCCCCAGGCCGATGCCCGCGATCACACCGGCGACCACGTCAGTCGGCCAGTGCACGCCGAGGGCGAGCCGTGACAGCCCGACGGCGAGGACCCACGCGACGGCGACGGCCCGGGGGCCGAACCCGCGCCAGAGCTGCCAGGTGAGCACGGCGAGCAGGGCGGCGGTCAGGGCGTGCCCGCTGGGGAACGAGCCGCCGCCTCCTCCGCCGAGTCGGGCCGAGGCGAGGGCGCCGACGATGCCGTCCGGTCGGGGCCGGGCCAACAGCGGTTTGACGATCCATTCGACTGCGGCGGCGGCTGCGAGCACAGCGAGCCACGCTGCGATTGCCCGTGCCTTCCGGTCCGGGAAGCGGAGTGCGACCAGCGCGGCGCCGGTGAGTGCGACGACGGGGGCGGAGCCCGCCCACGCCAGGCCGATGGCCGCCCACGCGGCGGGGGTGCCGGGGTCGGCGAGCAGGTGGCCGCGGATGGTTCGGTCCGCGGCGTCGAGCGTTCCGGTGGCGACGAGCGCGGTGAGCGCGGCGAACGCGGCGGCGCAGGAGAGCGCGAGGAGTATCAGGCGTGCGCTCACTCGTTCTGTGTGCGTGCCGGTCTGCGCCCGCTGGCCGCCGGGGCCGGCGCCGTCCGTCTGGCGCGTCGGCGTCGGGAGCGGCGGGATGTCCACGGCCGCACGGTAGCGCGGAACTCGGCCTCGCTCGCCTCATTCCGGCCTGGCACCGTGCTCCACTTCGATTGGTGTCCGACACGTGAAGTTGAACGCAATTTGCGAAGTTTTGCGGCTGTGCGATTGGCTCCGGCTCTGCTAAGAGACCTGGCTTTGCAGGTGATTGTACGAACGATCGGCCCCGTTCAGCGACGAACCCACGGTCAACTCGCCGTGTCCGACACCGAGCGGCTCAAGATTGCGCAATACTGGCGCGACGGGCAGGCGCCTCGGGCGCGGCGCCCTGCACGGACACCCAGGCGGAGGCGAGATGAGCACCGACACCGACCGGCACGTCGTCACGACCGAGAGCCAGAAGGCGGGGAAGGTCGACCACTTCAGCGTGGAAGAGCGGGCCGCCCGCGGCAAGGCGACACGCGCCGACGTCCCGCGCTCCAGCCACGCGGGCTGGGAGCCGCCGGCGCACCGGCCCGATCCGGTCGACCTGCTCGAGGAGCAGGCGAAGGCGCGCGTGCCGGATCTCGTCCCGATCAGGTACGGGCGCATGCTCGTCTCGCCGTTCACGTTCTACCGCGGCGCCGCATACCTCATGGCCGCCGACCTGGCCGGGCTTCCCCGCACCGGCCTGCACACGCAGCTCTGCGGCGACGCCCACCTGTCGAACTTCGGGATCTACGCCGCGCCCGACCGCCGGCTCGTGTTCAGCGTCAACGACTTCGACGAGACCCTCCCCGGGCCGTTCGAATGGGACGTGAAGCGCCTCGTGGCGAGCTTCGCCGTCGCGGGTCGCGACCGCGGCTTCGACGCGGCGACCCGGCAAGCGATCCTGCTCGAGGTGACGCGTTCGTACCGCGAGTGGATGCAGAAGTTCGCCCTGATGGGCCACCTCGAGCTCTGGTACGCCCGCCTCGACGTCGACGTGATCGTCGGACGCTTCCGGCAGATGGCGGACGCGAAGGAGTACAAGCAGTTCGAGCGTAACCTCGCGAAGGCGCGCGCGAAAGACAGCATCAAGGCGTTCGGGAAGCTCACGGAGGTCGTTGACGGCGAGGTCCGCATCGTGGGCGACCCCCCGGTGATCGTGCCGATCGAGGACCTCGCGACGCAGGAGCAGGTCGAGCTGCTCGACGGGTTCCTCCGCGGCGTCATCCGCTCGTACCGGCGCACCCTCGCGGGTGACCGCCGCAAGCTGCTGGAGCGCTTCCGCTACACCCACGCGGCGCGGAAGGTCGTCGGGGTGGGCAGCGTCGGCACCCGCGCCTACATCTGCCTCCTTATGGGCCGCGCGGGAGACGACCCGCTCTTCCTGCAGTTCAAGGAGGCGCAGCCGTCCGTGCTCGAGCCCTTCCTCGGCAAGAGCGCGTACGCGAACCACGGGCAGCGGGTCGTGGAGGGGCAGCGCCTGACCCAGGCTGCCAGCGACATCACGCTCGGCTGGATCCGGACCGAGGGGTTCGACGGCGTCCACCGAGACTTCTACGTCCGCCAGCTCTGGGACTCGAAGGGGTCCGCCACCATCGAGACGATGAACCCCGCCCGCATGACGATGTACGCGGAGATCTGCGGCGGCGAGCTCGCCCGGTCCCACGCACGGGCCGGGGACCCGATCGCGATCGCAGCCTACGTCGGGAAGTCCGACACGTTCGACCGGGCCCTCGCCGTGTTCGCGGAGGCGTACGCCGACCAGAACGAGCGTGACTACGCCGCGTTGAAGGAGGCGGTCACGGGCGGGCGGGTGACCGCTCTGGAGGGCGTCTGACCCGCCGCAGCTGGTGTCCTGAGCCAGACGTTCCGTGACGGTTTCGCCGAGCGAGACCGAGCGGGGCAAGGAGTCGGTGCCCCCGGCAAATGCGGCCATGTTCGGGGAGCCGAGGACACCGCATCGCGACGGTCGCACCCGTCGAAACCGCTCAAGCGCTTCTGACTCAGGGTATTCGCCCTTCTCGAGCTCGAGCTCGAGAAGGCACTGGTGCAGCAACCTGGTCGCGCGCTGCTGCACTGTCAGCAGCCGCTCGACCTCCTCGAGGGCTGCGCGGACAGTCCCCTTCCGAAGCCGGAGCGGGTCGTCGGCCTTGCGTGAGAGGAACGCGTTGGCGAGGAAGCCCGAGAACGTGGCGAACAGCGCAACGCCGATCGTCAGCATCACCGTTCCGACGATGCGGCCGCCGGCGGTGACGGGGTACTGGTCGCCGTAGCCCAAGGTGGTCGCGGTGACGTAACCCCACAACAGCGCGTCGTCCCCGGTCGTGATGTTCGCCCCCGGCGCGTCCTGCTCGAAGTACGGCTCCAGCAGACCGACGGCTTCGAGCGTGAAGAGGCTGAGGAAGACGATCGGGTAGAGCGTTCCCGAGGCGAACTGCTTCCGCAGGTCCCGCAGCAGCCGCGCCCCATGTACCCGCGCTTCGACGGGGCCGTGCGGAACCGGTAGGTGAAGTCGATCACGAAGATCACCGTCGGCGCGATGTCGATCTCGGCGACCAGCCACCAGTACGCGGATCGGTACTCGACGAAGGTCAGGAAGACCACGTTGGCGATCGACAGGATCGAGACCGCCAGGATGAAAAGCTCGTACGTCGTGCCCTTCTGGCTCCCGCCGGCCCCGTCCTGACACTCCGGTGCGCGGCTCCCCTCGGTCCTGTCAACGGAGTGACTTCATCCTCGTACCCGGCGATCCTCTCGTCGGGCCGCCGCGGGCGGAGACTCAGTCGAGGGGAGCCGCGCTCCGGCCACGCGCCAGCCGGCGGGCGCGCAGGAGCTCGGCGACCGACCACGCCTGGAACGGGCAGCCCGTGGCCGCGTGCGGCGGATCGCCGTCCGCGGTCTCGGAGACGGAGCCGAGCCCCCATTCGCCGAGGTGGGCCTCCAGCCCGTCGAGGACCCCGTCGACCGGTTCGCCGACCCGCAGCGACGCCGCGACGTACGGGCCGATGAGCCAGGGCCACACGGTCCCTTGGTGGTATGCAGCGTCGCGATCAGCCGGGCCACCGCGGTGGCGTCCCCGGTAACCCGGCTCGGCCGGGGCCAGGGAGCGGAGCCCCAGGGAGGTCAGGAGGTGTGATCGCGCGGCGAGGACCGGCGCCGGGTCGCGCAGCGGGGAGTGGGGAAGCGACACCGCGAGCAGGGCGTTCGGTCGCAGCGTGGCGTCATCGCCGTTCGGCCCGTCGATCACGTCGAACACGCGCCCGCCACGTACGAAGCGGGCGGCGAACGCACCGCGGGCGCGGGCCTCGATGGCCCGGGCGAGCTCCGGATCCCCCCCGGTGCGCTCGGCCAGGTCGCCCGCCACGGCGAGCGCCGCGATCCACAGGGCGTTGACCTCCACGGCCTTTCCGGCGCGCGGAGTGACCGGTCGCCCGTCGATCCGCGCGTCCATCCAGGTCAGTGCGATGCCGGGCGTGCCCTGCGTCAGCAGGCCGTCGGCGGGGTCGACGCGGATGCCGAAGCGGGTTCCCGCGACGTGGGCCCTGACGATCGCGTCCAGCGCCGGTGCCAGGGCCGCGGCCAGGTCGTCGTCGCCGGTTGCGCGAACGTGCCGGCCGAGGGCGTGGACGAACCACAGGGTGCCGTCGACGGTGTTGTACTTGGGGGCTCCGCTGTCGGTGGTGTTGGCGAGCATTCCCTCGGAGAGCAGCGCGCCGGAGCGCTGCAGGAGCCGACGCCCCTCGTCGGCACGCCCGGTCTCGAGGAACAGGCCCTCGTAGGCGGTCATCGCGTCGCGGGACCACTCGCCGAACCACGGGTAGCCGGCGGCGACCGTCGGCCCCGAAACCACGTGGGCGTCGGCGGCGAGCGCGAGCAACCTGTCCGTGTCGTCGTCGGGGCGGCACGCG
>Ga0334722_10003299_pt1 | contig 17505 bp, 16 predicted proteins | sample C3_bottom_MG_FD_207210 | JGI IMG/M metagenome (GOLD analysis project Ga0334722, IMG submission 207210) | Sediment microbial communities from Yellowstone Lake, YNP, Wyoming, USA - C3_bottom | ecosystem: Environmental > Aquatic > Freshwater > Lake > Sediment | place: USA: Wyoming | collected...
CACAATGGACCTTTCGAAACTGCCGGTCATTGCCAATCCCTCATTACTGGGATTCGATATGTTGGATTTCAAGAATGGTTGGGGGTACACCGACACGAACTTGGTTCGCACGGAGGATGGCGGCGTTACCTGGGTGGACATCACTCCATCAGGTCTATCCAGCCTGGGTTATTCTGCTAGTGTCTACTTCCTGGATCCACTTTCCGGTTGGGTAGTGACCGCCGCGCAGGATTTCGTCAATGGGACGCTATATTACACCACTGATGGTGGGTTTAATTGGACTTCACTTTCGGTCCCATTTAGCGGTGGACAGATCGATTTCATCAATGCCTCCACCGGTTTCATCCTGGTCGGGCGAGGTGCGGCAGCCGGTTCCTCCGCTGTGGATGTTTATTCCACCTCCGATGGTGGGAAAAGTTGGACCGCGGTTTATGTTATGCAGGCTGGAGCAGGGGATAATGTCAACACATTACCCTTTGGTGGGCAAAAAAGCGGATTCGCATTTCTGGACAGCAGCAATGGCTGGGTTGGGGGTAGTATCCCGATGGATGGTTTTATCTATTTATATGCAACTTCAAATGGCGGACATACTTGGGCCAAACAGACGGTGAATCCGCCAGCTGGCTTTGAAACAGCCATGACTGAAGTTGGTACACCAAAATTCTTTAGTGGAACCGATGGATATCTACCGGTGCGCCTGATGAAAGATAGTTCGACCTTTGATTTCTTTACCACCCACGATGGCGGGGTAACCTGGTCATCCACTAAACCGATCGCAGGTGATGGAAAATATTCGATAGTCTCTAAGGAAGATATCATTGTGTGGGATGGAGGGCAATACCTGCATGTTTCCCATGATGCCGGTCTCAGTTGGAATTCCATCCTCACCAATGTCAATGTAGTCGATACTTTGATGAAGTTCGATTTTGTAGATGCGCTTACAGGCTGGATGCTCACCGGGGATGCAACCAACCACTATATCTTTTATAAAACAGTGGATGGCGGAGCCACCTGGACTGTATTAATCCCGTGACCAACAAAGAGAGGAGGATGACATGAAAAAAATTATATATTTCCTGGTTTGTGGTTTGCTTCTGGCACTTGCAACCGGTTGTGCACCTGCCAATATCAGCCCAAGCCTGCCCTCTTCCACCGTGAATCCGGAGTTCCTGCAGTCCACTCCTTTTACAGGTCCCATCACACTGGAAACCCTCAAGAATGCAGAATACCAGGCACAAAATGGAATGAAGCTGGTCAAACTGGTAAATGGCACCTACCAGGAAGGATCGGGCACCGATTTTCTATCTGTTAGCATGCTCGACGCATTTGCATTCGGGGATCTAAATGCTGATGGGATGCAAGATGCTGCTGTTGTCCTGGCTGAAAATTATGGTGGAACCGGTCAATTTGAGTACCTAGTGCCTGTTTTTTTTATTGCGGGAGGTGCCATTTCACCTTCCAGCGGATTCTTTCTGGGTGACCGGGTGAAGGTGAATTCCATGAGCATCACAGGTGGCACCATCACGCTGGACATGCTGGTACAAGCTCCAAATGATGGCTTGTGCTGTCCCAGTCTCCCCATGACCCAATCTTTCCGCTTTTACTCGGGTCCGGGATTGACCCTGGTGCATGCCACCTCCGGGTCCGGATCAGCTTATCGGGAAATAAAGGTCGATCTTCCTATCCCTGCCAGCGAAGTAACCAGGCAGATCCAGCTGAAAGGCAGTGTCACCATTGCTCCATTTGAGAACACCTTGAAAGTTCGCATTCTGGATTCAAATTATGGCCCAATATATGATGGCTCCATCACGGTGACTGCAACTGACCTGGGAGCCCCGGGCACATTTGACGTGATCATAGATCTATCCGCTTCACCAACAACTGGCGGGATGATCCACATAGAGATCCTGGATGTCAGCATGGCAGATGGTTCCACCATCGCTTTGGATTCGGTGGATGTGATTCTGAAATAAGTGAAAAAGAAATATATAAATTAAGAGACCATCAGAAAAATTCTGGTGGTCTCTTGGTTATTAATTTACGATTCAAGTATTCGGAAGATCAATTCTTGTATGAGTTCAGCTTCCGGATGACCATTACCACTTTCCCCTGGATCTCCAGGCTGGCTGGATTCTTGACCATGATGGGTTGCATGGTGGGGTTGGCAGGCTGCAGGCGGATGCCCTTGGATTCCTTGAAGAAATATTTAAGCGTGGTCTTGTCCTCGTCTTTTAGCCAGATTGCCACCATATCGCCGTTTTCAGCGGTCTGGGCTTTCTTCATGATGACGACATCCCCTTCGTTGACCATGGCATCGATCATGGAATTACCCTGCACTTCCAGCGCAAATAGTTCGCTGGTCTTTTCCCTGGCGGGTAGCAGGCTGCGGGCGATCTGAATGTTGGTCTCGGCATCGAAATAATTGAAGTCAGATGCTGCCACAGGGATGGGTTCACTGGCGAAGATACGACCCACGATTGGGATGTTCAAAAGTTCATTGATGCTGGAGGATAAGTTATGGATTGTTTCAACCACCCGGTTTGGGGTTTTGGTTGAATCGATATTAAGACGGACGCCACGTGAGACGTTATGATCCCTTTCGATCAGGTTCATCTCCTCGAGCTGTTTGAGGTAATAGGTAACAACGGATGTCGAGGATATCCCGGTTGCTTCTCCGATCTCGCGAATGGAGGGGGGATATCTTTGTTTGTCCTGGCGGCGGGATAAATATTCCAGGATCTTTTGGTGCCTTTCGTTGATTCCTTTGCGTGGTCTTACCATTTACGCCTTCCTTTCCATCAATTCGCTCATTTGTGCTATAAATATAACACGAACATACGTTCTGTGTCAAGCCTTATTTTTGTCGAATTCCACCTTATAAAATGATTTTGGAAACAGCCTGGTCTCATTTATTTGAGGATCAAGTAAATATGTAATTGGATCCATGGTTATTGGTTATCTATATGATTTAATTGATAAAAAAATCGATAATCAATAAAATTGAAGTATAAATAAGAAAATATGAAAAAAATTGCTTGACTAATTAATATTATTGTGTATAATATTCATAGAAGTTAATAACCATCTTTGAAAATATTATAGGTTCATCCCAAGGATGAAGAGAAAGAACCAGCACATTATCGAAAGAGGTGAGTATGAAACAGTCTTTAAGTGCCTGCCCGGTTTGTGACTCTGAATTGGTGGTCTCCCGCTTGTATTGCCCTTCCTGTGACACCACCATTGAAGGACGCTTTTCCAATGGCGCTTTCCCGGGTCTGACAAGCGAGCAATTGGATTTTGTGGAGACTTTCGTTCGCTGCGAAGGCAAGATCACACGCATGGAAGATGAACTCAGTTTATCATACCCCACCATCCGCAACCGTCTGCATGAAGTCATCCGTGCCATGGGTTACGAGCCTGGTAAGGATGAAGACCTGCCCGAAATTCCAAGCGGTGACCGGCTTAAGATCCTGGAACAATTGGACAATGGCTTGATCAGTGCTGAAGATGCCCGTCGGCTTCTTCAGGGAGAGGAGTGATCTATGAAACAACAGACTCTTCAAGCGGATTTAAACTCCAATGTCCTGGTGCAATCGGTTGCAGGTGATCTTCGCGTCGCAGGTTGGGATCGGCCTGAGATCATGGCCAAGACCAACGGGGATGATCTCGACATCGAGGCTTCAGATTCCAGCTTCGTTATTTCTTGCGATGATGATCTGATCCTATACCTGCCTCGCCAGGCTGTCTTGATCATTGAAAATGTGGCCGGGGACGCCAACTTGCAAGCCCTCAAAGGTCAGATCAAGTTGGGATCCCTCAGTGGTGATCTCTCCCTTAATGATGTTCAACTCACCAGTCTGGATTCCACTTCTGGGGATGTTACCTTGAGAAATGTCGGTATCAATGATCTGGGAACGGTCACTGGAGATATGAACCTGCGCAATGGTCATGGGGATTGTTCTGCAGTCTCGATCAGCGGTGATGCCTCCCTGCGTGATGTGGAAGGCAATGTTAACCTGAAAAATGTAGGTGGAAGCCTGTACCTGCGAAATGTGCGCGGTTCGGTCAACGCCACGGTCGGAGGCGATGCAGTCCTGAATCTGGATCCCTTGCCTGGTTTTGAATATCGCATCACCTCGGGTGATGACTTGCTTTTGCACTTGCCCGTCAGTGCGAATGCCGAACTGCATCTTGCCACCACCGATGGCGATGGGGAATCCCTGCATGTGGATTTCCCTGGTGTGACATTGGAAGAGGGCAGTCCCACTCAGAAGGTTATCCTGGGAGATGGTTCTGCCAAAATGTATTTGACCGCTGATCAGGACCTGATCGTTACCTGCAAATCGGATAGATGGGACTCGGCTGCTGATTTTGGCATGGGTATGCTCGATGGGTTGGATTTTGACATTCCCCCAATTCCGCCGATTCCACCCATACCTCCCATCCCTGACATGCATGACCTGAACGAACGGATCAATCAAAAGGTTCAAAGAGCGCTTGAAAAAGTTCAACTTAGGACGGATGGGCTTTCGCGCCGGGCAGATGCCCGCGTCGAGGCTGCCATGCGTCGTGCCGAAGCCAAAGGACGCGCCGCGGAAGTGCGCGCCCGTAGGATCCATAGCAGACATGGCAGCGCACGCATCATCATCGGTGGAACTGAAATGTTCGGTTTTTCCTCAGATAAAAAACCAGTCGAACCTGTCAGCGATGAAGAACGCCTTGCCATCCTGCGTATGCTCCAGGAAAAGAAGATCAGTGCTGCAGATGCCGAGAAATTATTATCTGCTCTGGAAGGTCGAGGAGAGTGATATGACTGCCTCTGAAAGGTCCAAAATATTGAAGATGATCGAAGATGGCAAGATCACACCCGAGGAAGGATTACACCTGATGCAAGTATTGGGTGAAGATCCAATTGAGGACTCTGTCGGTACGAAAGGGACAGATGAAACTCCTGTTACTCCAGGTCCAAAAGTGGAAGTTGGATCCGCAGCCGATCCCGCCATAGAACAAACTGCCGAAAAAGCCCGCAGCCTCTGGTTGATCCCACTCTGGATCGGTGTGGTCATTACCGTTTTTGGTGGTTGGGTCATGTACCAGAATATTCATGGCTCGCTGATCAGTGCCTGGTTTTACTGTCTCGGTTTTCCAATTTTCCTTTTTGGCGTACTCCTGATCATGCTCGGTTGGAGCTCAAAAACGTCCCGCTGGTTGTTCGTCTCTGTCAAACAAAAACCCGGGGAATTTCCGCAGCGTATCATGCTGGGTTTTCCTCTGCCTTTGACTCTCACTTCCTGGGTCTTGCGGAATTTTGGTCACATGATCAAGGAGTTGCAGAATGCGCCTGTGGATCAGGTCATTGACGCTTTGAGACAATCCAGCGATCCCCTGGTCGTAAATGTGGATGAGGGTGAAGATGGTGAAAAGGTGCAGGTATTTATAGGTTAATTACCCGGGATTGGATAATTAAATGAATAATAATTCCTATTTTCAACAAGGAGTCTGAATATGGCAAACGCAGAAGAACGGATGAAGATCCTGAAGATGATCGATGAAGGCAAATTAAGCGCTGAGGAGGGAGCCAAGCTGCTGTCTGCATTAAGTGCCAGTCAGAAAGCCTCCCCTAGCGTAAATTTAAACCTCGGCGCAAGTGGCGCCCGCTGGTTGCGGGTACGTGTGACGGATACCGCCAGTGGTCGTTCAAAAGCTACTGTCCAGATCCCCATCAGTCTGATCGATGCCGGTATGAAAATTGGAGCACATTTTGCTCCGGAAGTCGCTGGTGTCGATATGTCTGAGGTGATGGATGCCTTGCGTAATGGTATGACCGGCAAGATCATCGATGTGATGGATGACGAAGATGGGGAACACGTTGAGATCTTCGTCGAATAATTTCTAATTAAGATTTCAAAAAAGGAGTCTCCATGTCTCATGAAAGCTTTGACCATTCATTTAAAGTATCTTCTCCGGCACTGTTGAAGATTGGGAATATCAGCGGTTCGGTGGACATCCAGGTAGGTGAGGAAGGTTCCATCAGTGTTTTGGCGATCAAACACCCCGACTGTAAAGATGCAGAACGCACCACCATCGAATTCTTTCAGGCCGAAGATGGATCAGTGTCGATCAACACTCGTTTCGGAGATAACAACTGGGGTTGGCTGTGGGGTCAGCCGGTATGCGATGTTGAATATATTGTTAAGGCACCCCGCCAATGCTCGATCAATGCGAACGGTGTTAGCAACAGCCTGTCTGTCTCCGGTTTTGAAGGTACTTTCTCTTTCAAATCGGTTAGCGGGGATATGACCCTCGAAGACCTGACCGGTAACTTGAACGTGGAGACAGTTTCTGGAGATGTCACCGGGCAAAACCTGGCAGGGGACAGCCACCTGAAATCCGTATCAGGGGATATCAACCTGCACGATTCCCGCCTGCCCTCGGTCATTGCCAATACGGTCAGCGGAGATGTGGTTCTGCAGACCGGTTTATCCGCAGGCCCGTATAAATTCCATTCGGTTTCCGGGGATGTCCATCTGCTGGTACCGTCAGCCTCCCATTGTGATGTGGAGCTGCATAGTGTCAGTGGGGATTTCAGCACGAACATCCCGCTGAACGGATCCTCCAAGAGTTCCGGGAAACAGACCGCCAGGCTGGGAGCAGGTGGAGCTCGGGTCGCTTTGACCAGTGTTTCCGGTGATCTCCAGGTGGAATGTGAAGGCGAAATTCCCCCGGTACCAGTCGTGAACAAATTGGATATCCTCTCCAAATTGGAGAATGGCGAGCTTTCAGTTGATGAAGCCTTGCTCCAACTGAACGGTTGATCCGTTATGAATATTACTGCTCCAAAACAAATTCGCCGGCCATCTGGAATGGCCGGCTTTACCATAGTTTGGTTGGGGCAGCTCATCTCTATCCTGGCTTCCTCCATGACCGGCTTTGGAATGACACTTTGGATGTACAAGCAGACCGGCAGCGCCACAGCCATGGCTGGCATGCAAGTCGCTTTTATTACACCGTTCCTGCTGCTTTCACCCATTGCAGGAGTGCTGGTGGATCGCCACAACCGCAAACTGATGATGATGGTCAGTGATCTGGTGGCAGTCCTATCCACCACCGGGATCCTGATCTTATATGCCACCGGGCATCTGCAGTTTTGGCATATGTATATCGCCAGTATCTTCAATGGGTTGGGGAATACCTTTCAGTGGCCGGCTTACTCTGCCGCCATCAGTACCATGCTTCCCAAGGAACAATATGGACGCGCCAACGGGTTGATGTCCCTCTTGGATTCTGGTCCGGGTGTGCTTGCACCACTCCTGGCAGGTATCCTCCTGGCGATCCCTATGACGGACCCTTTTGACAGTTTTGCCATGATCATGCTGATCGATGTGCTGACGTTTTTTATTGCCATTGGCGCATTGCTCCTGGTGTACGTCCCCCAGCCGGAGAAAACTGTGGAAGGACAAAAAGAATCCGGCTCCATCTGGCGTGAATCCCTGTACGGTTTCAAGTATATTTTTCAAAGACCGGGGTTGCTCGGTCTTCAAATGATCTTTTTCATGGGGAACTTATTCTCGGGGATGGGATTTACCTTGCTGGCACCTATGGTTCTTGCTCGCACGTCACAGAACAGCCTGATCTTCGGTTCCGTTCAGACCGCCGGGGCAGTGGGGGGCATTATCGGCGGGGTTATCATGAGTGCCTGGGGTGGTTTCAAACACAAAGTACATGGTGTTTTGCTGGGTTGGTTTATGTTCGGAGGCTTTTTTGCCATGCTGGGTCTTGGGCAGGGACTGGCCGTCTGGATCCCGTTCATGGTGCTGATGATGTTGGTGGGTCCTTTGATGAATTCCTCCAACCAGTCCATCTGGCAGTCCAAGGTGGCACCTGACATCCAGGGGCGGGTTTTTTCAACCCGCCGGTTGATCGCCTGGTTTACCCAGCCCATCGCGCCATTGATTGCCGGTGTCCTGGCGGATTATGTCATGGAACCAGCCATGCGATCCAATTCTGGTTTATCCCAGGTCTTTGGCAGTCTTTTTGGCACCGGTCCAGGCGCCGGGATGGGTCTTTTGCTTTTCTTTGCCGGGTTGTTGGCAGCCGTGGTGGGTTTGGGTGGATATTTCATCCGACCCGTTCGCAATGTAGAAAACGATCTGCCAGACCATGACCAGCTGGCACGTGTGGAAGCTGCAGCACAGGGTTGATATAAGCTTTTAAATTAAAAGAAGAGAAATCCTAGGTTGGGATGTCTCTTCTTTTGTCAATTTAAATTAAGCAGTCTATTTCTTTACGATTTGTTCCTTCAAGACCAATCCCAGGCGGGAGATGCCCTCGCGTATCGTCTCGGGATTTGAGAAGGAGAAATTAATGCGCATAGTATTCTTGCCGCCACCGTTGGCGTGGAATGCAAAACCGGGCACGAAAGCCACCTTACGCTCGATGGCTGTTTTTAATACCTCTGCTGCATCCAATTTTTCCGGCAGGATACCCCATAGGAACATACCACCTAATGGGTGTGTCCAGCTTACCTCAGTCGGAAAGAACTCGGTCATGGTTTCAAGCATGATATCGCGGCGCTCTTTGTAAGTGCTGCGGATGGTCTTGACGTGCTGATCGATGAATCCATCCTTGCCGATCTGATACGCGACGATCTGGTTAAAGGTAGCCGTATGCAGGTCAGCTGCTTGTTTTGCCATCACCAGCTTGCGGATCACTTCTTGGGGTGCGATTACCCATCCCAGGCGGATGCCGGGTGCCAGCAGTTTGGAGAAGGTGCTCATGTAGATCACATTGCCGCTGTATTTGTCCCCGTTCCTATTGTGGAAGTCACTGTCTAGGGCAATGATCGGGCGGATATGGTCACCCTCAAATCGGAGCTGCCCGTATGGGTCATCTTCAACGATGGGAACACCATAGCGGTCAGCCAATTCGATCAGTTTGTAACGGCGTTCCAAGCTGAGCGTGGAACCCGATGGGTTCTGGAAGTTGGGTAATACATAGATGAACTTAACCCCCACTCGCAGGGCATTTTCCAATTGATCGGTAAGCATGCCGTGCTCATCCATGGGTACGGAAATATATTCTGCACCGTAGGCGTTCCAGGCTTGCAGCGCACCCAGGTAGGTGGGTGACTCCACCAGGATGCGGTCACCACGGTTGATGAACAATCTGCCGATCAAATCCAGGGCTTGTTGGGAACCGGATGTGACCAGGATATTTTCAGTGGAAACCTCAATCGCGTATCGAGCTGTGTTGCGTGCGATCATCTCACGCAACGGCAGGTGTCCTTCGGTGGTGCTGTATTGTAGAGCCTTGGCTCCTTGCTCATCCAGGACGGCAGTGCATGCTTGCTTGAACTCGTTGACCGGGAAAACATCTGGGGCTGGCAATCCCCCGGCAAACGAAATAATGTCGGGTTGTTCAGTAAATTTTAGTAGCTCACGGATGACCGAGCTTCCCATGCGCTGCGTGCGAAAGGCGTATCGATATTCCCAGGGGGTCTGCATTCTTGCTCCTAATTGATGAGATATTACCTGTATGACAGGTCAGTGTTTTTGGACTAAAAAAGCCTGGCAGGTGCGATTCACCTGTCAGGCTTGGGGCTGACGAATTATGACAGAATAATGACCAGTAAGGCCAGGTGGTTCATCATCAAGGACATAGCCCATTAATAATACCGTTTAATATGGATTCCTGCAATGCTTTTCTCCTTACAAAATGGTTGCAACATCTTCTGGCTTGTTTGGTTTAATTAAATAAGGGGGATTAAATTACAAAAAATCTTTTGTCCTTATTAATTAGAATTTCGATCTTTCGACCCTCTTTAAATATTTTGTCTCTTTATCAAATAGCTTTTCAGTGCCTGATGCTATAATTTACTTGTGGTTCATTTTTAGTTCAAAGTGGAGGCATTATCATGGAAAATAGCTCTTCCTACCCCCAGGTAATCAGATGGTTGGAACACATTCGTGTCCTCTCGGTGGATATTGGTGCGCGCGGTTCAACTCGTCCTGGTGAACAGAAAGCAGCAGAATATGCCATGAACCAATTTGAAATATATGGCTTTAAACCGATACTTGAAAAATTCAAGAGTGCCCGTTCCATCTTCCTGCCCCACCTGTTGGGAAGTGTCTTGCTGCTGCTTGCTTTTTTCATCTTCCCCCTGGCTGGTCGTTTGACTGCCGGCATCGCTGCCATCTTGACCATACTTGTTTTGATCTCGGAGGTCCAGGAACTGGGTTTGCAGAACAACCTCTTTCGCCTGGTTATGCCCAAGGGTGAGAGCCAGAACGCTTATGCTGTCATCCCGCCTTCCGGCGAACACACCCATGATTTGGTTCTCGTCGGTCACCTGGACTCCCAGCGCACTCCTCTCATCTTTCGCACCCCCACCTGGGTCAAGATCTATGACACTTTCACCATGGTCGCTTTTGTGACCTTCATCTTCCAGGCGGTCATCTATTCCCTGTCGGTGGCATTTTCCTGGAGTTGGGCCTGGTTGGTGACTATCCCATCTGCCATCAGTGCGTTGCTGCTGGCTGGCATGTGCATTCAGGCTGACTTGACCCCCTTTACCGCTGGAGCCAATGATAATGCCTCCGCCGTCGGCATGCTCCTCACCCTGGCGGAGCAATTTTCCCGGCAGCCGCTCGAGCATACCCGTGTGTTGGCGGTCTGCACAGGATGTGAAGAAGTCCAGCATTATGGCATGATCGATTTTTATAAGCGTCACAAGGCAGAATTAAAAGAACCTCAAGCCGTGGTGTTCGAAATGCTCGGTTGTGCAGGTCCCTCCTGGTTGACTCAGGAAGGCATCATTGTGCCCTTCAAACCCGCTCCCAGGTTGCTGGAAGCAGTTGAAAAGCTGGCCGCTGAAAACCCGCACTGGGGGGCGTACCCGGTCAAGGTGAGCGGTGGCAACACCGAAATGGCGGACGCCCTGCGGGTTGGAGTGCCAGCCATCACCCTGATGGGTATGAAACCGGATGGGGAAGCTCCTTACTGGCACCAGGTGCAGGACACCTTTGATAAAATGGATGCGCAGGTGATGGAAAAGACATGGGATTTCACTCAGGCGTTTCTCAAGGAATTGGACGTATAATTAACGATTGCAAAATAAATATAGCTGCTCGATCTGGTCACGAGAATTTGAGAAAAATATTTAGAGCAGGTGGCAAATAAAACTGGTAGAATTGTCCGGTTGCACGCATCATTACTTACTTAATAAAGTAGAAGACGACCTTTATTCATCGAAAAGGAGAATTACGCATGCTAAATGAGATCCAAAAACAGATCGAACGGATTAAAGCCAAAGGTGCCACCTACGTGGATTCCCGCTGGTATCCTTTTGAAAATACTAATTTTCTGATGATGTTAAACGGCAATCTCAAGACGACTGCCATGGCTGGTGAAAGCGGGATCGGCATCCGGGTCCTTTACAAAGGAGCCTGGGGTTTTTCAGCCTCTTCCGATGTCAGCACGCTGCCAGCCTTGTTCGACAAGGCCTTTGACAACGCCAGGATCGCTGCCGAGCGTGTGACCTTCCCGGTGCGCCTGGCTGAGAAGGACATCATTGAAGCCAAGTTCGAGAGCCCTTGCCAGATCAATCCTTTCGATGTACCCCTGGCTGAAAAGGTAGCCTTCCTCAAAGAGATGGACGATAAGCTGAACCAGCCGGGAGTTTTTCAACGCCTTAGCAGCCTGGCTTTTGTCCGCAAGCAGATCGTCTTTGTGGATTCCGAAGGCAGCCATATTGAAAAGCTGATCACCGAGGTTTTCGCCGGTATGGAAGTGGACGGGCAGGATAGCCAGGGCGGACAGCAGGAACGCAAGTTCAAACTGGGCCGGGTCGGAGACAGCCGCGGCTGGGAATCGATCGACAGGCAACTCTTCCAAGAGAATGCCGACCGCATTGTCAAGGAACTCAACCAGGTCCTGGTGGCGGACGACTGCCCCAAGGAAGACCGCTCAGTCATCCTGCTGCCTGGCATCATGTATCTGCAGACGCATGAGACCATCGGTCATGCCCTCGAGCTGGATCGCATCCTGGGCTACGAGTTGGCATTTGCGGGTGGCTCTTTCGTCACCCTGAACGACTTTGGCAAGTTGCAGTATGGTTCTCCAAAATTGACCGCCCGCGCGGATGCCACCATAGTCAACAGCCCCGGCAGCTTTGGCTTTGATGATGATGGTGTCCCCGCCCAGAATAAGATATTGATCGACAAGGGTCTCCTGGTGGGTGCCATCACCGGCCGGCAAATGGTCGAGGAAGCCAATGCCAAAGCCAGGAAGAGCATCTTCTCCGGCAGCGGGGGCGCCAACCGGGCCACCTCCTTCTACCGGGTTCCCATTGAACGCATGACCAACATCAATATTGACCCCGGTCAGGACGGCACCCTTGATGATATCGTCAAGAACACGGAAAAAGGCATCATCCTGGATGGTGACCGCAGCTGGTCGATCGGCTCGAATCGCGAGCAGTTCCACTTCGGGGAAGAGATCGGTTGGCTCGTGGACGATGGCAAGGTCACCCGTGTGGTCAAGAACTCCACCCACAAGGGCGACACGGTCAAATTCTGGAACTCGCTATCCGCCGTCGGTGACCAAACCACCTGGAAGGTCGGTTTTGTGGACAACTGCGGTAAGGGTCAGCCCAACCAGGTCATGCAGTTGGGACATGGCATCCCGGTCTGCCGGTTCGATAATGTTCGCATAGGAGAATAGCCGTGAAAGATCGAATCTTAAAAACACTGCAAGACCTGCGGGCTTATGCGCTCAACAAAGGCTACGAGGTCACCCTCGCTTACCATGAAGAAGACAGTTACTTGATGCGCTTCGCAAATTCAGCCATCTCCTTGAACACCAACGAGCATCTCATCCGCCTGGAGGTGACTGCCTACGATGACCGCAAGCGTGCCAGCTACGAGATGATCACCGATCTGGGCAAAGTGGATGAGATGAAGAAAGCCATCGATTCCGCTGCCGAGTTGGTGGTGCACGCCCAACCCCTCAATTACCAACCCACCATCCCCACTTTCAGCGAAACCTTTATCGACGAGAGCGGTTACGATGCCACCCTGGCGCAGATCAGCAACAAGGAGCGCCTGGATTATTTCAACCAGGCCAGCGCCGGGTTGGAGACAGACGACATCAAGCTCTCCGGCATATTCGCCAACGGTTCCACCACCCTGGCGCAGATCAACACCCGCTCGGAGCACACCCAGTACTTCAAGACATCCGATGCCCAGGTATCCGTGGTCATTTCCCACGCCACCCTCAAGTGGGAGGTCCAGGCAGAGCAGTCCGCCTGGCGCAAGGCAGACCTGAAAGCCGCCTCTCTGCACAGCGACCTGGCTTTCCTGGTCGAACGCTACAAGAATGACGCCCCCCAGCAGTTGGCTTTGGGCAGCTACGATATCGTCTTTGGTTCGGCTGCCACCGCCGATATGGTCAACTTCATGAATTACATCGGCTTCAACGGTGGCTTGATGAAGCGGGGTTACTCCTTCCTGAGCGAAGAGAAGGTCGGGCAGCGCGTCTTCTCCGACAAGTTCTCCCTCAGCGATGACGCCCGCAGCCTGGACACCTTCCCCTTCAAGCGGGACTTCATGGGCAAGGTGCGTGGCGATCATCCCCTCTTCGCCAGGGGAGTCTTCCAGGGCTATGTCTGGTCCCAGGACGACGCCGATGAGTTTGCCACCCAGTCCACCAGCCACACCGTGCCACATAAGAGCCTGGTGGTGGCGGGCGGGGACAAGGACGTCCGCACCCTGCGTGACCTGGTGAGCATGCCGCATGATAAGGATATCCTCTACATCCCCTTCCTGCACTACATGAACATCGTCAACCCCACCAAGGGATTGATCACCGCCAGTTCGCGCTTTGGCGCTCTGCTCATCAAGAAGGACGGCTCGGTGGTGGTGCCCTACAACGTGCGCATCACCCAGAGCCTGCTGGATGTCTTCGGCGAGAAGGTGGCATGGCTCTCGCAAGCCACCGAGGCGTACAACACCTCCGCCAGCTACGGCGCCCGCAACCCGTCTTCCATCGTGGTGCCCGCCTTCCTGTGCGTCCGTGACCTGGAGATCTCCCACTCCAACTCGTCCTACTAGTTCAGAATTATTATCTCGTCGGGCTGTCCATGAATAAGTGTATTGTCATCCTGAGGAGCAAAGCGACGAAGGATCTCATAGTTAATGAGGAGACCCTCACCTGCACTTGCACATGCATGCGAGTGCAGGTGCAAGTGTCACTCCGTTCACACCGTCCCGGTGTCCTTCGGGAGGGTGACACTACAACCTGGACAGCCCCACGAATTTATTACTACCTATAACTCAATGACAAACCGGTATGTTGCATTTCTCCGTGCAGTCAACGTAGGCGGGCATGTGGTCAAAATGGAGCGCCTGCGCGGGCTGTTCGAGTCCTTCGGGCTGGAGCAGGTGGAGACCTTTATCGCCAGCGGCAATGTCCTTTTCACCGCTCCCGGGCAGACCGAGCCTGACCTGCTGCCACTCATCGAGCACGGGCTGGAGGCTGACCTGGGTTACCGGGTGGCTGCCTTCCTGCGCACTCCCGCCGAGCTGAGCACCATCGCTGCCTTCCAACCGTTCGATCCGCCGGTTATGGAGGCCGCCGCAGCCTACAACATCGGCTTCCTGGCACATGCACCGGACGAAGGCGCCCGGCACAGGTTGCTGGGACTGCAGACCGACCTCGACCGGCTGCTCCTGCACGGGAGGGAGCTGTACTGGTTGTGCCAGGTGCGTCAGAGCCAATCCACCCTGTCCAACGCTGCCTTCGAAAAAGCGCTCGGCGTGGCCTCCACCCTGCGCGGCATCAACACCGTCCGCAAGATCGCCGACCTGCTCTCACCGCCGGTGAATTAACCCTTCTTCTTGAGCGCCAGCAGGGACAGGAACTCGAACACCAGGTTGGCAGCCAGGATGGAGGTGATCTCGCCCGCGTCGTAGGGCGGGCAGACCTCCACCAGGTCCAACCCGACCAGGTTCAAACCCTGCAGGCCGCGCACCAGCTCCAATGTCTGATAACTGCTCAATCCGCCCACCTCGGGTGTACCGGTCCCGGGCGCAAAAGCCGGGTCTACGCAATCGATATCCAAGCTAACATACAGCGGGCGGGCGCCGATGCTTTGATGGATCGTCTGCAGCACCGCCGGGACGCCCTGCTCAAAGACCTGACCGATGGTCATCAACCTGGCTCCCAGTTGGCGGGCATCTTCCAGGTCATGCGCCCCGGAGGTCGGTCCGCGGATGCCCACCTGCAAGTACGCCCCGGGTTCGATCAACTTTTCCTCGATGGCACGCCGGAAGGGGGTGCCGTGGCTGTAGGCCTGACCGCTGAACTCCTCCTGCCAGGTGTCCGGGTGCGAATCCAGCTGCAGCACCGCCAGGGGTCCATATTTTGCGGCATGAGCCCGCAGCAGGGGTAGGCTGACCGAGTGGTCGCCTCCCAGCCCGATCAGGGTCACATCCTGCGCCAGGATCTCCCCGGCTTGCCTGGCGATGCCCTCGTTGCTGGCGCGGATATCGACAGGGATGACCTCCAGGTCGCCGTAGTCCACCACGGCAAGCTGGTCGAGCGGCGCCACCCCCAGCACGGCATTGTAACCCCACAGCAGCAGGGAAGCCTGGCGGATGGCGCGCGGACCAAAGCGCGCCCCGCTGCGGAAGCTGGCTCCGCTGTCAAAAGGGAGGCCGGCAATGGCGACCTGCACCCCCTGCAGGTCGCGTGTGACGGGCAGGCGCATAAAGCTGGGGATGCCGTGGAACGGCTCCAGGTGTGCTCCAAAAGCGGGGTTGGGATTTTTCATGTTGGTCTCCATTATGGTTATGTCACCCTGAGCAAAGCGAAGGGTCTCCTCGTTGACAATGGGGAAAAAGCGAGATGCTTCACTGCGTTCAGCATGACAAATTAAGATTTTTTTAAACAACTCCCTAGTTCTTTTTTTCAATAAATTGAACCCCGGGCATGCCCTTGAAGTGAGCATCCTGGGTCCACAGCGTGGCATTATATTCCCGCATCGTGGCAAGGATAATGCCATCTGCCATGGGTAATTTCAGATCAACGGAGAGTACGGCAGCATTCATGGCAATGGGCATGGTCAGATCAATGATCTCACCTTTTACCATGTCCGCCACGCGAATTTCTGCCATGGCTCTTCCCTGTGTCTGCAAGACCTTTTTGAACACTTCGTATACAGATATGACAGGTACGATCAGGTGATCGGTGTCTTCGATAGCAGCTGCAAAAAAATCGGCATTTTCTTCTTCTGCAAAATATTCCAGCCAACCACAAGAGTCCACGATATTCATACCCGGTCTTCCTCATCGCGTTCCAGGTGAGTGTCCATCCCTTTGAGGGAACCACGGGCGTCCTGGATGGGGTGGGATGGGATCAAAACGATCCGGTTGTCATAAGCCAGAACCGTCATTTTTTGACCAGCCTTGACCCCCAGCATCTTGCGAATTTTAAGAGGAATGACCACCTGGAATTTTGGGGAAACGGTTACTGAATTCATACAATTCTCCTATCGATCAAATAATCGTATTACGATTATAGCACGATCGGGATGGGTTGGACAATTTATTTTCGGGTGTGCCATGGGGTGAGGGAAAACAATCTCCCTCTCCTTTAGGAGAGGGCAGGGGTGAGGTCTAATTGCAATCCCCTCAATTGGGCATGTCAGACCCTAAGGGTTTTCAAAACCCTTAGGGTCTCGCATGGTCGTCCACATTTTTACCCAGCCACCGCTGCCGGATACAAATACTGCTGGAATCCCACAAAAACCTTCCTGATCTCCTCCGGTCTACCGATATCCGCCACCGCATCCGCTACGGCATTGTTGTATCTTAATCTTATCAGCGCTCCCAGCTTGTCCTGGGCCAGTTCCTCTACCCCTACCTGCACATATTGCGACAGTACAAAATTGATAAAAGTCTGCTGCTTTGAAGTGAAGCGTGTGCTTATCTCTGTCTTGGCAGTCGCTGCCCTCTTCAGTCGCGTCACTGTCGGCAGCGCATAAGCCACATAAGCCAGCACATCGAACAGGTCGCTGTTCTCGGCATCAATGATCCTCTGCATCTCCTCCAACTGCTCTGCTCCAAAACCTTTTTCTGCCAGTCTCCGTAATAGATCCAATCTAGTATCCGGACTGCACCATAATTTTCGCAATTCCTCTTCGCTCTTGAAGAACTCGGGCAACCTGCCAAACAGCATTTCCATGAACTGCTGGGCGGTCATGGGTGTTCCATCCGGATGCCAGAAGGTGGTTACAACCATGTTCTGGATCGCACGTGCTTTTCCGTCCGCCAGCTTCACCCTGATCTTTTGGTGTGGCTGATAATCATCCCCTTTTTCCCAGGTTCCATTTTTCTCCGGGTCAACTCCGGGTTCCCGCGGTTTTCCCGGCTCCGGTGGCTCCTGGGGTTCTCCATCCCACTCCGGGTCGTTGAAGTGGTGGTGTGCCTGCACAAAGTCGTAGATCGT
>Ga0334722_10003301_pt1 | contig 17490 bp, 16 predicted proteins | sample C3_bottom_MG_FD_207210 | JGI IMG/M metagenome (GOLD analysis project Ga0334722, IMG submission 207210) | Sediment microbial communities from Yellowstone Lake, YNP, Wyoming, USA - C3_bottom | ecosystem: Environmental > Aquatic > Freshwater > Lake > Sediment | place: USA: Wyoming | collected...
AGCCAAAACTTACGGAAATCTTTTTCGGAGTAACGCCATCCGCCTGATACGCCACGGCACCGCTGGTTGTAAAGAACTGCACCGTCCCCAGCAGGCCATCCACCACAGCCACCTGGTTGGAGGCCTTCTCATAGCTGATGCCGATCGGCAACAGGAACTGACCCGGCTGGGCAGGATTGGGAGGCGCGAGCCCTTGTGAGCCGAATGCACTGACATATGTACCGGAGGCAGTAAATATCTTTACATTATACGCGCCTGCATCAGCCACATAGATATAACCGGCAGCATCGACAGTGATTGCGGATGCCTTGACGAACTGGCCGACACCTGATCCAAGCTGGGCTACTTCGTTGCCACTGCGGTCAAAACGCGAAACCACATCGTCCTGCACAACGAGGATCGTACCGTCGCTGGCCAGCGCCACGGCATTGACCCGCTTCTGCGCCACGATGACCTGCTTGGCCACGCCGTACTGATCCAGCCGAACCACTCCGCCAGACCGCGGGTCAGCAACAAAAATGCCGCCATCCGTGTCAAGCGCCAGTTTAAGCGGCGTACGCAACCCGTCAGTTATCGGATCGAGTGTAACGGTCGGCTGCTGAAACGCAGCATACGCGTCAGTGCCACGTGAAAACACCAGGGCACATACCACCCCGACGAGCAAAATAATTGCTTTTCTTAGGCCGCCTACCATACCTATGCCTCCGTTATCATTGGAGATTTGTATATTTTTCGCATCTCTGCACACCAGTGGTCCGTAGATTTATTGTTTATTACACAAGCAACAGGGATGCCAATTTAGCGCCTGACGATTATTTCGTCTTAATCACTTAAGATAACCAAACTTTTTCATCCGGTACCGAAAAGCATCAATGCCGAGATTAAGTTTTTTGGCGGCTTTTGACTGATTCCACTCGCTCATCTCCAGGGCCTGGCGAATAAGCTCCTTCTCCACCTCTTCAATATCCACCCCTTCTGCCGGCAGCCTGAAAGCCGACATGGGCGCTCCCCCCTGGGGTGAGGCCTTGGCCACGATCTCCAAAGGCAGATGTTCCAGCAGCAGGGTCTCGTCATTGCCCAGGATAATGGCGCGCTCGATGACATTCTTCAATTCGCGCACATTGCCGGGCCAGCCATAGTCCAGCAACATCCGCTCCGCCATGCCGGCTATGCCTTGCACCTTTTTATTAAAATCCTTGTTGTACAGATCGATGAAATGGGTGGCCAGCGGGATGATGTCCTCGCGCCGCTCGCGCAGCGCCGGCAGGAAGATGGGAATCACCTGCAGGCGATAATAGAGGTCATTGCGAAAAGTCTTTTCTTCGATGGATTTCTGCAGGTCCTTGTTGGTTGCCGAGATAATGCGCACATCGACGGTGAACACCCTGCCGCCGCCGATGCGCCGGAACGACCGGTCTTCCAGAAAACGGAGCAACTTGGCCTGCATGCCCATTTCCATGTCGCCGATCTCGTCCAGAAACACCGTGCCGCCGTCGGCCAGCTCGAACAGACCCTTCTTCGTGTTCTTGGCATCGGTAAAGGCGCCCTTCTCATGGCCGAACAGCTCGCTTTCCAGCAGGGTAGCAGGCACCGCGGCACAATTGATGGCGATGAACGGCTTGTCGGCCCGATTGGAGCTGTAATGGATCCATTTGGCCACCAACTCCTTGCCGGTGCCCGACTCTCCCTGCACCAGTACGGTAGACGCCTCGCTCCGGGCAACCTTGTCCAGCACTTCCATCAGATACTTCATGTGGCGGCTGTCGCCGATGATGTTGGGGGGGACCGATTTTTTGGTTTCAGAGCGCAACCGGGCGACCTCTCGCTTCAGGTCCGAGGTTTCCAGCGCCTTTTTGACGATGATGGACAGTTCGTCCAGATTGAACGGCTTGCTGACGTAGTCGTATGCCCCCAGACGCATGGCATTGACCGCGGTATCGAGCCCGCCATGGGCCGTAACCATGATGACGATGACTTCGTCGTCGTAATCCTTGATCTTTTCCAGCACCTCGATGCCGCTGATGCCGGGCAGATTGATATCGAGCATCACCAGGTCCGGCTGCTCCTCGCGCACCAGCCGCAGGGCGTCTTCGCCGGTGCCTGCCGTCGCCACCTCGTAGCCCTGTTTTTTCAGGTTCTGTTCAAGAGACCAACGAATCAGGTGCTCATCATCAACAACCAGGATTTTATTGCGTTTCATGATTACTCCTCAGATCGTCGATAGTTTCGATCCTGCATGACGGCAGCTCAATGGTGAATACGGTGCCGCGGCTGTCGTCGCTGGCAACCCTGACCTCGCCGTTGTGCAAGTGAATGAGCTTGCAGCAAATCGGCAGCCCCAAGCCGGTTCCCTGGGCTTTGGTCGTAAAGAACGGCGTAAAGATCTTTTCCAGTATCTGGGGGGGGATACCGGGGCCGGTGTCGGCCACATCGATCCTGACATACTCCCGGTCGCCACGGCTCACCAGACCGGTGGTGACGGTCAAAACCCCTCCGGCGGTCATGGCCTGGAAGGCGTTCAGGAAGATATTGAGAAACACCTGCTGCATCTGCTTGGCATCGGCATATACCGTGGGCAGCGAGACATCCAGGTTCAACTGCTTTTCGATATTCCTGACGCTGCGATGCTGGGAGGCGAACCTGAGGGTCTTCACCAGAACATCATTGATATCAATGCAAGCGAACTCGGGTTGGGATGGCTTGCCGAAAAACAGCAGATCATTGACCGTCTTGTCAAGCCGCTGCACCTGCTGCAGCACTTCGTTGATGATCTCGCAGCGCGGGTCCCCGTCGGCCAGATCGTCACGGATAATGGTCAGGGCCGCCGAAATGCCGGCCAGCGGATTCTTGATCTCGTGGGCGATGCCCGCTGCCATTTCACCAATGGAGGCGAGACGGTCGGCCCGCTCCAACTGCTGGAAGTGGTACTGTTCCAACTCCTTCTTGGCCACATCCAAACGGTCGACCATGGAGTTGAAGCTTCTGATAAGCCGCCCGATCTCATCCTTGCCGCCATAATCGATGCGCACATCCAGGTCGCCCTTTTCCACCCGCGACATGTTCTCCATGATGCTGTCCAGGGGGCGCTTGACGAATTTATACAGGATCAGCGAGATGGCCAGGGCGAGAAACACGGTGATGGCGATGGAGGAGGCAATAAAAATACGGGACGACTCCACCATCTGGGCCTTGGTGCGACTGAGCGAATAATTGATGTTGAGAACACCGATCACCCGGGATTTGCTGCCATGGCAGGTATGACAGGCCACCTCGTTGTAGATCGGCTTGACCATGGCCAGGACCTCGCCATGGGGCGGCAGCTCGAAGATGCCGTAGTTCCTGGTGCTCTGGTAGAGCTTGTAGTCGTTCATGCTGACCGCCCGGCCGACCTCGGCCGGATTCGATGAACGCAGGATGATGCCATGGGGATGAAAGATGCGCACGCCCAGCAGTTGATTGTGCTGGCCGACCAGCGCCAGGATCGCCCCCACATCCTGGACATTGCCCAGGTGCATGGTGTTGTAGATGCTGCTTTCGACCGTGTGCAGCAAAAGCGCGGTACTCTCGTGGGCCGATTCGATCAGCTGCGCCTGCTGCTGGCGCACGTTGAACGTCGTATAGATGAATATCCCGCAGACCAGCAGGGTAATGGTGGTGACGATCATGCGGGTTGTCAGGCTTTTGAACACTCTTTATCCTTTATGGCGGCAATGAGCCGCCCACCCTGCCCATGCCGCCTGTCGGCGTACCCGGCATCCTGGTCCCGGCAGGGGCTGCGCCGGGGGGGGTATACATAAACACCCAATCGCTGTATTTGGTCTTGTCCGACAACTCCTTGAGATCGTCCGGAAAACCGGACACCTTGAACGGCTTGGCCTCGCTCGCGCTGGCCACCCCCTGGATGCCCTTGTTGGGGTCCGTGATGATGCGCCACTCCTTGCCGCTCACCGGATCGGTATACAGTTTGCGCAGATACCGTACGGTAGCCACGGAGCGCGGGTCCTGCAGCAGGTCCTTCAGGTCCCGGAGCGGCGTCGCGATGTGCTGTCCCGGTCGGGGAGCATACCAGCGCGTGATGGCATCCTTGTACTGCCGGCCGCGAAACAGCAGCTCCTCCTCGCGGTCGCGTTGTATAATGGTTTTCCAGGATTGGCCGACAACGCCGAGCATGACCCCCATAACCATGACGATCATCAGCGCCGTCAGATAGGTGAAGCCTTTCGTATTAAGGCTTTTTCTCATTGGCTCCGAAAAAGGTAAGGATGGCGTCATCAAGGCTGACGACATCCTTGGGTGCGGCTTCGGCCTTGGCCGGCGCCGGCTTGGCAGGTTCAGCCGCCTTCGGGACCGGCATCTCGAACAAGAGGGAAATGTCGCCGGTGGCTGGCTTTGACGTGCCGGCACCGGCAGCCGAGAACAGGTCGGCAACCGGATCGCGCTCCGGCTCGGGTGACGGGATGTCGTAATTTTCCAACAGCGGCGCCTCGATGGAGAAGGCCTTCTCATCGAACTCCCCCGACTTGAGACGGCGCATCATCTCCTTGTGCTGCTCTTTCATCAACTCTTCGACAACCACTTCCAGATTGCCCATCTTGAGGATGTCGGCATAACTGGTCTTCTTGGAACAGAGGATCACCCCGCCACGGTAGAGCAGGGTGATGATATGAGGATTGGCGACGCCGCTGTCCTCGGTCTGGACATGGAAGACCTCGCCTTTGTACATCACGTTGTGATTGAATCCGAGAACCATTGCCGTCCTGTTGAAAAATTTAGGATGTAATTTTAATAATTACCACACAAGCCCAAATAATTGCAATTGGTTGATGGCCGTTACGTCAAGCCTCAATCCCCAGCAGCCGCTTGACCTTGGCCACCGCCTCCATGGCATCGCGGGCGTACAGGTCGGCGCCGATCCGGTCCGCATACTCCTGGGTCACCACCGCTCCGCCGACCATGGTGAAGGTTTTTACCCCCGCAGCGCGCAGCTTCTTGATCACGTTGTCCATCTCTGACATGGTGGTGGTCATCAGCGCCGACAGGCCGACCGCATCCACCTGATGCTCCCGGGCCTTGGCGATTATGGTGGCCGCAGAGACGTTCTTGCCGATGTCGAACACCTGGAAGCCATGGTTTTCCAGCAGGGTGCAGACGATATTCTTGCCGATGTCGTGGATATCACCCTCCACGGTGGCCATCAGAATCCGCCCCAGACTTTTGAACTCCTGGCCATGCATCTCCTGCTTGAGGCGGGCAAAGCCGGTCTGCATGGTATCGGCGGACTGCATGACCTGGGGCAGGAAGAAGATGTTCTTGTCGAAGCGCCGGCCGACCTCCTCCAGACCGGGCAGGAAACCCTCGTTGCTGATCTGCATCGGTGCCAGCCCCTCGGCCAGTGCCTGCTCCACCAGCGGGACGATGCCGTCGCGGTCGCCGTCTATGACTGCGCGCGACAGCCGCTCGCGAATGGTGAGCGGACGCTCTTCGTCTTTCACCGTTACGGTCCCGGCCTGTTCGCTGCGGTAGGCTTCGATATAGGCCGCTGCCTGGGGGTCGCGGTTCAGGAGGACCATGGCCGAACGCCAGGTGTCCATCATGGCCTTGTCCTTGGGGTTGATGATGGCCGCATCCAGCCCGGCCTCCATGGCCATGGCAAAGAAGGCCGAGGAGATCAGCGGCCGCTGCGGCAGACCGAAGGAGATGTTGCTCACCCCCAGGACGGTGGAGAGGCCGAGCTTCTGCTTGACCAGCCGGATGGCGCGCAGGGTCTCCATGGCCCGTTTCTGCTCGGCACTGACCGTCAGGGTCAGGCAGTCGATGATGACATCGTGGTCCGGCAACCCAATCTTACGAGCCGCCTTCAGGATGCGCCGAGCAATGGCCAGGCGCCCCTCGGCAGTCTCCGGGATCCCTTTGGCATCCAGGGCCAGACCGATCACCGCGGCACCGTACTTCTTGGCCAGCGGCAGAATCTTCTTCAGGCTCTTGGCCTCGCCGGACACGGAATTGATCAGCACCTTGCCGTCGGCCGCCTTGAGGCCCGCCTCCAGGGCTGAAGGACTGGAGGAGTCGAGCACCAGCGGTGCAGCAGCGGCGCCGGCGACGCAGAACACCGCCCGCTCCATGGCTGCCGGCTCGTCGATGCCGGGTGCTCCCACATTGACGTCCAGCAGCGTGGCGCCGGCCAGGACCTGTTCCATGGCCTCGCACCGGATGTAGGCGACTTTTCCCTCCAAAAGTTCCTGAGAATAGAGCTTTTTACCGGTGGGGTTGATGCGCTCGCCGATGATGGCGGTCGCGTTGCCCGCCCCCACGGAGCTCCAGCCGGAACGGCTGGAAAGATGGGTGACTCCGCCGCAGGATGCGGGAGGCAGCCAGGCCTGCTGGCGCCCCGCCAAGGCCGCCTTCATGGCACGGATATGGGCCGGCGTCGTGCCGCAGCAGCCGCCGATGACCCTGACCCCCAGGGCCAGCATGCGGTCGTGGTAGGCGGTCATCTCCTCCGGAGTGCCGGGGAAGACGGTCTTGCCGTCGATCAACTGGGGCAGGCCGGCATTGGCCTGGGAGATCAGCGGCAAACCGGAGACCTGGCGCATGCGGCAGAGGATGTCGTAGATGCCGTCCACGCCGAGCCCGCAGTTGGAGCCGATCAGATCGGCGCCGGCCGCGGCCAGGGTAACGGCGGCCGCTTCCGGTGGCGTACCGAGCACCGAACGGCCGTTGTCGTCGAAGGTCAGCATGGCGATGACCGGGATATCACAGGACACTTCCCGGATAGCGATCAACGCGGCGCGGCACTCCTTGATGTCCAGGAAGGTCTCCAGGCTGATCAGGTCGGCACCGGCGGCAACAAGTGCCGCGGCCTGCTCGCGAAAGGCCGCTTTCATGACATCGAAGGAGATTTCACCCAAAGGCTCGACAAAATGACCGGTGGGGCCGATGGAGGCACCGACATACGCCCGTCCGCCCGCCTCACGCCGGGCAATCTCCACGGCCCGTGCGTTCACTTCGGCCAGGCGACCCTCCAGGCCGTAATGGGCCAGCTTGAAGCGGCTGCCGCCGAAGGTGTTGGTAATGATGATGTCGGCGCCGGCCTCGACGTAGTCGCGGTGCACCGAAGCCACCACATCCGGCATGGTCAGATTGAGTTCCTCGGGAGACTGGCCGGGCTTCAGGCCGCGCGCCTGCAGCATGGTTCCCATGGCGCCGTCGAGTATGAGCACCTGATCGAGGAGCGCCTCGCGAAATGATTTCATTGCTTGCCCTTTCCGGGTTTATGGGATGTATCGGCAGCGCCTCTGTCCGCCGGCGGCGGTGGCACCTTTTCCAGGCCATAGTCCGGCGCGAGCGGATCGCTCAGGTCCAGATGGCGCAGCTGCGTTCCGGGCTGGCCGTCAATGGTCAGCCGGACCTTGGTGATCTGGGGGAAGTTCACGCAGACCGTATCCACAATGGCATAGACCGCCAGCATCTCGGCTGAACTGCCGGGGGCCAGGTCGTCGACAAAGGCCTTGTTCAGGTCAACGATCACCGTATCGCCCGCCAGGCTGACCCCCTGCACGACCGCACTTTCCGGCACCGACTCGTCCAGATCGGCCACCGGACCGTTGAACAGTTCTTCCAGCACACCCTTGACGCAGGCGGTTGTATCGGTACAGGCCTCCATGTCGCGAGCCTCGCGGGCCAGCCGGGTACCCTCGGCCACAAAAAACAGCACGACGGTCCTTTTGCCGCTGGCCTGCTGCACCTGCGGCTTGGACGGCACTTCCCGGCTGGTGCGGTACTTCTGCCAGATCAGCAGCCCGAAGACCAATACGACGATCAAAAACGGCAGCAGCAGATTGACCGAAACCGGCCGTTTGTTCTTATCCGGCATCTTGTCAGTACTCCTCTCCGTCGGCATCCAGGTTCACCTGATAGACATCCCCGAGCCGGCCGCCGAGAAAGCGGTTGCCGACCCGGATGAAACCGGCCGGTATGTCGCTGACGTAATAGTGATGGTTGCCGACCTCCGAGTGTGGCCGCACCAGCTGTTTGTCCGCCAGAATGCCCGCCACCGTGCGGGCGGTCTCTTCCGCAGAATCGACCAGGGTGACCTGCGGCCCCATGATCTCGGCGATGACCGGTTTGAGCAGCGGATAGTGGGTACAGCCCAGCACCAGCGTATCCACGTCGGCCTCCCGCAACTCCTGTAGATAACTGCGGGCGGTCAGGCGAGCCACCTCGTTGTCGGTCCACCCCTCCTCGGCCAGCGGCACGAACAGGGGACAGGCACGGGTCAACACACAGGCCTCGGGCTTGAGGCGTTTGATGGCGCGGGTATAGGCGCTGCTGCGGATGGTGCCCGCCGTGCCGATGACTCCGATCCTGCCGCTCCTGGTCACCTCCGCCGCCCGACGGGCGCCCGGTTCGATGACTCCCACCACCGGAATGGGGAAGCTGCGCTTCAGGCTCGGCAAGGCCACCGCTGACGCCGTGTTGCAGGCCACCACCAGCAGCTTGATGTCGCGCCGAACCAGAAACGAGGTAATCTCATGGGCATAACGCGACACGGTTTCCGGGGATTTGGTGCCGTAGGGCACCCGGGCGGTATCGCCGAAATAGATGGTGTCCTCCTGGGGCAGCGCGCGGATGATCTCGCGCAAGACCGTGAGCCCCCCTACCCCTGAGTCGAATATGCCGATTGCCTGCCAGGTCATGCGACGCCTGCTCCATCCAATTTTGAGTGCCCGACGAACGAATTGTATATAGTACACGCATAACAAGGTCGGAAGCAAGCCATTTGACGTAGTGATGGGCGGTGAAAATATCCTCAATTGTCCTTGACAAATATCCGGCCACTGATTACCTTGAAAGTGAAATTTAGCACTCTTCCATGCTGAGTGCTATTTTTTTGAGGCAGCCATGGACTTGGAACTTTCATTCAGAAGCAGGCAGATTCTCGAAGCCATCGTCGAGGATTACATTGCCACGGCAGAGCCGGTCGGCAGCAGCGCCGTGGCCCGTCGCCACGCCCTGACGCTCTCTTCCGCCACGGTCCGCAACGTCATGGCCAATCTCGAAGAGCAGGGGCTCCTCTCCTCCCCCCACACCTCGGCCGGCCGCGTGCCGACCGAGAAGGCCTATCGCCTGTACGTCGACTCCATGGTCGCCCTGCGCCAGGTCAGCCGGGAGGAAAAACGCCAGATCGTCCGCCGGTGCCGCCAGGCCGGAGCCGGACTGTCCGACATCCTCAAGGAGGCCAGCCGGACCATCGCGTCCCTGTCCAACTACATGGGTATCGTGGTCGCCCCCAGCTTCACCTCGGATGTTTTCCGGCACATCGAATTCCTGCGGCTTGCCCCGCGCAGGATTCTGGCCATCCTGGTGTCCAGCAACGGTGCCGTCCAGAACCGGCTGGTCGAGTCGGAGACGGATATCGACCAGGAAGACCTGGTCAGGATGGGCAACTATCTCAACGAGCTGATGCGCGGCCTGACCATATCCGAGGCCCGCACCCGCATCCTGGCCGAGATGCAGAACGAAAAGGTCCAGTACGACGGGCTCCTGTCCCAGGCACTGCGCATGAGCGAACAGGCGGTCACCGTCGATGATGGCGACATCTTCGTCGAGGGGCAATCGCGGATTCTCGATCAGCCCGAATTCAGCGACGTCTCCCGCATGAAGGAGATCTTCCGGGCCTTCGAACAGAAGGGACAACTCCTGCAGCTGCTGGGGAACTGCATGTCGGCCGACGGCGTCCAGATCTATATCGGCTCCGAGACGCCGCTCAGCCGGACCGCCGGCGTCAGCCTGATCACCTCGCGCTTTGTCACCAGCAGCAATACGGTTGGCCTGTTGGGGGTGATCGGCCCGACCAGAATGGGATACTCGAACGTCATCCCCATCGTAGACTACACCTCGCGGCTGATCAGCCGCCTGCTGACCGAAATCTAAACCAACGAGAAGGAAGTTGAAACGCATATGAAAGCTCACGACAAACACGCCGCACCGTCGGATCAGCCTGCCGCCGCCCCCGCTGCGGAGGAAACAGCCGCCACTGCCCAGGAGCAGGCAGCGGAACTCTCCCTGGAAGCGCAGCTGGCAGCCAAGGAGAAGGAGGCCAAAGACAATTGGGAGCGTTTTCTCCGCGAACGCGCCGACCTGGAAAATTATCGCAAACGGGTCAACCGGGAAAAAGAGGAGTTGCTCAATTACGGCACCAAGAGCCTGATCGAAGAGATTCTGCCGGTGCTGGACAACCTGGAGCGCGCCCTGCTTCATGCCTCCGAGGACGGCCTGCCAGCGCTGGTGGAAGGGGTGCGCATGACCCACACCATGCTGCTGACCGCGCTCAAAAAATTCGGCGTCAGCGTGGTCGAGGCCGACGGCGCTCCATTCGATCCGGCCTTTCATCAGGCCATGACCCAGGTGCCGACCGATGCCCACGCCCCGAACACCGTGGTTCAGGAATTCCAGAAAGGTTATTTGCTGAAGGACCGCCTGCTGCGCCCCGCCATGGTCTCTGTTGCCACGGCGCCGAAGAACGGCAATGAATAGAGATGAGTTTTTTTTCGCTTGCCCTTGTTTTTTACACAACACGTGACTAACTTGACACATAGAAGAACTTTACCAAGGAGGATGAACAACTCATGAGCAAGGTAATCGGAATAGATCTGGGCACCACCAACTCCTGCGTCGCCATTATGGAGGGGGGGGAACCGGTTGTCATAGCCAACTCCGAGGGGAGCCGCACCACACCGTCCATGGTGGCTATCGCCGAAAGCGGTGAGCGTCTGGTCGGCCAGCAGGCCAAGCGCCAGGCGGTCACCAATCCGGAGAACACCCTGTACGCCATCAAGCGCCTGATCGGCCGCAAATACGAATCCGAGGCGGTCAAGAAGGACATCGCCATCTCTCCCTTCAAAATCGTCAAGGCCGACAACGGCGACGCCTGGGTGGAAGTGCGCGACAAGCGCTACTCCCCCCCGGAAATTTCGGCCATCGTGCTGCAGAAAATGAAAAAGACCGCCGAGGACTACCTGGGCGAAACCGTTACCGATGCGGTCATCACCGTGCCGGCCTATTTCGACGACTCCCAGCGCCAGGCCACCAAGGATGCCGGCAAGATCGCCGGCTTGAACGTGCTGCGCATCATCAACGAGCCGACCGCGGCCGCGCTGGCCTATGGCCTGGACAAGAAGAAAGACGAGAAGATCGCCGTTTTCGACCTGGGGGGCGGTACGTTCGACATCTCCATCCTGGAACTGGGCGACGGCGTGTTCGAGGTCAAGTCCACCAATGGCGACACCTTCCTGGGGGGCGAAGATTTCGACCAGTTGATCATCGACTGGATCGCCGACGAATTCAAGAAGGACCAGGGCATCGATCTGCGCGGGGACAAGATGGCCCTGCAGCGCCTCAAGGAGGCCGCCGAGAAGGCCAAGTGCGAGCTGTCGTCCTCCATGGAGACCGACATCAACCTTCCGTTCATCACCGCCGATGCCTCCGGACCCAAACACCTGACCATGAAGCTGTCCCGCGCCAAGCTGGAAGCCATCTGCGCCCAGCTTTTGGCCAAGCTGGACGGTCCCTGCAGAACCGCGCTGAAGGACGCCGGCCTCTCCGCCAGCGAAATCGACGAAGTCATCCTGGTGGGTGGCATGACCCGCATGCCCGCCGTACAGAAAAGGGTCGAGGCGATCTTCGGCAAGACCCCCAACAAGGGGGTCAACCCGGATGAGGTGGTGGCCATCGGCGCCGGTATCCAGGGGGGCGTGCTCAAGGGCGACGTGAAGGACGTGCTCCTGCTCGACGTCACTCCGCTGTCGCTCGGCATCGAGACCCTGGGCGGCGTACTGACCAAGCTGATAGAGAAAAACACCACTATCCCCTGCCGCAAGAGCCAGGTATTTTCCACCGCCGCCGACAATCAGCCGGCCGTGTCGATTCACGTACTGCAGGGCGAGCGGGAAATGGCACGCGACAACAAGACCCTGGGCAATTTCGAGCTGACCGGCCTGCCACCGGCACCCCGCGGCGTCCCGCAGATCGAGGTCACCTTCGACATCGACGCCAACGGCATCGTCCATGTCTCGGCCAAGGACCTGGGCACCGGCAAGGAACAATCGATCCGCATCACCGCTTCTTCCGGCCTGTCCAAGGAAGAGATCGACAAGATGGTGCGCGACGCCGAGGCCCATGCCGACGAGGACAAGAAGAAACGTGACGCCATCGAGGCCCGCAATCATGCCGACAGCATGGTCTACAGCACCGAGAAGTCGCTCAAGGAGTTCGGCGACAAGATCGATGCGGTGGAAAAAGGCAACATCGAAAACAAGATCGTAGAGCTGAAGAAGGTCATGGAAGGCGAGGATGCCGAGGCCATCAAGAAGGCCACCGACGAACTGGCCCAGGCGGCCCACAAGCTGGCTGAAGCCATGTACGCCAAGGGGCAGGCGGCCGAAGGCGAAGCGGCCGGGACCGAGCAGCAGGGCGGCGCCTCGAAACCGAAGGACGACAAGGTGGTGGATGCGGACTTCGAAGAGGTCAAGGACGAGAAGAAATAAGGCAGTGACGGCTCACGCCGCAGAAACCGTAGGGGCGCAGCATGCTGCGCCCCTACACGTATGTAATACACGTCAAAGGACACCATAGTGGCAAACGGCGAAAAACGCGATTATTACGAGGTGCTGGGGGTCCACCGCAACGCTTCGGAGACCGAGATCAAGAAGGCCTTCCGCAAGCAGGCCGTCCAGCATCACCCCGACAAGAACCCGGGCAACAAGGAGGCCGAAGAGAAGTTCAAGGAGGCCACCGAGGCCTACGAGGTGCTCTCCGATGCCCAGAAGCGGGCCCAATACGACCAGTTCGGACATGCCGGCGTATCCGGGGCCGGCGGTTTTTCCGGCGGCGGCTTCGGTGCCGGCACCCCTTTCGGCGACATCTTCGGCGATATCTTCGGCGACATCTTCGGCGGAGGTGCTGGTCGCGGCCGGAGCCAGGGGCGCCGGGGCGACGACCTGCTCTACAACATGGAAATCACGTTCGAAGAGGCCGCCTTCGGCATCGAGAAGAAGATCGAGGTGCCTTTTGCCAAGCGCTGCGGCACCTGTAACGGTTCCGGTTCGAAGCCGGGTACCGAGCCCAAGGTCTGCCCGACCTGCCGCGGCGCCGGCCAGGTGCGCTATCAGCAGGGCTTCTTCAGTGTCAGCAAGACCTGCGGCCAGTGCAACGGGGAAGGCAAGGTGGTCGTGGACCCCTGCCCGGATTGCCGCGGCAAAGGCAGTATCAAGGACACCAAGACCCTGTCGGTCAAGGTGCCGGGGGGAGTAGAAACCGGATCACGGCTCAAGCTGACCGGGGAAGGTGGCCAGGGCAAGGGCGGCCCCAACGGCGACCTGTATGTGGCCATCAGCGTCAAGGAACATCCGATTTTCCAGCGGGAAGACACCAACGTCATCTGCGAAATTCCCATCAGCTTCATCCAGGCCTCGCTCGGCTGCGAAATCGAAGTCCCCACTCTGGACGGCAAGGTGTCGATGAAAATACCCGACGGCACCCAATCCGGCAAAATTTACCGTTTGCGGGGCAAGGGGATACCGTCCCTGCAAGGCTATGGCCGGGGCGACCAATTGGTGGTCATCAGAGTCGAAACACCCACCAATCTCAACAAGAAGCAAAAGGAACTGCTCGAAGAGTTCGCCAAGATCAGCGGCGTGGATGTGTATCCGCTCAAGAAAAGCTTTCTCGACAAGGTGATGGATTTCCTCAGCTAGCCCGCCCTCCCTTTTCGCCACTCGGGATATGCGGCATGTCTGAATTGACTTGCCGCATATCCCGATTTGCATTACTATCCCCAAATTAATTCACATCCTTGCGGGAGACCCCACATGGACAAAGAACAGCTGGCGAACAAGGCAACCGAGGTGCTGCAACCCTTCGAAACCGGCAACCTGATGAACACGCTGCAAAACCTGTCGCTTTCGCAGATATTCAGTCATCCTGCCGTACTGATCACGATTCTGATCGTGTTCTTCTTCGGCGTCGTCAGAAAATCGAAAACCGTCCTGCTGATCCTGTTCTCCCTGATCGCCCTGATTATCATGGCCCGCTACACGCTGCCGCCGCCGGGTGAAGAGATCACTTTCAAATCCCTGCTACCGTTCGTGGGAGGGGGGTTGGTCATGGGCGCCGTCATAATTTACGTATCGCTGATAAAATCCGACTAATTATTTGGAAAGAGATATACGATGAGCATTCAGAAACGTGATTGGTTTTTCATCATCCTCGTAGTGGCCGTCCTCGGCATTTTCATTGCCATCTCCGGCAAGGAGAAGACCAAGCTCGTGCCCAACAACCCGGCCCACGCCATCGTCTACGCAACCGCCTTCAAGGATGCGCCCGGGCCGGATGCCTCCATCTTCAAACGCGCCTTCTTCAAACCGCACAAAAAAGCGGCCGAGGCCTTCTGTGTCCCCTGCCACCAGGAAAAAGGCATCGCCTTTCCCCCGAAACCGGAACACAAGCCGACCGACCGCTGTCTGTTCTGCCATAAACTCGTGCGCTCGTAGCCGAAACAGCCACTGGCAGGACACGTACCTTTCCGCTGTTTCAGTACAAGTCGTACTTCAGCAACCGGCATTCGATCGGGCCATTGAAAAGCACGTAGCGCCGCGACGCCTTGAGGCCGATATACTTTGCCAGCTCGAGATTGCCGGTCAGCACGTAGCCGGTCCAGCCGCGGCAGCGCTGTTTCATGATGTCGCCGATGCGGCAATACAGTTCCCGCAGCTCCTCCTCATCACCCAAACGCATGCCGTAGGGGGGGTTGAGGACCAGCACCCCGTGCTCCCCCTCAGGCTGCAACGCCTCCAATGCCGCATGAAAAAAATGCAGCTGCCCTTCCAGCCCGGCCGCAGCGGCATTGCGGCCAGCCAGCAGCAAGGCGCGGCTGTCCTGGTCGTAGCCTGTGACCAATCCTGGCGCCAGCTTCCGTATGCCCGCTTCCGCTTCCCGCACCAACCGGTTCCACAGAGCAGCATCATAATCCAGCCAACGCTGAAACCCGAAGCTGCGACGCAGCCCCGGGGCGATCCCCGCCGCCACCATGGCCGCCTCGATCGGGATCGTGCCGGAACCGCACATGGGGTCGATCAGCGGGAGCGTCCCGTCCCAACCGGTCAGCCCGACAATGGCTGCCGCCAGAGTCTCGCGCACGGGGGCTTCGTTGCGCTCCAGCCGGTACCCCCGGCGGTCCAGGGGCGCGCCCGAGCTGTCCAGACTGACCGTGCAGACATTTTTGGCAATATGGAGATTGATCCGCACATCGGGCGTGACGGTATCAACGTTGGGGCGCGTGCCCTTGGCCGCCCGGATGGTATCGACGATGGCGTCCTTGGCCTTGAGGGCGGCAAAACCTGAATGGGTCATGGCCGAGTCCCGCAGGCTGCAATCCACCGCCAGGGTCATGGCCGGGGTTATCAGTTCATGCCAGGCGATGCCCGCCACACCCTTGTAAAGCTCTTCAGGAGATGTGCAGGGGAACGACGAAAGCTGCACCAGCACCCTGCTGGCGGTACGCAGCCAGAGATTGGCGCGGTAGATGCCTTCACGCCCCGTAACAAAGGAGACGCCACCCCGCTCCTGGCGCGACGTATCGATACCGAGCCGCTGTAGTTCGGCCATTGCCAGCTCCTCTGCCCCGCGCGGCACCGAAGCGAAACAGGTGCGCGGCATATCGGGGGGAGTCTCCGGCCTCGGGCGACGCCGCAGAATATGGGTCTTGCTGCTCATTCTCTGGTCTCCAGTTCACGCCGGCACAGTTCCCGTACCCGCTGTCGGGTTTCCTCGATCGGCCCGCTGTTGTCGATCACGATACGTCCGAAGCGCTCTTTCTCGGGCAGCGGCATTTGGCTGGCAATGATGCGGGTGGCCTCGTCCCTGCCGATGCCATTGCGCTTCATCAGCCGCTCGATCTGGATATCGGGCCGCACCGTCACTACCCAGATTTCATCGACTCGATCAGTGGCGCCGGCCTCGATGATCAGGGGCGCCATATAGATGACGATCGCGGCGCCGTTGAGACGGGCCTGGTAAATGCGCTCCTCAGCCAGACGCCTGATTTCGGGATGCAGAATTTCCTCCAGAACGCGCCGCTGCTCCGGGTCCGAAAAGACGACATCTGCAAGTTTACGACGGTCAAGCCCACCGTCCGGCTGCAGCACCTGTCCCCCGAAACGCTCCACGATCCGCTTAAGAGCGGCACTCCCCGGCAAGACCGCCTCCCGGGACAGTTGATCGGCATCAATTACGATCAGCCCCGCTTCTGTCATGAAGCCGGCAACCGTGCTCTTTCCGGTGGCAATGCCGCCGGTCAGACCAATGATGCGCATACCAGCACAGCTCATTTGAGTCCCTTGAGTTCCAGATAGGCCCGGCGGAAATTGACATCGAAGAAAGCGCGGTATCCGGGCATTTTTTCGTACTGCGGCAAGGAGAACTGCAGCCGGGCCACCTCCATCGGCACCCCCTTGTCGATCAAGCGCAGCACTTCCGTGGTAAAATCGCGAAAAAATGCAATATAGCGACGTATTCCGTCAATATTGGTCACATCGCCCAGCCCAGGCACCACGTTGCGTGCGTCAATCGCAGAGAGCAGTTCAAGGGTGGCGATCCACTCACGGAAATGCCCGTCGCCCATATAGCCGATGACATTGTTGAAAAAGAGATCGGAGGTAAACAGAACCCCTTCTTCGGGAAGATAGACAAAGAGGTCGCCCTCGCTGTGCCCCTGGTCGGTCGCGCTCATGACGACCAGGGTAGCGCCCCGCTTCAGAGTCAGGCCGCGATCAAAAAAAGTGACCTGGTTCTTTATCTGGCGAAATTCGCCCTTGAGCGACTGCCACGTGGGGCCCGAGGTAATGATCTCGGCGTTGGCCGGCAGATCGAAGTCGATGTAGTTGAATCCCCGATGATGATGGGTGAGGATGATGTAACGCACCGGCAACGGCGTTATCGTCTTGATGTAGTCCAGCAGTTCCTTGATGGTTTCAGGGACAAAATGGGCGCCGGCGATGATCACCTGGTAGCTGGTCACAATGATCAGACTGTTGCTGGCCGCCTTGCCGCCCGGCTCGGCAATGGCCGCGTAAACGCCCCCCCGCACTTTCTGGAACTTGAAATTGGCGGCCTGCAGATCGCACGGCAGCGCAACCAGCACCAACAGGCCGATAGTCAGCAACAGTCGCACCATAATTCTCCTCCATCGGGCATTGTAGCAGAGCAACGCACGAAATAACAGATTTTTGGCTTGAGTTGCCACGCCAATTGGTGTACATCTAACAGACGGTATGCGACGGCATACCGCTTTTTTGCGGGCGGTTAGCTCAGTTGGATAGAGTACAGGCCTCCGAAGCCTGGGGTCGCTGGTTCGAATCCAGTACCGCCCGCCACTTTCATCACCGGGGACGCATGTCCCCTTTTGTTTTGCGACGGATAGGCCATGTTTCTTCA
>Ga0334722_10003303_pt1 | contig 17478 bp, 12 predicted proteins | sample C3_bottom_MG_FD_207210 | JGI IMG/M metagenome (GOLD analysis project Ga0334722, IMG submission 207210) | Sediment microbial communities from Yellowstone Lake, YNP, Wyoming, USA - C3_bottom | ecosystem: Environmental > Aquatic > Freshwater > Lake > Sediment | place: USA: Wyoming | collected...
CGTGTCGTTGAAGTTCGTCGCCCCCGTCGAGTTGATGGTCAGCGCCACGCCAACACCGTCGCCGATCGGGGTGACCGAACCCACCGCCGCATTAAAGTTGGTGGCGCCCGTGGTGTCGAGCGTCAGATTATTCGCGCCATCCAACAGTGCATCGACAGTCAACACTCCCGCTGTCGAACTAATCGTGGCACCGCCCGTGCCAATCGTGATCCCGCGATTGGCCGCCAGCGTCGTCGTCGCCGTCACCTCCAATGTGCCGCCAGCGATACTCAACTGATCCGCAACCGGCGACCCTGGCGCCGTCCCCAACGCATCGTCTGCGTTGATCGAAAGCTTGCCTCCCGTGATCGACGTTTTGCCAACGTAGGTGTTGCCCGTCACGAGCGTCACCGTTCCCGCATCGGCCTTCGTTAGCATCACACCCGTACCCGAACCACTAATTACCGTACCCGTGCTTTGTGTGATGTTGCCCGCGCCACCCAGCGTGAGCGCGTTCGCACCCAGCGCAATATTGCCGCTGATCGTTGTTACGCCTACCGTCGAGTTGATCGTGCCACCACCCGTGCCGATCGTGATCCCGCGATTGGCCGCCAGCGTCGTAGTCGCCGTAACCTCCAATGTGCCCCCAGCGATGCTCAACTGATCCGCTACCGGTCCCCCTGGCGCCGTCCCCAACGCATCATCTGCGTTGATCGAGAGCTTGCCCCCAGTGATCGCCGTCTTGCCCGTGTACGTGTTCGTACCCGACAGCGTCAGCGTGCCCGAACCAATCTTGTTGATGGCCCCAGTGCCAGAGATCACCCCTGCGTACGCCGCAGGACTGCTATTGTCTCCACCAATTGTCAGCTTCTCAGCCCCAAGCATGACGTTCCCGCCGCCTGCGCCGCCGCCAGTGATAGAACCGATCTGTGTGTTAAAGCCGGTGATATCCAAGGTGACACCCGACGTGTTCGCCAGGGTCACGGCCGATTTATTGCCAAACGCGCCGCTGGTATTCGCCACCGAAATTACGCCTGCAGCAAGCGTGCCTCCGTTGACCGTCGTTGCGCCCGTGTACGTGTTCGCACCCGAGAGCGTCACCGTGCCCGCGCCGTCCTTGGTCAGGCTGCCGATGCCGCTCAGCACTCCGGAATAGGTGCTCGCCAAGCCGGGTTGGAATTTGACGTCGGCGAAGTTCGCTAGATTTGTATCGATACTCGTGGTGCCGACAGCATTGAGCCATAGCGATAGTCCGACTTTGCCAGTCACTGTTAGTACGCCGGTAGCGGTAATGTTTGAAGCGGAATCGAGCATCAGGGTACCAAGTGCCGTGCCGTTGGTCGAAAAGTTATAACCATCGGCAATGGCGATGTTCTTATTCGCATCTGCCCCTGTCGTTTGAACGGTAACCGTAACCCCCGCCCCCGTAAGTACAGCCTCCAGGGAGGACCACTTGATGGAAGACGTGCCGGCCCCAGCATCTGCACTAGTAAAAGTCGTCCCTACTGTAGTGATTTGATTCTGAGCGGCACCCTCCTGTATGGTGATTCCGTCTGGATCAAGCAAGAGATTGCCTCCTCTGCCTTTGGGAGCCAGCAGCGCCACACTTCCGTCGAACGCGAGGGTCTGTTTGCCGGAAACCTCTACCTTACCGCCATCTCCCCCCTGCGCACCACCGCGCGCGCTGATGGAGCCATAGTAGCGAGTGATGTCGTCCGCCCACACGACCACCTTGCCTCCGTCGCCGCTATAAACAGCATCAGCAACGATGCGCGCATCGGGACCGACGTAGGTCGCCTGCGCGTTCTGGATGTCCGGGTTCTTGCCTTGGAAGTCCCCGCCAACGAGCACCGTCCCACCGCCAGTCCGTCCGGAGACATTCACCTCCGCTTCACGTACCAACCCCACCCGCGGCGCAAGCAGCAGCACGCGCCCGCCTTGTCCGTCTCTGCCCTGGCCGTCGATCAATCCGGAATCAAGCAACGTACCCGCGCCCGACTCGATCCACACTTCGCCACCGCTACGGCCGCTCGCGAGTATCTTGCCGGCGATATCGATGGTGATGTCGGACAGCGCACTGACTTGCACCTTGCCGCCGACCCCATCGGTTCCCGTGACGTCGATCGTGCCCTGCATGGCGACAGCGCCCTGGTCGGACGCAATGCTCACCGTTCCACCTGCCGCCCCGCTCGCCTGCGCCGAACTATCCACATCCAGCGTCACGCCCCCGGCGCCGCGTACTGAAACCGCACCCCCACCCAACCCACCGCTCGCGCTCAACTGCCCTGCAGTCAGCGCCACAGTCGTCGCCGCATTCACTGCAATCTGACCTGCCGCTCCGCTAGACGCATTGGCAGACACCGGCCCAGATACTGTGACTGAACCAGCACTAGAGGAAAGCGTCACGCTGCCGCCTTCCGTTCCATTGGCGCTCACGCGCGCCGTCGGCGCTACCGTTACGGCTACCGGTGCAGCAACGCTGATAGACCCGCCTTTGCCTTGCGTGCCGTTCGCCTCCACCGAGCCGGCGATGGTTGCACTGCCAGTCTCGGACTGAACCGTGATCGAGCCGCCGCTAGGTCCGTTCGCAGTCGTGCTGCTGCCGGCCGCAAGCTCGACGTTCTTTTTCGCCTTGAGAAATATCTTCCCGTTTTCCCCCGCCACGACGCTGTTCGCCGAGATCACCCCGCTCTGTTTGATCGCGCCGGCGAAGATGCCGATCGTGCCCGCCTCGGCGATCATCTTGCCGACGTTGACGGCGGTGTTCTCGGGTGCGGTGAGGAGCACGCGCAGTTCGGTTCGTTGCGAATCGACCAGCTCCACGCTCTTGCCCGCGGCGAGGATGATTTCGCCTTTGGGGCTGGTGATGATGCCGTTGTTCTCGACGTCGGGCGCGACGAGGTAGACGAAGCCGCCGCTCGCGGTGGTGATGGTGCCGTTGTTGATGACCTTGCCCGAACTGCCGGTGCCCTGCAGCTTGAATTTGCCGGCAAGCGCGTCGCTGTCGCTCAAGTTGAGGCTGGAGGCGACGAAGCCGGCGGTGTCGATGCGCGCACCGGCGCCTATGGTGATGCCGTTGGGGTTGATCAGATAGACGCGGCCATTCGACTGCAGCTGTCCCAGGATGGACGACGCTTCCTGGCTGGTGACGCGGTTCAGTACCGCGCTTTGCGCGTTCTGCTGGATGAAGCGGGTGAACTCGTCGGCCTTGACCGAGAAACCCTGCCAGTTGATGACCGCGCCCGGGGTATTGGTGACACTGAGGGTCTTGCCACTGGCAGCGAAAGTCGCTGCGCCGCTAATTACGGTCGGGTCGGTCGGATTGGCCTGCGCATAGGACGCAAAACACGAGGCCACTGCGACAAACAGGGCCTTGCGCCGGAGAAGCGAGATCACCGCGCGTCTTGCGTACACTAAATCCCCTTCTGCTCGTACCGGCTAGGCTGGTCGTGATTTCCTTGCCAGGTCGGCAGCACATTTCAAACCAAATCCATACGCCGAACAGGACTGCTTTTGGCCGCTAGTTTGATGTTAGCACAATCCGGTCTATGTACTTGGCGGCATTGTGGAATTTGGCTGCAGCCGGCATCCCGGATCGGCCGCGATCCTTTTCGGTTTGGTTCGCCTCAGACTAGGGGCTCCGGACGCGATAAAACAGGAACTAATTCACACTATTTGGCAATATTCGACCAAAAACGCCGGCGCCGGCTGCCGGGATCCGATGCCAGCCCTGGGCGGCCGCGCCAACGCTGCGGCAGTCGCGCGTCCGGCAGGCGCCTAGAAGATGTAGGCGATGCTGCCGTGCACGTGGATGTCACCGAGTTTCTGCACCCCGCCGCTGTCGGTCACGGCGGCGGCATCCAATCGAACGCTGAGATTGGTGCCGCGCGAAAAGCGCACACCGACGCCGAGGCTGCTGATGTGCTGGGCATTGATTTCCACGGGGCCCGGCCGCAAGCGCCTCACCCCGGCCCAGTCGTAGAACGTCAGAAAGCGCATGCGGGCGCCGGCGATCGGGACCTTGCCGCCGTAGTCCGGGCCGTACAGTTCGAGCGTACCGCGATAGCCGTTGTCGTTGATGATTTCACGCTCGAGGAATCCGCGCACCGAATCCGCCCCGCCTACGCCGAATTGCTCGCCCGAGACCAGCGTGTCGCGCGTCATCTGCCCGCTCATGCCCCAGCGGAACTGCCAGTCGCCCGACAGCGCGCGGTTGTGGTTGAAGCCCCAGCGCGCAATCATATAATCCGGTCTGGCTCCTTCGCGCGCCGGCGGCCGCGCCGGCACCGCCAGGGGATCTCCCTGAAACGCCCCGAGCCCGCCGTCGTTGCCCCCTTGTATGTTCTTCACCAAGGAGACATAGAAATTGCTCTCGCTTTCGCTTTTGCGATACACGCCGGAGTAGGTCGCGCTGATCGGATGCACCGTCACATCCGGCACCAGGCCGAAGCCGGCCACCCCGATCTGCTTTACCGAGCTGTGGTAGCCGCGCCAGTCGAAGCCATAGCTCAGTTTGTGCTCATAATCTCCGCTTCGTTGCAGGTTCTCGTTGTAGCGCATGCCGAATACGCTGCCGCTGCCGCTGATGGTGAACAGGTTCGCCACCACGCCGGAATTGACGTTGGAGTGGCCGGCCGTGAATTCGATGTTGTCGCCCCGCCGATAGAGCGGGATGCGGTATTGCGCGCCGATGATGAGCACGTGCTTGTTCGGGTACAAGCCGAGCCGGTTGGTCCTGTCGTCGTCGTTGGGCGCGGTCACGTACTGCGCGTTCAACACATGATCGCGGTTCCACATGTTCGCGTTCTGGTAGCCCATCCCGAGCCGGAATATTCCGGTCTGCTCGGTTCCGGTATTGTCCAGGGTAAGGCTGATTTTGTTCGGCGGCTCGTCGGCGACCCGCACCACGGCGTCGACCTGGCCTTCCTCGGCGCCGCTGCGCAACAGCACCGTGGTCTGTTTGGCCGGGTTCTCGTTCGCGACGCGCAGGTTATCGGAGATGTGGAAAATGTTCGGCGGCTGCCCCTCCTGCACCTGCGGCAGGCTGGCGCGGATGTTGGCTTCGTCGTAATACCTGTTGCCTTCGACGACGATCTTGCCGATTTTGGCTTCGAGGATGTCGAATTCGACCTCGCCGTCGTCGATCTGCTGCTCCGGCAGCACCACCTGCACCGCGCTGTAGCCCTTGCTGGTATAGGATTTTTCCAGAGCTTCCAGCGCTTTTTGCACGTCGCCGAAATCCTTGCTCTTGCCGATGAAGGGCGCGAGGATCAACTGCAATCCTTCGGCCGTGATCAGGCTGGAGCCGCGAACGGTAAATTTGTCGATATTGAACCGCGGCGGCGGCGTGGGCTCGGTGACTGCCGCGGTCGCCCGCGCGGGGGGCACGGACGACGGCGCCTGCGCAAGCAGCAGCCGCAGCCCGTTGGCGACATCCAGAACAGATCCGCGAGCACTGGATCGGTCGATTTCCAGGTGTGTACCGAAAGCCGGTTCCGCCTGCGCCTGCGCCGGCGCGGCGAACGGCCGCGACTGGGCGTGCGCGAACTGTGCGCCCGAAGACATGAGCAGCGCAAGCACGTACGCCATTGCAGACGGTCTGTTCAAATTGGCGGGGCCTTTCCTGCCTTCTGATGGTGTTTTACGGATCAAGCACAGGCGCATCGACCGCATTCCTTGATCCGGCGAAACTGGTTGTATGGCAAGACTCCGCAAGCCGCCGGAAACCTTGTCTCCAATACGACCGGCCTGGAACGGTATAATTTGTTTTCTTGCCCATTCGCCCGCCGGATTATTCCATCCGAATTTTATTATATCCAACTTCAACAAGATAAACATGATCAAGCATACCCGCCTACTCATTTTGGGCTCCGGCCCCGCCGGCTATACCGCGGCGGTGTATGCCGCCCGCGCCAATCTGAAACCCGTGCTGCTCACCGGGCTTGCGCCGGGCGGGCAGCTCATGACCACCACCGAGGTGGACAACTGGCCCGCCGACTTCGCCGGCGTGCAGGGTCCGGCTTTGATGGAGCGTTTCCAAAAGCACGCCGAGCGCTTCGACACCGAAATCGTGTTCGACCAGATTCACAGCGTCGAGTTGACGAAAAAACCGATCACGCTCAACGGCGACAACGCCACCTATACCTGCGACGCGCTGATCATCGCGACCGGCGCCTCGGCACGCTACCTGGGCATGGACTCGGAGACGAAGTTCATGGGCAAAGGCGTATCAGCCTGCGCCACCTGCGACGGCTTTTTCTACAAGAACCAGGACGTCGCCGTCGTCGGCGGCGGCAACACCGCGGTCGAGGAAGCGCTGTACCTGGCCAACATCGCGCGCCATGTCACCGTGATCCACCGGCGCGACAAATTCCGCGCCGAGAAGATCATGATCGACAAACTCCTGGCGAAGGCCAAAGGAGGCAACGTCAGCGTCAAATGGTCGAACGTGCTCGACGAGGTGCTCGGAGACCAGACCGGGGTCACCGGCATACGCATCAAGAACGTCGCCAGCGGGGCGGTGGAGGAAATCACGCTCCACGGGCTGTTCATCGCCATCGGCCACTCGCCCAACACGCAGATCTTCGACGGCCAGCTCGACATGAAAGGCGGCTACATCCGCACCCACGGCGGCAATGACGGCAATGCCACCGCGACCAGCGTAGCCGGCGTCTTCGCCGCGGGCGACGTGCAGGACCATGTCTATCGCCAGGCCGTGACCAGCGCCGGCTCGGGCTGCATGGCAGCGCTGGACGCGGAAAAATACCTGGACGATCTGGGTTAGGGCATGAGGCATGAAGCGCGGATCGGGTCAACCCGCGTCCACGGGCGCGACCCGGGCTGCGCGCCGCGCCGGACATGAAGAAAAGCGCCAAGACCGCGATTGACGAAACCGACCGGGACTTGTTCCGCCAGGCGGTCGCCGACGCCCTGCCGCTGCCGCGCCACGACAGGGTGCTGCGCACGCAAGACGCACCCCCGCCCTACCCGGTGCAGTCGCATCTGGATGAACTCGCAGCGCTGGAGGAAAGCCTGTCCGCCGAATGGACGGCGGAAGACTGGCTGGATACGGGCGACGAACCGAATTTCCTGCGCGCCGGGATGTCGCGCCAGGTGCTGCGCAAGCTCCGCAGCGGCAGCTGGGTGATCCAGGACCAGCTTGATCTGCACGGCCTCGACCGCCATCAGGCGCGCGAGGCGCTGGCCGGTTTTCTGGCGCACTGCGTGCGGCGCGGCGTGCGCTGCGTGCGGGTGATCCACGGCAAGGGGCTAGGCTCGAAGAATCGCGAGCCAGTGCTCAAAACCAGGGTGAAACACTGGCTGACGCAGCGCGCAGAGGTATTGGCCTACTGTCAGGCACGGCCGGTCGACGGCGGCAGCGGGGCCTTGGTGGTCCTATTGGCCGCCTGAGCCCTGGGGCAGGGCACCGGCGGGCAAGCTCTCGTTAGCTTCGGTCCGCGCTTAGATCGCCGATTCGTTGGTTTCGCCGGTGCGGATGCGCACCACCTGCTCGACACTGGTGACGAAAATCTTGCCGTCACCTATCTTGCCGGTGCGGGCGGCCTTGATGATCGCTTCGATCGCCTGCTCCAGCATATTGTCCGCGACGACGATCTCGATTTTCACCTTGGGCAGGAAGTCCACCACGTACTCCGCGCCGCGATACAGCTCGGTATGGCCTTTCTGCCGGCCGAAACCCTTGACCTCGGTCACGGTAAGTCCGCTCACGCCGATTTCCGACAAGGCTTCGCGCACTTCGTCGAGTTTGAACGGTTTCACTACAGCGTCGATTTTTTTCATGCCAGACCTCCCGTGTCGCAGTCGCGGCAAGTATATCAACAAACAGCGCGTGCAGAGCGGCGACTCCGCGCGTCAGCGCCCGCCTTAGAATTTTTCCTGATACCTCGAGGTGATCGGATAGCGCCAGTCCTTGCCGAAACCGCGCTGGGTGATGCGTATGCCGACCGGCGCCTGGCGGCGCTTGTATTCGTTTCTCTTGATCAAGCCGACCACGCGGGCCACGTCTTCCCTGCGCTGGCCGCCGGCGACAATCTCGGCCGGACTCAGGTTCTGCTCCATATAGGCGGACATGATGGCGTCGAGCACCGCGTACGGCGGCAGGCTGTCCTGGTCGGTCTGGTCGGGTCGCAGCTCGGCCGAGGGCGCGCGCTCGATGATACGCCGCGGAATCACCTCGCCCAGGGTGTTGCGGTATTCGGCCAGGCGGTAGACCAGGGTCTTGGCGACATCCTTGATCGCGGCGAAACCGCCGGCCATGTCGCCGTACAGCGTGGAATAGCCCACCGCCATCTCCGACTTGTTGCCGGTGGTGAGCACGATGGCGCCGAATTTATTGGACAGCGCCATCAGCAGCGTGCCGCGGATGCGCGCCTGCAGGTTTTCCTCGGTCGCATCCAGCGGCCGCCCCTGGAACTCGCCGGCGAGCGACTCGAGAAACGCGTCGAACATCGGCTTGATCGCGATCTCGTCGTAGCGCACGCCCATGCGCTTGACCATGTCGCGCGAATCGATCCAGCTGATGTCGGCGGTGTACTGCGAGGGCATCATCACCGCGCGCACCTTGTCCGCCCCCAGCGCGTCGCAGGCGATCGCGAGGGTCAGCGCCGAGTCTATGCCGCCCGACATGCCCAGGATCGCTCCGGGAAAACCGTTCTTGCCCAGGTAATCGCGCACGCCCACGCACAGCGCCTGATACACGGAAGCCTCGAAAGACAAGGTGGGCACCCGCCCGCCCGGCTGCGGCACGCCGTCGAGGACATCGACATAGGCCAGCGCCTCCTCGAAAAACGGCAGCTGGTGGGTCACCTCCCCGCGCGCATCGAGCGCGAACGACGCGCCGTCGAATACGAGCTCGTCCTGACCGCCGACCATGTTCGCATAGACGACCGCGAGGCCGTTTTCGACGGCGCGGTTGCGCCCCACCGCCAGGCGCGAGGCATGCTGGTGCGTGTGATAAGGCGAGGCGTTCAACACCAGCAGCACCTGGGCGCCGGCGGCGCGCGCCAGGCGCGGCGCGTCGGCGCGCCAGGCCCTGCTGTGGTGGCCCGCTTCAGCGTCGCGCGACGCGGCGTTGGCGCTCGCTTCGACCGGCCCCTGCTCGCCCCAGAGGTCTTCGCAAATATTGACGCCCAGGCGCAAGCCGTCCAGTTCGAACACCACGGGCTCGCCACCGGGTTCGAAATAACGCTCCTCGTCGAACACGGTGTAATTGGGCAGGTTGCGCTTGCGATAGGTCGCGACGATGTTCCCGTCCCGCAGCAGCGACGCCGCGTTGTAACGCCTGCCTGCATCGAGCTGCGGATGGCCGACGATGACCGTGATGCCCCGCACCGCCGTTGCGAGCTGGGCCAGCGCAGCCGCGCAATCGCGGAAGAAACCGTCGCGCAACAGCAGGTCCTCGGGCGGATAGCCGCACAAGGACAGTTCGGGGGTAAGCAAAACCTGCGCCCCGGCGGCCTTGGCCCGCTCGGCGCAATCCAGAATCTTGGCGGCGTTGGCCGCAAGATCGCCGAGCAAGCAGTTGATCTGCGCGATGGCGATTTTTACGGTCTTGCCCATCGGCGAATTATAACGCTTGCGGCGCGCTGACCCATCGCCAATAATCGTGCGGGACTGGTGCGCGCAAATCGCATCCGCAGCAGCGGTTCGGCCACCCTGCCGCCTCGCCCGCGCCGATATCAGGAGCCTGGAATTTGACCGAAATCAAGGTACGCGTGCTCGATGATCTTTCCGCTGTCGACGCCGCGGACTGGAACCGGCTCGCGCTCGGCCATCCCATGCTGTCGCACGAATTCTTCCATGCCCTGCATCAGACCGGCTGCGCCAGCGCCGATCGCGGCTGGCAGCCGCAATTCCTGACGCTGTGGGACGAAGGCGCGCGCGGACCCACCACCCGGCTCAGGGCGGCGATGCCGCTGTATCTCAAGTCGCACTCCTACGGCGAGTACGTATTCGACTGGGCCTGGGCCGACGCGTATCAACGCCACGGCCTCGCCTATTACCCCAAGCTGCTTGCCGCCATTCCGTTTTCTCCGGTCTCCGGTCCGCGCCTCCTCGCCACGACCGACGCCGATCGCGCGGCACTGGTGCACGCGGCGCTGGCCATCGCGCAGAACGCCTCCTCGCTGCACGTACTGTTTCCGCAGCCCGGGGAAGCCGCGCTGATGCAATCTGCCGGCATGATGCTGCGCGCCGGGGTGCAGTTCCACTGGAGCAATCCAGGCTACGCCACGTTCGACGAATTTCTGGCCCAGTTGTCGCACGACAAGCGCAAGAAGATCCGCCAGGAGCGGCGCAAGGTGCGCGATGCGGGCGTGCGCTTCCGCCGGCTGCGCGGCGACGACATCGGCGAGGACGACTGGGCCTTGTTCGCGCGCTGCTACAACGGCACTTACCGCGCGCACCGCTCCACGCCCTATCTCAACCTGGACTTTTTCCGCCGCCTGGGACAAACCATGCCGCGAAACCTATTGTTGATCGTCGCCGAGCTCGAGGGGGAACCCATCGCCAGCGCGCTCAACCTTTACTCGCGGGATACCCTATACGGCCGCTATTGGGGCGCGCTGCACTACCTGCCCTGCCTGCATTTCGAGACCTGTTACTACCAGGCGCTGGAGTTCTGCATCGAGGAGAAAATCAAGGTGTTCGAAGGCGGTGCGCAAGGCGAGCACAAGCTCGCGCGCGGCTTCCTGCCGGTGAAAACGCTGTCGGCGCACTGGCTCGCACACCCGGAGTTTTCGGACGCGGTGCAGCGTTTCCTCGAACGCGAACACCAGGGCATCGAGACCTATGTGGATGAACTGAACGAGCACTCGCCTTACAAAGACGCGCCAGATTCGTAGGGAACCCTTGATTGCGTATCTGACGCCATCAAGGGTTCCTCCGATTTGGGGGATTTACAAGGGGGCATAGCCCCCTTGCTCAGAACAGAATTAGAACTTCGGTTTCTTTTTCGCCTTCTTGAAACGCTCGACGCCGGAGAGAATTTCCTTTTTCGCCTCTTCCGCGCCGACCCAGCCCTGCACCTTCACCCATTTTCCCGGCTCCAGATCCTTGTAGTGCTGGAAAAAATGCGAAATCTGGGCGGTCGTCAGTTCGGGCAGGTCGCGCGGCGACTTGATCGCACGGTAGAGGCTGGAAAGCTGGTCCACCGGCACCGCCAGCAGCTTCGCATCCCCGCCCGCCTCGTCCTCCATTTGCAGCATGCCTATCGGGCGACAGCGCACCACGACACCCGTAATGATGGGGACGGGACTCAGCACCAGCACGTCCACCGGATCGCCGTCGTCCGAAATGGTATGCGGGATATAGCCGTAGTTGCAGGGGTAGTGCATCGCCGTGGACATGAAGCGATCGACGAATACCGCGCCGGTTTCCTTGTCGACCTCGTACTTGATCGGATCGGCGTTCATCGGGATTTCGATGATCACGTTGACGTCGTTGGGAACGTCGCGGCCGGAGGTGACTCGGTCTAGGTTCATTGCGTGTCCTTGGTTGAAGCCGTATTCTAAGAGCATAATTGCAAACGCGGGGGCTCATGTCCCCGTTTTGTAATAAGCTATAAACCTTGTACTTTGGACGGCCCCCTATGAGCGACAAACCCATCACCCTCACCGATCTGCACAAGCTGCGCCAGGACGGCAGCAAGATCGCCATGCTCACCGCATACGACGCGAGCTTCGCCACGCTGCTGGAGAATGGCGGCGTCGAAAGCATCCTGGTCGGCGATTCCCTGGGCAATGTGATCCAGGGGCACGGCACCACCCTGCCCGTGACCCTGGCCGATATGGTCTACCACACGGCTTGCGTGGCGCGCGGCGCGAAGCGCGCCTTCCTGATCGGCGACCTGTCTTTCGGCAGCTACCAGGAAAATGTCGAACAGTCGTTTCGCAGCGCCGCGCAGTTGATGGCGGCCGGTGCGCACATGGTCAAACTGGAAGGCGGCGCGACATTTGCGCAGACCACGGAATTTCTGGTGAAGCGGGGCGTCCCGGTGTGCGGCCATCTCGGCCTCACGCCGCAATCGGTGCATCAACTGGGCGGATTCCGCGTCCAGGCCAAGACGGCGGACGCCGCGCGGCAATTGATCGAGGACGCGCTCGCGCTGGAGCGTTCAGGCGCCGGCCTGATCGTGCTCGAAGCGATTCCCGCCAAGCTCGCGGCGGAGGTCACGGCGAGTTTGTCGATTCCGACCATAGGCATAGGCGCAGGGCGCGACTGTTCCGGCCAGGTCCTGGTCTTGTACGATCTGCTCGGCATCTTCCCGGGGAAGAAGGCAAAGTTCGTGCGCAATTTCATGGACGGCGCGGCGAGCATCCAGCAGGCGGTGGAGAACTACGTGCGCGCGGTGAAGGACGGCTCCTTTCCGGGGCCGGAACACAGCTTCTAGCTCGGAATTGAAAAAGGGGGCACGCCCCCTTTTTTATATCCCCAAGTCAGAGGCGGCTAACCGGACTTGCGCAGTCCGCCCAGGAGCGCCGCCACCTGGCGCCGCGGTTTTTGCGGTCCGGCCGGCGCCGGCTCGACTACGGGAGACGCGGCGTTGCTGGGGACGTAGGGCGCGGAAAAAATAGAGTCCACCGGCTTCGCCGGCGCTTTCGGGCTATGCGAGCGCCCGCCGCGCGTCAGACTGCTGTCGCGATCGGGGCGGCGTTCGGGGCGCTCGCGCTCGGTATGCATCAGCGCCGACACGCCCGAGGCGTCCGGCTCGAAACCGGGGACGATGGTCTGCGGAATGCGTTGCTTGATGAATTTCTCGATGGCCGCGAGTTTCTCGTGCTCGTCGGCGCACACCAGGGAAATGGCGCGGCCGGTGGAACCGGCACGGCCGGTGCGGCCGATGCGGTGCACGTAATCTTCAGGCGCGCCGGGCAGTTCGAAATTGATCACCACCGGCAATTCCTGGATATCCAAGCCGCGCGCGGCGACATCGGTCGCCACCAGCACCGAGGCTTTGCCGGCCTTGAAATCCGCGAGTGCCTGGATACGTTCCACCTGCGATTTATCGCCATGGATCGCGGACGCATGGATGCCGTCTTTCTGCAACTGATAGGCGAGGCGGTTCACGCCTATGCGCGTGCCGCCGAACACCAGCACCTGCTGCAGGTTCTGGCTGCGCACCAGGTGGGCGAGCAGGTCGCGCTTTTTCTCGCGCCTGACCGGGTGCACCTCGTGGCTCACCAGTTCGGTCATGGCGTTGGGCCGGGCCACTTCGATCAGCACCGGCTGCTTCAGCATATTGTCGGCGAGCCGCTTGATCTCTTCGGAAAACGTGGCCGAAAACAGCAGGCTCTGGCGTTTCGCCGGAAGCAGGGCGAGGATGCGGCGGATGTCGGGCATGAACCCCATGTCGAGCATGCGGTCGGCTTCGTCCAGCACCAGGATTTCGACCTGGCCCAGCATCACCGTCTTTTGCTGCACATGATCGAGCAGCCGGCCCGGCGTAGCCACCAGGACCTCGACGCCGGCGCGCAGCATTTGAATCTGCGGCACGATATCGACTCCGCCGAACACCACGCCCGGACGCAGCCCCAAGTGCTTGCCGTAGTCACGCACGCTCTCGGCGACCTGCGCTGCGAGTTCGCGCGTCGGGGTAAGAATCAGCGCGCGCACCGGATGCCGCGCCGGCGAGGCGCTGGTATTGGCGTGCCGCGCCAGGCGCTGCAGCAGCGGCAGGGTGAAGCCCGCCGTCTTGCCGGTGCCCGTCTGTGCGCCGCCCATGACGTCGAGTCCCTGCAGGATCACCGGAATGGCTTGCGCCTGGATCGGGGAAGGCTCGGTGTAACCCTTGTCGATGACTGCCTGCAGCAACTCCGGCAGCAAACCAAGCTCGGAAAAGGAAGTGACTGGCGCGGTCATAAACCCTGCAACCTGGGAAGGGAGGGCAAAGCTGCATAGCCGCTGGATGAAATTGTCGTTATGTCCACGTATTACCAGATTGAGCCGCCCTGAGAGACCGAGCCGCCATGATGGAATGAAGTCGTCATTATAGGCCTGTCGCGCCCGGCCCGCTTGTCTATCGCCAGTGGTTTTCTGCCGCCTGAGGGTCCGATCAGCTAAAATCGGGCCTTTATTGGCCTGGTTTCATTAATTTCCTCACTATCATGAGCCGACCCGGCGCATTCCTCGTGGTCATCCCTGCGCGCTTCGCCTCCAGCCGCCTGCACGGCAAACCCATGGCCGACATCGGCGGAAGACCCATGGTGGTGCGCGTAGCCGAACGCGCCCGGGCCAGCGGCGCCGAGGCGGTTTGGGTCGCGACGGACAGCCAGGCCGTATTTGACGCCGTAACGCTCCATGGCCATCAGGCCCTCATGACTCGCAGCGACCACCCCACCGGCACCGACCGTATCGCCGAGGCGGCGCAACAGCTGGGGCTCGCCGACAGCGAAATCGTGGTGAACGTGCAAGGCGACGAACCGCTGATCGCGCCCGAGTTGATCGTCGAGGTGGTGCAGTCCCTGATCGAACACGACGACGCGAGCATCGCGACCGCCTGCCATCCCATCGCCGATGCCGAGGCGCTGCTGAATCCCAACGTGGTCAAAGTAGCGCTCGATCGCGCCGGCCACGCGCTGTATTTCAGCCGCGCGCCGATTCCCTACCCCCGCGATAGCTTTGCGATAAATCAATGTGCGCTGCCGACAGGGCTGCCAAGCTACCGCCATATCGGCATTTATGCCTATCGCGCCCGGTATCTGCGGCTGTACAGCCGGCTGGAGCCGGCAGCGATTGAACGCTTCGAGGCGCTGGAACAGTTGCGCGCGCTCTGGCACGGTCACCGCATCTGCGTTGCCGTCACAGCGCACGCGCCGGAAGCGGGCGTGGATACCGCGGAAGATCTGGAACGCGTGCGCCGGCGCTTCGCCGCCGAGGCCCGCGCTGATTAGTGCGTGTCCCGGAACTCGACCGAGTTTGTGAAACCACAAGGAGCCTAAAATGCGATTCATACTGTTGGGACCACCCGGAGCGGGCAAGGGCACGCAGGCTACTTTCATCACCAAGAAATACGGCATCCCGCAGATCTCCACCGGCGACATGCTGCGCGCGGCGATCAAGGCGGGCACCGAGCTCGGCATGAAAGCCAAGAAGCTCATGGATGCGGGCCAGCTGGTGCCGGACGAGGTCATACTCGGGTTGGTGAAAAGCAGGATAGCGCAGCCCGACTGCGCCGGAGGTTTCCTGTTCGACGGTTTCCCGCGCACGCTGGCGCAGGCCGACGCGATGAAACACGACGGCGTGCAGATCGACTATGTGATCGAAATCGCCGTGCCCGACGAGGAAATCGTCCTGCGCATGAGCGGCCGGCGCGTGCATCTCGCCTCGGGACGCACCTACCACATCAAATTCAATCCGCCCAAGGTCGCGGACAAGGACGACGTCACCGGCGAGCCCCTGATCCAGCGCCAGGACGACGCGGCCGAAACGGTCACGCAGCGCCTGCAGGTGTACCACGCGCAGACCAAGCCGCTGATCGAATATTATGCGAAATGGCAGGCCAGCGGCGACCCGCAGGCGCCCAAGCACTGCCAGGTCTCCGGCACCGGCGCGGTGGAGCAGATACGCGACCGCGTTTTCGCTTCAATCAAGTAAGACTCGCGACGACGCAAGCGGGACAGGGCGCCAACACAATTGCGCCCCTGCCCGCGGCTCGCGCCTTCCCGCAACCTCTTGACGCAGGAACTCTCATGTCCAGCCACATACGACGCATTGCCATATGCACCGGCGGCGGCGACGCCCCGGGCCTCAATGCCGTCATCCGCTCCGTAGTCATCGGCGCGCTTAACCGGGGTTGGGAATGCTACGGCATCCGCGAGGGATTTAACGGGATACTCTTCCCGGAGCGCTATGCCGAGGGCGGCGTGATCCGCCTCACCCGGGACAAGGTACGTGGCATCGCCAGCCAGGGCGGCACGATACTCGGCACGACCAACAAGGGCAATCCGCTGCAGTTCCCGATGAAAATGCCCGACGGAACCGTGAAGGAGGTGGATCGCACGGACGAGATCCTGGAGTTTTTCGCCAGAAAAGAACTGGACGCGCTGGTCTCCGTCGGCGGCGACGGTTCGCTCACCATCGCCAACGCCCTGCACCTGAAGGGCCTGCGCGTCATCGGCGTGCCCAAGACCATAGACAACGATCTGGACAAGACCTTCACCACCTTCGGCTTCGACACGGCGGTCGGTTTCGCCACCGAATGCCTGGACCGCCTGCACAGCACGGCGGAAAGCCACCAGCGCGTGATGGTGGTGGAAGTGATGGGGCGCTATGCGGGCTGGATCGCGCTGCACTCGGGCATCGCCAGCAGCGTCCACGCGATCCTGATCCCCGAGATCGACTTCGACCTGGAAAAGGTGGTGACCAAAATCCGCGCGCGCGATGCCGCAGGACGCATGTATTCCATCGTCGTGGTGGCCGAAGGCGCCGAACCGGCGGGGGGGCACCGCGAAGTCCTGGAGGCGGCCGAGATCGGACACGCCGAGCGCCTGGGCGGGATCGGCGAACGCATCGCGAAGGCGCTGCGGGAGCGCACGGACAAAGACACCCGGGTGGTCGTGCTGGGCCATCTGTTGCGCGGCGGCAGCCCCACGTCCTTCGATCGCGTGGCAGCCATGCGCTTTGGCACCGCCGCCGTGCGCGGCCTGGCGGAGGGCTTGTCGGGCGTGATGGTGGCCCTGGCCTTCCCCAACGTGAACTACGTCGCCCTGGAAGACGTGGCCGGACGGATGAAGGGCGTCCCGCTGGACTCGGACACGCTTCAGACCGGCAGGGATATGGGAATCTGCTTCGGCGATTGAGCGATACTTCCGAGCAGGCTTTGGCTAAGAATGCCATCGCATGCCAGTAACGGTCATTGCGCGCCGCGCGCGCCAACCGTGATTTTTGTACGGATAAAAAGCGCATCCGTACCAAAATCGCGGTTATAGATAAAACAACGGCTTGGGTTTGCCTTTATCCGAGATCGTCAATAGTGCATGGATGGGCTTTTCATCCGTGCACTATTGACGATCCGCGCGGACGGGCCGCCGTCCGCGCAAGCCCGATCGACGCAGCTTGCAGCCGTGCAACGCCGATCCGCCCTGCTTATTTCCCCGTATTGAGGATCTTGTCCACCCGGTTCAGGCGCAAGCGATACGCATCCGGCATGCCCGAGCCCAGCAGCGGCCGCAGGTACAAGCGGAAAGCGTCGGTGATATCGGTTCCGCTCGCGGCGATGAATTCGTCCTCCATGACGCGGGTCTTGCCGGCCACGGCCTCGAGCGGAACCAACTGGAAATCGACCGAATAAAAACCGGTGCGCCGGATGGTCACCGAACCGTCGCGATCGCCCCACATGGCGTATTGCACCGCCTTTTCGCCGACCTCGCGCGCCTCGCGCTGATCGACATCCGAAACGCAGCCCATGAAGGAGCGTTGGACATAGCCGAAGGTGTCGCCGCGCACGCGCTTGATGCCGAGGTTGCGCTTGATTTCGTCGCA
>Ga0334722_10003304_pt1 | contig 17470 bp, 19 predicted proteins | sample C3_bottom_MG_FD_207210 | JGI IMG/M metagenome (GOLD analysis project Ga0334722, IMG submission 207210) | Sediment microbial communities from Yellowstone Lake, YNP, Wyoming, USA - C3_bottom | ecosystem: Environmental > Aquatic > Freshwater > Lake > Sediment | place: USA: Wyoming | collected...
TGGAGGGTGGTGATGATAGCCTTTTTTGGTTTGGTCCCGCCTCACCCAACCCCCTCCCTTTTCAGGGAGAGGGCAATGGTAAGTACGACGCACTAGGGGGTGAACCTGTATTAAGCAGGGATCTGCTGGTTCGTGCTGACGATACGCGTTGCCTGAGGCCCTTTGTTGCCCTGTTCTTCCAGGAACGTCACTGCGTCACCGACATCCAGGCGCTCGAATTCGGTATCCATCACGCTGTTGCGATGAAAGTACAGTTCGCGGCCGTCCGCGGTTTCGATGAACCCGTAGCCCAGTTCCGGAAAAAGCTTGGTTATCCGGCCGAGCGGTACCTCGACATGTGCTTTTACCTCGCCCCGCTGCTTTCTGGCATAGCTTTCCAGCTTCCTCTCCAGTGCATCGAAGGCGTCTCTGATCACCACATAGGGGTCTTCATGCTCCTCCCGGTTGACCACGATCTCCGAACCAGGCACCGTGAGGTCGATCTTGACATTGAACAGTTTGCCCTGGTGGTGGCGCCGTTGCGACTGCTCGATGGTCACCCTGCAGCCGGTGATCCTGTTGTAGAACTGATCGAGCTTTGCCACCCTCTCCTGGATCTTGGTTGTTATTGCCTCTGAAGGTGGAAAATCCTTTATCGTGATTTTCGGTTCGAGGATCATATGCTCACCCTAATCCTTTCCTGTTCGTCCTGTTCTCTCGGTTGTCTTGATTCAAGGGTATCAAAGTTTCAGCAAGGTGTCAAATGAGGGGGCATCGGTGGTCACGATTTTTCGCCGGCATGTTGTATATCCGTACTACATCAGAACAACAACCCCCTGTCCTGCGGCAACGAAGGGCTCAGGTGATTCTTACGTACGCCTGGAGTCTTATTTCACGTGGCAGATGAGGCAGAGGTTCTTTGCCGGGACGCGCAGCATGCGTCCGTAGCGGTTGGAGTGCGGATCGTGGCAGGTAATGCAGGTGAGCTTGTTGTCGGTGAGCGGAAGCGTCCCCGTGTTCATGGAGGAAATGATGCCGATCTTGTGCTCTGTCGGCCCCATTCTGTCAGGATGGCATTCGATGCAGAGCTCGGCAAGCGGTTTTTTAAGGAGCGGCGCACTCTTGTCTGTCAGGTGGGAGCCATGGCAGGTCGCACAGTCCTGCTTGACCGCCGGCAGCCTGAACTCCTCCTTCTTCTGAGGAGCAGGTGCGGCAACCCTCGCGCACCCCGGCGTGCACAGAACGAGCAGGAGAAGCAGGCCCATGCTGCGTGAAGCTGCTTGACGAATAACACGGTTACAGGACATGATCGTACCTTATCACGGCGCCTGGCCGGTGTCAAGAAGGGCCTTATCCTGCGAAAAAGGCTTGTTTTTATGCCCACGGTTGGTTATAATGACATCCCTGAATTTTTTTGTTGGAGGATTGTGTTATGCCAGTATATGAATATGAGTGCAATACCTGCGGCGGCCGCTTTGAGCTGATGCAGAAGTTCAGCGACCCTGCCCCGACCGCCTGCCAACTGTGCAAGGCCAAAGGCGTGCGCAAGCTGCTGTCTCCCACGTCGTTCGTGCTCAAAGGCGGCGGCTGGTATGCCACCGATTACCCGACTGCCGACCGGAAACAATCGGATTCGTCTGAGTCTCCAAGCAGTTCGTCGGAAGCGAAGACGGAGCCGAAGCCTGCAACCCCGTGCGGGTCCGCATGCCCTGCCGGCGGCTGTCCGTCCAAGGGCTGAGCCGCGATGGAACCGATCCACGTCCACATCCCCTATCCCCAGATGAAGGACTTCTGCGAGCTGGTGCGGCTCCGGCGCTACGATCTCGAGATCTATATGTCCGCGGCAGTGCTCGACCAGGTCGAGAAGGCGGACCTGGAGAGCCTTTGCCGCAGTCTCGACTGGAAGCCTTCCATCAGCCTTCATGCGCCGTTCATGGACCTCAATCCGGGCGCTGTGGACCCCATGGTCCGGTCGGTGACCCAGCTACGATTCAGCAGGATCATGAGCGCTGCTGCCGTACTGAAGCCGCGCGTTGTGGTATTTCATGCCGGGTACGACCGGTGGCGCTATAACGGCCGAACGGACATCTGGCTCGAGAACAGCATCGAAACCTGGAACAAGGTGATGGAGACGGCCTCGAAGATAGGCGTACGCGTGGCCGTGGAGAACGTTTTTGACGAGGACCCCGAGGCCTTGTGCCGGCTTATTGAGCGGATCGCCCACCCTGACTTCGGGTTCTGCTTTGATACGGGCCACTGCAACCTGTTCACCACGGTCTCCTGGGAGCGGTGGTTCGAGCGGCTGGGCAAATATATATTTGAAGTGCATCTGCATGACAACGACGGCACGGCGGATTCGCACTGGGCCATCGGCAAAGGCGCCATCGATTTCGAGAAGGTCTTCGGACTTTTGCGCGGCCAGAACGCACGGCCGGTGTACACGATCGAAGCGCACGAACAGGGCGATATCGACAACAGCCTCGAATCGGTAAGGAGGCTGCTGTCAGCTTCTTAGCATGCGCAGGGGGGGAATCCCCCGGGAGTCCTCTCTCTTCGCAGGAATGACCTCCTTGACACGCTCCCGCAGGTAGCTTACACTACACCCATGAAAGAACAATTCCGATCCCTTCTCATTCTGGCGGCGCTGACAGCACTGACCGCCTCCTGTGCGTCCGCGCCGTCCCGCATGCCGGTGATCAGGGCAGACAGCATGAGCGCTGAGTCGCGCGCGCAGGCCGAAGCTTACCGGCATTTTATGACGGCAAGCCTGCTTGAACAGGACGGAGATCTCGACGGGGCCTTCAAAGAGTACGAGGCCGCATACCGCCTTGATCAAACCGCTCCCACGATCATGCTGGCGCTGGCATCACTTGCGCTCAAGAGCGGCCAACTCGAGCAGGCCGGGTTCTACGCGGGTAAGGCCGCGGCCGGCGTGAACGACGACCCTCAGGCCCTTCTTCTGCTCGCGAGCATCTACTCGAATAAAAAACAATATGAAGAAGCGGTGAAAGCCTATCGCAAGGTGATCGCACTCGACCCGAAGCAGGACGATGCCTACATCTATCTTGGCCTGCTCTATATTTCCCAGAAGCAGTACGATGAGGCGATCGAGGTCTTCACCGCCCAAGGCAAGCAGAACCCAGCTTCTCTCATGTCTCCGTACTATCTCGGCAGGATCTACGTTGAGCGGCAGAAGTATCCCGAGGCGCTTGAAGCCTTCAAGAAAGCTGCCGAGCTCAAGGAGGACTTTGATCCTGCCTATACCGGCATGGGGTATGTCTATGAACTGCAGGGGCGTGTGGGCGAAGCCATCAGGGTTTACAAACTGGCACTTGTTGCGAACCCTCACAGCAACGAAATCCGCCGCCACCTCGCCCAGCTCTATATCCAGCAGAACGAGCTCGACAATGCTCTGATGCAACTCAGGCAGATAACGGCCGTGGAGCCCGGTGACTATGATTCCCTGGTCAAGATGGGGCTCATTTACGCGGAGAAAAAACAGTATCCCGCAGCGGTCGAGGTGTTCAGGATCGTGGCGAAAGCGGTGCCGGACGACCTCAAGATCAGAAAATATTTTGCCTCAACGCTCCTGGCGGCGGAGCAGTTCGACAAGGCGTTCAAGGAATACGAGGCGATTCTCGCCGCGGTCCCCGACGACACCGATGCCATCCTGCAGCTCGCTTACATCTACGAGCGCCAGAACCGGACTGCCGAGGCTGTCCCGTTCCTGGAAAAGGCGCTGGCCGACATGCCCGGGAAACCGGAACTCTATCTCTATCTGGCCAATGCCCATATCGAGGAGAAACACTATCAGCAGGCCGTGGATGTCCTGAAGAAGGGGATCGACCTTGCGCCCGACCGCGACGACCTGCAGTTCACGCTGGCGATCGCCTATGAGAAGCTCGGCATGCGCGACGCCATGATCGAGGCGCTCAAAAAGACGATCGAGCTGAAGCCCGACCATGCCGATGCGCTGAACTATCTCGGGTACAGCTATGCCGAGAAGGGGGAGCGCCTCGATGAGGCCATCATGCTCATCAAACGGGCGCTGCTCATCAAGCGGGACAATGGCTACATCCTAGACAGCCTTGCCTGGGCGTATTATCAGAAGGGCATGCTGCACGAAGCGCTGGGGTACATGAAATTGGCGATCGAAAGGACCGGCGACGATCCGGTGATGCGGGAACACCTGGGTGATATCTATTTCAAGATCTCGGACAAGAACAAGGCCCGCGAGGAATGGCTGAAGTCGCTCAAGCTCGATCCCGAGAACCGGCAGCTCCGCGAAAAATTCAAAAGCCGAGGCTTCGGCGATCCCGATGAACTGCTGAAAGACGGGAAGCCGGGCGCGAAGAAATCAAAGTGAAGCCCTTTCCTTCCCTGGTATTTGTTCTCCTTTCCCTGCTGTTTGCCTGTCTGCCCAAGCCGGAGATCCCCCTTACCGAGGTACCCGCGGGGCCTCTGCTCCAGGCCCTGGAGCAACGTCGGCAGTCCTTTGCCGGGCTCAAGGCCGTGGCAGGCGTGGAAGCGGTCAGGAAAGGCCGCAAACGGGCTTTTGACAATGTGAGCATCGTGCTTGCGTCGCAGGACCGGCTCCGGATCGAGGCTTACGGGCCGCTGGGCCAGTCGCTTTTGACGCTGGTATGGGACGGCAGGGAAGTGCTGCTCCGGCTGCCGGGGCAGGACGGGGTGGTGCGGCCGGGAGCCGCCGGGCTGGATCGGATCTTCGGCGCTGGGCTGGAGGTGCAGGAACTTTGCTCCGCCCTCGCGGGAAACATCCCGCCGGTGCCGTCGTCGGCAGCTGTTTCGGCAGCATGCGGCAGGGGAGACCTCTGTGAGCTGACGATCCGGCAGGGTGACCTTGTCCGCCGCGTGCAGGTCGTAAACCATCCTTCCGGCACAGGACCGAGGCTGATGCCGGTCCTCTCCTCATTGTTCCGAGACGGGAAGCTCGTGTATCGAGCGCGGTTCGAACAGGTCACGGAGCATGCACACTACCTCATGCCGGGAGCGGTTATCATCGAGAATCCGGAAAAGAATTTTTCTCTGGCCATCAACTATGCCGAGGTCGACGTGAACGTACCCATTGATGGGGAGCTTTTTTCGCTTCCTGAAGCCGCAGGCCAGCCCTGATGCGGTCGATCACGCTGAAAGCGCCGGCAAAGATCAATCTTTGCCTGTCTGTGCTCGGCCGCAGGCCCGACGGTTACCATGATGTCGAGATGCTCATGCAGATGGTGGGCCTCTACGACGAGGTGACCGTGGCAGCCCAGGGCAGCGGCGTGCGGATCAGTTGCGACAGCGATGCGATCCCTCCGGGAGAGGACAATATCGCCTGGAAGGCCGGTCACGCCTTGCTGAAGCGGGCAGGCTCGGGAACGGGACTGTCCATAACGATCCGGAAGGCCATTCCCGTGGCAGCCGGACTTGGCGGAGGCAGCAGCGATGCAGCAGCCGTGCTGGCTGCGGCGAACGAGGTGCTCGGCATTGGGCTCAACCGGGAGGAGCTGGCGGAGATCGGCGCCAAGCTCGGGATGGACGTTCCCTTCTTCTTTTACGGGCCTACAGCCCTGGCAAAGGGGCGGGGCGAACGGCTTACGGAGCTGCCGCCGATGCCCAAGATGCAGATATTGCTCGTAAATCCCGGTTTCGAGACCTCCACGGCCTGGGTCTATAAAAATCTAAATTTGAGGTTGACAAAAAAAGTTGACTGTAATAAAATCCTACGGCTTACGGTCAGGAATATCGCATCGGGGCTGCATAATGATCTTGAGACCGTAACAGCGGCTGCGCATCCTGAAATCGATACGATCCGGCAATCGCTCCTGGAACAGGGAGCAACGGGAGTACTGATGAGCGGGAGCGGGCCAACGGTATTTGGCATATTCGAGACCGGGACGGGCTGCATGACCGCAGCAGAGAATCTATCGAATCGAGGATGGAAGCTCTTCCCCACCGAGACCCTGGCGGCGTCCCCTTTGAGCGGGCATATTCGACAGTGAAGATCCCGGGAATCAGATCCCGGGCCCATCCGTGACAACATGCATGGCCGCAGAGTTGAAAGGTCTCCCCGGTTCCGGGGGGCCGGTGGAGGGAAGCGCATATCATTGCTGTATGCCGGCGCGGAGGTGAGTCCATGGATATTACCGAAGTGAGGGTGTTCCCGGTCTCCAGCGAAGAGCGGCTTAAAGCCTATGCCACGATCACCATTGATACTGTTTTTCTGATCCGGGACCTTCGCATCATCAACGGCAACGCCGGGCTGTTCGTAGCAATGCCGAGCAGGAAAATGAAGGATGGGACCTTTAAGGACATCGCCCATCCGCTGAACAGCGAAACGCGGCAGCTGATCGAGACCAAGGTCCTTGCCGAATATGAGCGTGAGCTGGCAAACCCGACAAAGCGGGACCTGACGCAAAAAAATACCGATGCTGCCTAGAAACTGATCGATCGGAATTACGTAAACTTGCCGATTCTGAATCTCATGCGAGAGGATAGGAGAGCCTATCCTTTTCATTTTTAAGCCGGACGCAGGCCCGGAGCACGGACTTCACCGACAGTCGGGGATCGTCTAATGGTAGGACAGAGGCCTTTGAAGCCTTTAATCGGGGTTCGATACCCTGTCCCCGAACCAGCATGCGGAAAAGAGAGTGGGTAAAAACAATGGTGAAAGCACGGGAACTGAAGATCTTTACCGGAAACGCGAACCCGGCGTTGGCGCAGGAACTCTGCCAGAAGATGGACATCCCGCTGGGGAACGCGCTGGTGGGGTGCTTCAGCGACGGCGAGATCAACGTCCAGATCGTGGACAATGTCCGCGGCATGGATGTGTTCGTGGTGCAGCCCACATCCAGCCCGGGGAACCGGCATTTGATGGAACTGCTCATCATGATCGATGCCCTCAAGCGGGCTTCGGCAACGCGCATTACGGCCGTCCTTCCCTACTATGGATACAGCAGGCAGGACCGGAAGGTGCAGCCCCGGGTGCCGATCACCTCAAAGCTCGTAGCTGATCTGATAACCACTGCCGGCGCGAACCGGGTGCTGACGGTCGATCTTCATGCCGGACAGATCCAGGGGTTCTTCAATATCCCGGTGGACAATCTTTTTGCGGCACCCGTGCTTTTGGACTACATCCGGTCGAAGACGTTCACGAACCTTACCGTCGTTTCGCCCGATGCGGGCGGGGTGGAACGGGCCCGGGCCTTTGCCAAGCGGCTCGGCGCCTCCCTGGCGATCATCGACAAGCGGCGCGACAAGCCGAACGAGGCGCAGGTCATGAACATCATCGGCGACGTGAAGGGCCATGACTGTCTGCTTCTCGACGACATGGTCGACACCGCCGGGACCCTGGCCGAGGGCGCGGGCGCGCTCAAGAAGAACGGCGCCGGGAACATTTATGCCGCCTGCACGCATGCCGTGCTCTCCGGTCCGGCGGTCCAGCGGCTCAACGATTCGCCGCTTTCCGAGCTCATTGCGACGAACACCATCGCGCTCGACAGCAAACAGAAAGAGTGTAAAAAGCTGAAAGTGCTTTCGGTGGCGCCGCTGCTCGCCGAGGCCATCACGCGGATCCATGAAGAAACATCGCTCAGTTCGCTGTTTGTGTAGCAGACTGGATATGCATACTGCACCATCAATTGTATCGGAGGAGAAATGGAAAAGATCACATTAACAGCACAGGTAAGAGAAAAGGCAGGGAAGGGCGTAGCCCGGGAACTGCGGAGAAACGCGCGAATTCCGGCGGTGCTCTACAGCCACGGTAAATCCATGCCGATCTCTATGGGTACCAAGGAAGTCGCGACGATCCTTAACACCGAGGGCGGCAAGCATGCGCTGCTCACGCTCACGCTCGAGGGGGCCAAAGAGGCCGCCGAGCGCATGGCCCTGATCAAGGATTATGAGCTCGATCCGATCACCAACAAGCTCATGCACATCGACCTCATGGAAGTCGCCATGGACGAAAAGGTGAAGGTGCATGTCGCTGTTCACCTCACGGGCAATGCCATCGGCGTGAAGGAAGGCGGCATCCTGCAGTACGGCCTGCATCAGGTAGAGATCGAGTGCTTCCCGCAACAGATCCCCAGCCACTTCGATGTCAACATCGCGGCGGTCAAGGTGAACGAATCGCTCCACGTGCGGGACATCCAGACGCCCGAGGGCGTCAAGATCCTGAACGATGCCGATGCCACGATCATGACGATCCAGCCCCCGGTATCCGATGCCAAGCTTGAGTCCATGCTGGCCTCCGGCGCCCCTGCTACTGCTGCTGAGGGTGAGCCTGAACTGGTCAAGAAGCCGACGAAAGCGGGCGAGGCCGCGGCAGGCGATGCCAAGGCCGCTCCGGCCAAGGGAGCTGCGCCTGCCAAGGCAGCGGCACCTGCTGCAAAGGCTGCACCGAAGAAATAAACGCGCCCTCCTGGCTGCGTGAGCATGCGCCAGGGCGGGACGGAACAAGGCGCGCATGAAGATAGTCGTCGGTCTCGGCAACCCGGGGAAAAAGTACGAGCGCACGCGCCACAATGCCGGCTTCCTGGCCATCGATGAACTGGCCCGGAACGCGCGCATCGAACTGGGCCTCGAAAAGTGCCACGCCCTGCTCGGCAAGGGGGTGCTTGGGACCGAGAAGGTCGTGCTGGCCAAGCCGCAGACGTACATGAACGACAGCGGAAGGTCGGTTGCAGCGCTTCTGAAGGATGCCTACGCAACGGCAAGCGAACTCATTGTTCTCCATGACGAGCTCGACCTTGCCGCAGGTACGGTCAGGGTGAAGACCGGCGGCGGCCATGGCGGCCACAACGGCCTTCGCTCCCTCATCGAGTTTCTCGGCACCGCCGATTTTGTGAGGGTGCGCATCGGCATCGGAAGGCCTGTTCCGGGCATGGACACTGCCGATTATGTGCTCAGTCCCTTTTTCGCCGAGGAGCGCGAGGCAGCGGCAGCGGCAATAACGAACGCAGCCGAGGCCGTCAGGGTCATCGTCGCTCACGGCATTACGAAAGCCATGAACCAGTTCAACCAGAAGTAAGGTCTGCAGGCCCGGAGCGTAGCAGCAAGACGGCTCCGGGTTTTTTATTGCTGTAACCCATGAAACGGCAGTTGGCCGCAGATTCACGCAGATTTTCGCGGATAAAACCGGGCATTCAGCTTGAAAGAACTTTCACCCCAAGCAAGGTTCTTTTACGGTCCTTGATTTATCCGCGTTCATCAGATGTTATCCGCGTCCAAAATGCCTTTTCAGGTTTAATCTTCTTTCTACACTTATGCATAACTTAATTTCAGGAGCATACCATGGGTTTTAATTGTGGCATCGTCGGGCTTCCCAATGTGGGCAAGTCCACCATTTTCAACGCGCTCACCTCGGCAGGCGCGCAGGCTTCGAACTATCCCTTTACCACGATCGATCCGAACGTGGGGGTGGTGGACATGCCGGACGAGCGGATCGGAAAGCTCGCCGAGATCTACCATTCCCAGAAGATCATCCCCACGAGCATGGAGTTCGTCGATATCGCCGGGCTGGTGAAGGGGGCCTCCCAGGGCGAAGGTCTGGGCAACAAGTTCCTGGCCAACATCCGCGAGGTGGATGCCATTGCCCACGTGGTGCGCTGCTTCGAAGACCCGAACGTGATCCATGTGGCGAACAAGGTGGACCCCAAGGAAGACATCGAAGTGATCGAGGCGGAGCTTATGCTTGCCGACCTGGACGCCATCGAGAAGCGGCTTTACAAGGCCGAGAAGTTGACCAAGACCGGAGACAAGAAGGCCCTGGAAGAAGTGGAGTTCATGCGGCGGCTCAAGGACATGCTCGCAAAAGGCGAACCCATCCGCAGGGCAAGCCATTCCGAGGAAGAGACCCTGTGGCTGAAGAACTATTCGCTCTTATCGGCCAAGCCGGTGCTGTATGTGGCGAATGTGGCAGAGGACATGGTGGACAAGCCGAACCCCCATGTAGATGCCGTGAAGAAGATCGCAGCAGAGGAAGGCGCCAGGGTCGTGGTCATCTCGGGCCAGGTGGAGTGCGAGATCGCCCAACTGCCGCTGGAAGAGCGGAAGGAGTACCTCGCGGGCATGGGGCTCAAGGAGTCGGGTCTGGACCGGATGATCCGCGCAGGCTACGAGCTTTTGGGGCTCATCACCTATTTAACTGCGGGCGAAAAGGAAGTGCGTGCCTGGACAATCACCAAGGGAACCAAGGCGCCGCAGGCAGCCGGCAAGATCCACTCGGATTTTGAAAAAGGTTTTATCCGCGCCGAGGTGTTCCATTTCGACGACCTGGTGAAATACAAGACCGAACAGGCGGTCAAGGCTGCAGGGCTGCTACGCTCCGAGGGCAAGGAATATGTTGTCAAGGACGGCGATATTATGAACTTCCGGTTCAACGTGTAACGACCGTCGAACACGAAACTTCACGGATCAGAACGGCGGGTGCATCAGAGCCCCGCCGTTTTTTATGCCCTCAATAGGATGCATCTTTATGCAATTGTTAGGTTGTCTCCCTCCCGTTAATATTTTACGCAATTAACCAATTGAATTTATGGCATTTAATTTTTTTTGTACGGACTTGACTTTTTGTTGTGTAAACAATATAATTGCTATATACAATAAAAAATAGTTGGATTCGGATGAAGACATCAGGTCAACATCTGAACCAGGAGGTGCAGTATGGCTGACTCGAAAAAAGAAGGTGTACGCCCCCTAGGTCAAATACTGATGGAGAAGGATCAGATCGTACCGCAGGATCTGGAATTCGCCCTTGACCATCAGAAGAACAGCCCCGATCTTATCGGTCAGATCCTGGTCCGCATGGGCGCATTAGGAGAGGCCGAACTGAATGAGGTCCTTGTTGAGCAGTCCCGGACAACGCATTAGCAGGAGGCTGCTGAACAAACAGTGCCCTGTTTCTTTTTCCTCAACTCCACTTTTGACCTCCGCGAATCTGGTTCCTGACGTATTCACGGAGGCCCTCCTCTTTTTTTAGCGCAAAAATCGAATCATATTGAAGTCGCTCAGTGGTTTGTGGTACTTTACGTCCTCGATAGGGTGCGGCTGGATGGTGCGCGCTTATCGTTTTAGTTAAAGCCGGACACAACGAAACCAAAAAGGTCAAAAGGTAAAAGGCGTCTCGCGCAAAGCCGCAAAGGACGCAAAGAGAACCCTGAGGCCGTAGTTTACTTGGTGTAAAACCAAAAGCAATCCTTGGCTTATGACTTTCCTGGCGCACTTTGCGTCTTTGCGAGAAACAATCTTGTCGTTTTCTGTATAAAGGATATTATCATGCATCGACCGTTCATTTCTTTCCTAGGACTCCTGCTCTGGCTGCTGCCGCTCCCGGGACAGGCGCAGGAGCAGCCTTGTCAAACGCTTACCATTACGGCAGTAGGCGACATCATGATGGGCACGACCTATCCTGAACCCTTGCTGCCTCCTCAGGACGGGAAGGGCATCTTCGATGCCGTGAAGGGCTCGTTCCAGGGAGCGGACATCCTCTTCGGCAATCTCGAAGGTCCGCTGCTCGATGAAGGGGAGTCGACGAAATGCAAGAAGCCGGGCAAGACCTGCTATGCCTTCAAGACGCCGCTTCGCTATGTTGTTTACCTCAAAGACGCGGGCTTCTCAGCGCTGAACATCGCGAACAACCACGCTTCCGATTTCGGAAGCGTGGGCATTGAGAGCACGATCAGCACTCTCGGAGCAGCAGGGATCCAGCCCGTGGGAGGCAAGAAGGTTGCGACCTATACCATCAAGGGCAGGCGCATTGCCGTGGTCGGGTTCTTCTATTTCGAAGGGACGTATGCATACGCCCTGCAGAACAGGTCAGAGGCCGCAAAGATCGTGCGTTCGCTCAAGGAATCGAACGATCTCGTGGTCGTTTCGTTCCACGGAGGCGCAGAAGGTTCCACTGCGCAGCATGTGACGGGCAAGACCGAGGAGTTCCTCGGCGAGGACCGTGGCAATGTGGCTGTCTTCGCGCACAGCGTCATCGACGCAGGCGCCGACCTGGTGCTCGGCCATGGCCCCCATGTGCTGCGCGCGCTCGAACTTTACAAGGGAAAGCTGATCGCTTACAGCCTCGGGAACTTCCTCGCCTACGAGCGCTTCAATCTCGACGGGCCGAACGGCATAAGCACGGTGCTCAAGGTTACTGTGGATGCCGGTACCGGAGATTTTCTGGATGGACAGCTCGTACCCGTAAAGCTCGGCACCCAGGGGATCCCGGTCCCGGACAGCGGCAAAAAAGCGATCACGCTGATACGGGATCTTACGAAGCAGGACATTAAGAATCCGGGGCTCGTTATTACCGACGACGGTGCTCTCAACGTGAAGAATGGAAAGGTGCGGCAGGCGCAGCCTGTATCAGCAGCCACGGTTTCGGCGGTTACAGGGACGAAATTTGAGTGTCATTGAATCTAAGTAAGGACGGAACAGAGCAAGGCGTTTTCTCGCAAAGGACGCAAAGTACGCCAAGAAAATCTTAAGTAAGGGTAGGTTTTGGTTTTAACCCAAAAAGCTCGTGATCCTAGGTTCCCTTTGCGGCCTTTGCGAGAGACAATATCGACGTTAAGGCTTTTGTCAGTTCATCTCCCCTTGCACCGTTAAAAAATTTGCTTAATTCATTCTTTTATTATATTCTTTCATCAGACCTCCGTCGCTAGGAAAGGATAGCATCCGATGAAACGCATCTCACTTATCGCTTCCCTGCTGCTCCTGCTCACGGCACTTCCCCTATTGGCCGGCGAGCCGGCTCCCCCCAAACCAGCTTCAACGGACAAATGCATGGTCTGCGGCATGTTCGTTGCCAAATACCCGGACTGGACCGCGGCAATCGCATTCAAGGATGGCGTTACCCGCTTTTTTGACGGTCCCAAGGACCTCTTCACCTATTACTTTTCGATCAAAAAGTACGATCCCCGGAAAAATCCGGCAGATATTGAAAACATCTGGGTGAAGGATTATTATACCCTCTCGTTCCTCGACGCAAAGAAGGCGTTCTACGTCATCGGCAGCGACGTGCTCGGCCCCATGGGCAGGGAGCTGGTCGCGTTCAAGGCTGAGGCCGATGCAAAGGCGTTTTTGAAGGACCATGCTGGGAGGAAAGTGCTGCAGTTCAAGGAGATCACTCCAGAGGTGATGAAACACTTGGAATAAGCTGAAAGTCATTCTTTACCACGGAGGCACGGAGACACGGAGAAGACCTAAGAAGGTCCCCTCGCCCTACCCTCTCCCTCGGGGGGAGAGGATAAAGAAGAGGCGAGACTTTGTAAATTAGTTAAAGTAACTGGCAGTATGTTGATTTTCTCCGTGCCTCAGTGTCTCCGTGGTGAAAAGGATTTTAAGGATTAAATTTTGTCAAAGCCCTTCCGCATACGAAAATCGACCGTCTTCCTTGTCCTGACGATCATCAACGTCATGGCCTTTTCCCTGCTCATGCTGCATGGACGGTCTGTTCAGGCGCGGGCAGGGCAATTGCTCGCGCCAAGCAGCAAACTCGCAAAAGAGCTGCAGCTCACGGACCTCTGCCTTTTTACGGAAGCGCGGTATACGCGCCATCCTGCCATGGGCGACGTCCATGCCGCGTTCCAGGACCATCCGATGGCCCTGGAGCATTTCCCGTCAGGCTCGCTCGTGCCTGCCCCGAGTCCGCTGAAGAGGCGCCATGAATAGATCGATCGAACGCCACAAGAACATCCTGGAGTTCTCGCTTTCGTCGCTTCTGCGCCGAAAGACCAAAAACCTTTCCCTGCTTGCGATCTACACACTGATCGTGTTCGCCATTGCCTCCCTTCTTTTCTTTCTGTCCGCAATGAAGCGCGAAGCATCGCTGATCCTGAAAGACGCGCCCGACATGGTGGTCCAGCGGATGGTGGCAGGGAGGCAGGATCTGGTGCCGCTGAGTTACGCAAAGGAGATCGCTCTTTTCCGCGGCGTGCGCGACGTGAAACCGAGGCTCTGGGGCTATTACTACGATGCGCCGTCAGGAGGGAACCTGACGGTCATTACCGCAGATAAGGCGCCCGGGACCATCACCATCGGCAGCGGCGTGTCACGCCTGCGCAGCGCGACTGTGGGAGACGTCATCATACTCCAGAGCTACGATAACCAGGTCCCGCTCATGCTCGAGATCAAAGAAGTCCTTCCCTTTGAGTCAGAGCTTGCAGCTGCCGACCTCGTGATCATGTCGGACATTGACTTCAGGAAGCTCTTTAAATTTCCGAAAGACCATGCAACGGACCTGGCTTTGACCGTTGCGAACTCGCGAGAGCTATCCACCCTGGCAGAGAAGATCGCGGACAAGTATCCTGACGCGCGGCCGATCCTGAAGAGCGAGATGCTTCGGACCTATGATTCCATCTTCGACTGGCGCGGCGGCATGATGCTCGTCATGATGATCGCGGCCGTGCTTTCCTTCATCATATTCGCCTGGGACAGGGCAACGGGACTCTCAGCCGAGGAGCGCAAAGAGATCGGCATCCTGAAATCGATCGGCTGGGAAACGTCGGACGTGCTGCTTCTCAAGTTCTGGGAAGGGGCGGTCATTTCGCTCTCGGCCTTCTTCTTCGGCGTCATCGCCGCCTACTTGCATGTCTTTTCTCTGTCAGCCCCGCTGTTCCAGCCCGTGCTCAAAGGCTGGTCCGTGCTCTACCCGGAGTTCAAGCTGGTGCCTGCAGTGGACGCCTATCAGCTCGGTGTGCTCTTTTTCCTGACCGTGGCGCCTTATACGTTTGCTACGATCATACCCTGCTGGCGCGCGGCGACCATCGATCCCGATGCCGCCATGAGGTCGTAGCATGAATATGATCTCTCTTACGAACATAACCAAGAGCTTCCATGTGGGCAAAGCGAGCCAGTTCGTCGCGGTCAATGACGTGAGCCTCGACATAGAACCGGGAAAGGTCACGATCCTGAAAGGCCCGAGCGGCTCAGGCAAGACCACGCTCATGACGCTCATCGGCTGCATGGCGCGGCCCACGTCAGGCAGGATCGTACTATCGGGGATGCGGGCAACCTGGATGACTTCTGAGGACCCTTCAGGTGTCGAGATCACGAGCCTGCCCGAGCGCTTCCTGAACGACATCCGGCGCAGGACCTTCGGCTTCGTATTCCAGCAGTTTAATCTTCTTAAGGGTATATCAGTGCTTGAGAACGTCATGCTGCCGGCCTATCCAACAGGCGAGGACCATCGTGAATTTGCGAAGCGTGCAGGAATGCTTCTGGAGCAGTTCTCCATAGCGCGCCATGCAAAGTCTCCTGTGGAATGGCTTTCAGGCGGGGAACTGCAGCGAGTTGCCATTGCCCGGGCTCTTATCAACGATCCATCGGTCATCATTGCCGATGAGCCGACAGCGCATCTCGATACTGCGCTGTCGCGTGAGTTCATGACGATCGTGGGCACGCTCAAACAAGCAGGCAAGACCATCCTGATCGCGAGCCACGATCCCATTGTATTCGATTCCCCCCTGGCGGACCGGGTCGTTGAGATGCGCGACGGCGTGATCACTTCCTCCGGGTCAAAGCCATGATCCTTCATCCCGCAGTCCTTTCGCTCATGACCATGTCGCTCCTTGCGGGCATCATGGTGCTGCTTGCAGGCGCCGTGGGTGTGCGGATACTTTTATCGTGGAACATCAAGAGCGGCAGCGAGCTCCAGCTGAGCCTTGAGCGCCAGACCTATCTCGTCTCGACCATCCTGGCCTACACCTTCGTGTTCCAGATCCTGTCGCTTTTTCTCTATATATACACTGCCGACAACCTGCACGGCCTCTTCGTAGGCGCCATGTGTGCCGCAGGAACGCTGAACGTGAACGAATACGGTTATCCCGTGCTGATGCTCAAGATCGTGAACTTTCTTCTGGCAGGGACCTGGCTCATCGTGAACTATGCCGATACCAGGGGCTACGATTACCCGCTCATCCGGGCAAAATATGCGCTGCTTCTTCTGATCGCGCCGCTCGTGCTGTTCGAGGCCTACGACCAGTACCGCTATTTCAGCGGCCTCCATGCCGACATCATCACCTCCTGCTGCGGCGCCCTGTTCAGCCAGGACACGCGGAACATCAGCGGAGACATTGCGGCACTCCCGGCGCGCCCTATGGCGATCGCCTTTTTCGCGGCCATGGCGGCAACCCTTGCAAGCGGCCATCTGTTTTACTGGAAGGGCAGGGGAGGCTGGTTCTTCTCGTTAGCAAGCCTGGTCGCTTTCCTCGTCGGCGTAGCGTCGCTCATCTCGTTCATCAGTCTCTATATCTACGAGCTTCCCACCCATCACTGCCCCTTCTGCTGTCTCCAGAAAGAGTACGGCTATATCGGCTACGCGCTCTACGCCACGCTCCTCGGCGGCGCGGTCACCGGCCTCGGGGCGGGCATCCTGATGCCCTGGAGGAAACGCGGCAGCATGGTACGCGTCATACCGCAACTTCAGCGCAAACTCGCGTTAGCAACGGTCATTCTCTATCTTCTGTTCACGCTGATCGTTCTGTACCGGATGAGGTTTTCTGCGCTCAATCTTGGGTGGTGAGTTTCTGTTCGACTTCACGAAAGAACACCCGGGCTGGAGAATGTTCCTTAGACACATCAGGCGCCATCTGGTGAAAAGGAACTACTCATGGCATGTTCGGGACAAACTGAATCAACAAGTCAAGCCTGACCCTTTGCGGCCCCGAACCGTGTATTTGCGGGACAGCGAACCCACAGGCGGCAATTGAACTCATGCGGCGACTTAATAATATCCAAACGAAAATAGCCACATTGTCAATCCTCATCGCATGTTCTGTGTTCATTCTGTACGCGAGAGCGGGCAGCTATGAATTCATAAACTTTGACGACTTTGATTATGTTCTCTTTAACGATCATGTAAAAAACGGTCTCACGTGGACAGGCTTTCAATGGGCTTTTCGCTCATTAGATGCATCAAACTGGCATCCTCTAACCTGGTTGTCGCACATGCTCGACGTGACCATGTTCGGAATGGATGCCGGTCGGCACCACCTCGTCAACATTTTTTTTCACGCCCTTTCCTCCTCGCTCTTATTCATTGTCCTTTTTCGCATGACCGGAAGCGTTTGGAAAAGCGCTTTCACCGCTGCACTCTTCGCCGTTCATCCACTGCATGTGGAGTCTGTATCCTGGATCGCCGAACGCAAAGATGTTCTTTCGGGATTCTTCTTTATGCTCGTGCTGTTGTTTTACGAGCGTTATGCGAGACGCGCCACGGCGTGGAGATATTCGTCTGTGCTGCTATTCTATGCTCTGGGTCTTATGTCCAAGCCGATGCTGGTTACAACTCCGTTCGTGTTGTTGCTGCTCGATATCTGGCCCCTGGGAAGAACGGAATTTGCCGGTGCCGAGGACGGCGTTCAACGGGCTACTGTTTCATGGAGCCGTCTTGTAATCGAAAAAGCGCCTTTATTTCTTCTCACCACAGCCTCCGCTGCAATAACCTATATCGCTCAACTTGACGGTAGGGCTGTAATGACGGTAGGGGTTCTGCCGATGC
>Ga0334722_10003305_pt1 | contig 17463 bp, 17 predicted proteins | sample C3_bottom_MG_FD_207210 | JGI IMG/M metagenome (GOLD analysis project Ga0334722, IMG submission 207210) | Sediment microbial communities from Yellowstone Lake, YNP, Wyoming, USA - C3_bottom | ecosystem: Environmental > Aquatic > Freshwater > Lake > Sediment | place: USA: Wyoming | collected...
GCGAATATAAAAAATCAATCGCCAAAGGATTTAAATTACCTGAACAAGTTGCAGGATTTGAAGTTGACACTCGTGAATTATTTAATGCTGCCGCAGCAGCCGGTACTGGGTACAGTCCACTAAGTCGTTATCCTGCATCCGATCGTGATGTATGCTTCCAAGTAAGTGACAGTACAACATATAATCAAATCATCGACGCAATTGAATCTACACTTGAAAATGTTGATTTAGAGACAAACATTACGCCTATTGATATTTACCAATCTGAAAATTCAGCGACTAAAAACATTACAGTTCGTATTCGTTTAATATCACATGACCATACACTAACTGGCGATGAAGTCTCTGCTGTCATTAATTCGATTATTACATCTGTTATAGCCGCAACCAACGCTATTGTTATCTAAAAAACAGTAGAGTGGACGGCCTGTTGTTTGCTATAATAGAGTAAATAGTTAATGTCAGATAGGGAGTATATATTTATGGCGACACCACGATCGCAACGGGTTGGTATTTGGATTATCGCAATCGTATTAGCAGTTGGTACACTAGGGTCATTTTTAGTCATGGCGCTTAGTGTGCAAAATCAAACAGCCGATCAAGCGCAACAGCAAAAACAATATGATGATTACCTGGCTCAACAAAAGGTAGCGGCTCAGCAAAATGCTGACAATTCTGAAGTATTAACTGGTTATACAACCGATAAATTTGATCCAACAAATGTTACTACATTAAAAGTAGAAACTTTGAAACAAGGAACTGGCGAGACGGTCAAAGTAACCGACTCGATTAATTCGAGTTATTTTGGTTGGACGTCAGACGGCAAGATATTTGATAGCAGCCAGAAAAAAGGTGCAGCCGACAAACCAGTAACATTTGCATTAAGCGGCGTTATTAAAGGTTGGACAGAAGGTTTAACCGGCGTAAAAGTTGGTAGCGTAGTTCGATTGACAATTCCTGCTGACAAAGCATATGGAGCTCAGGGCTCAGGTTCTATTCCAGCTAACTCACCACTTGTATTTATTGTCGAAATTCACAAGATAGATAACAGCGCTGCCTAAATACCGTAAAGGAGAATAAATATGGTCAATCAAGAAATTAAAGATGTAATTATGGTCGGTGGTGGTCCAAGTGCACTTACGGCTGCTATCTATACTTCGCGAGAAGATTTAGACACAACAATATACGAAAAAGCAGTTGTTGGTGGCATACCAGCAGTTGTAGATATGATTGATAATTACCCAGGATTCCCCGATGGTATCGAAGGAAGCGTGTTAGCTGAGCAAATGGAAAAACAGGCTAAGCGTTTTGGCGCTAAAATTGAATTTGGCGATGTAACAGCAATACGAAAAGACGGCGAATTGGTCGTTCTGACTGTTGATGAGACAGAAATTAAAACCAAAGCAGTGTTGATTGCAACTGGAAACTCAAATAGTAAATTGGGTGTTCCTGGCGAATTGGAATACTACGGTCGCGGCGTTCATTATTGTGCAACATGCGACGGTGCATTTTATCGAGGCAAGCGATTGGTTGTTGTTGGTGGCGGAAACTCTGCCGTTCAAGAAGCGATTTACTTAACTAGATTCGCAACTCATATTGATTTAGTGGTCCGCAGTAGCGTTAAGGCTAGTGAAGTATTGCAAAATGAATTAAAGAAATTTGTAAGTGATAAAAAAATTACAGTTCATTTGGGTGCTCCAACCCAAGAAATCTTGGCAGTCAATGGTCACGTTACGGCGGTTCGCGTAAATCAAGGTGGTAAATCAGTTGATATTGAAACCGACGGCGTATTTGTGTTTGCTGGTCTAAAACCAAATACTGGTTTTTTGGATAAAAGCGGAATTGAACTTGATGAACAAGGATTTATTAAAACTAATCTTGAATTAGAAACAAATATCCCAGGCATATTTGCCAGTGGCGATGTACGCAGTGGCGCAACAATGCAGATTGCAAGCGCAGTCGGCGAAGGTGCTACGGTTGCAAATAGTATCGACGAATACCTGCACAGCCTTAAAAAATAATCGGTTGACGCATGATATAATGTTACATAGTTTATTACAAAAGATTAGGAGAAATAACAGTGGCAGATTTTAACCAAATACTTACACCAGGTAATGTTGAAGACGGAATAATTAACGTAGTTGTTGAGATTCCAGCTGGCAGCAGCCACAAAATTGAATGGAATCGCGAAAAAGCAATTATGCAGCTTGATCGTGTTGATCCAAAGATTTTTGCTAAGCCAACTAATTACGGATTTATCCCACAAACTTTGGATGAAGACGGTGATGAACTGGATGTTTTGTTGGTTACTGACGACCCACTTCCAACCGGTATATTTTTGGAAGCAAGAATTATTGGTGTAATGAAATTCGTAGATGATGGGGAAGTTGATGATAAAATCGTGGCAGTTCCTGCTGATGATCGAAACACTGGTAATGTGATTAATTCACTTTCAGACTTGCCAAAGCGAACAATTGATCAAATTACTTTTCACTTTAATCACTATAAGGACCTCAAAAAAGCCGGTTCTACAGAAGTTAAAGACTGGGGTGATGTCACCGAAGCAAAATCAATTATTCATAGTTCGATTGAACGTTGGAATAATCGATAAGATTTCGACATTTAAAATAAGCGTCCAAATGAGGCGCTTATTTTTTTCGTCTTGGTCTAATTTTTATACGCTTTATATTTCGGACTGTTTTTTCGCGGATAACTTTACTGGTATCAATCATGTTTGTTAAGCCCAGATGCCCCAGCTGTGCGCGTAGTTTGTTGCGGGCATGGGTGGTAGTTATCAAATTCTTCCAGTCCGATTTTGGTAAAGATAATTTTCGGGTTACGACTTCGACAATATCGCCATTTTGCAATGGTTTATCGAAAGGATGAATTTTACCGTTAACGCGGAAACTGTAGGCGTGTTTGCCGATATCGCTGTGAACTAGGTAGGCAAAATCAAGCGGTAAAGCTCCCTCGGGCAAATTAAAAATGTCACCTTTGGGTGAATGTACGAATATGCGATTGCCGAACAAATCAATTTGAAGTTGATCGCGTGAAATTTCTTCACCATTTTTTAATTTGGCGACGACTTCTTGCAACTGTGTTATCCATTGCATGTTATTTGGCAATGTTGAACTTTGTCTATTAAGTTTGTAATCTTTGGTTCTTTTTTGTTCGTTGTAATGGAAGCTGGCGGCAAGTCCTCGTTCAGCAAATTCGTGCATTTCGTAGGTACGGATTTGGAATTCGACGATTTGTTTGTTATGAGTGATTACTGTCGTGTGTAGGCTTTGATAGCCGTTTGGTTTTGGTGTAGAAATATAATCCTTGATGCGGCTAATCATAATCGGTTGGTATAGGCTGTGTAAAATTCCAAGGATTAGATAACAATCTTCTTTGCGGTCGACTATAATACGCAGCGCCATTAAGTCATGAATATCGTCGATATTGCCATTATATTTTTGTAGTTTCAAATATAGGCTGTAGATACTTTTAACGCGACTATCTATCGTGGCATTGATTCCATATTCGTTCAAAGTTTTTTCAACTTCTTTGTGAACTTCTTGAAGTTGACGCGAGTTTTTGCCAAGGCGTTTTGCAACTAATGTTTTCAAGCGATTAAATTCGACCGGATCAAGATAGCTGAATGCTATTTCCTCGATTTGCAATCGAACACGACCCATGCCTAACCTGTCGGCCATAGGACCAAAAACCTCTAACGATTCACGGGCTATTTTTTGTTGTTTATCGGGAGTTTTATACTGCAAAGTTGATAAATTATGCAATCGGTCAGCGAGTTTAATAATAAGAACGCGTATGTCCTGTCCAACGGCGATAAGTAATTTTGATAAATTATCTTTGGTTTGGGGCAGATAATTCGTCAAATCTTCCATGTCTGCGCTCGCCTTGGATACCTTGGTGACGCCATCAACAATAAAGGCCACATCACCACCGAATAGACTTTCGATTTTACTTAGACTAACGGTCGTGTCTTCAACGATGTCATGTAAAACGCCAGCAAGGACACTGTCGATGTCCATGCCCCACGAAATCAATTTGTTCGCAACAAAGATTGGATGATTAATATACGGTTCGCCGCTGGCTCGTTTTTGGTCGGCATGAGCAGAAGAGGCAAAATCTATAGCATGCTCAAGTTCTAGAATTTGATATTCATCGTAGAATTGTCTAGCACGCTTTAATAATTCCGTTTTCTCCATAGACTCTATTAGTATACGCCTTTTTTGCATAAAAATCCCTTTGCGGATATACTTATAGCATTGGATAAGCTAGTGCTTATAAAGGAGTGGGTAATCTATGGGCAAAATAAAAATCGGAATTAATGGCTTTGGCCGAATCGGTCGAAATGCTTTTAAAATTGCGTTTGAACGTAGCGATATCGAGATTGTTGCCATAAATGACCTAACTGACGCAAAAACACTGGCATATTTATTAAAACATGACAGTAATTATGGAACGTATCAACACGACGTCTCATATAGTGACGATGAAATTATTGTGGACAATCAACATATAAAAATTTTAACTCGTGATAATCCAGCAGGCATTCCATGGGGTGATTTGGGTGTTGATATAGTTATCGAATCTACTGGTCGATTTACAACACGCGAATATGCAGCAATGCATATCGAAGCCGGTGCGAAAAAAGTAGTCATCGGCGCACCTGGCCGAGACGAAGCTGTAGACATAATAGTTATTGGTGCCAATGAAGATGGCATCAAAGGCGAGAATGCGATTATCAGCAATGCCAGTCCAACAACAAATTCAATCGGACCGCTAATGGCGATTTTAGATGGTGAATTCGGAGTTCAAAAATCAATGTTGACTACAATTCACAGTTATACTTCGTCGCAAACGTTAATTGATTCTCCCACTAGGGATTTGCGCGAAGGTCGCTGCGCAGCAGAAAACATTGTACCGTCAACGACTAGTGCTGTAACCTCGCTTGCTAAGGCATTACCGCAATTTGAAGGAAAAATTGATGGCCTAAGCGTACGAGTGCCGACGTCTGTCGTATCGCTTAGTGATGTAACTGTGCTGCTGGGCCGTAGTACTACTGCGGATGGAATCAACGAGATAATTACCAAAGCTGTAAACGAACCTTTCTACCTTGGGATTCTGGGAGTTAGCAATGAACCTTTGGTCAGCCGTGATTATATAGGCAACAGTCATTCTGGAGTTGTAGATTTGTTGTTGACGAAAGTTGTTGGCGGAAATTTGGCAAAAATAATGGTTTGGTATGATAACGAATGGGGTTATTGTAATCGACTGGTTGAATTAGTTGCCGACATCGGTCGTGGCTTGCATAACTAACCGTATAAAGCTTATACTTTAATCATGAAGATATTTATTGGTAGTGATCACATGGGCTTTCATTTGAAAGAAAAAGTTTTTGCGTACCTTGCAAAACATGGTTATGAGGTCGAAGACGTTGGCGACCAGACATTAGATCCAGATGATGACTTTCCTGAATTTGCTCAGGCAGCTTCATTTAAAGTAATTGGAAGTACCGATACTGATCCGCGCGCAATCTTGTTATGCGGTGGTGGACAAGGCATGGCGATGGCAGCAAATAGGTTCCGTGGTATTCGTGCCAGTGTAATTTGGGATGCATTTGAAGCCAAAATGACCCGAAATGACAACGACAGTAATGTGCTGTGTTTGCCATCAAGAATCCTGGAAGATGATGACAAAGCCTGGGAAGGCATATTGGAAACTTGGCTTAACACTCCGTTTGCCGGTGCTGTTCGCTATAAACGCCGCAACGCGCAGATCGACGAGTTTTAAATGAGCGTAATTGCACCAGCCATTTTAGTTGAAACTGATGAACAATTCAAAGCTTCGATTGAAAGATTAACGCCTTTTGTGCAACGTGCGCACATTGATATAAGCGATGGTGAATTTGCGCCAGTTTTCTTGGTTGAACCAGAAAAATTATGGTGGCCCAAAGAATGGATGGTTGATATTCATGCCATGGTTATGCACCCAATGGATTATGTCGATCGATTAATTGCGCTAAAACCGCATTTAATTACATTCCATGCTGAAACTGGTGTAAATTTGATACCTATTATGGAAAAAATCAAAAAAGCTGGTATTAAAACTGGTATAGCATTATTAAAACCGACCGTTCCGGCAACAGTCGCCGATGCAATTCGGGCAGCTGATCATGTGCTGGTGTTTACTGGTGATTTGGGCCATTATGGCGGTAGTGCTAGTTTAATGCAATTAGAAAAAGTTCGTTTAATCAAGGGCATTAATCCGAACGTCGAAATTGGTTGGGATGGTGGTGTCAGTGTTGACAATGCATTTACTTTAACTCAAGGCGGAGTCAATGTCTTGAACGTTGGTGGAGCAATCGGAAATGCCGAAGATCCCGCTAGTGTTTATGCTACACTTGTAAGAGAAATAAATAAGCAAGGGGTGATTTAAACAAGTGGGTGGGCGTTTAACGATCAATCAATTGCAACACAAGGCAAATGACCTTCGTCAAGATGTGATTCGCATGCTGGAAGCGGCGGGTAGCGGACACACTGCAGGCGCTTTGGGCATGGCTGATATATTAACGGCGCTATACTTTAATATCTTGAACGTTGACCCCAAAAATCCTACTTGGGCAGATCGTGACATATTTTTCCTTAGCAACGGCCACACCGTTCCGATCCAATATGCTGCAATGGCTGAAGCCGGTTATTTTGAAAAAGATGAATTGATGACATTACGTAAATTAGGTAGCCGTTTGCAAGGTCACCCAGAACGTACTCTGTTGCCAGGGCTTGAAACCACCAGTGGCCCATTGGGCAGTGGTTTGTCACAAGCTTGTGGAGTTGCGTATGCTTTTCAATATCTAGACAACCAAAAACATCGTTTTGTTTATACGATTATGGGTGATGGCGAATTGGACGAAGGTAATGTTTGGGAAGCAGCAATGTTTGCTGGCAAATATAAACTGTCACAGCTGATTGCATTCATTGATCGCAATAATATCCAAATTGACGGCAGTACCGAAGAAGTCATGCCGCTAGAAGATTTGCATGCTAAATGGGAATCATTTGGTTGGTACGTTATGGATATTGATGGCAATAATATCCAAACCATAATTGATACTGTCAACACGGCCAAGGCTATTACCAACAGGCCAGTTATGATCATTGCCCATACAGTTCCTGGCAAAGGTGTTGATTTTATGGAATATGATTGTAAATGGCATGGTGTATCACCAAACAAGGAACAGGCTGAAAAGGCTTTGCAGCAATTGCAAGCAAAGGGCGGCAAAATTGATTCAGGAGATTTCGAATAATGAGTGATTATTTGATTAACCCAAATGTGTTAAATGATGATGTCGTTCAGGACACGATTCGTGGTGGTTTTGGCCGCGGCCTTAAGGCTGCCGGTGAAGCAAACCCACAAGTTGTTGCGCTCTGCGCCGATCTAACTGAAAGTGTTCAAGTTCATATATTTCGTGAAGCTTTTCCTGAGCGTTTTATTCAAACTGGTATTGCTGAACAAAACCTAGTTGCTATTGCCAGCGGATTGGCACTTGCAGGTAAAATTCCATTTGCCACTAGTTATGCCGCTTTTAATCCTGGACGAAACTGGGAACAAATCAAAACTACAATTGCTATCAATGACCAACCGGTTAAAATTGTGGGTGGACATGCAGGCATTGGTGTTGGGCCCGACGGCGCAACTCACCAGATGCTAGAAGACATCGCGATTATGCGCGTATTACCAAATATGGTCGTTGTTGTGCCTGGCGATGCTATTGAGGCTGAAAAAGCCACACGGGCAATCGCTGAAAACGGCAAACCAAGTTATATTCGTTTGGCGCGCGTCAAAACTCCGATAATCAGTACGCCTGAATCACCATTCGAAATTGGCAAAGCGTATGTTTTGCGCGAGGGACATGATGTTAGTTTGATGGGAACAGGTGTAATGACGTATCAATTATTAGTTGCTGCTAAAATCCTTGAAAGTCAGGGGATTAGTGCTGAAGTTGTTCACGTTCCAACTATAAAGCCACTCGATAACGACACGATTTTAGCTAGTGCACATCGGACAGGTCGCGTTGTGACTGCCGAAGAGGCTCAGATTGCCGGTGGTTTTGGTGGCGTAGTTGCCGAGCTGTTAAGCGAAAAAAAGCCAACGCCATTGATGCGTATCGGTATCTGCGATAGGTACGGCGAAAGTGGTGAACCGGCTCAATTATTTGAATTCTTTGGATTGACGGGCGAACATATTGCAAAAAAAGTTTCAGATTTTGTCAATAATGTGCCTCAATATCACCGAGAATACTAAGGAATATATTATATGGCTTTATCAATAGAACAAATCCGAGACAACACTGCTCGCGCTCGACAATTGATGCAGCGAAGTCGCGATGAACACTTTTCAATTGGTGCGTTTAATATGGACAATCAGGATGTCTTGATTGCGATATCCCGCGCTGCGCAAAAGCTTAATTCGCCAGTGTTGGTTGAAGTGACGCACGATGAAGTCACGGCTATTGGTATTCAAAATGTTCGTGATCTGGTTGATAATTGCAAAGCCGAATATGGTATTGAAATGTATGTTAATTTGGATCACGGCCGTAGTGTCGAGGTATCAAAACATGCAATTGATGCCGGTTTTGAATTTGTACATATTGATGTCAGTCAGGCAAACCACGACGCCAGCGACGCAGAAATTATTCGTCAAACGCGCGAAGTTGTTGAATATGCTAAATACACCGGGGCTTTAGTTGAAGGCGAGCCACATTATTTTGGTGGCAGCAGCAATGTTCATACCGAAGATATTGATTACGAAGAGATAAAAATGACTTTTACCAATCCAGAGGCTGCCGATGCGTTTATCAAGGCAACAGGTATTGATATATTTGCAGCAGCAATCGGTAATCTTCACGGCAAGTATCCGGTTCCTAAAATTTTAGACATTGAACTTTTAAAGCAGATTAGAAATACAATTAGTCAAACCACTACAATCAGTTTGCACGGTGGTAGCGATACGCCAGCCCATTATTTCACCGAAGCGGCTCAAGTCGGTGTTGGCAAAGTTAATATCAACAGTGATTTACGATATACATATCGTACAAATCTAGAAAAAGTCCTGGCTGATAATCCAGAACAATTTGCTGTCGTCAAAATTATGGAACCAGTCCGCCTGGCAGTCCAAGCGGTTGTCGAAGAAAAAATTGCAGCACTTGGGTCAGCCAACAAGGCGGAAATGCTAGCCCACCTTAAAGGTAATTCAATTTAAATTATAAACTGGTTTTTTTGGTTTCAATTGCGCTTAACAGTGACGCGTAAGATGCTTGGAATTTTTCAACACCTTCGTTTTCAAGAACTAGTGATACATCGCTCATGTCGACACCAACTGCTTTAAGATTGGCAAGTGTTTTATGCGCATTTTCGATGTCAACCATAGTGACTAATTTAACATCAGCGGGCAAGTGGTCCAAAATACGTGCAATTGTATCTTCCGGTAATGTATTTACAGATAATGGAGTTAATAAATTGTTGACATATAATAGGTCATCATAGTCTGGGTTTTTAGTTGAGGTTGATGCCCATAATAATCGTTGGACTGATGGTCCGTGGCTGTCAATGACGGCTTCTTTGCCAAGTCGATCTAGGAATATGTCATAAGCAACAACAGCTTGTGCAACGCCTGCTTTACCGCGTAAAGCCAAGGCTTCGTCGGTTCCGATTGCTTCAAGGCGTTTGTCGGTTTCAGTGTCTACACGACTAATAAAGAATGAAGCAACACTGCGGGCAGTATTGCCAGAACCGGTCATATGAGTATCCTTGAAGGCAGTAATCACGTCTTGGTAGCGATCAAGGCTAAAAATCAATGTGACGTTAACATTAACGCCACTGCCTAGTAATTCACGAATAGCTGGAACGCCAGCCTTCGTGGCTGGTACTTTGATTAATAAGTTGGGAAGATTTAGTTCGTTCCACAACTGTTTGGCTTGTTTGATTGTTGATTCAGTATCATCGGCGAGGTTTGGTGAAACTTCTAGTGACACATATCCATCTTCGCCGTTAGATTCGTGCCAAATTGGCTCTAATAATTTTGCAGAGGCACGGATATCTTCGATGGCTAGTTTAAAGAAAATCTCTTCGTTAGTTAGTCCGATATTGGCGTATTCTTTAATTTTTTCGTCATAAGAATCGCTGCCTTTAATAGCGTTTTCCAAGATAGTCGGGTTAGAGGTTAGACCTCGAACGCCATCATTAATAAATTGTTGTAATCGTCCGGATTCGACTAATTCTCGTGAGAGATTGTCAATCCAAGGACTTTGTTGGAAGTCGGTGTGTATTTTTTGTAGATTTGTCATTTGTGCTTATTATACCAAATGAGCTATTATAATGTATATGGTTAGAATTTGTTCAGTCGGGGCGGCTTCTCAGGATGTGTTTATGTCTGGCAAAGACATTAAATCTCATTTGGATCCTATTGAACATGTTGATGTTGAATCTTTTAAGCTTGGAGCAAAACTCGAAGCTGAAAAGATAGATTTTGCTACTGGTGGCGGTGCAACGAATGCCTCTGTGACTTTTGCTCGTCAGGGATTAGACAGCAGTTTTATTGGTAAATTAGGCCGAGATATTCCTGCGCATGGTGTGATTGTCGAACTTGATAATGAAAACGTTAACACCCAAAATGTTGTTTATGATGAAATCAAGGGGACTCAGTATTCGACGATTCTGTTGACCGACAGTGGTGAGCGAACAATTCTTATTTATCGTGGAGTTGCCAATAGTCATAAACCTGCGGATTACGAAAACCTAGATTTTACGCAGTATGACTGGTTGTATATTTCGTCATTCGGCGGGGCGATGGATGCACTGGACTGCATATTCCAAATAGCATCAAGATTGGGTAAAAAAATAGCTTTTAATCCTGGCAGTGCAGAACTAGCACAAATGGATAAACTAAAACCACTGCTTGAAGACGTTGAGATATTGATTGTCAACAAAGATGAGGCTCAGTTGATTGTTGAGGGTGAAAATATGGAAGAATTAGCTCGTCATCTGTTGCATTTTGTGCCACTGTCTATCGTTAGTGATGGACCAAATGGTGTAACTGCCTGTGATGGCAAAACTGTTGTTAGAGCCGGCATGTATGAAGACGTTAAAGTTGTCGATCGCACTGGCGCTGGTGATGCGTTTGGCTCAGGTTTTCTAAGTCAATGGGCCCAAGGGCGTTCATTGAAGGATTCAATTGTTTTCGCTAGTGCAAACTCGACTTCTGTGGTTACTAAAATTGGTGCCAAAGCTGGGATTTTATCAAAAGGTGTTGTACTGCACGCTATGCCACTTAGCGAGAAACCATTTTAGGAGAATATGGCACGATTTTTGCAACAATTACTTGACGCCCAAGAACCGATGTTTAGTCGGGGAATTGCAATGTTGGAAAAATCAACTGGTCACAGCAGTGTCGATGTTCGTTTGATTGCCGATATTACCGAAAAATCACATGTTATTATGCGAAAACTAGGTTTAGATACTAGCGATACTACCGGACGAGAATTATATGGTGCTTTGGTGGCATCGGTTCGTTTGGGAACTTTTGAAACACTTCTGGAAGACGACGATTATGTAATGATTAAATTAGATAGCAAAATTATATCCTTTAATCTAATTGATGTAATTGAAAATGCGCATCATAAATTGCCATTTGCTCATCAAACTATTGCGCACGGACAGCGAAGTTTACGTGGTGAATTGTTATCTCGATATATTGATCATGCCCGAACTGATGATGTCACAACTCGTCAAATTGCCGAATCAATTGGGCTTCTGCCGGGCGATGATGCATGGTATAATTTTGTTAAATATCACGAAAAACAAACAGCCAAGCCCGTAAAGGAGTTTATAAAATGAAATATCAGATTTGTGTATCAGGCGCAGCCAGCGGAAGTACCGTGACGGCGTCTCATCAGTTAGCTTATGATTTAGGTAAAGCAATTGCTGTTGCCGGTAAGACATTAACGACTGGTGCAACTGTAGGTTTGCCATGGTTTGCTGCGCAAGGTGCATTTAGTGTTAAAGACCGTGAAGGTGTTTCGGTTGGTTTTTCGCCAGCTAGTTCTTTCCGTGAACACGTGACTGTTTATCGCTTACCAACCGTAGAATTTGATTACATTAACTTTACAGGTATGGCCTATGTTGGCCGTAACATTCACCTTGTCCGCAGTAGTGATGCAGTTATTACTGTTGGTGGACGCATGGGAAGTTTACACGAATTTGCAACCGCACTGGAAAGCCAAAAAATCATTGGCGTACTACTAGGCAGCGGCGGTTTGGCTGATTATATTCCGACTTTATTACAAAATATCGAAGCCCCAGACGTTAAAAACGTGATTTACGACACCGATCCAGTTAGATTAGTTAGCAAAGTCATCAAAGCTCTTGATGCTAAATACGCTACCTTCAAACATGACGGCACAGATAACGGCATCATGCATCCTGACACCTATAACGGCTAGTCGACATTATTGCTATAATGTCTAAGTGACAGATTTTAAACTTCAAAGTGAGTATCAGCCAACCGGTGATCAGCCCAGCGCTATCAAGCAATTGATTGACGGGCTTGATTCGGATGTCCGCGAACAAACACTTTTGGGAGTAACTGGATCTGGTAAAACATTTACAATGGCTAACATTATTGCTAATCGTAATGTGCCAACGTTGGTACTAGCGCATAACAAGACTTTGGCGGCGCAGTTATATAGCGAATTCAAATCCTTTTTTCCAGACAACGAAGTCCATTATTTCGTCAGCTATTTTGACTATTATCAGCCAGAAGCTTACATGGCCAGTAGTGATACTTATATCGAGAAAGACAGCAAGATTAATGACGAGATTGACCGTTTGCGCCATGCCGCCACGTCGGCACTGCTGACTCGACGCGATACGATTATTGTCGCCAGTGTTAGCTGTATTTATGGCATTGGTTCGCCCGAAGATTATCAGGATATGGCGATTGAAATTAATTGTGGCGAAAAACGCCAACAAGATAAGTTTGTTCGTTTGCTGACCGATATTCAGTATCACCGTAATGATATTGATTTTCATCGTGGTACTTTCCGCGTTCGTGGCGATATTGTTGACGTATTTCCAGCTGGTTCTGATGCAGCTTATCGGATTGAATTCTTTGGCGATATAGTTGAACGATTAACCCGAATTGATCCGTTAACGGGTGAAATTTTGGCTGAACCAAATGCTGTGACAATTTTTCCAAGTAGTCACTATGTAACTCCCAAAGAAAAAACGCAGCGGGCAATCGCTGGTATTAAAGAGGAATTTGCTAGTCGTCTGGAATACTTTGAAAAACACGACAAATTATTAGAAGCTCAGCGTTTATCTCAACGAACCAAATATGATTTGGAAATGTTGGAAGAGACGGGTTTTGTTAAAGGCATCGAAAACTACAGCCGTTATCTGACAAATCGTGAACCTGGTGAACAACCAGCGACATTAATGGATTACTTTTCAGACGATTTCCTATTATTAGTTGATGAAAGTCACATGACTTTGCCACAAGTACGTGGAATGTATAATGGCGATAGGGCACGCAAGGAAGTGCTGGTGGAATATGGTTTCCGTTTGCCGTCAGCTATGGATAACCGTCCACTAACATTCGATGAATTTAATAAACATATTAATCAGGCAATTTATGTGTCGGCAACTCCAAGCGAATATGAATTATCGCACAGTCCAAAACCTGCTGAACAGATTATTCGCCCAACAGGTTTGATTGAACCCGAGATTATTATTCGCCCAACCAAAAATCAAATTGATGATTTGATTGCTGAAATTCGTGACCGGGTTGAAAAACATCAACGTGTGCTGGTTACGACATTAACTAAACGTATGGCCGAAGATTTGTCGACCTATTTACAAGAAATGGGCGTCAAAACTGCCTATATCCACAGTGACGTTGATACGCTAGAGCGTGGCGATATTTTGAAAGACCTTCGTAGTGGTGTGTATGATGTTTTGGTCGGAATTAACCTGTTACGCGAAGGTTTGGACTTACCCGAAGTCAGCATGGTTGCAATTATGGACGCTGACAAAGAAGGATTTTTGCGAAGTAGTGGGGCATTGATTCAGACCAGTGGTCGCGCCGCTCGACATGTCGAAGGTAAAGTATATATGTACGCTGATAGAATTACCGATTCAATGAAACGAGCAATCGACGAAATGGATCGTCGACGTAGCGTTCAGTTGGCATATAACGTCGAACATAACATAACGCCTGAAAGTATTGCTAGGGAAGTTGGCGAGGGCTTGCGTGCACTTATTCCTAAAAAAGCCGACGAATCAGCCAAACTAAACCTCAAAAAGATACCAAAGGACGAATACCCAGGTCTTATTCGCGAATTAACAGGTCAAATGGACTTTGCTGCTGCCAATCTGGAATTTGAAAAAGCAGCCGAACTTCGCGATATGATTGCTGATATTAAAAGCAAACTATAACAACCTTGCCAGTGTATATTATTACGCTTATACTTAATTTATGCATATGGGTGTTAATTTACGTCCTACTTCACTAAAGTTTCGTAGGACAGATTCTGATGAATCTGGTTTTACAATCGTTGAGTTGCTAGTCGTTATCGTAGTTATCGGTATTTTGGCGGCTATTACAATTATTTCTTATACAGGCATCAGCCAAAAAGCCACCGTTGCATCATTGCAATCTGATTTAACGAATATATCTAATCAGCTTAAACTTGATCAAGTTATTAATAATAATTATCCGACAACTTTGTCGCTCGCAAATGGCGGAGCGGGTATTCCGGCGTGTTTGGGTACGACAACTTGCCAATATACGGTCAATAATAATGCTTCACCACAAACATTTTCTTTGTTTGCGACCAAGAATGGTATTAAATATCACATAACAAATGATTCGAAACCAATCTTATATAATCCAGTTGTTGCAACTGGCGGGACAGTTGCTGATATTGGCGGCTTTCGTATTCACACATTTACAGCCAATGACACATTTACAGTGACAAGCGGTGACGAAGTTGAAGTATTAGTGGTTGCTGGCGGCGGTGGGGCTGGATCTTCACAGGCATCATCTGGTGGTGGCGGAGGAGGTGGTGCAGGCGGTTTAGTATATAACCCAGCATATTCAATAACACCTGGTCCGTTAACCGTAACTATTGGTAATGGTGGTGCCCCTGGGACTATTGGATTAAATTTGTCAGGAACCAACGGTGAAGATTCTATATTTAGCACAATTACTGCTACTGGTGGTGGGTTTGGTGCCAAAACTGGTGTTAATGGTGGCAATGGCGGTTCTGGCGGTGGCGGTGGTTACAACGGCTATACGGTAGTTCGCGCTGGTGGAACTGGCGTTGCAGGTCAAGGCAATACAGGCGGTAGTACTAATCTGTTGACCTCGGCAGGTGGTGCAGGTGGTGGTGGCGCAGGTGGTGTTGGTGGTAATAATAAAATTGCACATGGTGGTGGCGACAGAGGACCAGGCTTTGCCTTTTCTATATCTGGTAGTTCGGTTACATATGCAATTGGTGGTAGCGGTGGTACAAATACGCCAGCGGCTAGTCCAGTCAACACCGGCAAAGGTGGCGATGCAGCCTATGCAGCTGGTACACCATACGCTGGCGGTTCTGGTATTGTGATTGTTCGATACCCACTCTAATTAGATTGTTTTATGGTAGTGTAATGCTTGCAAAATTGCATTTAGTATGCTATTATTATGTTATTGCATTCATTGGATGCTAGGGCCTCTTTCAAAGACGAGCGCACCCGTAAAAGATTTGGCGCTACCAACGAATTATTCTCTTGTTTCCTAAATACATTGCAAACATTATTACATTTCACTAGAAAGGCTATTAAATATGGCATATCAACAATCACGTGGCGGTTTTCGTCCACGTACAAACAGCGCACCACGCACAAGTGGCGGTGGCGGCGGTAATTTCAGTCGCGGTCGCGGCGGACGAAGCGGTGGAAGCCGTGGTCCAGTAAAAAAATATATTAACCCAAGTAAATTTATCAACCAAGCAACTCCAAAGGCTGAAGAGATTGCATACGTGCCAACTCACAAGTTTACGGACTTTGCATTCGGCAGCCAATTGCAACATAACATTGCTAAAAAAGGTTACGAATCACCTTCGTCTATCCAAGACCAGGCTATTACTCATATCCTTGAAGGTAAAGATGTTATTGGAATTGCTAATACCGGTACAGGTAAAACAGCAGCTTTCTTGTTGCCAATTATCGAACACCAAACTGGCGTATCATTACGTCCAAGTGTTTTGATTATTGCTCCAACACGCGAACTTGCACAGCAAATCGATGAAGAATTCCGTGCATTTGCACAAGGCCTTGATTTATACTCAGCACTTGTTGTTGGTGGTATGCCCGCAGAGCGCCAAATTCGTGATTTGAAACGTCGTCCACACTTTATTATCGGTACACCAGGTCGTCTAAAAGACCTTATGAACCGTCGTCACATTAACCTTGAAAACATCAATACGTTGGTATTGGACGAGGCTGACCGCATGTTAGACATGGGCTTCTTGCCTGATATCCGTGCGATTGTGACTGAAACTCCACGTGAACGCCAAACATTGCTATTTAGTGCAACAATTACCCCAGAAATTACTGCAATTATCAATAATTTCAGTAAAAGCCCTGTAACTGTTTCAGTACGAACCAGCGAAACCAACGAACATATCGAACAAGATGTTATCGAAGCTCGCGACAAAGCTCATAAAGTAGAGTTGCTAACAGAAATGCTACGCGACCGCGATCTTTACGACAAAGTCCTAGTATTTGGTGAGACTAAATTCGGCGTTCAACGCCTAAGTGACCACTTGGACAACAGCGGAATTTCTGCAATTGCCATTCACGGTAACAAGAACCAATCACAACGTGCCCGCGCTTTGAAACAATTCAAAGATGGTCGTGTTCGTGTCATGGTTGCAACTGACGTTGCTGCTCGTGGACTAGACATCCCAAATGTGTCACATGTTATTAACTTTGATACACCTCAAACTTACGATGATTACATTCACCGTATCGGCCGAACAGGTCGTGGTGGTGCATCAGGACATGCTCATACATTTATTGACAGCCGTCGTTAAATAAAACTAAATACCCCTCAAAGGGGTATTTTTTTATTTGTTCTAGTTCAAAATTGCCGATGATTGGGCTATAATAAAACACATGACACAAATTACTCGTGATGATGTGCTTCATTTGGCACAGCTTTCTAGCTTGGAGCTGAATGACGCCGAGATTGATGGATTGCAGACCGACCTGGGCAATATCTTGGGCTATATTGATCAGCTGGGAAAATTAGATACGACTGGCGTCGAGCCAACCTATCAAGTCACTGGATTGCAAAGTGTTTGGCGCGATGATACCGTGATTGATTACGGGGTTAGCCGTGAAGACATGTTGG
>Ga0334722_10003306_pt1 | contig 17456 bp, 12 predicted proteins | sample C3_bottom_MG_FD_207210 | JGI IMG/M metagenome (GOLD analysis project Ga0334722, IMG submission 207210) | Sediment microbial communities from Yellowstone Lake, YNP, Wyoming, USA - C3_bottom | ecosystem: Environmental > Aquatic > Freshwater > Lake > Sediment | place: USA: Wyoming | collected...
AATTCCTCAATGAGCAGGGGCAGCATTTCTTCCTGGGTAAAGATGATTTGCAACAGACGTTTTTCTGCGGGCAGAAAAATTTCTTTCTCTTCCGGCGAGGAAGAAGTCGGCGGTGTTTTTTCCTGTTGCATAAGCTGGTAGAGGAGTTCTTCCCCGATTTTAAGGTATTCCGCCGCTTGCTTTACGTATTCGTTCCTGATGATGGGGTCGGCCAGACGACTTAAATCCTGCACTACCATCCTGGCCAGTCGGCTTTTTTCTTCTGGCTTTCTGAGGTTCACCTGCCGGCTGTAGTACCAGAGCAAGAACCTGAAACCGTCCGGTGCCTTTCGCAGAAGCTGCTCGTACTTTTCGGGCCCGTACTTCCGGATGAAGCCATCAGGGTCAAGCCCTTCGGGCAGCAGAAGAACCCGGCTCTGCAGGCTGTTTTCCAGGCAAATGGGTACGGCCCTGGCTGCGGCCTTTATCCCGGCTTCGTCTCCGTCATAATTGATAATGACGCGGGGGGCATACCTGCGAAGCTGGTTAACCTGGTGGGGAGTAAGACTGGTACCCATAGAGGCCACCACGTTCTGAAAACCGGCCTGAAACACTGTGGCAAAGTCCGCATACCCTTCTACCAGAATGGCTTCTTCCGCTTTTTTTATCTGGTCGCGGGAAAAATAAAGCCCGTAAAGTATTTCGCCCTTGGTAAAATTCTGGGTTTCCGGCGAGTTCAGGTACTTGGGCTGAGCGTCAAAAATCGTTCGGCCACCAAAAGCTACCACCCGGCCAGTCAGGGTCAGGATGGGGAAAATTATCCGCCCCCGGAACCGGTCCCGGTACTCCCCGGCCCGGCTCCCCGGTATGATCAACCCGGCTTTTTCCAGGTCCTGGGCATTGTAGGTTTTGCTGAATTCTCTAAAGAGGCTGTCCCAGGTATTCAGGGCATAACCAATTTTTAATTTGTTAATGGTCTCTTCAGTAAGATTTCTGGCCTTGAGGTATTCTAAGGCTTTTTTCCCTTCAGGGGTTTTAAAGAGGTTGTTTCTAAAATAGCTCAGAGCCTTTTCGTTTATTTCAAAAATTTTTTCTTCCAGCTTTGAACTCCGGTAGCTGACCTTATTTTCGGGCAGGGGGATATGATACTTTTCCGCCAGGTATTTGATGGCTTCGGGGAAAGTCAGGTTTTCTTTTTCCATAACCAGGGAAAAAAGGTCTCCACCTATGCCGCAGCCAAAGCAGTGGAAGAGCTGTTTCTCTTCATCAACCGTAAAGGAAGGGTCTTTTTCTGAATGAAAGGGACACAACCCCACCCATTTTTTCCCCCTTTTTTTGAGGGTGGTATACTGAGAAGCCAGGTCTACTATGGAAACCGTGGCTTTGATCTTTTCAGTAATCTCCATCAGGCTAAATTGCTCTTTTACTCATATAAAGTTAAGTTCGACCTTAATCTCTGTCAAGTAAAGCTCATAAAAAAGGCAAATTTTTTCGGCCGGAAAACTATAATTTATTTATCAAGCTGGCCAAGTAACCAGCGCCAAAGCCATTATCTATGTTGACCACCGCTACGCCACCAGGACAGGAGTTTAGCATAGCTAACAGGGCCGAAAGCCCCTGGAAATTTGCTCCGTAGCCCACACTGGTGGGCACGGCTATAATCGGGGATTTGACCAGACCGGCGACCACGCTAGGCAGAGCCCCTTCCATGCCCGCCACCACAATTAACACCCTGGCTTTCTTGATTTCTTCCAGGTTTTCCAGAAGCCGGTGCAAACCGGCCACCCCCACATCATAAAATCTGCTTACGCGGTTCCCAAAAAATTCGCAGGTCAGAGCGGCTTCCTCCGCCACCGGTATGTCTGAAGTGCCGGCTGATAAGACAGCTACCAGGCCGACAGGCTCTGGTTGTTTCTTTTTGATGACAGTCAGACACCGGGCTTCGGGGTAATAACGGCCACCGGGCAGCCGGGCTTTTATTTTTTGGTAAACCTCTGGAGATAACCTGGTCACCAGAAGGTTGCTGCCCTTATTTAATATCGCTTTTGCTATTTTCAGGAGTTGTTCTGGAGTTTTCCCCTGGCCAAAGATAACTTCTGCTGTGCCTTTCTTCAGTTCCCGGGCATGGTCCACCTTGGCAAAACCCAGGTCTTCATAGGGGTAATTTTCCAGCTTCTGGAGGGCTTGTTCAGGAGTGATTTTATGGGAATAAAGATCTCGAACGAGTTCAGCTAAGATAGCCTTCACAAAAGAATTTTATCACAAAAAGGCAAATTTGCCAGAGCCAGGCCAAAAATTTTCTGCGGGGCGGAAGAATTGCTTGTCAAAGAAGTCAGTATATTGTAAAATAGCAACAAATTAAGCTCTGGTTTTCAGGAGTGTACGGTGAACGAAGTTAAGAAAAGAGACGATTATCAAAAGGCTTTGAGCCTTTACAGCCAGGCCATAAAAGAATTTAGAAAAGGCGATTATGAGAAAGCCACAGCCAGCTTTGAGAGCCTGATTGAAAAATTCCCAGAAGAATATGAGCTGGCCGACCGGGCCAGGGTTTACCTGACGGTCTGCAAAAGGGGAGCCAAAAAAGAATCCATTTCTCCCAAAACCTTGGATGATTATCTTTTCTACGGCCAGATGAAGATTAACCAGGCTGATTATGAAGGAGCTTTGAAGCTTCTGGAAAAAGCCCTGGAATTTAAAAAAGAAGAGGCAAAAATTTATTACCTGATGGCCACGGCTTATGTTTTAAGCGGTCGCCAGGAAGAAAGTCTGGAAGCCTTGAAAAAAGCCATTCAGAAAGATAAATCCCTGGCCATCCTGGCCCAGAATGAGCCCGATTTTCAGGCTCTCTGGGAGGACAAGAGGTTTAAAGTTCTGGTCAAACTTACATGAGATATCCTCTTCAGGTATTTCTCAGCCAGGTACCTCTGCCTGGGGTCAAGGGGGAGAGAGAGTTAGGTTTAGTTTCGCCCCGGGCCATCCTCTCTTATCTCATCAAGAGTTTAAAAATTCTACGACCGGAAAAGATTCATCTAATCACAGAAGAGGTTTTCCCGCTAAAAGAAACGAGACTGAACTTTATAAGTCAGAAGGAAGAAGGTGTCACCGCCGGACTGGTCAAAGGAAAACTGCTGGAAAAAACAGAAACCATAAACCTGCTGTTACTTTCTTCAGATTTGTTCCCGGCCAATCCGGAACTCCTGCTGGAAATTCTGGGACATCATCTCCAGGCGGAAAATGATTTGACCCTGGTCGGAGAGAGGGTTGAGGAAAAGAATTCGGTTTCTGAAGACTGCTACGTTTATTCCGGGCTGTCCATCATTAAAATCAGTAAGAATGATGGCTGGCCGGAAAGGCTTAAGTTGTTTAACAAAAACGGCCAGGTGGAAGTGGTGGGTCTGGTTGAAGCAGCCGACCGAGCTGAGATGAAAATAGGTTTTAAATGGCTCTCCCGGGAAGAAGCCAGAGAGTTTAAAGTCATTGATAAATGGTCTGACCTGCCTTTTGTCGCCGAGGCCATCAGAAAAAGTAAAGTGCGGGAGCTTCTGGCCAGAGGCGTTTTGGTACTGGCGCCAGAGCAGGTCTGGATTTCTCCTGAAGTACAAGTGGCGCCCGGGACAGTCATTTATCCTTTTGTTTTTCTTGAAGGGGAGACCAGAATCGGGAAAAATTGCCAGATATTCCCCCACTGCCACATCATCAATAGCCGTCTTGGTCAGGGAGTGAAAGTGTTTGATTGCACAGTGGTAGAAAATTGCCGGCTGGATGATGAAGTTCAGGTCGGGCCTTTTACCAGGTTGCGGCCGGAAACTCACCTTCTTCGCGGCAGCCGGGTGGGTAATTTTGTGGAGATGAAGAAGACCAGGTTCGGCCGCAGTTCCAAGGCCATGCACCTGACTTATCTGGGCGATGCCACGGTAGGTGATAAGGTAAACGTGGGAGCCGGAACGATTACCTGCAATTATGATGGAGTGGCCAAACACCAAACCTACATCGGGCCAGAGGCTTTTATCGGGTCGGGTACCGAGCTGGTCGCTCCTGTAAAAGTTGGCCGCGGTGCCTACGTAGCGGCGGGTTCCACCATTACTGAGGATGTCTCACCCGAAGCTCTGGCCATCGCCCGCGCCAGACAGGTGGAGAAACCAGGTTGGGTGAAGAAAAGGAAAGAAGAGCTGGCTAAAAAGGCCAGTTCTCCTAGGTCAAGCAAGTAAATCAGCCGAATAAATCAGGCGGGATTTCCAGGGTGGTTATTTTTTTCCCGCTCGTAATTATAGACATAAGCCAATCTCTGGATAGCGGTAATGTTGGACCCGAGAGCAATGATAACCACGCTGACTATCATGGCCTGATTAAAGCAATGAAAAACCAGGCCGATGAAGTTACCCAGCAGAAGAATCACTAACCTTTCTGCCCGCTGCATCATGCCCACCCGGCAATCAATACCCAGGCCTTCGGCTCTGGCCCGGGTGTAGCTAACCATGGTGGAGCCCAGAAAGGCCAGGGCCAGAACCCAGAGAATCCAGTGCGTTTTATAATAAAAACCAAGCCCCAGGTACATGGCGAACTCTGAGTAGCGGTCAAGGCTGGAATCAAACACTGCTCCAAAGATAGTCTTTTTGTTTCCGTTGGTGGCCACTTTGCCGTCCAGGATGTCCAGCATGCCGCAGAAAGCCAGGAAGAAAAGGGCCCAGAGGGGCTGGTGGGTGGCATAGAAAATTCCAACCAGGAGGCCTGAGATGAACCCAGCCAGGCTCAGCCAGTTGGGATGGACGTTGAGACGAACGAAAAGGCGGGATACGCGGTCAAAAAGGTCAAGAGTAAGGATTATTAATTTGACGGGTAGAAAACGGAAGCCCTTACTCTCGTAGTTTGCCATTTCTGAAGAATTATATGTGTTAATACAAAAAAAATCAAACCCTCAGTCAGACCGGGCCAGCTGGGTTTTGCTTGAAGAAATAATTTCCCTGTGATATGTTTTTACTTAAAAAAAGGATTTGAACGTTATGGTCCAGTTTATTTAAAAATTTTTCATTAAGGAGATAGCAATGAAAGATAAAATTGAAATCAAGAAACCAGAAGGAAAGCTCGGGGTGATGATCCCCGGACTGGGAGCTGTGGCTACTACCTTCATTGCCGGCGTGCTCCTGACCAGAAAGGGCCTAGGAAAACCGTTTGGTTCTTTAACTCAGATGGGCACTATCCGGCTGGGCAAGAGGACGGAAAAAAGAGTGCCCAGGATTAAAGATTTTGTGGAACTGGCCGAGCTGGATGACCTGGTCTTTACCGCCTGGGATATTTTTCCGGATAACGCCTATGAAGCTGCGCTTAAGGCGGGTGTTTTAAGAAAGGAACACTTAGAGCCAGTGCGTGAAGAACTGGAAAAGATAAAACCGCTGCCGGCGGTTTTTGACAGAAATTACGTGAAAAAGCTGGATGGACCAAACAAAAAGACCGGGGCCACCAAGTACGACCTGGCCTTGCAGCTGATGGATGATATTAAAAAATTCAAAGAAGAAAATGGACTTAACCGGTTGGTGATGATCTGGTGCGCCAGCACTGAAGTTTTTATGAAGCCGGACCCGGTCCACGCTACCGTGGAATCCCTGGAAAAGGCTATGAAAGAAAATCACCCGGCCATTGCTCCGAGCATGATTTATGCTTACGCGGCTATCAAGTCAGGCGTGCCCTTCATCAACGGAGCGCCTAATCTCACAGTTGATATCCCAGCCATGATGGAGCTGGCCAAACAGAACAACGTACCGATCGCTGGCAAGGACTTCAAGACCGGTCAGACGCTAATGAAAACCATCATCGCCCCAGGTTTGAAAGCCAGGTTGCTCGGTTTACACGGCTGGTTTTCAACCAACATCCTCGGTAACCGAGACGGCGAAGTTCTGGATGACCCGGATTCTTTTAAGACCAAGGAAGAGAGCAAGCTGGGTTCTCTTGAATACATCCTGCAGCCAGATGTTTATCCCGAGCTTTATGGAAAATTTTATCATAAAGTTCGCATCAATTATTACCCACCCCGCGGGGATAACAAAGAAGGTTGGGACAACATTGATATTTTCGGCTGGCTGGGCTATCCGATGCAGATAAAGATTGACTTTCTCTGCCGCGATAGCATCCTGGCGGCGCCGATTGTCCTGGACCTGGTGCTGTTCATGGACCTGGCTCAGAGAGCTGGTTTCCGCGGTATTCAGGAATGGCTGTCCTTTTATTTTAAGACGCCCATGTGCGCACCTGAACTTTATCCAGAGCATGACCTGTTTATCCAGTTGATGAAGCTAAAGAATACCCTGCGCTACATGAAGGGTGAAGAATTAATCACCCACCTGGGGCTGGAGTATTACGATTGAAGTTTTAACCGCCAGCTGGTGGATGATAAAGCAGAGAATTCAGCGAGCCCTCAGGCGAAGGCTGGATGTGGCTAAAAGTTTTAAGAAATAAGTAGCCACCAAGTCTGAGTTGCCCAGGTCATTATCTGAAAAAAGTGGTTTTCCGGACGAATTTGTAAATGGTTAAAAAGAGCTCGAAATTCTTAGAACGGCTTAAAAAAATGCTTGCCCGATCTTCTACACCAGTTTCTTTCCCCGATGAGGGAGGACTTTAGCCGGTGGAATTTAATTTTTAGACAATTTATATAAAATTATTAGTTAAGTGGAAATAATGCCAGATTCTTAAAAAGAGGTAAATCATGAGCCAAAAACAAACCTTTTCTTCCCGCTTAAAAATCATGGTTTTAGGCTTGGTCATTTTACAGCTAATGTTTTTGTCTTTAATGGCGCAGACGACAAAAAAAGATAAATGGGACCTGAGCCAGGAGAAAGTTCTGTTTACTGTTGGCTATGCGCATCTTGATACTCAATGGCGCTGGGATTATCAGAAAACCATTCGGGAATACATTTGGCACACGATGGTGGATAATTTTTCTCTGTTTGAGAAGTATCCAGATTATGTCTTCAATTTCAGCGGGGCCAACCGTTACCGGATGATGAAAGAGTATTATCCGCTTGAGTATGAAAAGGTTAAGGAATATGTAGCCAAGGGACGCTGGTTCCCGGCTGGTTCTTCCATGGAAGAAAATGATGTTATGGCTCCTTCCTTTGAATCCATCATCCGCCAGATTCTTTACGGCACGCAGTTTTTCAAGAAAGAATTCGGTTTTTCCAGCAAGGAATACATCCTACCTGATTGCTTTGGCTTTCCGGCTTCTTTGCCGTCTATTCTGGCCCACTGCGGTCTGAAGGGATTTTCCACTCAGAAACTGACCTGGGGGTCAGCCATCGGTATCCCTTTTAACATCGGAGTCTGGTACGGGCCAGATGGTCAGGCGGTGGTGGCTGCTCTTAACCCAGGTGATTATACCGGGAAAATCACCGGTGACCTGACCCAGAACCAGAACTGGATGAGAAGAGTTCTGCAGAACGGTCAGAAATATGGCGTTTATGCTGACTACATGTATTTTGGTACCGGAGATGTAGGTGGGGCTCCGGATGAAAATTCGGTCAAAAACCTGGAGCTCAGCATAGCCAGTAGCCAGAGGAGCGAAGTTAAAGTAGTTTCTTCCCGGGCTGATGAGTTTTTTGTCAGCGTGACGGAGGAGCAAAAAAAGAAGCTGCCTTCTTACCAGGGGGAATTTCTGCTGACCAATCATTCGGCCGGCTCCATCACTTCTCAGGCGGCCATGAAACGCTGGAACCGCAAGAACGAGTTTCTGGGTTATTCAGCGGAAGCTGCGGCCGTGGTGGCGGACTGGCTGGGCGGTGCTAAGTACGACCGGGAGAGGCTGACTGAAGCCTGGCGTCTGGTGCTTGGAGCTCAATTTCATGACATTCTCCCCGGCACTAGCATTCCTCGAGCTTATGAATTTTCCTGGAACGACGAAATTCTGGCTGCCAACCAATTCAGTCAGGTACTGAAGGACGCAGTTGGAGCGGTCAGCCGGGCTTTAGATACCAGCGCGAGCGGAGTTCCCGTGGTCGTTTATAACCCGCTTTCTTTTGACCGGGAAGATGTGGTGGAAGCAGAGGTGAACCTGGGTCAGGGTGCAGAATACGTCCGAGTCTTCTCGCCTGAAGGACGTGAGGTGCCAGCTCAGGTTTTGGAAAAAAACGGGAATAAAACGAAAATTGCTTTTCTGGCCAGGGTGCCGGCCACCGGCTTTTCGGTTTTTGATGTTCGTCCTTCTTCTGAGCCAGGCAATCTGAACAGCGGACTTCGGGTGGAAAAGAATCTTTTAGAAAACGAACGGTACGTGGTGAAGATTAACCAGGACGGAGATGTCTCCAGCATCTATGATAAGAAATATAAGAAAGAGTTGCTGGCTTCTCCGGCCAGGCTTTCTTTCCATTATGAAAAACCACAGCAGTGGCCAGCCTGGAACATGGATTGGGAAGACCGCATGAAGCCACCGGCTGGCTACGTGGAAGGCCCGGCCAGAATTTCAGTGGTGGAAAAGGGACCGGTCCGGGTGGCCGTGAAAGTGGAGAGAGAATCGCGACATTCGCGTTTTGTCCAAGTCATCAGACTGTCTTCTGGGCAGGCCGCTGACCGGGTGGAATTCCTTAATGACATTGACTGGGCGACTTTTGAATCTTCACTCAAAGCAGCCTTTCCTCTGACCGTGTCCAACCCGCTGGCCACTTATAACTGGGGAGTCGGCACCATTCAGCGGGGGAACAATGACCCGAAAAAATTTGAAGTTCCTTCTCATCGCTGGTTTGACCTGACCGATAAGAGCGGGGATTATGGTGTTTCAGTGCTCGAGGATTGTAAGTACGGCTCAGATAAGCCTACGGATAATATGGTGCGACTGACCCTGCTTTACACTCCGGGTGTCCGTTCCTGGCCAAAAGAACAGGCTTACCAGGATTTTGGGCAGCACCGGATTCTTTATGCTCTTTACGGACACAAGGGTGACTGGCGGGAAGGCGGAACTAATGAACAGGCGCTGCGGTTAAACCAGCCCCTTCTGGCTTTTCAAACAATTCCGCACCAGGGACAGCTGGGCAAGAGTTATTCGTTCCTCAGGTTGAGCCATCCGAATGTTTCTGTCTCGGCCGTGAAAAAAGCCGAAAATTCTGAGGAAATAATCGTCAGAGTAGTGGAAACCAGAGGTCAGGAAACTAATAATGTGACGCTCAGCCTAGGCGCGGGGATTAAGTCGGCCAGAGAAATGAACGGTGTGGAAGAAGAAGTTGGCCCGGCGCAGGTGAAGAAAGGGCAGCTGGTCTTCAACCTGAAACCGTACAGCCTGAAAACTTTTGCCATCAAACCAGTGGCTCCGGTTAAGACGCTGACGGCTCCAGTGGTGGCGGAAGTTGAGCTTCCCTACAACGTGGATGTCTTCACCTTTGACGGGAATCGCAGCGACGGTGGGCTGGAGGCGTCCGGCCGGTCTTATCCAGCAGAGCTGGTGCCGGATAGGATTTTTGCCGGCAGCATAAGTTTTAAAATTGGGCCCAAGTTTGATGGCGCCAAAAATGCCGTTTCCTGTGAGGGCCAGGTAATTTCTCTGCCGGAAGGGAAGTTCAACCGGCTTTACCTTCTGGCGGCTGCCTCCGAAGAAAACCAAAAGGGTGTGTTTAAAATTGGAGACCGGCAGGTAGAGATACCGGTAGCCTTCTGGAGCGGGTTTATCGGACAGTGGGATAAACGGCTGTGGGCGGAGGGCCCAGCAGAGAAGATTGATTTTGACCGCGATAAATTTACTTATGTGGGAGTAGCGCCTGGTTACACCAAGCAGGATGAAGTAGCTTTCTTTACCACTCATATTCATCATCCGCAGGAAGGAAACGAACCTTACCTCTACGGTTATATGTTTAAATATGCGGTGGACCTGCCCGAAGGAACGAGAACCATAGTTTTGCCGGACAATCCCAGAATTAAAATCCTGGCCCTGAGTGTAGCTTATAACGAGAACGACGAAACCAGCGCTGCTTCTGAGCTGTTTGATGTTCTTAAGAGAAAGTCAGAAGATTTTGAAAGGTTTGCCGTGGTGCCGCGGCCAGAAATTGAACCAGCCACAGCTCATGTTTCGGAGGAAGCGCCAGCCACGGTAAAAATAAAGGTTGCTCTGCCCGAAGCTGTGATTCATTACACCCTGGACGGCAGTGAACCAAACGAGAAGAGCCCGGTTTACTCTGAGCCCCTGAGCCTGAAAAAGGACGCTGTCCTGAAAGCGATTGCCTACCATCCGGTAAGATTACCCAGCCCGGTGGCCACGGGCTTTTTCAGTAAATCTTATCCGGTAAAAGAGGTGGTTTATTTTACCCGGCCGTCGCCGTCCCGGGAAGGTGCCAGCGAGGAGAAAACTCTCGTTGACCTGGTGAAGGCCACCTCTGACCCTAACGACCCTAACTGGCAGGGCTTTGAACAGGAGAACCTGGAAGTGGTGCTGGACCTGGGAGTTAAAAGGGATGTCTATGAGCTGGTTTTGAGCTGTCTGGAAAACCACAACAACCGCATTTTCTTACCGGAAAAAGTTGAAGTGGAAGTTTCTGAAAACGGAAAAACCTACGAAAAAGTAGTAGAGAAAGAACTCGGGCGGCCGGAAAAACCTCTGCCCCCATCCGTTAAAGAACTGGCTTTCACCTTGAAGGGCCGGAGCGCCCGGTTCATCAGGCTAAAAGCCTACAACCTGGGCACGGTGCCGGCTGGTTTCCGCTATGCCGGCCAGAAAGCCTGGATGTTGTTGGATGAAATTTATGTGCGGTAAGTTTTAGCCGGCTTGAGGCGGAGAGCTACTCCGACTTAATAGCAGAAATTTAGCAAAGAGTGGGCTCATAAGATAAAGGTGGGGTTTCTATTCTTTTTTATGGGCTAACCTTTGATACATTTGTTCCAGGTCTTCTAACCAAAGTCCCGGTTGGGCCTCAGAGGGCATGCGCCAGTCACTTCTTGGAGACAGGCTGACCGAACCAATCTTTGGGCCTTCTGGCATGCAGGTTCTTTTAAATTGATTGGCGAAAAACCTTAACAAGAAACTCTTAAACCAACGGTACAGCTCATCAAGAGTATAATTACCTTCGAATAATCCCTTTCTTCTTACCTGATTGGCTAAAAAAAGTATCTTCCCCGGTTTCATTCCGAAACGGATGAAAGGATAAAGAAAGAAATCGGCCAGTTCAACTGGCCCAATGATCTCTTCAGTTTTTTGGACGATTTTTTCTTGGTCAGGTGGTAGTAGTTCTGGGCTGATTGGAGTCATAAGGATGTCTTCCAGGCAATTCTTAACAGGTGACGCGTTTGGTTCTTGGTCGGCAACCCACTTTATCAGATAACGGACCAGGGTTTTAGGGACAGAAGTGTTAACATGGTAATGTGAGATGTGATCCCCGCCAAAAGTGCTCCAGCCCAGGGCCACTTCTGTTAAGTCCCCGGTTCCCAGCATAATGGCCCTGAGTTCATTGGCCTGGTTAAAGAGAAAGGCAGTGCGATAGCGGGCCTGGACATTTTCAAAGGTTATATCATGTTGGCCTCCATGGCCCAGGTCTTTTAGCTGGGACCTGCAGGTTCTCGTAATGTTGACTTCTTTGAAACTGACGCCAAGGGCTTTACATAATTTAGTAGCGTTAGATTTTGTTCTTCGTGAGGTGCCAAAGCCTGGCAGGGTAAAAGCATGGACATTAGTCCTGGGGTAACCTAAAAAATCCATAGTTTTGACAGCTACCAACAAAGCCAGAGTAGAGTCAAGTCCGCCAGAAACTCCTATAACCAGATGTTTGATTTTGGCTCCAGTTAATTTTTGGGCTAAAGCGGCTATTTGCATGGAGATAATTTCCTGGCATCTTTCATCCCGTTTGAGTGGGTCTGCCGGAACGAAAGGATGAGCCTCGAGGGAACGTTTCAGTTCGCTGGCTTTTAGGTCATCGATTTCTATCTCTACTATTCTGAAGCCTGAAACCTGTCGTGCTGAATCCTGAAAGCTGCCGCTAATTCTGCGGTCAAAAGCCAATTTTTCAATATCAATATCAGACAGCAAGAGCTGTGGTTCTTTTTCTAAGCGATTTGATTCTTGAAGAAGAAGGCCGTTTTCGGCTACTATGGCCTGGCCGCCAAAAATCATATCATTGGAGGACTCGCCCAGAGTGCTGGAAACATAGCAATAGGCAGCCAGACAACGACCGGATTCGGAAAGAACCATTGTCCGACGCCAGTCAGCCTTACCCAGGAGCTCATTGCTGGCCGATAGATTAAAGAGGAGATTAGCTCCAGCCAAAGACTGATATTCATGGGGAGCTAAAGGTACCCAGAGATCTTCACAGATTTCTATTCCCACCATAGCTAAGGGAAAATTTTTAATCCTGAATAATAAATCTGTTCCGAAAGGGACACTGGCTTGATTCAATTCTACAAATTTAACCTCGCTGTCCAGGCCAGAGGCAAACCAGCGGGGATCATAAAATTCCTTATAGTTGGGAAGATAAGTTTTGGGTATTATGCCTACCAAATGGCCGTTTTTGATGACTATGGCTGTGTTGAAAATTTTCTGCTCTATAGAAAGTGGCATTCCCAGGATGATGAGTGGAGAGCCGGAAGAGGTTTCAGCAAGAATTGTGTCCAGGCTTTTCCTTACTTTTTCTAAAAGAGCCTGATGCTGGACAAGGTCCCCTAAGGTATAACCTGTTAAGGACATTTCCGGGAAACATAATATCTGAACTCCATTTTCTCTGGCCTGATGGATTAAATCAAGAATTGAAGATAAGTTATAGTCAACATCAGTCACTCGAAGTTGAGGAACGGCGGCACCAATCCGGATATAACTTAAATCCTTAGTTAACATAATCTCAGGTTCCAATTGCTCGCTCCAGATGATTTGTTTTCTTAGCCAATCTCTTTCGTTATTTTAACATAAAATAATTTTTTCCTTTAGGTAAACATAACTTATACTGGCAATCTTTTTAAAAACTCAATTTTTGACAGAGAAGTTCCGAATAAATTAAAGACTGCCAGCTTCTTAAGAGGGCTTTATTGATTTCAATAATCGCTCATAGAGTTTTTGCTCGCGGCTAAATGCTTCAGCGACATAGTCATTTAGGCTTTTTTGAGAAGCTTTTTTGTCACGGGCATACAGTGCGGTAAATTTCGATTCAAAAATTTTATAGCCTTCAAGATACTCTTTCTCCACAGGCTGCATTTCTTTTTTAACCACCTTAATCATCTGGCCATAATTGGCTTCTACCGCTTTTTCCAGAGCCAAAACTTTAGTGTTAAAAAGCTTATCCTTAGCCGATTTAATTTCTGAATCATTAAAGTGTTGCTGGTAGAAAAGCTCGTAGTCGTGGATACGAGGACCATAGCCAAAACCTTCTGGCAGAGTTTCAACTCCGTAATAAACCGGCAAGTAAATGGTGGTGTCAGGTTTGCCAAAAGCCAGCCAGACCAGGACAGAAAGCGGTTCGGGCTTTTTGTCGTTCAGGCAGGCCACAAAAGAATTGATGGTGGAGGAAGTGCAGATGGTGCGGTACCTGGTCTGGTTGGGACTACCCTCCTTGTAGCCAGCGGTAGCATCGTATTGAGTACCTTCGTAGTGGTCGCGGAGCAGGGCCATCAGCATTTCTGGCGTAACCTTTTTAGCGGGCTTGAAGGAGAAGGGATAATCTCCATTTATTTCCCATTCTTTCCCGCTCAGGATGGTGAGCCCGCGCCACATCCGCAGGGTGTTGCCGTCAAAGACGGGCTCCCGGCTGGAGGGTCGGGCAAAAGCCTTTTTGAAGTCAAATGGTCCGTCTTTGGCTTCATCGTACCAGCCGTTATTTTTGGCGTATTCTATGATGTCCGGGCTGCCCATGAAATTATCATAGTCGTCCAGACGGACCTGCCTTATGGTGTAAAAATTGGGAATGACGGCCACTTCATCATCAGGTACCCGCTGGGCAAACCAGTGGCGGCCTCTGATGACTGCCACCACCCAGGCTTCGTTTTTATCAGCGATGGAGTAGGTGCGGCCGGAGCTGCGGTAACCGTATTTTTCCACGAGTTCACCAGCCAGCTTCACTGCTTCCCGGGCGGACTTGGCTTTTTCGGCTACAATTCTTCTCAGCATGTAACCAATTCCGCCGTCAGTCAGGTCTTCTTTGTTTTCCTTTGAACTACAGGCATCAGAAGTAATAACGACACCGTATTCATTGATAAAGCTATCAGCGAACTCCTGGGTCGTGGCTTCTATCCAGAGAAAACCATTGGTGCGGCCATCGGTTTCGTAAACGGCTCCATGTCCTAAATTAATTTTTACTGTCGGGCCATAATTGCGCGGGGCTATTTTACGCACGTTGACGAGGATGTCTCCGTAATCATCTTCGTTGTGAGCCACCAGCACCGAACCATCAGCGCTGGCTTTTTTGCCGACTAAGACGGTGTAGCAGTTGAGCGTCTGTTCGTAGCGGTCTGTTCTGTCTGTAGCTTCAGAAAAGAGAGCCAAGCCGAAAAAGAGTAAAATGAGAGCTAATATTATCTTTTTCCCGCTTTTCACTCGGGCCTCCTTGATTTTGTGGATGTTTATTACCAAGGCCTAACTCCTGACATAACTTTGTCAGAGCTTTATCTAATATACTATTTTGGGCGAGGCCTGTTCAAGGTAAATCAAGATTGAAACTGGATTTAGAGGCCGGTTATCAGCAAAGTTCAGGCCGTCCTTAATTTGCTTGTCTGGAAATTTTTTCCTTAGCTCCTTTTATTTTTTTAGCTATCATGTTCTAATCCTTTTCCAGGTCCTTAATGAGAGAAATGATCTTTTCCGTTACCTCTTTGACTTCTTGTTCAGTAAAATCCAGGCTGGTAAAGGGACCCTTTTTGATCAGACCAAGGTCTGTTTCCAGATTAAGATAAACCTGTGGCTTAATTCCGACTTCTGCCAGTAATTCCCGGGCACAGGACTGGTGACAGCCATCGATGATAATTATTTTCTTAAAATTTTTTATCATCTCGGATTGCCGTGGCACCTGGTTTAAAAGAGCTGGCATTGACCCTATTCCAACCACCTCGCTTCCCAACCGTTTGATGACTTCCTGTGCAGCCAGACCGGTCAGAGTGCCATTGTTGGAACCATGGCTGAAGCAAGAAAATAAACATACTCTGGGAAAGGTTTGTTTTTTTGTTATTTCCATGTACCCTCCTTCATCTTCATACCCCTATAATTATTTTTATTCTTAAAAAAATCTGACTTAAAACTCCCTGGTCCTCAAACGAAACCAAGAAATTAAATTCTTTGGAGCCGGTGTCCATAATTTAATGCCTAATTAAGGTAAGGCCATCTCCATTTTAATTCGAGAAAAAATAGTCGTGTGCCTTTCTCCATTTTTGAACATCCAAGATTCATAATATTTACAGCAATTTGCTCTTAGCTCTTATCCAGGGCCTTATTTTCTTTTTCCTCTTCCTGATCTTTAATTCCCAAAGCCTCACGAGCAATCTTACTGGCCAGACGGTCGACATCAGCCTGGTCAAAATCAAGAGTCGGAATTTTCTCCACGCCTTCCTTGGCGATAACAATCTCGTAGCTGTAAGGTATCCCGAGTTTTTCCATTATTTTGCTGGCGCAACGATTGGCACAGCCATTGATAATTATGAGTTTTTTCGCCCGGCGGGCAATGTCCACATGAGCTTTAGACTCAGCCGCCACTGCAGTTATACAGCACATCCGGGCATCTTGATGGGCATTAGTCAGATTAACGGCTACCTGATGGCCAACCTGGCCAACGCTGGCTGCTCCATCGCAGGCCAGAATGATGTTTAGTTTTTCAGCCTCTTTGGCGCACAGGGGAAGAATCCTTTGGTTTTTTTCCTGATCAGCCATTTTACCTCCTTAAACATATATGAATGACTTTTCATATAATAATCTATCACCTTTGTCAAGTAAAACTCAACTAGGGATGGTTTTGTTGCCTGTTTTGCACCCAGGGGGCTTTTAATCAATGGCTCTTTATTTTTTATCTTAAGCTGGCTTTTTAACAGGATTTAATAGGATTAGAGTGCTTGATACTACTTGATCCTAATGATATTCATATCCATCGGATATCAGCTAACAGGCGGATGCAAAATTATTCGGAGGGCAAGTTCAAGAGCAAACTAAATAAAAGCCATATCAAAAGTATTTAAAGTTTAAGCTGACTTAAGGAGAATAAATTTTTGAATTAAATATAACTCCATATTGACAGGTAATTGTTTTTATTATAGTATTTGCATAAATACTTAAATAAAAAGATGCCTTTAAAAAAGAAAGTAAAAAGATGAAGCAGGAAGAGAAATTGGCCAGGCTGTTCAAGATCCTTTCGGTGGGTACCAGGATCCGGATCCTTAACCTTATTAAAGAACGAGCTCTCTGTGTAAATGCCCTCTCCCAGGCTTTAAAAATCACGCCGGCAGCTGTTTCCCAGCACCTCAGAGTCTTGCGGGATGCGGGTCTGGTTACCGCCGAAAAGAGGGGATATTTTGTTCATTATAAAGCCAATGCTGCCAGAATGAAGGAAATAAACAGGGCGGCCAGTCAATTGCTGGAGATGAAAAAAGGGAAGCAAAAAGAGAATTCAGGTAGATTGTCCGAAAGTAAATGAAAACGCTTGGAAAAAATGGGCCAGGAATGAAGCAGATGATTTTAGCTTAATAAGACGGATTTAAGAAAGGGATATTTTACAGGTTTTAATAATCACCGGAAATAAAATTCAGGCAAAAAATAGCAGGTAAAAAATAGAATGTTGGGAAGTGGCCATAAAAATAAGAATTAAGAATTAGAAGGAGAAAGCTATGGAAAAATTTGACCTGGCCAAAATAAAAGCCGCCGGGTATGAACAAAGAGAGAAAAATGTTTTTTACGAAAAGCCTGAGTTTAAGATGAGAATCGTCAGCCTGGAGCCGGGCTCTGAAATACCGTCCTGTGTAATGAGTTCATATGTCATCTTTATCTGCCTTGAAGGGAAGGCCGAGGTTCTGGTTAATGGGAATAAGGTTGATTTAGCCGCAGGCGAGTTAATAGCGAGTGAACCAGCCACTTTTTCCCTGCGGTCCGTTTCAGGAGCCAGGCTTCTGGGCATTCAGGTCAGGCCGCAGCCGGTCTGAACCGCGGAGGTTTTATAAGATGAGCCCTAACGGCAGTTTAGCCATTGAAGTAAGTGATTTAAGAAAGAGTTTTGGTCCGGTTAAAGCAGTAGATGGCCTTTCTTTCAGTGTCCAGCGTGGTGAGCTTTTTGGTTTTCTGGGGCCAAATGGGGCCGGTAAAACCACTACTATCAACATACTGACCGGCCTGGCTCGACCCGATTCCGGAAGCATAAAAATAGATGGTCTTGATGTTACCCACCATCCCAAGGCCGCTCAGCATCTGGTCGGCGTGGTGCCCGATGAAAGCAACCTTTATCCTGAATTAACCGGGTTTGAAAACCTTTGTTTCTGTGCGGCTCTTTATGGCCTCCCCAAGCAGGAGAGAAAGCGCCGGGCAGAGGAGCTTTTAAACTGGTTTGGCCTGGCCGAGGCAGCAGACC
>Ga0334722_10003307_pt1 | contig 17452 bp, 14 predicted proteins | sample C3_bottom_MG_FD_207210 | JGI IMG/M metagenome (GOLD analysis project Ga0334722, IMG submission 207210) | Sediment microbial communities from Yellowstone Lake, YNP, Wyoming, USA - C3_bottom | ecosystem: Environmental > Aquatic > Freshwater > Lake > Sediment | place: USA: Wyoming | collected...
ACGGCGGCGACGCCGTCGAGGACGGGGGCGATCTTGTCGACCGCCTTGCCGGAGTCGCCCCGGATCTCGAACTCGACCAGCGCCGCGCGCCCGTTCTTCGCGACCTGGTCTGCGTTGCCGGGAGCGAGCGGCGAGCGGACGTTCTGAACGTCCGCCATCTTGGAGACGCGGGCGACGACCTCGTTGATCGCGGCGGTGAAGGCGGGATCCGTCGTGCGCAGCGAGCGGCTCTGGATCAGGACGTTCTCTCCGGCGGGCTGCTTGAAGCCGGCGTCGAGGATCTTGTCCATCCGGCCGGACTGGCCCGGCCCCGGCTTGTTCGGGTCGATGTTCTTCGTGCCGACCATGCCGCCGAGTGCGAAGGCGACGACGACGAAGGCGAGCCAGCCGAACGTGGCGGTCTTCCAGTGACTTGCGCTCCAGCGACCCATGCGGGCCGCCAAGTTGCGCGACTGTCCAGGCGAGACGGTCGGAGCGCCTACTGCGGCCCCGGACTCTTCGCTTCGGCGACTGCGGTGTTTGGTGCGAAACATGTTCGTTCCTCCTTCGCGTTCAGCGTTGGGGACTCCCTAGGCCGCGTAGGCGAAGGGGTGGTAGAAGGCATCGAGGGCACGGTCGGGCGCGATCGCGAGTTGGAAGCGATCTCCGACGCGCTCGTCCTCGACCGAGACCGTTAGCGTGTTCTCGAGCGGATGCCAGAGCAACAGGACGTGGACGCCGTCGCTATCGCGGGCGGCGAGCTCCCGGGTTCCAGAGCTCATGACTCCTCGTTCTTTCTTGTCTAGTGGGCTCGCGGAGTGCATGCCACGACGCTATGGGCGCGGCGGCGCGCCGACCTCGTCGGAAGGCCGGATTCGGGCTCCTACCCGCCGACGATTCCGCGTCCTACTCAGGTAGGAGGCGGCGCGCGAGGGCGTGCAGTACGTTCAGGACGTGAGAAGCTTCTGGTCGCTCGCGCGCAGGTACGGGTTCGACGCGCTGATCGTGCTCGCGGCGATCGAAAGCGCGATCGAGGTCGCCGTCCGGCAGGACTCGCCGAAGGCGCCGGGCACGACACTGTGGTTCGCCGCACCGGCGACCACGGTCGTCGTATTGCCCCTTCTCGTCCGCCGGCGCTTCCCCTTCGCAGCACCCGCGTCGGTCTGGCTGCTGGCGGCGGTGCTCTCGTTCGTCGACGGGCGGCTGGTCGTGTTCACCACCAGCGTGTTCGTCGCAGGCATGGCTGCTGCGTTCCTGCTTGGCGGTCTCCGCGACGCCGTGCTCGAACGGCTGGGCCTGGCCGTCGTGGTCGGCGGTGCGGCGATCGTCGTTCAGAACAACCCCGACCATACGGCCGGCGAGCTCGTCTTCATCCCCCTCCTGTTCGCGATCGGCTGGCTTGCCGGCTTCGCCCTACGCGAGCGGGCCGAGCAGGCCGAGGCGGCAGAAGAACGCGCGACCCACGCCGAGCGGGAGCGGGACGCAGCGGCGCGGATCGCAGTGGCAGAGGAGCGCGCGCGCATCGCGCGCGAGCTCCACGACATCGTCGCCCACGCCGTCAGCGTGATGGTGCTCCAGGTTGGCGCCGTCCGCCACAAGCTCCCCGAGACGCTCGCCGAGGACGCGGTTGCACTCCGAGGCGTCGAACAGACCGGCCGCACGGCGCTGGCCGAGATGCGCCGTCTCCTCGGCGCGATGCGCCGCGACGGCGACGACCTCGAACTCGCGCCCCAGCCGGGCCTCGACAACCTCGACTCGCTGCTGGAGGAGGTCGGCCGCGCCGGCCTTCCCGTCCGGCTGCACGTCGACGGCCAGCCGTTCGCGCTCCCACAGGGGATCGACCTCTCTGCCTATCGAATCGTGCAGGAAGGCCTGACCAACGCGCTCAAGCACGCGCGCGCCAGCCACGCCGACGTGACCGTCTGCTACCGCCCCGACGAGCTCCAGATCGAGGTACGCGACAACGGCGAGGGCAGCTCGACGAGCGACGGCCACGGCCACGGGCTCGTCGGCATCCGCGAACGCGTCAAGATCTACGGCGGCGAGATGACCGCAGGAACGACAACCGGGGGCGGCTTCATCCTCAGCACGCGCCTCCCGCTCAGCGGCGACCGATCATGACGATCCGCGTCCTCGTTGCCGACGACCAAGCGATGGTCCGTGCCGGCTTTCGCATGCTGCTCACCGGCGAAGAGGACATCGAAGTCGTGGCCGAGGCGAGCAACGGACTCGAGGCGGTAGAGAAGGCGGCGCGGTTTCGTCCGACCGTCGTCCTGATGGACATCCGCATGCCCGAGCTCGACGGCCTCGAGGCCACCCGGCGCATCCTCGCCGACGACGCCGCGGCTCGGGTCCTGATCCTGACGACCTTCGACCTCGAGGAGTACATCTACGAGGCGCTGAGAGCCGGGGCCAGCGGGTTCGTGCTCAAGGACGACCCCCCGGAGCAGCTGATCGCCGCGATCCGCACCGTCGCCGCCGGCGACGCGCTGCTCTCGCCGGCGATCACGACCCGCGTGATCAAACAGTTCGCCCGCATCCCTCGGTTCACACCTCCGAAGGAGCTCCAAGAGCTCAGTGCCCGTGAGCTCGACGTCCTTCGCCTGATCGCTCGCGGTCTCTCCAACGGGGAGATCGGGCAAGAGCTCTACATCAGCGAGACGACCGTCAAGACACACGTCACGCACATCCTCCACAAGCTCGACCTCCGTGACCGCGTCCAAGCAGTCGTGCTCGTATACCAGGCGGGGCTCTTCGAAGCGCCGTGATGATCGGCGCAGGCTCCTCGGTCACGACCCCAGTCGTGGCGGTCGAACTCGACACTTTTCGCTCCGGCCCACGTATGCTCGGGCAGCTCAGGTTCCCTCTCGGAAGTGGAGGTGTCTCGTGTCGCTGCTTCTCCCGCCCAACGTCTCCGAGCAGAACCTCTCGAAAGCACTCGACGACTTTGCGGCGGCGGTCGGCGGCGAGCACGTCCTTGCGTCCGAGGAGGACAAGGCCGAGTTCCGGGACCCCTTCTGGCACAGGAGCTGGGACGACTATGAGGCTGCCGCCGTAGTCCAGCCCGCGACTGTCGAGGAGATCCAGGCGATCGTCCGGATCGCCAACGAGCGCCGGGTCCCGCTGTGGGTCTCGGCCGTCGGTAGGAACAACGGGTACGGCGGCTCGTCCCCGCGCGTCCGCGGCTCCGTCGTCGTCAACCTCCGCCGGATGAACCGCGTGCTCGAGATCAACGAGGAACTCGGGTTCGCGGTGGTCGAGCCAGGCGTCACCTGGTTCGACCTCTACGACGCGATCCAGGCCGGCGGCCATAAGCTGCGGCTGTCGATAGCCGACCTCGGCTGGGGGAGCGTCGTCGGGAACACGCTCGACCACGGCATCACCTACCTGCCGTACGGCCAGGACCAGATGATGCAGTGCGGGATGGAGGTCGTCCTGCCGAACGGCGAGCTGATGCGAACCGGGAATTGGGCGATCCCGAACGGTCAGGCGGCGCACGTCTACAAGCGCGGCCTCGGCCCGACGCCTGACCAGCTGTTCATGCAGTCCAACTACGGGATCGTCACGAAGATGGGCGTCTGGCTGATGCCGACCCCGGAGTGCTACATGCCGTGCTGGCTCCGGGTCTGGAAGGACAGCGACCTGCCGCAGGTCGTCGACACGCTGCGAGGACTGATGCTCGACAAGAGCATCGAAGGCGTGCCGCAGGTGCTGAACACGCTCTGCCTCGGATCGGTCTTCTCGAGCCGCCAACAGTGGTACGAGGGGGAGGAGCCGATCCCGGACGGCGTGATCGACCACATCGCGCGCGAGCTCAACATCGGCCGCTGGATCATGCGCTTCGCGATCTACGGCGACGAGGGCATCGTCGACCTCAAGTTCAACAAGGTGAAGAAGGCGTTCGAGCAGATCGAGGGCGCCGAGGTGTGGGGCACGAAGTACGGAGCGGACGAGTACGACAAGATCACGCATCCGGCCGAGAAGGTCGAGATCGGCATCCCGAATCTCGACATCAACACGATGACCGGCTGGTACGGCGGCGAGGAGGGGGGTCACGTCGCGTTCTCGCCGGCTGTCCCGATGAGCGGCAAGCATGCCGTCGAGGTCTGCGGCCTGCTCCGCGACCGGATCGAGAAGAAGGCGAACCTCGACTATCTGGCCGCGCTACTGCCGATCAACGCGCGCTGCTTCATCCACATCACGATGGTCATCTTCGACACGAAAGACGAGCAACAGGTGCGCGGTGCGTACGAGACCTCGAAGCTGCTCGTGCGGGAGGCGGCTGAGCAGGGCTACGGCGAGTACCGGGCACACCTCGACTTTATGGACCTCGCCTCCGAGCAGTACTCGTTCAACAACCATGCCTACAAGCGCTTCTGCGAGACGATCAAGGACGCGCTCGACCCGAACGGGATTCTGATGCCGGGCCGGCACGGGATCTGGCCGAAATCAATGCGCCAGGCGCCGAGCAGCGGGAACGGCGGGTGAATGACCTCGGCCTGACGTCGAAAATCTAGTTGACCGCGACGACGTCGATCTGAAATCGCGGGCTGCTGGGCGCGATCGCGGCGACCTCCATGAACGTGGTGGCGGGCGGTGTTTCGACCATTTCCGGCGCGTGTTCGCGGTAGAAGGCGAGCAGTGCGCTCTGCATCTTCGGGTAATCGTCCACGTCGGTCAGCATCAGCGTGGTCTTGACGATCTTGCTGATCGCACTACCAGCACGCGCCAGCGCGTCGCCGAGGTTGTCGAGCGCGGTCGAGACTTCGCGTTCGATCGACTCTGGGGCTGAGCCCTTGTCAGCGCCGCCGTCGCAGGCGGACAGGAACACGAGCTTTCCAGCGGTCGCGCTTTCGGCGGCGTCCGCGGTTCCTGCCTGACGGTGCATCGGCCAGCCGGGCGTGGCGGCGTTCGCGACAGCGAAAGCTTCGACCTCGATCAAGAACTCGGGTCGCGGCAGCTCGGTCATCACGAACACCGTGCTGGCCGGTGGATCGGAGGCAATCGCAGTCGCATGCTCGCGGAAGAAGGCCTGCTCGATCTTGCGATAGGTCGTCAGCGCGTTCGCATCCTTGATGAAGACATTCGTCTTCACGAGATTGGCGAGCGACCCGCCCGTCTCCTCGACGGCGACCCTGATCTTGTCGAGCACGATGCGGGATTGCTCCGCGAAGTCGCTGGTCTCGACTCTCACCGTTTCGTGATCGAGCCCCTGGCAACCCGAGATGACGAGCAGATTCCCGATCGACTGGCTCCGCGCGAACTTCGCGTGCTCCTTCGGGACATGCGGATAGGCGAGCTCCTTGCCCGCCCAATACTCCGGGTAGTACGTCACTGGCCAACCGGGCATGCCGCGGTCGAGCGCAGCGATGACTTCGTACTGGACGAGAAACTCCCGGCGCGCGAGCGACGGGACGACCATCAGCGTCGCCGCCGGCGGTGTCGTTACGAGCTGCGGGGCACACCGCTCATAGAACTCGGTCTCCGTCTTGCGCACGCGCCCGTAGTGCTCGAGGCTGGTGAGCATGAAGAACGTCTTGACGACGTTCTCCATCTGGCTGCCCACTGCTTCGAGGGCACGTCGCGTGTTCTCGAGCGCCAGATCGACCTGATCCTCCACCTGACGCGGCGCGAGTTTGCCCTCCCTGCCACAAGTGAAGCCGGACACAAAGACGACATTGCCAACGACAACGCTCTGCGCAAGTGTCGGCTCCTCCTCGGCCACCTGAGAGGAGGCGTACCGGACGTCCCACTTCATCGCTTCCTCCCACGCGCTGGCGAATCAGGAACTAGATCGATCTGCGTCCGTGCGGTGCTTACCCGTCGGCGGGCGCCCCGGCATGAACGGTCTTGCACAGCGCTTCCCAGTTTGCCGCGATTTGACAACATTCGTAGGCCGGCCAGCGGCGGTGGGCTGGCCCACGGCGAGGATCGCGTCAGACTGTCGGCGTGCAGCTCCTGCCTGGCTACTCGCTTCGGCCCGCTCGCGATGACGACGCACCTGCTGTCGTTGCTCTGACGAACGAGGAGTCCGAGGCGCTGATCGGTGTGCCGCTCGTCGACGTCGAGTGGCTGCTGCGCCGCTGGACCGCGCCGGCGGTCGACCGCGAGCACGACGTCGCCGTTGTCGAGGCGCCCGGGAAGCGGCTTTGCGGCTGGCTCAGCGTCGAGGCCGACCCTCCTTATACGACCGCCTTCGCGATCGGCGTCGTCGGCCTCGCGTTTCACGGCCGGGGGCTCGGTGCTGCCATCGTGGCCGAGAACGAGCGCCGGGCGCAGCGGTTCGTCGCGCTCGCCGACTCGGCCGCCCGCGTCGTCGTCCATGCCGGCGCCCTCGCTGACGAGCCGCGCGTGAGCGCGCTGCTGGCGTCGCAGGGATACCGAGAGGTGCGCCGGATGCAGCTGATGCGGATCGACTTCTCGGGAGAGCTGCCTCCGCCTGCGGCCGTGCCGGGTATCGACGTGCGCCCGATTCGGGAGGAGGACGCACGCGAGCTCTACGCGGCTCACCGGGAAGCTTTCGCCGACCACTGGGGCGAGGGCGAGGAGACCTACGAGGGCTTCAGGCACCACCTCCTCGATAGGCCGGAGTTCGACCCGGACCTCTGGTTTGTCGCCTGGGACGGAGACGTGCTCGCCGGTTACCTCGGCGCGGCGCCCCAGGCGACGGAGGATCCTGTGCGCGGCTACGTCAGCGTGCTCGGCGTCCGCCGGCCCTACCGTCGCCGGGGCCTCGGTGAGGCGCTGCTGCAGCACGCGTTCCGCGTGCTGCACGCCCGCCGGAAGCAAGGTTGTGACCTCCATGTCGACACCGCGTCGCTCACGGGGGCGACACGCTTGTACGCACGGGTCGGTATGACCGCTCACCCCCGCTTTGCGACCTGGGAGAAGGAGCTCCGTCCGGCGGGCGGGAGCGGGGTTCTTCTCGGCTCGGAGGGATGACAGAACCTCGGAAAGACGAGAGCGGCCGGCGCAATCCGCCTTGCGTCGGTCGCCGCTTCAGGTGGAGGATAAGTTCTGTGTCGGATCCCGATGGTTGTCGCGCTGCGCATCACCTGGGAAGGCTGCTTTGCGCGGTCGCGAGGAGGGCTGCGTCATGAGGTTGGCGTTGATTTCCGATCTGCACGGAAACGACCTGGCGTTTCGCGCCGACGGTCGAGCTCGAGCTCGGCGACGAGATGATTCTGTGCTTTCATGGCTCGCCGGCGTCGTATGACGACGTCCTGCTCCCAGAGCACCAGGGGGCGTCACTGAGACCATTTCAAGGGTTCGGTGTCGATCTTCTGGCTGGTGGACACACGCATACGCAGTGGGTGCGGCGCATCGATGAGGCGTTGTTTGTCAACCCTGGAAGCGTCGGGTTGGCGTACGACCATCACCAGCCCGACGCCGGCCGCAAGGTCAGCCCAGTTGCTGAGTACGCATTAGTGATCGTGGACGATCTGGGTCTCTCGGTTGAGTTCCGTCGAGTGCCCTATTCGCCGGTCGACCTCAAGACTGCGGCTGCATCAAGCGGTCGGCCCTACGCCCACGAGTGGGCTGATCAGTGGGCGACAGCTGAGTCTCGAGTTCGAGACGCGTTTCCGCACCACCCGTAAGACCACCTGAAGCGACGCCAGGCGGTCTCGGCTCACGGCATGGCCGTCGGTGTCCCGCCGCCCTCCAGTTAGGGTGAGAGGCGGTATGGGTGTCAGCGAGGATCGTGGTCGCAGCGCTGTTGTGTTCGGTGCACGCAATCTGGGCAAGGCCGTGATCGAGCTGTTGTGCGGTCAAGGGTGGGTGGTGGCGGGCGTGGCGCGGTCGGAGGCGACGCTCGACGGTGTTACGGTCTTGGGAGCGCTTGCTCTCCGCGCAGACGTCACGGATCAGGCGAGTGTGAGGCAGGTGTTGGAGCAGGTGGCCACCGCTCATGGCGGCATCGACCTGGTCGTGAACGCTGCATCAGCGTACGGAGGTGATCGGAGCGGTCCGTTCGGTGGTGGCCCAATCGCTGAGGCGCAGCCCGAGGCGTTTGACGCATGGGCTGTTGCGCCGGCGCGTTCGGCGTTTTCGTTCCTCTCGGCCACAGGCCAGTTCCTACTCGCGCAAGGGACGCCTGCGACGGTCGTTCAGGTGACGGGCGGTTCTTCTCGGCGTGCTGCCGGCGGGCGTGGCTTATGGGCTGCGGGCGCGTTCGGTGTCAGAGCGATCACACAGGCAGCTGCGCTTGAATTGCGCGAGCACGGGATCCATGTCGCGCTGCTGATCGTGGACGCCGGTATTCAGCCGCTCGCGGGCGGGCAGCCCGGCCAGGCGGTTGATGCGCTTGCCGATCCGCGTGAGCTTGCTGCCGCGGTGCTCTTCCTCGCCGAGCAGGGGGCGCGTGCGGCAACACACGAGCTGCAAGTGACGCCGCTGGCCGAACGCTGGGTCCCCTAGTAGCCCTCCTAAAGCCGGGCCGCTTCTTGCCGAAACGGAGGCCCGGTTTGCAGTAGAACTTGTTCGCGCGGACAGCCACTTGGGAAGGCGAGTGTTGTATGGATCGTGCGGAATGGGATTGCCGGTACGCGGGCAGCGAGTTCCTTTGGAGCGCTGAGCCGAACCGGTTCCTTGTTGCTGAGGTGTCCGGATTGGCGCCCGGGCGGGCGCTGGACTTGGCCTGTGGGGAGGGCCGCAACGCCGTCTGGCTGGCCCGGCGCGGATGGCGGGTCACCGGCATCGACTTCTCCGAAGTCGCGATCGAGAAAGCGCGGCGGCTGGCCGGCGCACGCAAGGTTGAGGTCGAGTGGCTGGTCGCCGACCTGCTCCAGTGGCGGTTCCCGTCAGAGGCGTTCGAGCTCGTGATCCTCTTCTACCTGCAGGTGCCCCCGGGGGAGCGCCACCAGCTCGTCCGCGCAGCCGCGAGGGCGGTTACTCCAGGCGGCACCCTGCTACTGGTCGCGCACGACAGTCGCAACCTGGAGCACGGCTACGGCGGCCCCCAGGAACCGGCCGTCCTCTACACGCCCGAGGACGTCGTCCCCGACCTGACGGGGCTCGAGATCGAACGAGCCGAACTGGTTGAACGCCCGGTCGAGACAGCCGAGGGCGAACGGGTTGCGCTCGACGCGCTGGTACGAGCCCACCGAGCCGGCATACCCGCGTCAGCCTGATCAAGACATCTGCGCGAGGCCAAGGTGTTCAACGCCCACGGCCCTGCGCTCGCGAGACTGCATGGGAGTGTCCAACCTGACGCGCTGGAGGCGCCTTGATCCGGGTCCACCTCAGAGGCGCCCACTCCCGAAGCTCGGACGTCACCTCAACCGGGGGTGAGACGGCACCCAGAGCACAGGGGCGGCGCGGGGTCCTGGTGAAACTGGTCGAACGACCGTGGTCGGACGCAGGCATCGAAGCTAGGGTTGGAGTGGGGAGAGATTTGGGGAGTTGCGCGTTCTGGGGGAACTGCGCAGCTCCGCTTCCTCTCCGCTTCCTCACAGCAGTTCCCGTCAACCTTTACAGGAAGGGCATTCGTGGCCGAAGCGCTTGGGTTTCTCCGTCAACCCGAACCGGCGGTACGCAACCGGAGTGTGAAGCAGTGCTGCTCGTTTTGTCGAGCCGAGCTTGGCGAGGGCCTCGAACTGACGAGTCTGGGGTCTGGTGCTCATGGTCAGCGCTCGTCAACCGGCAGCTTTTGCTCGACGCACTGCCGAGACTGCGTTCTGGCATTGGCAGCGCTCCACCCTTCACCACTCGCGTCTCGTGCCTTCATCTCGACGCGGACGCTCTTGACCGATCGGCTACTCGACCTATGGCGACGCGGCGCGGGGCCAGACCCGGCACTTGTCCTACAGGCTGCCCGAGGCGCCAGTTGCGGACTCGTGGCCGCCGACGCCGTCTGACCGGCGCGCATAGGGTGTAACGGAGCCGCCTGAACTGTCGGCGGGCAGCGCATGTCACGGTGATTTCCAGCCGATTCGCTAGACCGTCGACTGAGACGGAAACCACATTTTGCAGGACTTTCAGGCGATGGACCAAGGCGGACTCGAACCTCACGTGCTTTGCGGCCGCGGAGCGGACGCCTTCGGAGATCTTCGCCCGGCGGGAATCCGCGCGGCTGCGGCTTTGCGGCCAACCAGGCCGTCGACGGCGGCGAGCGTGTCGAGGTAGGCGAGCTCGGTCGCGGGCTCGTCGAACTGCTGCCGGGCAAGCCACTGACGATGGCGCTGCGTCCACGTACTCGGCTCCGGATAGACACGCCCGTACAGCAGCAGCAGCTTCGAGACGCGGTGCCGGCAGCGCATCAGGTCGGAGCGGACCTGCTCACGAGCAGGGCAGAGATGCCGCGCCGCCTCGACGCCGGGGCTGGGCACGGTGACGATCTTCAGCTGCCCGGCGAGCAGCAGGCGGGCCAGCAGCTCGGCGTCCTTGCGGTCGCTCTTGATCCGGTCGCCGGGCGCCCGGGGCGTCTTGCTCGGCGCGATCACATCGACGCGCAGCCCCACAGCCGAGGCAGCACGGTAGAGCGCGAAGCCGGTCGGGCCTGCCTCATAACAGCCACGCAGCGGCTGCGGCAGCCCGGCCAGCCAGCCGATCACTTCCTCGCTGCCGCCGCCGAAGCGAGCACGGCAGAGCTCACCGCTCGCGACATCGATCGCAGCAGCATGGGTCGAACGAGCGTGGACATCCAGGCCCACATAGGTCATCGTTGCCTTCACGGCCGGACCCTCCCTCCGTTACATGGGGTCAGCCGGAGCCAGTCTCCGGCCAGACAAACCCCCGATCTGTAACCGGAGGATCCGGCCTTCTCCGCGCTCGCGGCTACTCAGCCGCCATAGGGTCTAGACCCACCACCTCACAGACCGATCAGCAAACGAGCACCTCATACAAGATGAGGTGCTCACTCCGCGAACCCGCATGAAACCTCGCATCGCGAACGAGCAGTCAAGCCAGAGTCAAGCTCTGAGTTCACGGTTGGTGTGTCGGCTCGATCAACAAGCCGTGCGCGGCTAGAGGGGGCACCCCCTCGCGCGGGCTGCCGGCGATCGGAGTCCCGGCTGCGCCATACACTGAGATACGGCAGAGGTACGGCTGGATACGGTGAAACCCCGCGTCGCCCCGGAGGTCGCAGACGTTCGGCCCGTGCAGCCGACCGCGGATGTTGAGCTCGAGAGCGAAACGCTCAAAGACATCGAGACCATGACGCCGCAGGAGCGGCAGGCCTTGCTTCGCAAGCTGGAAGCTCGCAGGGGCGGATCACTGCTGCGCCTCGTCGAGGACGAGGTCGCAGACTAGCCGGCTAAGACGCGCTGCAGGGCGGCGCGGACGTGTTGCTGCGCGGAGCGCGTTTACACCGCCCGTCGTACATGCTGCCCTGCGGCTTTCGTCAACCGGCTGATGTCCTTGCCCCGCTCGAAGCTCAAGCAGAGCACGAGACGCCTGGGGACCAACCAGGCGGTCCCACCGGAACCGCCGTGCTGATGCGGGATTCCGACTATGTGGCCAGCCTGTGGCCACAAACTCGCGACTCGTGTGCCGCCGCAACGAACTCGGATGTCCGGGCAAGACGGGTGGAGCAGGGAGGGGTACCCCCGCGCAGCCGATCGCGCGATCGGAGTCCCAACCTCCAGCGGGCGGGACAACCGTGACCAAGGTGACAGGTCACGCCTCTCGTTATCAAGGATGGACGAGGTGGTCGAGGTCGGCGCGGGCCACGAGGGTACGTCCGCCCTCCTTCAGGCGAGGCAGCCGGCCTGCGGACAGTAGGTCGTAGATTCGTTGCCTCGAGCAGCGCAGGTATTCGGCTGCTTCCAAGGTCGTCATGTACGGCGAGTTTGGCGGCTCATTGGATGCCGCGGTTCGTGCGCCGACCATTTCGGCGGCGCGTTCCGCGATCTTCTCGATGAGCTCATCCGGAAGAGCGATCGTCAACGTCTCAGCCACGGCACCTCCCATGAGTGATTTTCAGAGGCCCGGAAGTCTGACCCACGGCTGACCCGTGCCCGAAATCCCAGCGGGCAAGCCGGCTGATAGATGATCGCCGACTATCCGAGTCGAAGCTCAGGCGCAACTGGCGGGCGGTGAGGTGGGGGCGAGCTGGCGGCGGGGGGCACCCCCGCGCGGCCGACGATCGCGGTCGGAGTCCCATCGTGCAGCCGAGGGAAACGAGGAAGAGGAACACGGCAGCAACACCGAGGATGTCCCGCTTGTCGTGGAACTTCGCGACGGCGGTCCCGGTGTGTAGGTCAGGCGGTGACGAGAGTAGCGGCCTCCTCGGTCGGGGACGGGACGGTCGTGCAGGCGAGGTCACGTTCGATCGCGACGGCGAGCTTTGCAACAGCGAACCGGTACGACGGGAACGTTCATCGCGGCGCTGCGTCCTGAAGCTCGGCAAGTCGCGCCTGAGCGCGCTCCCTCGAGACGACGATGCCCTTGCGCTCGTAGCGCTCCACCGCCTGCTCGAGCGCGGCGGCCGCCTCGTCGGGCTTCCCGGTCAGCAGGAACACTTCTCCTAAGTCGGCGTACACGTCTCCCTGGGAGTCGAGCACGTCGGTCGCCTCGCTGATCGCCACCGCCTCTCGGGCGAGTCGCTCGGCTTCCTCATGCCCGCCACGACGTGCGAGCACCTTGGCTCTTACCTGCCGCCAGAGCGCTTGCGTGGCCGCGTCGTCGCTCGCGCCGAGCTCCGCGGCGCGGCTGGCCCAGGCGTCGGCCTCCTCGAGCCGGTCCGCGGTGTAGAGCGCCTGCGCGAGATTCCCGGCCGCAGTCGAGAGAAAGCCCTTCTCTCCGAGCTCGTCGAGCAGCCGGCACCCTTCTTCTCCGAGCTCGGCGGCGGCGGCGGGGTCGCCTGCCCACAGCTCGACGAAGACGGAGTGGTTGCCCGTGACCAACCCGAGCATCTTCCACCCGCCGCGATCGGCCAGCTCCGCACGCACCTCGGCCAGGATCGCCCGCGCCTCGTCGAAGCGACCGAGCATGGCCAGCGCGTCGGCGCGGTGGGTACGAAGTAGGATCGACCCCTCGTGTGTCTCCTGCTCGTCCAGCCAGGCGAGCACCTCTGGGACCGGGGTCGTGCCGAAGAGGCGAGCGCTGGAGCGCAACGTCAGGTACCTCTGCGGCAGGTTCGCCCGTCGCGCATGGGCTGAGGCCTTCTCGCTTGCATCGAGCATCTCGTCCATCCGCGACCGGATGAGCGCCACCTGCACGAGCGCGAAGTACGCGACGCTCAGAGCCAGGTCGTCGGCGGCAGCCTCGAACTCGGACAACGCGTGATCGACGAGCGCGGCCAAACGCTCGAGGGCACCCTCCTCCGGCTCCAGGGAGAGAAGAAGGACGCCTTCCTTGAGTCTCCCACACAGCTCGCCCACGCGATCTTCCGCGGCCGAAGCCCGCTCGGCGAGGGAGCGCGCGCGCCGGAGCGCATCGCTGCCCTTGCCCACCGAGGACAGCGCGTCGACCAGGTCGCTCTCGAGGGCGACATCGATCTCGGCCGACGGTAGGAGCGCGGCGGCGCGCTCGAGCAGGCGCGCGGCGGCGGCGGAGTCACCGCGGAGCAGCGCCCGGCGACCCGCGGCAGTCAGCCGCCGCCTCGCCGTCGCGGCCAGTTCGTCGCCTTGGGGCATCCCGAGCTCGCCGCGATAGCGACAGGCCTGCTCGAGGTGGTAGCCGAGGATCTCCTCCAGCTCGACGAGGTCCGCGCCTCGCTCTTCAAGCCAGGCGGCGAAGCGCTGGTGCAGCTCTGCCCGCACCGCCTTCGGCAGCGCGTCGTAGGCGGCATCGCGGATTAGGAGGTGGCGGAAGCGGAAGCCGTCCTCGCCCGCGAGCTGCGCGTCGTACGGCCTGATCAGCTCCTTGCGCACGAGCGCCGCGAGTCGCGGCGTCACCTGGGTCTCGTCGGGAGCGAGCGCCTGCACGGCGCCGCGATGAAAGATCTCGCCCTCGACCGCACCCCGCTCGAGCACGCTTCGCTCGGCCGTCTCGAGCTGGTCCAGGCGCGCCGCGAGCAGCGCCTGCAGCGTGGGCGGGACGAGCACCTCACCCCCCGCCTCGCCGGCCATCGCGAGCATCTCCTCGATGAAGAGCGGGTTGCCGCCCGCGGCGCGAGTGATCTTCGCGCGCAGCTCCCCGGCGATCCGCTCGGGGATGAGCGCTTCGACCTCACCCTCTCCCAGGGGTTCGAGCGCAAGCGTCACCGGCCAGGTGGGCCGGTGCTCGGTGAGCTCCGGCCGCGCGATGCAGAGCAGCAGGATCGCTGCGCCCGAGGAAAGGAGCGCGACGTGCTCGATCAGGTCGAGGAACGTCTCCTCGCCCCACTGGATGTCGTCGAAGACGACGACGAGCGGCCGCTCCGCCGACGCGTGCTCCAGCGTCTTGCGGAAGGCCCAGGCGATCTCCTCGGCGGATGTCACCGCCTCCGTCTCGCCCAGTAGCGAGCGGATCGCCACCGCGGCGGCCTCGTCCGAGGGCAGCAGGTCGAGCTGCTTCAGCACCTCGACGACCGGCCAGTAAGTGATCCCCTCCCCGTAGGGGAGGCAGCGGCCGCGGACGACCGTCGCCTCGACCGAGGCCAGAAGCTCCGCAGCCAGCCGCGACTTGCCGACGCCGGCGTCGCCTATGACCGTCACGAGCTCGCAGCGCTGCTCGGCCTGCACACGCTCCCATACCTCTCCGACGAGCGCGAGTTCCCGCTCGCGTCCGACGAAGAGCGCCTCGTGCCGCCGCTCCGGCGCGTCGCGCACGTTAAGGAGCCGGTAGGCGGGAACCGGCTCGGCCTTGCCTTTCAGAACGAGCGGCTCGACCGGCTCGACCTCGGCCGCGTCGCCGGCGAGCGCGAGCGTCGGCGCTCCGATCAGCACCTCGCCCGGCTCGGCCGCCTGCTCCAACCGGGCAGCGACGTTGACCGCGTTGCCGGTCGCGAGCCGCTCCTCGGTGCCGGTGACGACCTCCCCTGTCATGACGCCGATCCGCCCTTGCAGCCCGAGCTCCGGCAGCGCGTCGCGCATCTCGGCCGCCGCGCGCAGAGCGCGCAGCGCATCGTCCTCGTGCAGCACCGGCACGCCGAATACGGCCATGACGGCGTCACCGATGAACTTCTCCACGCTGCCGCCGTGGCGCTCCACGATCGCCTTCATCCGCTCGAAGTAGCGGGCGAGCAGCGCACGCAGCCGCTCGGGATCGAGCGTCTCGCCGAGGGCGGTCGAGCCGGTGAGGTCGCAGAAGAGAACCGTCACCGTCTTGCGCTGCTCCTTCGCCCCCGCGGGCACAGCGGCGAACGAGAAGCCACACTCCTCGCAGAACTTCGCGCCCTCGCTGTTCGCGTGCCCACAGCTCGCACAAACCAGCACGCCTACGAGGCTAGCCCGCATCCCCACCCACGACAACCTCGGCCCTGCTGACCGAAACGGGCGGTCGAGCCCGAACGCAAGGGCCGCCCGGCGCGTCCGCGCGATGTGGCCAGCCTGTGGCCAGTGATCGACTCGGGTGGCTTCGCCGCAGGAGAGGGGCACCCGTCCCGCCATCGCCCTGGTCAAGCCGGATTCCGCCACTGTGGCCACCGCGTGGCCAGGAACTCGTGACGCTAGCGCCGCCGCAAATGAACCCGGATGTCCGCGCAAGACAGGTGGGGCGGGAGGGGGTACCCCTGCGCGGCGGGATTGCTGATCGGAGTCCCGTTGGAGAGTGAGTGTCGTCGCGGCCGGCATGCAGCAGGTTGCTGCTCCCGCTGCAGCGCCCCCCTCGGTGCTCCCACAGAGCGCAGGCGTCGACTCCGCGGAGGAGACGCGCCAGCTTCGGATCATGCGCCAGCACTGCCCGACGTTAGGTGTAGCTACGACTTGTCGACCGTGGGCGCCTGAGCGCGTTCCACACGTGATTCGAGACCGTCGAGTCGGACGCGGTACTTCCATTCCTTGGATCGAGTGGCGACCTCCGATGCTGTGACTGTCAGCCGCTCGATCGGAGCGCCCGTGGTTCGTGCTGCGGTCAGGTTGGCAACTATCTCGAGCCGCCAGAGTGGATCAGTCCGGGCGCGCTCCATCTGCTCCGCGTTGATGTCGGCCTCTCCTGTGATACCTCTCGCGTCGAGTAGTGGCTGTCCCCACCCCTTCACTTCCACGCGGTGCTCAACCCCGTCCGGGGAACGGCTAACGAGGTCGCAGCCTTCGACGCGCTCCTGAGACTTCGTGAACCTCCGCGGCACCCAGCCTTTCGAGACTTCTTCGGAAATCACGATGGCGAGTGCCTCTCGCTCCGTCTGGTAGGCGCCACCTTGTCGCATACGCGGCGATGCTAGTGCTGAGCGCGGTTGGCTGCCCGCGAGGAGGGGCACCCCCGCAAGGGTGGGTCCGATCTCCTGCCGAGTCCCACTCTGAGCGCCTGGCACTCAACCAGGCGGTCCCGCCGGAACCGCCGTGCTGATGGGGGATCCCGACTATGTGGCCAGCCTGTGGCCACAAACTCGCGACTCGTGTGCCGCCGCAACGAACTCGGATGTCTGGGCAAGACGGGTGGAGCGGGGAGGGGTACCCCCGCGCAGCCGATCGCGCGACCGGAGTCCCAACCTCCCAACCTCCCCACCGCACTTCGAACTCCTCGACTAGCTGCAGACCCACCGAGACCGTGCACGTCGAGCAGACCTCGGAGACCACGTGGGAGATTGCCGCGATGACACCCGAGGAGCGACGCGCCGAGTCCCAGTGGTGTGGTGCTGCGGCTTCTATGAGTCCCAGGTTCCGGTTGTCTCGCGTGTGCGTCGCCATTCGCGGGCGACGCCGAGGTGGTGGTTGAACCAGACGTTGGGGAAGCTTTTGATCCAGGTGAGGAGTTCGTCGAGCATCGCGATGCGCGGGTGGCGGCCGATGCAGAACGGGTGTACGACGAGTAGGAAGCAGCCGCCGACGCGGTAGGAGCCTTCGAACTCGGCTTTCCAGATCTCGAGCACCTGCGCCGGTGTCGCCATCCCGGACATGTAAGGGAAGAAGCTGAACAGGAAGTAGGGAGCATCGTCGAGTTCCCAACTGACGGGAAGTTCAACGAAGTCGCGTAGACGGCCGTCGACGGTCGGCACGCGCGGTCGGTAGGGCTCGTCGTGTCCGAACAGGCTGGAGTCGTACTCGAAGTCGAGTTCCTCGAGCAGGTCGGCGGTGTTGGGTCCGAGCGCGAAAGGCGGCGAGCGGTTGCCGCGGGGTGGCTCGCCGAAGCTGTTTTCGAGCGCGGCAATAGCTCGTTTCATGAGCTCGCGCTCCTCGCCGATCGGGATCTCGAGAACGCTTTCGTGGTGGTAGCCGTGGTAGCCGATCTCGTGGACACCTCGGGCTGCGATCTCTCGGCAGGCGTCAGGATGGTCGTCGACGACCTGTGCCGGGACCATGAACGTGGCGGGGATCTCGTGTTTGTCGAGGAGCGCGAGGATGCGCGGCAAGCCGGCGCGAATGTCGTAGTCGCCGCGTGAAAGCGGGCTCGGCGTGTTCAGCTTGAACGTGCCGCTCCACAGCGTCTCGGCGTCGAAGTCCACCGATAG
>Ga0334722_10003308_pt1 | contig 17452 bp, 12 predicted proteins | sample C3_bottom_MG_FD_207210 | JGI IMG/M metagenome (GOLD analysis project Ga0334722, IMG submission 207210) | Sediment microbial communities from Yellowstone Lake, YNP, Wyoming, USA - C3_bottom | ecosystem: Environmental > Aquatic > Freshwater > Lake > Sediment | place: USA: Wyoming | collected...
TGACCTCCGGAAAATTTAGATGTCACCAGGTGAAAAGCTGCTGCCGCGAAGATGAAGTTCAAGACTAGTGTTTATTCGAAAAAATGTCAACTGGAAAATAGCCCGTTCTGGTAGTTTAGTAGTAGATTAACAATGCATATGTGCATCTGCCTGCACGGGTCTAATCTTCGTTGCAGGAAGTACTTTACTCATTCCATGGGTTTGCGTTGCATGCTGCCTGAACGATAATGGAGGGGAACCGGCGGGCAGGACAACGGTTGCTGCATCGCTTATTCGCCTTCAAAAGCATTCTACTTGACTACCTTCGCGATATCGGCAATAATGCCGGCAGATTTTGTTGCGAAGAACCATGCTCATCCATTGCAGCAGACTGGCGGGATCGGAGCAGCAGGGCTGTGTTCCTGGACTCATGACCCCTCGTGTGATCGTTAAGAAAAAGAGAAAGAGACCGTTGAACGATGGCAAAAAAACAGAAGGTGCTGAAAAAAGTGAGCAGCAGTGCTGCCGTTATGCCGCGGAAGGCGGACGGGTTTGAGACGCCTTCAGGGATCTTTTCACTGCTCCTGATCGCTGCAATTCTTGTCAGCCTGGTGACCGCAACGCTTGCCAGGAATAAGGTGTATGGGACGACGCTGTCTTTATGGAAGAACATTACTGAAACTTCCCCCCAAAAAAGACGAGCCCACGAAAATTACGGACAGTCGCTTTCCACTGCGGGTCGCCTCAAGGAGGCTCTGGAACAGTTCAATACGGTTCTTGCGCTGAAGGACGATGGAAGTGTTCCGCTCCGTGATCTTTACCGTGAGATCGGGGTGGTCCATTTCAGGCTGGGTTCGCTCGACGAGGCCGTGGATGCCTGGAAAAAAGGCCTGCACTATGCGGAAGGCGACCCCGGGCTTCTGAACAATTTGTCGGTCGCCTACATGCAGCAGCGGCGCTACGATGAAGCTGCGTCAACAGCTCAAATAGCGTTACGGGCCAATCCAAAGATGCCTCAGTTGCTGAACACGCTGGGGCAGGTCTGCATGATAAAAAAAGAGTATGACAAGGCAGCAACCTATTTTCTGGAGGCCATCAACTCGGACCCGGACTCCTCGACGTACTATGCCAACGCAGCCATGGCTTTTGCTCAGATAGGCAAATACGACCTGGCATATAAGAATATGGGCCTGGCGGCAGCCAGGATGTCCGATCCGCAGCAGCGCGAGGGTGCCCGGGCTTTTATGGAGCAGGTGAAGAAGAGGTCGGCGCGCAGTGGAAAAAGCAAATAATAGTTTTCAATGCTCTTTTTCGGTTTACCGCTTTGGCAGTACGGCGAGCATCGATGTTCGATCAGGGCCTTCGGGCCCTTTTTTTTATTCCTTAGTCAGGTGATGGCTGGACCGGAAAAACGTAACTGCTCAGGTATCGAGGCTGTAGACTTACAGCGATCAACTCTCACCCGCCCCAATTCCCCCCGTCATGTTTTGCCGTGCACGCAGGTGCGCCTAAAAACCTTCCCCCTTCCGTCTCTCCGACCGAAAAGCTACGAATCACTGCTGCGCTTCAGCACGAGGGCGGCATTGATCCCGCCGAAGCCGAGGGAATTGGAAAGGGCGGCGTTGATCTCCTTTTTTCTGGAGGTGTTCGGCACATAGTCCAGGTCGCAATCGGGGTCCTGGTGCTCAAGATTGAGGGTCGGAGGAATGATTCCGGTTTGAAGGGCGAGACAGGTGATCGCAGCCTCGACAGCCCCAGCAGCGCCGAGCATGTGGCCCAGCATGGATTTCGACGAGCTCACGGAGAGCTGATCAGCGTGCCTGTTGAAGGCTTTTTTTATGGCGAACGTTTCGATGCGGTCGTTCGGGGCAGTGGAAGTGCCGTGGGCGTTGATATATCCGATGTCTTGGGGCTGCATGCCTGCATCGGCGATCGCCAGCTGCATGGCACGGGCTGACCCCGCGCCGTCCGGAGCAGGCCGCGTATAATGGAACGCATCCGACGACAGTCCGTATCCGCTGAGCTCCGCATAGATACGCGCCCCGCGTTTTAGCGCATGTCCCCGCTCCTCAAGCACAAGCACTCCCGCGCCTTCGGCAAGCACGAATCCGTCGCGGTCCCGGTCAAAGGGGCGGCTGGCCCTTCTTGGTTCGTTATTGCGTTCCGACAACGCCCTGGCCTGGCAGAACCCGGCCAGGATGAGCGGCGTGAGCGCCGCCTCGGCGCCTCCGGCCAGCATGGCATCGGCATCGCCCCGTTGAATGATCTTCATGGCCTCGCCAAGGGAGTGGGTGCCCGTTGCGCAGGCGGTCGAGACATCGAGACAGGGGCCTTGCGCCCCGAGCGTCATGGCAACGTAGCCCGAGGCCATATTCACGAGCGACATGGGCGTAGAAAAGGGGGAGACCGCCTTCGGACCGCGGGACAGAAGAAGCGCCATGTTCCTTTCGAACGTTGTCACACCGCCGCGGCCCGATCCTATCAGCACGCCGGTGCGAAGGGCCTGGGAAGGTGAAAGAGAAAGCCCTGCATCTTCCCGGGCCATCAATGCCGCTGCCAGGGCGTAATGGATAACGGGGTCGGTCTTCCGCGCCTCCTTCGGGCCGAGGTAGCTGCCCGGGTCGAACCCTCGCACCTCCCCGGCGATACGGCAGGAGAATGGCGAAGCATCGAACCTCGTTATCGCGCCGATGCCTGATCGGGAGCTGATGAGCCCTTCCCAGGTCGAGCTCATGTCGTTTCCCAGGGGCGTTACCGCACCCATACCGGTTATGACCACACGTCTGTTCATGGCGCGCAGTATACGGTTTTTGCGCTATTTTGTCAAAAAACCTTCGTCCGACCGCACCAGTGGCTGTCTCTCCGTTTACCTTCATTCCTTTGCGTTTGACTTCATGTCCAATTATGTTATAGTTAACACGTCATTTGATGAAAATCTTTATGGAAGGGAGCTTGAGATGACCAAAAGGGACCTGATCGAGATGACGGTGACCGGACTCAAAGCCCTCGCCAGGAAGAAGAAGATCGTTTTGACCGCAGGTTCTAAAAAGGCCGACCTGATAGCGGCCCTTCTCAGGACCACGGCCTCAGGAAAAGCCGCGGGTCCCGCTGCTCCGAAGAAGGCAGCTGCAAAAAAGAAGATCACCAAAAAGACCGCTGCAAAAAAAACGTCCGCAAAAAAAGCCTCCGTTGCACCAAAGAAGCCTGCACCGAAGAAGACCGTAGCCGCGAAGACTGCAAAGAAGAAAACGACTGTAAAAAAAGCAGCCACGAAAAAGACGGCAACAAAAAAGACGGCAAAAAAGAGGGCAACCAAAAAAACGGCAACCAAAAAAACGGCAACAAAGACCGCTCCGGTCAAGGCTTCACGTTCCTGGGTGGTCCCGAAAAGCGCCAGGAAACCATTGCAGGCTCAGGAGCAGGTCGCCGATGCGAAGTATTATACCGGGCTTCATGACGACAGCATTGCGCTGCGCTCCTCGGACAAGCTTCCGGCAGGCTACGGCGAGGACCGGATCACGCTCATGGCGCGCGACCCTTCCCTGACCTATGCCTACTGGGAAGCTACACCGGAGCGGCTGGTAAAGGAGCGGTCCTGGTTCGGCATGGCCTCCGAACTGGTCGTCCGGATCTACGATATCACGGGAGTGCAGTTCGACGGCCGGAACGCCGTCGGCTACTTTGACCAGGATGTTGCCGAACCGGCTGGCAGCTGGTACTTCGAGACCGGGAGGCCGGGCCATTCGTTCTGCGCCGACCTGGGGATCCGTTCGCCTGAAGGGCGGTTCCTGACGCTGGCGCGGTCCAATTACATTACCATGCCGCGCGACGGGGTCTCCGATATCATTGATGAGGAATGGATGCTTGCTGACGAGGAATTCTGGCAGCTCTACGGTTTCCCCGACGGCGTTTCCTCACCCCAGGTCCAGGAGCTGTGGCGCAGGAGGCACCAGCAGGAGATAACATCACCCGGGTTGTTCTCGCGCACCAAGGGGAAAAACAAGTAATATGCGTTGGCACCGGTTGACGTTTTTTTGCAAGGCAAGGAACGCGCGAAGGTCCATCCGGTAACAAGGATGGACCTTTTTTATGAGGACGGAAGGCGAGTTTATGCGGGCAGCGGATAAAGACCTACGAGAGGTCCAGGCCGGGAACAGAACGGAACGGGAAAAAGGCTGTCTGGCGCTGGTGCTGCACGGCCATCTGCCGTTCGTGAGGCATCCCGAGCACGTGCAGTTCCTGGAAGAGGACTGGTTCTTCGAGGCGATCACCGAAACCTATATTCCGCTGCTGCGCGTTTTTGAGGGGCTGGTGAGAGACCAGGTCGACTTCCGCATCTGCATGAGCCTCACGCCGACCTTGATCTCGATGCTTACGGACCCGCTGCTATTGGACCGCTATGTGCGGCATATCAGTAAACTGATCGCGCTGTCGGAACAGGAGGTGCGCCGGACCGTGGGGCAGCCTGACGTTCACGACCTTGCCTGCCTGTACCGGGATATGTTCAGCGAGACGCGGGAATTTTTCGTCAGGGCCTGCAACGGCGACCTGGTGAAGGCTTTTAAAAAATTCCAGGACCTGGGGAAGCTCGAGATAATCACCTGCGCCGCAACACACGCTTTCCTGCCGCTCATGCCGAACCAGCGGGCTGTGCGGGCGCAGATCATGACGGCCGTGGAATTCCATGCCCGCCACTTCGGCAGGGAACCCCTCGGCATCTGGCTTCCCGAATGCGGATACTATGAGGGGCTCGACAGGCTCCTGGAAGAAGCGGGGATCCGCTATTTTTTCACCGACTCTCACGGCCTCTTCCATGCCACTCCCCGTCCCCGCTACGGCGTGTATGCGCCGATACACTGTCCCTCCGGTGTTGCCGCTTTCGGCAGGGACCTTGAGTCTTCGAAGCAGGTCTGGAGCTCTGTCGAAGGATACCCGGGAGACTACGATTACCGGGAATTTTATCGCGATGCTGGCTTCGACCTGGACTACGATTATGTCCGTCCCTTTCTCCATCCCGACGGAGCGCGGGTGAACCTTGGCATTAAGTACCACAGGATCACGGGGCCCACGGACGAGAAAGCGCCCTACGTCCGTTCCCGGGCGCTCACGAAGGCGGCGGAGCATGCCGCCAACTTTCTCCAGAGCCGGAAGGAACAGGCCGAGCGGCTGGCAGGCCTTTTTGACGACCGCACGCCGCTCATGGTAGCGCCCTATGACGCCGAGCTCTTTGGGCACTGGTGGTTCGAGGGGCCGGTCTGGCTTGACGCGCTTCTCCGGGGCATTGTCCGGGATCCCGATGCCCCGGGCCTGATCACGCCAAGCGAGTATCTGCAGGAGCATCCGCGCTGCCAGGTGGCGACGCCGTCGCCCTCGAGCTGGGGGCAGGAAGGGTATGGCGCGGTCTGGCTCGACCGCTCGAACGACTGGATCTACCGGCATCTGCACAAGGCCGCCGACCGGATGGTCGAGCTTGCGCAGACCTGCCCCGACGCCGACGGCCTGCTCGCGCGGGCGCTCAAACAGGCGGCCCGGGAGCTCATGCTGGCCCAAAGCTCCGACTGGGCGTTCATCATGAAGACCGGAAGCCACGCCGAGTATGCGATCAAGCGGACCAACGACCACCTCCTCCGGTTCACCCGGTTATATAACGATATCCGGGGGAATACTATTGACGAAGGATGGCTCGGCACTATAGAATACGTCGACAATATCTTCCCGGATATCGATTACCACCATTATGCTTGAACCCTCCCTCATCAAGGAACTGAAGAACATCGTCGGAGCACGGCACCTGTATACCGTGGCCGAGGAACTGGTCGCCTATTCCTACGACGCGACGCGCAAAGAGGCTCTGCCCTGGGCTGTGGCGCGCCCGTCCTCAACGGAAGAGGTCGCCGCGATCCTGCTGCTGGCGAATCGCGCGGGCTTTCCCGTGGTCCCGCGCGGCGCGGGCACGGGCATGTCAGGCGGGTCCGTGCCGATACAGGGCGGCGTGGTCCTGTCCCTGGAGCGCATGGACCGCATTCTCGAGATCAATGAAGAAGATTTCCTGGCAGTGGTCGAGCCCGGCGTCATCACCGGGGAACTGCAGCGCGTTGTCGAAGCTCGGGGATTGTTCTATCCGCCCGACCCGGCCAGCCATGCGGTCTGTACCATCGGCGGGAATGTTGCGGAGTGCGCCGGGGGCCTGCGGGCGGTCAAGTACGGCGTGACCAAGGACTATGTCATGGGGCTCGAGGTGGTGCTTCCCACGGGCGAGATCATCAAAACCGGCGCGCGCACTGCCAAAAGCGTGGCCGGCTATGACCTTACGAAGCTCATGGTCGGGTCCGAAGGCACGCTCGGCGTGGCAACGAAGATCATGCTGAAGCTGCTCCCGCTGCCGGAGAGCGTGCTGACCCTTTCGGCCTTTTTTCCTGATGTCGATTCTGCCGCGCGGGCCGCAAGCGCCATCATCAGGGAGCGGGTCCTGCCGCGGGCGCTGGAACTGGTGGACCGCGCATCGCTCCGCGCCGCAGAGCAGTATCTCAAGGAAGACCTGTCCGGCGGGGCAGCGGCCATGCTGATCATCGAAGTTGACGGGACCGTTGAGTCGGCTGCACGCGAAATGGACCGCGTGACCGCCGTCGTCTCCCGGTGCAATGCCACCCGGATGGAGCAGGCGCAGGACCCGCTCGAGCGTGAGCGGCTCTGGAAACTGCGGCGCTCCATCTCGCCGGCGCTCTACACGATCAAGCCGCGGAAGCTGAACGAGGACATCGTCGTGCCCCGGAGCAGGATCGCCGACATCCTGCGCGAGATCGAGGCCATCGCGGCGCGGCACGACCTCCTGATCGCGAACTTCGGCCATGCCGGCGACGGGAACATCCATACCAATATCATGGTCGATGACGGGGACCTGCCGAAGGCCGAGCTAGCTGTTCAGGAGATCTTTGCTGCCGTGCTGAAGATGGACGGCAGCATCTCCGGCGAGCACGGCATCGGGTTGTCGAAGGCGGCCTATCTGCCGATGGAGGTCTCGCCGGCGGCGCTTGCCGCCATGCAGCGGATCAAGCAGGCGCTCGACCCGAAGAACATCCTGAATCCCGGGAAGATATTTTTAAATGCGGATTGCGGAATACGGAATGCGGAATAAAACAACTGAGAACATGATCGCGACAATGGTCCTGATGGTCCTGTGCGCGTTCTCTCCGGCGCAAGCAGCGGCCCAGGGAGCTGCGAACGGCGCCGATCTGCAGACACTTGCCGCGAACGTTGCAACACTGGAGCAGGAAGCTGCTTTGCTGGAGGAAGAGAATAAGGGCTTGCGGCAGATGCTGCATTCCCTGGACGATGACGAGGTCTATTTTGTCGTAGACACCGAGAACAACCGCCTCTTCATCCGTCAAAGGGAATCGCTCCTTCAGGAGATCGTCGTGTCGACAGGCAGCCGCCTGCTGATCAAGGATGAGGATGGCAGAAAATGGTTCTTTGAGAGCCCCACCGGCGTATTGACCGTGCTCGGCAAGGAGCGGAACCCGGTATGGATCAGGCCGGACTGGTCCTACGTGGAAGAGAACATGCCGATCCCGCCGAAGAACGATCCCGACCGCATTGTTCGCGATGTGATGGGCAAGTATGCGCTCCTGCTCGGCAACGGATATAAGATCCATGGGACTACCTACAAGAAACTCCTCGGCACCGCCGTTACGCACGGATGTGTGTCCATGGATGACGACGACCTGGAGACAGTTTACAAATGCGCGGTAGTCGGCACCAAAGTGTATATCTATTAGCGAAGAAGAATAAAGCAAAGTCAGAATCAAAGGCGTCTCTCGCAAAGGGCGCAAAGGTCGCAAAGGAAACCGTTAAGTCCTGGTTTTAAACCCGATCAACTTGCCTTTCTTTGCGAGCTTTGCTGCTTTGCGAGAAAAAAATCTTTGGTTTGTTACGAAGTAAAGTACAGACTGTAGCTGGTTCTTGCCATGCTGCTTTGGAGCGTAGTGGTGAACAAAATAACCGCACAGATAACGACAGTCCTGTTTCTGATGCTCTCGGTGTTCCTCACGGGTATGGACGGGAGCGGGACCCGCGATGCAGGGCAGGACGGTCTGGCAGCCCGGCGGCAGGAGCTGCAGGTACGGATCGAAACGCTCAGGTCCGAACAGGACCTGCTGCTTTTTCAGAAACAGATGTCGGTCATGGATTCCAAGTATCTGGTCCTCGATCTGGCAGGCGGCCACGGCCAGATGAAATACCGATCGAGGGTGTTCCTCGATTTCACGTTCGCGCCTTTTTCCCGGGATACGATCCGGACCATCCCGGCGGGATCGCAGGTGTTGACCAGAAAGATCGAAGAAGGGGGCCGGTTCGCACTGGTTTTCGGCCCTGCCCTGGTATTGCGCGCAAAAAACTCACCAGCAAAGGTTCCCGGCGCGCCCCCGGTCATCGTGCAGCAGAAGGAAATGCGTTCGATCTTCTTTGCTCTCGAAGCAGGATCGATCGCCTATATCCTGCGGTAAGCGAAAGAACGCTTCCCCTCATGTCTCTGTAAGGTCATCGACGGGAGGAGGGGCGCTGTAGATCGAGCATTTCATCCCGTCCTTCCCGCTGTTCTTCACCTCGTACATGACGGCATCGGCAAGTTTGACCAGATGGTTGACGGACTGCGGTGCGCTGGCAAAGGTCACCAGGCCGAAGCTGAACGTCACCGGCCAGTCGTTGGCGTTCATCAGCGCCATCAGGCGCTCTCTGATCTTCTGCACCGCTGTCCGGGCCATCTCGCTGTCCGTTTCGGGGAAGAGGATGAGGAACTCATCCCCGCCGAGCCGTGCCACGATGTCTGTCGTCCGTATCGATTCGGCAATGGTCGTTACCACCAGCTTCAGGAGACGGTCTCCTTCCTGGTGGCCCCTGTTGTCGTTCACGGCCTTGAAATTGTCCAGGTCAAGGTAGGCGGCAGTGAAGATGTGTTTGTACCGGAGCGCCCGCTGGATCTCCCGGTCAGCCAATTCTGCAAAGTACCTGCTGTTGACCGCCCCGGTCAGATAGTCGATCCTTCCCAGCCTCTGCTCCCGCTCCAGCGATGACCGCAACCCCGCCAGCACCGAACTTGCCAGGAAAAAAGCGGAGAGTTCCATGAACAGGTTCCAGTAGGGGACGGCGATATGGCCGCCGGTGTGGGACAGGAAAATATCGGACAGAGACCAGGCAACGGCGCTCAATACCGACAAGGCGATGCCGGTGGCGGGACCGGCAAACCAGGTGGCGAGCGAAACGGGGATCAGGTAAAAGGTGAGGAGCGAAAGGTCCGGGCCGGTAACGTAGTCCAGAACGCCGGTGGCTGCAATGAGCAAGGTGCTCATGATCACGATGTTCGAACGGGACTGCTTCTCGAAAAAAGCATAGACCGACGGTAGTGATCGTCTCATGCTTAAATCTTAATGGATACGCCGCAAAAAATCAAGCAGGAAGCGGGTTTTACCGCATTTTCGGTTTGACTCGCAGTGATTTCACGGTATAATGACGCCATGCGCGAACTGACAAAGGGTGAAGATTTCTACGATGGAACGGCATTGCTGGGCGATCCTGTGCACGGGTACATCTCGTTCACCACGCCGAGAACTGCCGGAGAAAAGACCGAAAAGGACCTTGTCGATACGCCCTGGATGCAGCGGCTGCGCCAGATCTATCAGCTGCAGAGCGCCCGCTGGGTCTACCCCTCTGCGGAACACAGCCGCTTCCAGCATTCGCTCGGCGCGATGCACCTTGCCGGCAGGTTCGCCCGGCATCTCTACCCGTCGCTGAAGGCCGCTGTCCCGGACTGCCCCTCGGCCAACTATATCGAAGAGCTCCTTCGGGTCACGGCGCTGCTGCATGATGTGGGCCACGGCCCCTTCGGCCATTTTTTCGATGACAACTACCTCGAACAGTTCGGCTTGACCCATGAGAAGCTCGGCCAGCATATCATCAGGACCGAACTTGCCGAGGTCATCAAGGCGATCCGACGCAGTCCTTCCGGCGATTTCGCGAAAAAAGAAAAGCTTGATCCCGATCAGGTGGCGTTCCTCATCGGGAAGGGGGCCCAGTCCCCGGGCAGGCAGCCAAAATGGCTTGTATTCCTCCAGCCCCTGCTTTCGGGTATCTATACGGTGGACAATCTCGATTATGTGCTGCGCGATGCCTACATGTGCGGCGTCGCTGTCGGGGCCGTTGATATCGACCGCCTGATGTACTACACTTTTTTTACCGACAAAGGCCTGACGCTTCACAAATCGGGCCTTACGGCGCTCAACATGTTCCTGAACGCGCGGCTCTATATGTACACCAATGTGTATTACCATCGGACCACGAGGGCCATTGACGAACATTTGAAAGAACTGTTCAAGGATACCATGGCCAGGCTGTTCCCCTACAACCCCGTGGAGAACCTTCCGGAGTACCTGGAGCTGACGGACTGGACGCTGCTCGAAGCGGTACGGCGGTGGGGCAAGGACGAACAGGGGCCGATGGCCTCCCTGGGCCGCGAATGGGCGGCCATCCTCTCGCGCGAGGTAAAATGGAAAATGGCCTACGATGTGACGCTCTCGATGCGTGCATTTGAAAAAGGAAAGACCATCATCGACAAGGCCGAGCTGGTAAAAAGGATCAAAAAGAGCCTGCCCCCTCACTTAAAGGACCTGCAGTTCGCCGTCGATATGGCGAGCCAGGACCCCCGTCCTATCAACCCGCTCATGATGGGCGAGCGGCAGATCTACGTGTTTAACCCCTCAACGCGAAAAGTTGAAAAGGAACCGCTCAAGGACTTCTTCGATTACATTCCCGCCCGCGTTGTCCAGTGCCGGGTGTTCACCCTGAACCACGATCACGACCGGCACCTCGCTGATATCGTCGAGAGCGTCCTGGGCATTCAGGAAGAGAGCTGCAAGACGAACGTGTAGCGGGTCGGTGTTCTGTTCTTCTCTATCCGGGAAACCTTCACAAGGAGTCTCGGGACAGATTGAAAAGAAGACCACGGCCAGGCAGAAAGCGGAAGGATGAAGGAAGAGCATAAAATAATGGCATCCGTTACGTTGTTGATCGCGTCTATCGGGGCAGCTGATGCGATCATCGACAAGGCGTTTTTCCAGAAGGGAACGATACATGATCTGTGGCTCTACGACCTGTTGGCCTTCGCCGTCATCCTTCTGGTCTTCGGTTATGTCATCACCAGGCTCGGGGGGAAGCGCAGGGCTGCGGAAGAGCTTGCCCGAAAACAGGCAAGGGCCATCGAGTCCTCCATGGACGGCATCTCTATTTACAGCCCTGAGAACAGCTACGTTTTCGCGAATGAAGCCTATGCCAGCATGAACGGCTACGACAGCCCGGCGGAGATCATCGGGAAGTCCTATGCGCTCATGTACGACGAAAAGGAACGGGCGCGCATGGGCCAGACCTGCATGCCGCACCTGCTGAAAAGCAGAAAATGGCGCGGCGAGCTGCTTGCCACCAGAAAGAACGGGAGCACCTATGTCCAGGAGGCATCGGTCACCATGCTTGAGGACAACAGCCGCATCTGCATCGTTCGCGACATCTCGTGGCGCAAGCGGGGCGAGGCCCGTCTGCAGCGGTCGGAGCGCTTTTTAAACACGATCTTCGACAGCATCCGCGATCCTTTCTGCATCTTCGACCGCGATTACCGGATCATTCGCGTCAATGATGCCTATGCGCACATGAAGAACCTGCCCTTAAAGGACCTGCTCGGCAACAAATGCCATGAAGTGCTGTACAACAGGACCGCGGTCTGCGACAACTGCGTGGTGCAGAAGTCGCTGCAATCCGCCGATCCCTGCGCCAAGGACAAGCTCGTCACGCTTCCGAACGGTGAGCACGTATGGTTCGAGATCTACACCTATCCGATCCTGGATGAGGACGGCAAGGTCTCTCATATCATCGAGTACACCCGGGATATCACCGACCGAAAGAAGTCGGAAAATGATAAGCGGCGCATGATCGACAAGCTGGAATACCTTTCGCGGACCGACTCCCTGACGGGGTTGATGAACCGGCGGGCGCTGACCGACAGCCTGCTGTACGAGCTCGACCGGTCCCGGCGGTATGATTCGGACCTGTCCCTGATCCTCTGCGATATCGATGATTTCAAGAAGATCAATGATGCCTACGGACATGACGCCGGAGACCGCGCTCTCCAGACCCTGTGTGCGACCGTGACGACGGTCCTGCGAAAGACGGACATAGCGGGAAGATACGGCGGGGACGAATTCATGATCATCCTGCCCGAGACCTCGGTCAAGGGGGCGGAGACCCTGGCAGAGAAACTGCTGGAAGCGCTGAGCAGGATGGACCTCGACTTTCTCAGGGGCAACAAACAGACCTTGTCGGTCAGCATCGGCATCGCGGGTGTTGAGACGAAGAACGAAACCATCGATACGCTGGTCAAGCGCGCCGATGGGGCCATGTATACATCAAAACAGTCCGGCAAAAGCAAGGCTTCTTCAGCCAGAGCGGTATAGCCAGCACCTGCCGCTATCGCATTCCCCGTAATGCATCACCTTTCCGAACAGCATCCAACCCATCGTACATCAAAAATGCATTGCCTTCCTGATCAGTTCGATCAATGGCCCAGGATATACGCCGATCCAGATCAATAGCGACGTGATAGCGGCAAGAACCACGCTTCCGAATGGTTGGATAAGAACGGCAGGTTGAACCGTTCGATCTTCGCTCCGATCAAAAAACGCCGCGATGATGCGCAGATAGTAGAACAGGCCGATGGCGCTGTTGATCACGAGAACGACGACCAGCGCCCACAGGGATGACTCCGCGCCTGCACCGACCACATAGAACTTGCCCAGGAATCCTGCGGTGAGCGGTATGCCGGCGAGCGAGAACAGCATGGCGCTGAACACGGCGGCAAGCCAGGGACGGCGCCAGGCGAGGCCCTGGTAATCCGCCATGCGGTCGGCGTCGCGGTCCTTTCCCGAGAGAACGCTCACCACGCCGAAAGCGCCGATGGTGGTGATGAAGTAGGCAACGAGGTAAAAGGCCGCTGCAACGATCGCCATGGGTCCGCTTGCAAGGAGGGTCACGAGCAGATACCCGATATGGGAAATGGACGAGTAGGCGAGGATACGCTTCACGTTGTTCTGCTGCAACGCGAGCAGGTTGCCGGCGAACATTGAGGCGATGGCAACAATGCTTACGATCTGGAACAGGACCGGCCGTTCATGGAGGTTGATGGTCGTAAACAGGCGGAGCAGCACGGCAAAGACAGCGCCCTTTGATATGGTTGCGACGAAAGCGGTCACCGGCGCGGGCGCTCCTTCGTACACATCGGGCGTCCAGAGGTGGAAAGGAACGACTGCAAGCTTGAACCCGAGCCCCGCAAGGACCATGGCGAGCCCTGCTGTCATCGGCAGTCCGTATGTTCCCGGCGTGAGGGCGCCGGAAGCGATCTGCGTGAAGGTCATGCTGCCGGCTTCGGCATACACCAGCGCCATGCCGAAGAGCAGTACTGCTGATGAGGCAGCTGCCAGGATCAGATATTTCACACCTGCCTCGGTGCTGCGCAGACTGTGGCGATGGTAGGCGGTCAGGGCATAGAGCGACACGCTTAAGAGTTCGATACCGAGGAAGAGCGATGCGAAGTGAGTGGCAGCGGTCAAGACCATTGCTCCCAGCGTTGCCACGAGCAGCAGCAGGTAGAACTCCTCCTGTTCGCCGGGCCGGTCCTCAAAATAGGAAAAGGACAGGGCAGCAATCGCAAAAGCGCCGCACACGATCAAGCCGAGAAAAAAAAGGGCATAGTGGTCGATCCTGATAAGCATCGTTATTTCGCGCGGTACGGCGCAGGCAGCTCCGCTGACGCTTGCAAGCGTCAGCGCAAGGCCTGAAAGGGTCAGGACCAGTGCAAGCAAATGGCTGCGGCGCAGGGCGATCGCGAGCATTACCAAGATCACGGTGATCGACAGCATGATGAAGGGTGAAAGGGCGGTCAGGTCGGCCATGTTCATTGCCCGCCTCCCTTGGTCGATAACGGTTGTGTGTGGCTTGAGCAGCATTCGAGCCCGCTCAATACCGGTTTGGCAGTCTCCAGAAGGGTCTGCGGGAATAGGCCGATCGAGATTATTGCGACGACCATGATCGCGAGCATTCCCGTTTCGCGGACAGAAAGATCGGGCACCGGCATGTCACCATGCGTCGCTCCGTGGAACACGCGCTGCGCGATCCGGAGCGAGTAAACAGCGGAAAGCACGAGGCCCGAAGCAGCGATCACGGTCATGGTCGTATTCGCCGGGAAGCTGCCGAGCAGCACGAGGAACTCGCCGACGAAGTTGGCCGTGCCCGGCAGGCCCAGCGAAGCAAGCACGAACACGAGTCCCATGCTGCTGAGCCTTGGCGCTTTGGTCCAGAAGCCGCCCATGCTGTCCAGCTCGCGATCATGGATGCGTTCCTGGACCATGCCCACGAGCATGAACAGCGCACCGGTCGTCACGCCATGCGCCACGAGCTGCATGACCGCGCCGGACAAGGCAGCCGTGGTTCCTGCAAAGATCCCGAGCAGAACGAATCCCATATGGCTTACGCTGGTGTAGGCAACAAGTCGTTTGAGGTCCGTCTGGGCAAATGCCAGCACGGCTCCGTAAACAATGCCCGCGACCGCGAACCCCATGACCACGGGTGCGACCAATTGCACTGCATCAGGGAAGAGCGGCAGAACGAAGCGCAGGAGACCGTAAGCCCCGGTCTTTAAAAGCAGTCCTGCCAGGATAACGCTTCCGGCCGTGGGAGCTTCGGTATGCGCGTCAGGGAGCCAGGGATGGAACGGCAGCATAGGTAATTTTACTGCAAACGCGACAAAGAACCCGAGCATGAGCCACAGGGAAGCAGCCGTTGACAGGGCCGTTCCGAGCAGCAGGGGATAGTCGAAGGTGTAGTCGCCGGTGCTCCTGCCATGGATGAAGTAGAGGCCCAGGATCGAGAGCAGCATCAGCAACCCGCCGGCCTGGGTGAAAATAAAGAACTTGTAGGAAGCGTACACGCGGTTCTCATGACCCCAGAGGTGGATCAGGATATACATGGGCACGAGCATCAGTTCCCAGAAGAAGTAGAACAGGAAAAGGTCGAGGGCAAGGAACACGCCGAGGATCCCTGCCAGGATAAAGAGCAGGTTCATATGGAAGAACCCGATGCGCTCCCTGATCTCGGTCCAGGAGCAGAGAACGGACAGGATGCCCAAGAAGACCGTAAGGGATATCATGATCAGGCTCAGGCCGTCCAGGGCCAAATGAAAGCTGATGCCGAGCTGCGGGATCCAGGCAAGCTGCATCTCGATCAGCCAGGAATCAGGCGTAAGGGACACGGCAGCGGCGTGCTCTTTCCAGAGCAGCAGGACCAGCGCCAGGTCGAAGGCGAGCGCGCTCAGCGCTATCCAACGCGGCAGAGAGCTGTTCTTCCCGTCAGAGAGCCATGCTGCCAGTCCGCCCAGGAGCGGTATGATGATGAGCATGAGGAGGATCATGGTTTTAGCGTTTTCCTCTTAGTGGTGTCCTTGCTGATTCTCATCCTCTCCCCAACGAGAGAGAGGACTGAGGTGAGGGGGAGTCATTTCCCTTGCTCGACTTTTTCCAATATATCCGCCATAACAATTTCCGTAGCTTTTAATACGTCATGGTTCCAGTAACGTAAAACACGATAGCCTCGTTCTTTCAGCCATGCACTTCTTTTTTCATCATATTGAACCTGATCAGTATGCTGACCTCCATCGAGTTCGATGATCAGTCGTTGTTCTAAACAGATAAAATCGACAATGTAAGACCCAATCGGCTGTTGTCTTCGGAATTTAAAGGCACCCAGTTGACGCATGCGGAGATGTTTCCAAAGAAGCCGTTCCGCATCGGTTGCCTTCCTTCGCAATTGTCTGGCGTTTGTGATAGTGGTAGGGTTGTGTTCTTCTACCATTTTTGGATGTCCTTCCTTTACTTCCCCCTCACCCTGGCCCTCTCCCTCGATGGGGAGAGGGGAGAAAAAAGGCTACTTCTTACTGATAGACCAATACTACCCCCAAGAACACCACCACACCGACCGCGATCCCGGCGGCATACCATCGTATGCTGCCGGTCTGTGTTCTGCTCAACACGCGGTGCAAGGCCGCATTCATGGCAACAATGCCGTCGTAGCCACTATCGATGAAATCGTTTTTGTTCACGCCTGCTATCCAATGAAGGGGTCTTACAAAAATGGCGTCATACAGGCTATCGAACCCCCATCCTGCGAACCAGAACCTGCGGAGCGCCTCAATCGGGCGGGCAGCTGCGAATTTCTGCGCAAAGACCGGTTTTCGAACATAGATGACGTACGCAAACACGATACCTGAAATAGAAACTAACGAAGCTACGAGCTGCAGGAGCAGTTCCACACTTCCTGCGGCTTTCGCCGGCGCGTGCGGGAAGACACTTGACAGGAAGTTCGAGAAGAACGGCAGATCACCGAGCGTATCAGGAAGTTCGATGAACCCTCCGATAATGGAGAGTAAGGCAAGCACCATGAGCGGAACAAGCATCCTCCTGCCCGGCTTCATACTGAGCCCTAGCTTCTCTTTGCCAAAGAAGGTGACGAACACCATCCTGAATGTATAGAGAGAAGTAATGAATGCCCCGAAAAGACCAGCAAGCCAGAGCCAGAGGCCGCCTGCGGGCGACGACCATGCCTGCCAGAGGATCAGGTCCTTGCTGTAAAACCCGGCAGTCACAAGCGGAAGCGCCGAGAGCGAGGCCGAGCCGATGAGAAAGGTCCAGAACAGGATCGGCAGCCGCTTCCTGAGCCCGCCCATCCTGAACATGTCGTGTTCTTCATGCTGTGCCAGGATGACGACGCCGGCGCCGAGGAACAGAAGCGCCTTGAAGAACGAGTGGGTCATGAAGTGGAACATGGCTGCTGACCATGCGCCAACGCCCAGGGCAAGGAACATGTAGCCGATCTGGCTGATCGTAGAATAGGCAAGCACCCGTTTGATGTCCTTCTGGGTCAAGGCACTGAAGCCGGCAAGCAGCAGCGTTGCCGCTCCGATGACGGCTACGGCGATCTGGACGGTTGGCGCGAGCGTGAACAGGACGTGAGTTCGGGCGATGAGATACACGCCCGCAGTCACCATGGTTGCAGCATGGATCAGCGCGCTGACGGGCGTAGGGCCTGCCATGGCATCGGGAAGCCAGGTCTGGAGCGGCAGCTGGGCAGATTTACCCAAAGCTCCTCCCAGGAGCAGCGCTGCTGCGGCTACTGCCAGGGGCGATCCGATCTGCCATTCGACCGATGCACGCTGCATCAGTTCCTGAATATGGAGCGTTCCAAGATTGTTGTACAGCAGGAACAGGCCGATGGCCAGGGAGGTATCGCCGACGCGCGTCACGATAAAGGCCTTGCGGGCTGCCGCGCCGTTCACGGGATCTTTGTACCAGAACCCGATCAACAGGTAGCTGCAAAGGCCCACCACTTC
>Ga0334722_10003309_pt1 | contig 17446 bp, 16 predicted proteins | sample C3_bottom_MG_FD_207210 | JGI IMG/M metagenome (GOLD analysis project Ga0334722, IMG submission 207210) | Sediment microbial communities from Yellowstone Lake, YNP, Wyoming, USA - C3_bottom | ecosystem: Environmental > Aquatic > Freshwater > Lake > Sediment | place: USA: Wyoming | collected...
CCAGCTGCAGAAGACCCAGCTGTTGCAAAAGTGGCCGTTACAAGCCAAAGCTAAGAGCACTCGCTGCCCTTACGCAAAAAAGGCTCGCAAGAAATGCGAGCCTTTTTTTTGCCCCTCTTCTGTTCATATAAGCAAGGACGGATAAGCAGGATCGACGAAACGTCGCAGGATTGGCAGGATAAAATTTTTAATCCTGTATATCCTGCCTATCCTGTCCTTTTTTTTACTCGATGGTCTCAGTGTGCTCGGTGGTAAGACTAATTCCAGCCGTGGGTGCTGAGATCGACTCTTTTATAGTGGAGAAGAAGGCTCCGATGGAGAGGGACATTGAGACTCGTGGAACGGAGAGTGGAGATCCGCTCATCATCGCACTGGAACCAGGTGCCATCAATTTTGAGATAGGCCACGTAATGGGTTTGCTGGCTGCCATCGGGACGCCCTTCGATGAAGGCATCCAAATCGTAGCAGCGAGCATCGGGCTGCGTGAAGAACTGACGTTGAATCAGCTGACAAGCCATCGCTTCCCCTTTATTCTTTTCAGAAACTAAGAGCTCCGGAGGACGGCGCGGATGTTTGCAGTATTTGACCAGATGGTTTTCGGCAACGAGAGAAAACGGGAGAGAAACATCCCAAAAGATATGCCACTCTGGATGCAACCCAATGAAATCATAGCCCGATGGGATATCGATCAATTGAGGAAAGCAGGCCTTGACCAGAGCAAAAATGATCTCGTGGATCTCAATCCGATTTCGAAAGCGGAACAGATGGGATGGCAATTGACTCATTAAACACCGGAGCAACTTCGTCGGATCGGCTGAAGAAACGGAACGGTGTTCGAACTGATCGGTTTGGTATTGGTCAATGAACGTGGAGAGCGGCTGAAAGCTTCGGGGCGCGAAGGAAAAAAGTTCCCGAAAGCCCGGCAAAAATAAAATCAGCTGCATCATTGTGTTGAGGGAATGGAAGGCATCGCACCTCGGTAACCCAATCGGAATGTATTTCCAATCGGATGCCTTTGATTTCTTTTTAGGTGGTAGTTTTGGACTCACCAATTCCAATTTTTCTTCCAATACTGGCATAGCAATATCCGGAATAAGATCGATTAATACTCTGGGAGAGCTCGCTGTCGCAAGCAATGTGCCGGGGGCCGATTGACGAATTTGAGACAAGACAACTCCTTGTGTTTTATCGTAGGTTTTTCGGTGACCGATAAAAGATAGCGTATCGGGAAACTCATCGTCGTCCGAATAAAACTCATCTAGCCTGTTCACTTGTGCAATTTCTGTCATAAGCTTTTGTAAAACATGGAGTAAAGACAGGGTAAAGAGTTGTCCGATATTTCACAATATTTACTTTACAAAAAGTCCTTGTCCATTGACTTGCAAAGATCTAGGTAAAGCTTTACAATTTTCCCATATGCCTTTTCACTACGCTCTGAAATACATCCGCAATTTTTCCATCATTGCCCACATCGATCATGGAAAATCGACCCTTGCAGACCGTCTTTTGGAACTGACCCACACGGTTGAAGACCGGCTGATGCAAGCCCAGTTTCTCGACAACATGGATCTGGAACGGGAACGGGGCATCACGATCAAAGCCCGCCCCGTCACGATGTACTATGAAGCAAAAGATGGTCACACCTACCAATTCAACCTCATCGACACCCCTGGCCACGTCGATTTCGCTTATGAAGTTTCCCGTTCCCTCGCCGCTTGCGAAGGGGCTCTTCTCGTCGTAGATGCGGTACAAGGCGTTCAGGCTCAAACGCTTGCAAACGTCCATCTCGCCATCGTGAGAAATTTGGAGATCCTCCCCATCATCAATAAAATTGATCTGCCTGCCGCCGATCCCGAAATGGTGAGAAAACAGATCGAAGACGTAATCGGCCTTGATGCCTCCAATGCTGTTCTGATCTCGGCAAAAACAGGCCTTAATGTCGCCGCCGTGCTCGAGCGGATTTTAATCGATATCCCCGCTCCCAAAGAGCCCACCGAAACAACTCTGCGCGCCCTCGTGTTCGACTCCCATTATGATGTCTACCGCGGCGTGATGGTGTATGTGCGAGTCATTAGCGGAGAGCTCTCTAAAAAATCGCTCATCCGCTTCATGGCCACCCAAAAAGCTTTCGAGATCAATGAAGTGGGGGTCTTCGCTCCGCAAGAAAAACCAGCTGATATCCTTCGTCCCGGCGAAGTGGGCTATTTCGTCGCCAACATTAAAAACACTGCAGATGTAAAAATCGGCGATACGATCACCCTCCATAAATTTCCTGCCACTGTTCCCCTCCCCGGCTTCAAACTCATTGCACCTGTCGTCTTTGCCGGTATCTATCCGATTGATTCATCCGATTTCGAAGCGGTGCGCGATGCCCTTTTAAAACTACAACTCAACGACTCCGCGCTTCACGTCGAACAAGAGAGTAGCCTTGCCCTCGGCTTTGGATTCCGCTGCGGATTCCTCGGCCTGCTTCACCTTGAGATCGTCTTCGAGCGGCTCACCCGCGAATTCAATCTCGATATCATCACCACCGCTCCCTCAGTCATCTATCGCTTCACACTCAACAGTGGCGAAACCGTAGAGATCGACAATCCCGCCCGCTATCCCGATCCTTCCCACATCGATTTCGTTGAAGAGCCTTGGGTCCAATGCCACATCATGGCTCCCGCCGACTATCTAGGCGCCATCATGGCCCTTTGCATGGATAAACGGGGCGAGCTCCTCAAAACCGAAACGATGGGCGCTTCCCAGCTTCTCCTCACTTACAATCTTCCGATGAACGAGATCATCACCGATTTCAATGACAAGCTCAAATCGGTGACTCGTGGCTATGGCTCCTTCGACTACGAACCGGGTGGCTACAAGAAAGGCGACATCGTTAAACTCGAAATCCGAGTCAATGAAGAGCCGGTTGACGCCTTCTCTTGCCTTGTTCACCGTTCAAAAGCTGAGGCGAAAGGGCGCTCCATTTGCTCCAAGCTAAAAGAGGTCATTCCACAACAGCTCTTTAAAGTGCCCATTCAAGCGGCCATCGGCGGCAAAATTGTCGCTCGTGAAACGATTAGTGCGCTCACCAAAAACGTCACCGCAAAATGTTATGGCGGCGACATCTCCCGCAAGAAAAAGCTTTGGGAGAAGCAAAAAGAGGGCAAGAAGCGCATGAAAGAGATCGGCAAAGTGAACATCCCCCAAAGCGCCTTTATGGACGTCCTCAAAGCGGAGTAACATAAAAGAAGAATGTTATTTGATATAGACAGTCGGGTGTTCCGCTCCCGCTTCACCCCAGCTGCCCAGACGGCCCGGATTCCGACTTCGATCACCAATCGCGCGAATCTGCCGCTGCCTACTTCGTGGCAGCTAATTTTTGATGCACTCCCTATTGCGCCTACGGCTCCGCGACCTTAAGGTCTGCTCCGCCGTTTTTTACGGCGCAATTGCTCTTTGCCGGAACCGGTCTCGGGCTGCACGCGGGGGTCCCCTTCGGGGCCCTCTCCGCGTGCAGATTTTTTGCCCTTTGGGCCAATTTTTTTTCTCTTCCTCTGCGTTCTCTGCGTCTCTGTTTGCGCGCTTCGCGCACTCTGCGCTACTCATTTTTTTATGGTTATTTTGCTACGCATTGTAGGTGGAGGAGCTGACATCGCCGCCCTTCCCCGTCCAGTTGGTGTGGAAGAATTGGCCGCGCGGTTTATCGGTTCGCTCGTAGGTGTGAGCGCCAAAGTAGTCGCGCTGCGCTTGAAGAAGGTTTGCCGGAAGCGAAGCAGAACGGTACCCATCGAAGAAGGAGAGGGCCGTGCTAAAGCAAGGAAGAGGGAGGCCGAGAAGAGCCCCTTCTGCGACCACTTTTCTCCACGAGGCGGTGCAGCGGGAAATTTCTGCGGAGAAGAATGGATCGAGGAGGAGGTTTTTGAGAGCAGGGGTTTTGTCATAGGCCTGTTTGATTTTGCCGAGAAATTTGCTCCGAATAATACAGCCGCCACGCCACATGAGGGCGATGGAGCCGAAATTGAGATTCCACTTGAGCTCCTCTGAGGCTGTACGCATGAGCATGAACCCTTGCGCATAGCTAATGATTTTGGAGGCATAGAGCGCGTGGGAAATCTGTTCGATGAAGTTTTTTTTGTCGACTGGAGGCGTGTGAGAGGGGGCTTGGAAATGGCGGCTCGCTTCAATCCGTTCTTCTTTGATGGAGGAGAGGCATCGGGCAAACACCGCTTCACCAATGAGTGTGAGTGGCATGCCTCGATCAAGAGCATCAATCGCAGTCCATTTGCCGGTCCCTTTTTGTCCTGCGACATCAAGGATTTTTTCGAGGAGCGGCTTACCATCGGTATCGAGCTTTTTGAAAATATCTGCGGTGATTTCGATGAGGTAGCTATTGAGTGGACCTTGATCCCAAGAGGAGAAGGTTTGGGAGAGTTCGGGATAGATGAGTTTCGCGCCCCCTTTTAGGAGGTGATACGCTTCGCAGATGAGCTGCATATCGCCATATTCAATGCCGTTGTGAACCATTTTCACATAGTGGCCCGCACCGCCGATCCCCACCCAGTCGCAGCAAGGGGTTCCATCTTCCGATTTAGCGGCAATGGCTTGAAAAATTGGCTTGATGTGGGGCCATGCGTCGGGATTGCCGCCAGGCATGATCGAAGGGCCATGACGGGCTCCCTCCTCCCCGCCAGAAATACCGGCGCCAATGAAGAGGATCCCCCTCACTTTGAGCTCTTCGTATCTTCGTTGGCTATCGGGAAAGTGGCTATTGCCTCCGTCGATCACGATGTCGCCCGCTTCTAGGAGGGGCATCAGATGGTCGATGAATTCATCGACCGGATCGCCCGCTTTGACCATCAGCATCACGCGCCGAGGTCTTTTGAGTGCGGAAACAAATTCTTTTAGATCTTTGGCTCCAATAATTTTCTTGCCTTTGGCAGGCCCCTGCAGAAATTCATCTATCTTGGACACTGTCCGGTTGAATACCGCCACTGTAAAACCGTGGTCGGCCATATTCAAAACGAGGTTTTGCCCCATCACCGCTAGCCCAATGAGTCCGATATCTGCCTTGGCCATCTTTTATCTCCTGTAAGTGGCTCAGTATAATCTTCCTTTTTGCCAATTGCAATTCGAACTTACATTCTTTATCATAGGTGCCTTTTTGTCCTTGTAGCTCAGTGGATAGAGCGGTCGCCTCCTAAGCGGCAGGTCGCGGGTTCAATTCTCGCCAAGGACGAGTCCTCGTAGCTCAGTGGATAGAGCGGTTGCCTCCGGAGCAACAGGTCGTGAGTTCGATCCTCGCCGAGGACGACATTAAAACTTATTTTTCTTCATGAAGGCATCGATCCCGTCGGCGACGCCACGGGCGATTTTTTCTTGGTATTCGCGCGATTTGAGATTGGTCCGCTCTGATGGATTGGAGATAAAGCCCCCCTCGACAAGGATAGCGGGCATGGTAGTTTCCCGAATGACGTAGAAGTTCCCTTTTTTCGTGCCGCGCGAAACAGCCGCGGTGCGCCGAACGAGTCGACCAAGGACCGCATCGGCGAGTTTCCGAGAGGCCGAAGTGCGGGATCGATCTTCTTTATTTTCATAGAAAAAGACCTCAATTCCTTGCGCCGTGGGATTACGCGAAGAGTTAAAGTGGAGGCTGACGAAAAGAGCGCCACTGGCTTGATCGGCAATTTCAACACGACGAGAAAGGGAGATGAACGCGTCTGAATTGCGGGTCATCACGACGTGATAGCCGAGTTGATTGAGGTATTTTTTAACCAGACGTGCTGTTTGGAGACAGACCCTTTTCTCTTCGCAATAGGGCGTCCGTCCACGCGCGCCAAGGTCAGTGCCTCCATGCCCCGCGTCGATGATGACGGTGGGCGCGTCGGGCGGCACAGTCACATAAGAGCCGATCGCCGCATCTCGTTGGACGGCAAAGAGCGGGAAGATGAACGCAATGAGAAAAAGGATCAGGTTCATAGCTGCAAGTGGGCAGAATGACAGATTTGCGTCACTTTTGCAATGCCTCTTTCGCAACCAAGACATCATCAAATGGAATTGTCTGATGGGCAAAGATTTGGATTTTTTCGTGTCCTTTGCCGGCGATGAGGACGAGATCGCCTGGTTGAGCAAGAGTAATGGCCCGATGGATGGCCGATACTCGATCGGGTTCGACGATCGCTTTGGCCGGGGTGGAAAAATTGCGCAAGATCTCTTCGATGATCGCTTGGGGCGACTCGCTACGGGGATTATCGGAGGTGACAATGGCGAGATCGGCCCACCGTTCGGCGGCCTTGGCCATCCCGGAGCGGCGGAGCGGATCCCGATCGCCTCCACAACCAAAGACGCAGAGGATGCGGCGCGGCGCGGCTTCTCGCAGCGTGCCGAGCACATTGTCGAGCGCCTCTCCTGTGTGGGCATAGTCCACGAAGACTGCAATTCCCTTCCCATTTACAACAGGTTCTAATCGCCCTGGCACAGCGGTGAATTGATTGAGGCTATCACTGATTTGCAAAAGAGAGGCTCCCAAGTGGAGTCCGATGCCAATGGCGCCAAGGGCGTTGTAGACATTGAACCGTCCCATCAAGGGGATGGAAAATCGGTGGGTCACACCCTGAAATGTCACGAGAAAGGTGGTGCGGCTGGCTTCGAAACGGAGATCGCTCGCTTGCACATCGGCGGCCTGCTCGATGCCAAAGGTCCAGTGGGGCGTTTGGAGCCCCTCTTTCATGAAATGGGTCCATGGATTGTCGGCGTTGAAAAAGGCTCTCTTCGATTTTTTTTTGCTCTTGTCTAGTTGTTGAAAGAGCTTTTGTTTCGCCGCTGCGTACTCTTCGACTGTTTTGTGGTAATCGAGGTGATCGGGATAGAGATTGGTGAAAAGCGCGAGATCGAATTCGATTTCACCGACCCGATTTTGCTCTAGCCCGTGCGAAGAGATTTCAAGCGAGACAGCCGTGCACCCTTTGGTGACCATTTCTCGCAAAAGTTTTTGGTTGTAGATCGGGAAATGGGTGGTGAGCGTAGAGGCCTTCCGCTCTTCTCCCACAATTGTTTCGACGGTTCCGATCAATCCGCTTTTTTTCCCAAGGCTATTCAATAGGTGCCAAATGAGATACGAGGTGGTCGTTTTCCCTTTGGTGCCCGTGATTCCAACAGTCAACAGCTCTCTAGAAGGATAGCTATAGTAGCGGCTGGCCAAGATCGATTCCCACCGACTGGGCTTTTCCACAATGAGCTGCGGCACGTGAATGAATGGATCGTAAAAATCGGTGACGATGGCAGAGGCGCCCCCATTGAGCGCTTCTGGAATGTACTGAGGACTTTTTGCAATGAAGAGATTACCGGGCGACACAGTCTTCGAGTCAGCGGAAATCCCGGTGATCTCCCCCTCTTTGGACCCTTTGACAACAACTTCTAGTCCACGAAGCAATGCTTTCAGCTTCACTGATTATGTCTCATATAGGCCTCTTTCAGCGCCTGTACTTCAGCGATCCAATCGGCCCGTTTGGGATCGCGTCTCGGATCCCCCGGCGCAAGACCATAGGGATCATCTGGAGCGACCCCTAGGTATTGGAGCGATCGGGTCGCTATCTCTCGGAAAACGGGTGCAGCGCAAACGCCCCCCTGCTGGTGCTTGCCCACTCCAGGAATCCACTTCACTTCCGGATCGTCGATGGAGACGAGCAGCACAAAACGGGGATTTTTTGCCGGCGCAAACCCCACGAAAGAAGAAATATGATGATCTTTTGCGTAATTGCCGTCGATGATCTTTTCGGCCGTGCCCGACTTGCCCGCTTCGGTGTAGCCCATGACATCGGCCCGCTTAGAGGTGCCCCCCTCTTTCGTGACAAACTTTAGCCCTCGCACAATCGTCTCGCAAATCGAGGCGCTCAGCACCTGCTTTTGCAAACCCAATGCACTTTGGTCGTGTAGAATTTGATGGGACCCATCGGCCCGTTTTTTGACAATCTTTCGGACCAGGTGGGGTTTTATGTCGTAGCCTCCATTGGAGAGGATCCCGTAGGCACGGACGATTTGGATGCTATTGATTAAGATGTTGTGCCCAATGGCCAGCGAATAGGGGGTGGGGACCGACCACTCAAGCCGTCCGTTCGGGTGGAGTTTACCTGGAGTGGGAACTTGTCCGGGACTTTCTGCGGGTAGTTCAATGAGCGTTTTTTGCCCAAAACCAAAGTTGCACAGCGCATTTCGGTACCACTGATCTCCCATCGTCTCAGTGAGCCGCTGCGCCATTTTTCCCATGAATACGTTGGATGATTTTTGCAAAGCGAGGGGGAGATTGAGAAAACGGTGCTGCCTCCCATCTTTTAGTGGAGTTGTTCGTCCAGGAAACCAGCCGCTAGAAACAGGAACCCACTCATCGGGCGCCAAAATCGGTTTTTTTCCCTGCCTTTTTAGCTCTTCACTCGCTTTTAAACTGATCGCCACCGTGATCGGTTTAAAAATCGAACCTGGTTCAAAGCAATCGGTGACCGCCTTGACCTTTGTGTACTCTTTTAGGGCGGGATCATTGTAGTAATCGCGGTAGTGGGCCGGATGGAACGAGGGGATTTGCGCCAGGGCTAGGATCTCTCCCGTATAAGGGTCCATCATCACCGCCCAGCCACCCTTCGCTTTCGCTGCGGCGACCCCTTTGGCGAGCTCCGATTCGGCAATCGCTTGCAAATAGTGGTTGATCGTGAGGTAGATGTCTGCCCCATTTTCGGGCTCTTCAAGGACGGTGCCAGTATCCAATAGGTGGCGCGGAGAGCGGACAATCTGCCGCTTGCCCATTTTCCCTTTTAGATAGGGATTGAAGAGCATTTCAAGCCCGCCTGTTGGAAGCGCCTGTTGCGTGACGGGATCTTTCAACTCTTGGACTGTGTGGAGCACAGCGCCAAGCATCGTGCCAAATGGATAGGAGCGCTGGTAATCGGAGGCGAAGAAAATGGCGTTGCGAACAATTTTTTCCCTTTTTGAAAACTCGCTCCACCATCGATTGATCTGTTCCACTTTTTCCCGTTCCAACCAAGAGGCGATCTTACGGCTGCGACTTTTGAGGAAGAATTCTTTTTGCATCCGCATTCTCTCTTCGCCGCTGCATCCTAATAGGTCAAAGAGCTGGTTTGACAGGCTCGCTTTGAGATGAGGCGGGATGGAATCGGGATCGATGAAAAGATGGTATTTCAGCACATCCATTACGAAGGGCTGCTCATCTTCTGGATGCCCCTTTTTAATGGAGGTATTGGAATAAAAAGAGCCTCGCATGAACGGAACTTGCTCAATAGCTTGGTGTTGTCCCAATGCGGCTTGCGTCCACTCTTCTCCTTGGACGATCTGGATTTGATAAAAGCGGAAAATCAACAGGCAAAACAGGAGAGAGAAAAAAACGGCAATCGAGACAAGACGTTTACGATCGGAAGAGCCGACCGGGGGCAATGGACTATTCATTTAACGCGATCGCTTCAGGAACTGTCAGTATCTCTTTCAAAAGTGGGTGTTTTAAATGGCTAAACTCAGGCCGGTGGGAAAGTTCAATCAGATGGGCCGGATTTTCATACTGGTCGATCTCATAGCGCATCCGTCTTATTTCTTCCCGAACCGACGCGATCTCTCTTTCCAATTCAGGCAAACGGATTTTCACATGCGTCAGATCATTTTGCTTTTCCAAGTAGGAAAACAGGCAACAACCAAAGATCCCAACGCACACTCCCAATTGTATCATACACCTCGTGACTGAAAAATCGGTTTTAGCCGGCGTCGGCTTTGCGTCATATTTTTCGTCCTTACTTCGGGCCGTGTCTTCGAGCACTGTCCCTCGTTTCGACCAAAAAATCTGAGCAGCCTCCTTGTCTAATTCCCGATTTTTCAATCCCTCTGTGTATAGTAGCTGTTTCATGCCTACACCTTTTCAACTACCCGGAGCTTTGCGCTGCGGGAGCGAGAGTTTTCTCTACATTCTTGCTCCGAGGGAACCACAGGTTTTTTTGTTAAGATCCTCAAACACCCGCTTGCATCACCTGTCCGTTTATGGAGCCGGTATTCTTGCTCCTTAAACCGGTGTTTGACGATCCGATCTTCTAAACTATGGAAGGAGATCACCGCGATCCTCCCCCCTGGAGCTAATCGGCGAATGGCCCCATCGAGTCCCCTCTCCAATTCGCCTAGCTCATCATTCACTGCAATTCGAAGAGCCTGGAAGATCAGCGTGGCCGGATGATTCGCCCCCCACTTCAACACGGGCTTGACCACCTCGATCAGCTCTGCGGTTGTCCGAATCGGCCGTCTTCTCCTCGCCTGAACAATCGCCTGTGCTGCTCGTCTCGCCTGCCTCTCTTCTCCGTACTCTCGAAAAATTCGCTCTAACTCTTTTTCAGGGTATTGATTGACAATCTCTTCTGCCGTCAACTCTCCGTTGGGGTCCATTCGCATATCGAGTGGCCCCTCACCCCGAAAACTAAACCCTCTGCCCATCTCATCGAGCTGCATCGAAGAGACCCCGATATCAATCAAGAACCCGTCGATGTACTCAATCTTCCGCTCATCGAGAAACCGCTCCAATTCAGAGTAGCTTCCGCGGATAAATTCCACTTTTTCCCCCCAAGGCTTCAACCGCTCTTTCGCGATCTCATGCGCTTTTGGGTCCCGATCGCAGGCGAGATACCTCTCTATTTCCGAATGGGCCTCCAAAATAGCCGCGGCATGGCCGCCAGCTCCTAGAGTTCCATCGAAAAAGCAGTGGTACTCTGCTCCAGCGAAGGCTTCCACCACCTCAGCTTGCAAAACCGAGATATGGGGACGTTTCATAGCTTGCTATGGGCCGACTCGAAATAGAGCGGATTGGGATTGGCTTGTGTTGACGGCTGTGGCGCTCCTTCATTCAACAGCGCAAACGCCATTTCGGACATTTTCGCTAAGTTGAATTCGGGCGATTTGCCCTCGAGAAGCTCGCGAAGATTTCGATCATAAACCTCTTTGGGCCAGAGCTCGACTTTATCCATCACGCCAGCGACGACGATCTCTTTTTTAATTCCAACCGCATTTTTGAGCGTAGCGGGCAGAGCCACACGCCCGACTTTATCACATTCGGTGGGATGGAGTGTCGAGAAGAAAAGAGTGAAAAACTTTTGAAATTGGGCGACGTGCTGCATCTTCTGGAACTTTTCGACAATTTTCTCAATGACGCTTTTCTTATAGATCGCAAGGCAGCCGCCGAGGCCGAGGCCGATGACGAATTCGCATTTGCCGTCTTCCACTAAGCCGTAGCGCATTTCCTGAGGAAGAACAAAACGTCCTTTCTCATCTACTTTCGCGACATCAGAACCTTTGAAGAAGAACCCGCTCATGAGTATTCCCACGTTCTCCCACATGTTAGCCACCAACTCCGAATTTACGCAATCGATTTTCTAAAAGTTTTCTTTTCACCCCCATCTAACCACCTTACGACAAGCCTATTACACCATTTTTTAACGATTGTGGAAATTTGTGGGAAATTTGTTCAAAACCTACCTTTTCTACCTTCCCCTCACCCCCTATAAAATATCCACAACTCCCTACTAAACAATTACTTATACACATCCCAAACCCCCCGTTCGAACCCCTGTCGATAACTCCCCTTCCCAAAAACCCGTAAATCAATTGAAATAAACTGATTTTTTAATATAATATAAGCCAATTCTTCGTCTTTGAAAAGAGGCCTGGAAGAAGGTATCATAGTCGGCCCTCAGAAGAAGGATAAACCCACTGTATGACCACGCCTGTGAGCCCATCCGCTCCCATCAAGATAGTAAAGCCACTCGCTCAACGTTCTGACAAAAATAACGGATTTGACAATACGAACAAGTCTATTGCCGTCCTGAGCCCCTCTAATCATTTTCAACTATACGACTCGAAGAGACCGGTCCGCATGCCAGCAACTCCCCTGTGCATAGACGAGGGCGAGCGTGAAAGCCGTCTTTGGAATAGATATCACCCTAATTTTAAAACTGAGCCTTCGCCCAAATGTTATCTAGAACAGTTTTTTTCCAATAAGGCGCGCTGTATGAATCCTAACACTTTCCCATGCAACGCTGTCTCATCACTGGTATGCACCAAATTTTTGGGTATAGGCGCTCATGGAAGGGTAGATCAATGTGAATGCACGAATCTCCTGTTCAACAATTCCGTTCAATTCGCGCAAAAGAAGTTATCCAATCCCAAAAAAGCCACGTTTGAAGCAATGCGAATGGTTCAGCTTCAAAAGATTGGAATTACGAAGCTATATAACACCCAATGCCGTGGCGGAGAAAAAGACTCTGAATATATTCTTTATATGCCATTGATCCCTACCATCTTGGATAAAAGCACCGGGCGTAGGTCTGTAGAAGAGTGCCATCAAATTGCTCGACAGATTCTGATCCAATTACAAAAAATGCACCGTATTGGCCTTCTGCATAATGATATCAAGCCATCAAACATAGGCCAAAAATCGGATAAATCCTGGACGTTATTGGATTTTGGAAACTGTTCACGACCTTTTCCTCATGTAATTCGCTTTCCTATGGGTACTCCAGACTATATGCCCCCAGAAATACTTGAAGGAAACCTGATGGAAGGAGCCACTGCTGAAGATAAGGCTGTTTATGACTATAAGTCAGAAGTTTGGAGTCTAGCTGTAGCTCTTTGGGAAACCTACACGGATCTGGAGTGGGTACCGAAAGAATATTCAACCCATCGTGACGCATTGGACCAAATACGAATGCGTCTGACTAACTGGTCTTGGGAAACACTCTTACGTGAACAAGCCTCACTAAGAGGTGAACTTGAGCAGATTAAACCTCTTCAACAATTCCTCAACAAGGTCTTCACCTCCAAACCGGAAGATCGCCCCACAGTTGCCCAAGCCTTAAAGTTTTTTGAGCCCCACGATACCTCAGCTCCCGCAGAAAAAAAATCTGATACTTAGGAATCTTTATTTTTTAGTCTTACTGCCCAAAACAAAGGAACATGATCACGCCGAGGCGGCTAAGGATGACGTCGCGAAACGCGACTAAGGATAGGCAGGAGCAGGGAAGCCCTGCAACCCAGTAAAATTTTTGTGGGGGGTTCGGGGGCTTCCCCGACCTGCATATCGTTAGCTGCGCATCGCAGCGTTATCCTTAGCCACGTTTCGTGGCGTGATCATGTTCCCTGGTTTAGAAGGATGGACTTATTGGGAATGGCATGCGTGCACGGGCACGTGGTTCTCCCCCTTTCGGGGAATGGGGCTGAGTGATAGAATGAAGGCATGAGTGTAAAACAACCGCGCACCATTGACCACCTGGGGATCGAATCGTCGATCCGATATGCGAAAGATAGACAGCTGCTCGATACCCGTTTGATCGAGGAGTCGAAGTGGGTCCCTTCCAAGACTGAAGTTTCTGTCACGAAGCCATATGTTCCCTCTGAATTTGATCAGTTGTTTTCTTTGGGCCGAACGGTCCAGTGGGCAATGTTTTCGCCCCCATCGGAGTATGAAGCAAATACTCGCTCGTTGTTTTCTTATCAGTTGATCCCTTCGCTGGGAGGCTATGAGAAGCAGGAGGCCGATGCGGATAAGATCTCTGCGTTAGAGGATGCTCTGCACAAACGGGAAAAGCGGCAGGGTCAGGGACAGAAAGAGCAGGAAGAGGAAGAGAGAGAAACTGAGATTTTGATGGCTCTTTTGAAGTGCATCGAACGGCTCGATCGGACGTTGACGGTGATCAATGCCCGCCGTAACCAGTACCAGAGAGGGTGACGTTGAGCCACACCAATTGGCAAGAGGTTCTCGGCTGGGGCAAGCAGGAGATGGAAGATCTCCGTTTCGTCGCTTATTCTTATATTCGGCAGGGCGTGTACGATGTGGCGCTCACTTTTTTTGATGCACTAGCTGTTCTGACTCCTCCCACTGCGTATGATTTGCAAACGGTGGGGGCTCTGCATTTACAAACGGGCAATGGGTTGAAGGCTCTGGACTATTTAGATCGGTCTTTGAAGCTCGATCCGGCCAATATTCCCGCCCAGTTGAATCGGGCTAAAGCGTTATTCATGCTGGGGTATAAACGGCAGGGATTGATGCAGGCCATGGAATTGGAAAAATGTCCCGATCCAGCCATCGTCGCCCAGGCATCGGCTCTCCTTTTAGCCTATCGGTAATACAGTTTGGGCTTCCAAGATTCGACTGTCACTGCTACATTTGTGATGATATGCTTGAAACAGAACATAAGAACGGATGGGTGCAGTTTTTGGAGTTTGTCCAAAATCGGTGCACCGGTGCAGAGTATGCTAATTGGCTAGAGCCGATTTCATTGGTGCAGGCAACGCCTGATGAGATCGTGCTGCAGGTGCCCAATATCTTTGTGCAAGAGTACTTGCTCGATAATTTCAAAGACATTTTAGCCCACTTCCTCCCCTTGCGCCATACAGGCGAGCCGGCAATTGTATTTCAGGTTGCGGCCGTGAAGCGAGAAGTTGAGGAAAAGAGTGAAGCGCCGGCTGCAGAAGAGCCCGCTGCGCCAATTGAGCACGAGGTGAAGCTCAACCATCTGTATACCTTCGACCATTTTATCGAAGGGCCATCGAATCAATTCGTCAAATCGGCCGCAATAGGCGTCGCTTCTCGACCAGGCAAGTCGTACAATCCCCTCTTTATCCACGGCGGTGTGGGGCTCGGGAAAACCCATTTGCTCCACAGCATCGGCCACTATGTGCTTGAGCATCACCATAAGTCTCGAGTGCAAATCATTACGACTGAAAGTTTTATCAATGACATCGTCGATGCATTGCGAAACAAATCGATCGATAAGATGAAGCGATTTTACAGAAGCCTCGATGTGCTGCTCGTGGACGATATCCAGTTTTTGCAAAACCGGCTCAATTTCGAAGAGGAGTTTTGCAATACATTTGAATCGTTGATCAACCAAAATAAGCAAATCGTCATCACCTGCGATAAGCCGCCCGGTCAACTGAAGCTATCGGAGCGGATGGTTGCCCGGATGGAATGGGGCCTAGTCGCACACATGGGAGTGCCCGATCTAGAAACGAGGGTGGCGATCATCAAACACAAGTCTGAGTCGAGGGGGTTTAGCATCCCCAATCAGATCGCTTTTTTCATTGCGGAGCACATCTACAATAACGTGCGGCAAATTGAAGGGGCGATCAACCGGCTATGCGCCCACTCCCGTCTGATGGCGCAAGAGATGACTGAAGATGTCGTAGAAAAAATCTTGAGCGAGATGTTCCAAACCGGCTCCCCCAATAAAAAAGTATCCGTAGAAAATATTCTCAAAAGCGTGGCCGCTGTCTTTGAGGTGCGAATTTCTGAAATCAAGGGAGAATCGCGCCATAAAGAGATTGCTTTGGCCCGCCAAGTCGCTATGTATTTGGCCAAAGAACTCATTGACGATTCCCTCAAGAAAATTGGCGATAGTTTTGGGGGCAAAACACACTCCACACTCCTCCATGCGTGGAAAAAAATTGCCGATCAAGTGCAAATCAATGAAACCTTGCGCCGCCAAGTGCAGATGGTCCGTCGCAACATCGAGTCATAACCTTTTATTTTAATTGCGAAAATTAGGCGTTGATTCCATAATAGACCATTCCAATTAATGGAGGTTAACTATGAACAAGAAATTTGCAACCGCCCTGTTCGCTGCTGCGGCATCGACGGGATTCACTCAAGATATCACTATCGACCAACCCTCTTCTGCACTTCCATTGGAAGTGGTCGCAGTAGAGAAAATGGCTGAGAACCACTCATTCACCTACGTTCGAATGGGCCTCTCAGACAGCAACCCAATACGTGAAGTGCAGACGCTCCCAGGTCTAGGCCTTGGATACCGCTACAGCATTGCTGACGGCGCGATCGACGTATCTGCAAACTATACTCGTGAGACAAGCAAGGGCAGCTTTGATAACTACTTCTACACAGTTCCAAAAGTTTCCTATCTCCACTACGTTAGCCCTGTAAGCGAGCAGAGTTTTTATCTCGGCGCAGGACTTGCTTATGGAGCGCTGAAGAAATCTGATGGTGCCTCCTTCCAAGGAGTGGTTCCAAGCGCAAGCGTGGGTTATGAAATGAACCGCAATTCCGCTGTACGCAGCTTCGTCCAACTCGACGTAAGCCAGCCTACTATGCGAATCAATAATTGGAACGATTACGCCGTAAAGGATCTTCCAGCACCTGTTGCGGAAGCCTCTTTCGGTCTTGGTTTCTAATCTCTCTTCCTATTCCTGACAGGGTCCACCCGGACCCTGTTTTTTGATCATCTAAAGAACATAAATAACAGGATTTTAGGATAGTCAGGATGTTTTGTTTTTGCAAAACAGACTGTAAATCCCTCGGCTTCGGCCTCCAGCGGTTCGAGTCCGCCCGCCCCCCCCCATTCTCTGGACAAGAATTTGTAACCGTCTAATCTTTAATTACTTATAGTTATGAATTCACGGTTCTAGTCTAAACACGGAAAAAATTGACTTCCTAGCTCTTCCGTGTTAAATTCCTAGCTCTTATTAGGGAGCTGTCTGTGATCGAAGAGCTTTTGGCGCAGGAAGAGGGAAAGACCCTTGAATTCAAGGAGAATACTCATTCTTTAGGTGGGATCGTAAAAACAGTAATTGCATTTGCGAACACCGCAGGAGGAATTCTAGTTATAGGTGTAAAAAATAGGACAAAAGAGATTATTGGATTGGCTGACGTTCTGAAGGAAGAGGAAAGAGTTGCCAATGTGATCGCTGACAGTGTGAGCCCTCTTTTGGTTCCAGATATCGAAATGCATGCCTATAGAGAAAGGGAAATTCTTGTATTACGCATTCCTCATGCGGCTGGACCATTTTATGTAAAGTCTGATGGTGAAAAACAGGGAACGTATATTCGATTTGGTTCTACGAATCGTGTTGTCGACGAAGAAATGCTATCGTCGCTGCGGTTATTTGCTGCAAACCTGAGCTTTGATGAAACCCCTCAACTTAAAGGTATCATTGATCGAACCATGATAGAAACAGCATTCAACTGGGTGCATAAGAAGCCTACAGAAAAAACTTGTGAGGTTTTGGGAATTACCTCTTCATCATCTGGAAAAGTTTTCCCCACTGTGGGGGGTGTTCTATTATTCGGAAGTAATCGCCTAATTTTGTTTCCAGACTCCGCCATACGATGTGCCCGTTTTAAAGGCATTACAAAAGAAGAGATTATAGATCAGAACGATATTGGATTAGGTTTGCCTTTTGTCATTCATGAGGTGATAAGTTTCATAGAGAGAAATACTCGAGTTGAGGGAAAAATCGGAAGGATTCTTAGGAAAGACATATCCGAATACCCTCCCCTTGCTATTCGTGAAGCTGAACCTATCTTCCAGTAGACAATAAAATCTTTACGCGTCATGATATAGCCCTCAAAACAAGGGAGTTGCGTGCTTGAGCAGGTTTGAGGGTCTTAAAGACAATGAGTGGGCTGCAGTCGAATTAT